>OGYJ01001059.1_pt1 | contig 23729 bp, 30 predicted proteins | sample 1576531 | NCBI WGS metagenome assembly OGYJ01 (sample SAMEA3541574, study PRJEB24748) | human gut metagenome | biome: human gut; feature: human-associated habitat; material: faeces | place: China | collected 2012 | reverse complement strand
GGAGCCTTGGCAGGTCTTTATTCTTCATACGACTTTCTCTTGGAAAACAACTGAGGGTATCAGACGATTCAGGCGCGTCTACATTGAAGTACCCAGAGGCAACGGAAAGTCGAGCCTTTCGAGCGGAGTGGCGCTTTTTTGCTTATGCGGCGATCGTGAACCGGGCGCGGAAGTGTATTCTTTTGCGACAACTCGAGACCAAGCAAAGATTGTCTTCGGGGACGCTAAAGAAATGGCGAGGCAAAACCCGAAACTTAAACGAGCTTTCGACCTGCAAGTCTTGGCCACTTCCTTGTACGTTCCGAAAACAAACAGCTACTTTCAGGCCAAATCTGCAGAGGGATCTACTCTGGACGGTTTGAACACACATTTAGCAGTTATTGATGAGCTGCACGCACATAAGACCAGAGCGGTCTATGACGTTGTAGAAACTTCACTTGGCAAGCGACGCAATTCACTGATGTGGGTCATTACGACCGCAGGTTTCGATACGGCCGGTATTTGTTATGAAGTACGTTCCTTTGTGAAGCAGATCCTCAATAAAGAGGCCCAAGATGAAAGTCAGTTCGGAATTATCTACGGACTGGACGAAGGGGATGACTGGACGAGTGAAGAGGCTCTGCAGAAAGCCAATCCAAACTGGGGCGTCAGCGTTCGTCCGGAAATTATTACTTCCCTGCAGGCTAAAGCCATCGCCAGGCCGAGTGCAGCAAACAACTTCAAAACGAAGCATTTAGATGTTTGGTGCTCGGCTGCATCAAGTTGGATGGATATGCCGGCATGGAATTTGTGCCGGAGAAGTATCGCTTTGAGCGACTTTGAAGGTTTTGACTGTTATATGGGCCTTGACCTCGGCGCCAAAAACGACCTAACCGCGCAAGTGCTTGTCTTTCCGGTAGAGGAAAACGGACGCCTGAATTACTACGTGTTTGGTACTTACTACGCACCGAGAGCAGCGCTCCTGAAGTCAGGAAATTCTCAGTACGACGGCTGGGAAACGCTGGGCTATTTGAAGGTGACAGAGGGCGCCGTTACTGACTTTAATCAGATGGAAGCGGACATTTTAGAGGATTGTTCCCGCTTTAGAGTGAAATCCGTTGCTTATGACCCTTGGCAGGCCACACAGCTCGCGACCAGACTTAGCGACAACGACGTTCCCATGGTTGAGTACCGCAACACGGTTCAAAACATGAGCGATCCGATGAAGTGGCTGGAGGCTCTGGTTCAGGACAAACGGCTTATTCACGAAGGGGACCCTGCTCTTACCTGGATGATGGGAAATGTTGTGGCCAAGCGAGATTTCAAAGACAACGTTTTCCCTCGCAAAGAGGTTTACGAAAACAAGATCGACGGAGCCGTAGCGCTAATTATGGCTTTGGGGTTGTGCGTTAATGAGGAAAACGCAGGCGCTTTTCAAGAGTATGAAGCCGATTCGGAAGTACCGTTTTTTAGTTGGTAGAGACAATGATAGTTAAAAGATTAATCAATTGGGTGTCCGGATGGGGCGGTCCTTTGGGGTTCGCTTCAGGCCTGCAGATTGCGATACCGACAGAGCCGATTTTTTCCGATTTGAAAGATGTTGAAGCCTCAAAGGCCCTCCAGATATCTACGATATTTGCCTGCACGGAGCTGTTGGCCAACACCATGTCAACCTTTCCGATTTTCCTTTACAAAGGAACTAAAGATAGGGGAAGGCAGCCGGATAGGGAAAGCGAAGTTTTTACGCTGCTTCACGATAAGCCAAACGAGTGGATGACGCCGGCAGAGTTTGTCTCGTCAATGGTGATTAACAGACTTCTTAAGGGCAATGCCTACGCACTGATTCAAAGGAATGCATCGGGCCTCCCGATAGCTCTGATTCCGCTTCCGTCCGAACAAGTTGAGTTTACGGTTATGGGGGATCGAGAAACTTACATCTATTATCAGGACGGCCGGATCAATGTTTACTCCGGAGAGAATGTTATTCACTGGAAAGGCGTCGGGAACGGCTACATCGGACTATCCAAACTGAACTTTATGAGAGCGACAGCAAACGAAGCTGTTAACGCCCAAAGCAACGCGACTAAGTTTTTCGGATCAAACTCCAAGCCAACCGGGGTACTGTGTACGGATCAAAAGCTTGATGAGAAGCAGTTTAAGGAAGTCTTGAAACGGTTCTCAGGCATGGCTCGGGGTGACGGTTCGGGCCTGTTTCTTGTTGACCGCGGATTCAAATACTCAACGATGTCATTGTCCCCGCAGGATGCGCAGTTACTGGAGACAAGAAAATACAACGTTGAAGAAATTTGCCGCTGGTTCGGTGTACCTCCGGTGTTAATCGGAGCTTCAGGCGTGACGACTTGGGGTTCAGGAATAGCAGAGATTGTTTCCGGGTTTCATAAGTTTACGTTGGCCCCGTTGTGTACGCAGTTTCAGCAGGCATTGATGAGAAGACTTATTCCGTTGGAGGAAAGAGGCGAGTACACCATTGAACTCAAAATCGATGCTCTTTTGCGCTCGAATCCACAGGAAAGGGCCCAGTATTACTCGCAGATGGCGCAAAACGGCATGATGACGAGAAACGAAGTCAGAGGGCTGGAAAACTTGCCGCCTCAAGACGGGGGAGATGAGCTGACAGCTCAATCCAACTTAGTTCCTTTGAACAAGCTCGGCGAAACAAAACCCTCTTCCAGTCCGGCTGACGGATCTCTTGTAAGGCAATAAATGATGAAACTTCAATATAAAACCATTGAACTAAAAGATGTTGGGCTGAAATCTGAGGGAAACGAAAATACTTTCTCCGGATACGCTTCGGTTTTTAACGGCAACGATTTAGTAGGAGACACGATTCTTCCGGGCGCATACAAAGAGGCTATAAAACTTTTCACTCCGAAAATGTTTTTCAACCATGATTCTTATGAACTTCCGATCGGCAAGTGGATAAAAGTTGAGGAAGATGAAAAAGGACTTAAGGTTGTCGGAGAGCTGACCCCCGGAAATCCTCAGTCGGAAGCGGTCAAAGCTGCTTTAAAGCACGGCACGGTTGACGGTCTTTCCATCGGCTACAGAGTCAGAGCCTCGGGCTACAAACCTAAAAAAGACGGCGGCAGAATCATCGAGAAAATTGAGGCTCTTCCTGAGATTTCAATTGTTACTTATCCATGCGATCAAGCGGCAAGGATTGACTCAAAGAGTGAAGACATTAGCGAACTGGAAACAGTCCGAGAATTTGAAAACTTTCTGCGGGATGCAGGAGGCTTTTCTAAAGCCGAGGCCACGGCGTTGTGTGCCAAGGCAAAAGTCATATTTTCGGGTCAGGGGGATCCTGATGGCGAAGAGAAGGCGCAGAAAGAGGTCTGCGAACGCATAAAGGCGATTGCAGAGCGTTTGAACTAAACCAAAAGGTAAATTCCAATGAATGAAGAAATGAAAAGTGTGATGGCTGCCTTAGACGCCATTGAAAAGAAAATGTCTGAGAATGCCAGCAAAGAGGAAATGAAAGCTTTGCAGGCTCAATACGCAGAGCTTCAGGAAAAGCAGGTGAAACTTTCAAAGCAGCTTCTTGATCTGCAGCAGAAAGGATTGAAACTGGAGCTTCCGAAACCCAAAGCAGTTAAAAGCATCGGTGAACAGGTTATTGAGCATGAGTCTTTCAAGACCTATCTGAAGGGTGGCGCTACGAAGTGTCGTTTTGAAATCACTGAATTCAAGGCAGAAGGGGGCGACTCTCAGACTTCTGAGACACCATCTGCCCCGACGGTTGAGAATCCCATGCTTACTCCGGGCGCAGGAGTGCTTCAGACTTACCGACGCCCCGGGATTGTTCCTCTCATGCAGCGTCCTTTATCGATTGAGGGACTGTTTCCGTCGTCACCGATTTCCGGCAATTCTTTTGAATACGTGCAGGAAAAAGGCTTTATCAACGGCGCAAAGGTTGTAGCAGAAGGAACCCAGAAGCCGTTTTCCTCAATCAAGTTCGAAGTTAAGACAGGGAAGGTTCATACCGTAGCGCACCTGGCCAAGGTTTCCAAACAAATGCTAGAAGACGCTCCGGCACTGATTTCGTACCTGAACAACCGAATGACCTACGGTGTGGATTTGGTTGTGGAGGATATGCTTATCAGCGGCTCCGGCGGAGAAACCGAACTGTCAGGTATCTTTACTGAAGGCAATTACACGCCAGTAGGGGCTACAAAAGGAGACCTCGGCAGCGCTCCGAATCTTTACGACTTGATTTTGTTTGCAAAAGCAAAGATTCAGCAAGCATATTTCCGCCCGAATATGATTCTTTTGAATCCTGCGGATTGGGTAAAAATGCTCTTCGTGAAGAATACTTCCGGTGATTATTACCTCAACGGCCCGGTTAATGTTGCCTCCAAGACACTCTGGGGTCTTCCGGTGCTTGATTCTCAGGCGATCCCGGAAGGTAAATTCATGGTGGTCGATACCGCTCAGGCAGCTACGGTTTGGCATCGTTCCGGATTAGTTCTGGAAATGTTTGAGCAAGACAGTGACAACGTTCAGAAGAACTTAGTGACGATTCGTGCCGAGCGTCGTCTGGGCTTCAGCATTGAGCGGCCGGAAGCACTGGTAGGCGGAACATTAGCAATACCTACTGCCTAATTTCGTAACTTTTTGAACAACGGGGCCTGCGGGCCCTTTCTTTTTGGAGTTTACGCATGCAAATTGAGTTCATAAAAGGCGCAGTTACGTTGTTCGGACAGGTGGAAAAGGGCGATATTGTCACTATTTCGGAGCAAAGTGCACTTTCTTTCATTCAAGCCGGTTTGGCCAAGATTCCGAGCAAAAAGTCCACGGCCAAGACGAAGCAGACTAAACCGGCAGCAGATTCCGAAGCGGAGAAAGCTGATGCTTGACGTATCTACAGCAATCAGTGCAGTCACTCTTGAAGAAGCAAAACAGCACTTGCGGGTTGATCACGATGCAGATGACGAATTCATTAAGCGGTTAATTTTGTCATGTACTCAGCTTTGCGAGCAGGAAATTCTTCACGGGATCATTGATAGGGAAGGAACAAGCGGTTTTAGCAAAGATGTTGACCATGTCCCTGAAGCCATTAAAACGTGGATCTTAATCCGAGTGGCTGAGCGGTATGAGACCCGCGAGGGAGTCAATGCCGGCGAATTAAAGCCGATACCGTGGGTGGAGGCGCTATTGGATCCTTACCGCTGGAGGCAATAAATGATTTTGCCAAAACCGGGTGAGCTCAATAGACGCTGCTCTATTTATTCGGCAAAACTTTTACCGAACGGCAAAGCAGAACACTCTACAGAAAGGACTTCTTTGTGGGAGTGTTGGTGCAAGGTTGAAGTAATCGGAGGCTCGGTGTATTGGGACAATGTCCAAACCGAAGAAACGGTCACACACCGCATTTTTGTACGCTCTGTAAAAGGCAAAACCCGTCCCCAAGATCTTCCGAGGTTAATTGAAGTCGAGTGCGACGACCTTTGGTACAGAGCCAAACGAGTCACCGACTGCAACAGTGCCGGTCGGTTCACGTTATTGGAATGCGAGGTGCTTAATGCAGCCGTTAAGAATTGAAGCGAAGTTTGCAAGACCTTTGAACTTTGCCGATTTCGATAAAAAGTCGATGAGGAAAGGTTTTACTCAGGTCGGCCGAGACGTTTCCAAGATTGCAAAGAAACTGGTCAGCAAAAAAGGAGTATCTGTTGCCGGAGCTTATCCGGGAAAGCAAACAGGGATATTCCAGAAAGCAATTTCCTACAAGGTTTCGCGCTCCGGTTTCTCGGTGGCCGTGAAACCCTACGGAAAAGGCAAGCAGGTTTCTGCAGAACTGAAAAGACGCGGGTTTTATCCCGCGTTTGTCGTCTTTGGCCACGCAGGGCCCAAACGCAGCAAGCGAACCCGTGCGCATCGCAAGCAATCTTTTGAGGCAAAAGTGGCTAAGCCGCGTGCCAATCCGGTCTCAGCTGCCGCAGAAACCTATGGCCGAACCCGCTTTCAAGCGGTCGTGGGGCGGATTTTGGAAGATGCCTTTAAGCCGGGCCCGGTTAGGAGCTTAATGAAGTGAAATTAAAACCCATTATTCAGGAACTGCGGGCTCATTGTCCGGGCTTCGAGGGCCGAATCTTTGGCGTCGGAACGTTTTCCCGGCTCGATGAGTCGGTGGCAGCCGAACTCCTCCCGGCTGCGTTTGTGATTCCGGTCTCTGAGGATCCGGAAGAACCTGCAGTGATCAACCGCTACAAGCAGCAGGTGCGGTTCAACTTTGCCGTCATCCTGATGGTGGCCAATACCGAGGATGAACAGGGTTTGACGGCCTGGGAGAAGTCGGTCGATCTCAAAAAGGAAGTGTTTCAAGCCATTTTGGGAGCCGACGATATTCAGGCCGGCAGAGACTGGATTCAGTTTGAATCGCTCACTGTCCTGGATCTTAATCGCGCGGCGTTGATCGTCCAGTTGGATTTCTCCTGTCAGTACGAAATCAGCGATAACGAAACCCGTCACGGAGGAGACATCGATCGTCTCGGAAGGTTCCTCCGGATGTACACCGATGTCGATGTGATCGGAGACAAGGGACGGCCTGACGGACAGATTGAAGCAAAAGTTTTAATTGATTTGGAGAAAACTAAATGAGTATTTCATTTAACAACATCCCAAGCGACGTGAGAACGCCGCTTTTTTATGCGGAAGTCGATAATTCGATGGCTAATTTGGCCACTTCGACTCAAACGACGCTTCTTATTGGTCAGATGACCGAAGGGAAGGCTGAGCCGCTTGTGCCGGTTCTTGTCACCGGCGATAGTCAAGGGAAGGACCTTTTTGGTCGTGGTTCGGAGCTGGCCAGGATGAACACGGTTTATCGCAAAAACGATCCTGCAGGTCAGGTTTGGGCAATTCCGCTAAGTAATCCGGAAGCGGCAACAGCCGCTTCGGGCACGTATACATTATCGGGTCTTCCTACTTTAGCCGGCATTTTGAGCGTTTATATCGGAGCCGATCGAGTTCAGGTAGCGGTCGGTGTGGATGATGCGCCTGCTGACGTAGCATCTGCAATCGCGTCTGCGATTAACGGAAAACCCGATCTTCCGGTTACGGCAGAAGCCTCTGCGAGTGAGGAGGATGCGGAAGTAGAAGAGGGCTACGTTACCGTCAGCGCGAAGAATAAGGGCGCCAATGGCAACGACATCGCTTTAGGACTCAATATTCAGGGCTACGGGGCCGGAGAGGAGACGCCTGAAGGACTGAGTGTCAAAATCACAGCCATGGCCGGAGGCACCGGCGCGCCGGATTTCTCTACTCTTGAATTCTCCAAAATTATGGGTGATGACCCGTACGACTTTATCCTGATGCCCTATTCGGACACGGTTTCTTTGGATTATTTCAAAGAGACTATGAACGATACGAGCGGCCGCTGGGCCTATGACAAGCAGCAGTATGGACATGTCTACACCTGTAAGAGGGGCTCCGTTAACGATCTGCAGAAGTTTGGAGCAACCCGTAACGATCAGCACGCCACGATTATCGGACTCGAACCGGATGTCCCGTCTTTGGCAATTGAGGTGCTGTCAGCCTACGGAGCTCAGAACGCAGCCAAGCTTTCTATCGATCCGGCGCGTCCCACTCAGACTTTAGAGCTAATCGGGATCACCTCTGCACCTCACGGCAAGCGTTTTACTATGAGTGAGCGTCAGGTTCTTTTGACAAACGGCATTGCTACCGAGTACACGGAATCCGGCTATATGAGGGTGGAAAGGGCAATTACGACGTACCAAAAGAATAGATTCGGCGATGAAGACAACTCGTACTTAGATTCCGAGACGCTGCACACGCTGGCCTACATCATTCGCGCCTTGAGAAGCTGTATTACGAGCAAGTATCCGCGGCACAAACTCGCCAGTGACGGGACGCGATTCGGTGCAGGGCAGGCGGTGGTGACGCCGTCCATTATCAGGGGCGAGCTCATTGCGATGTATACCAAGCTCGAGGAGAAGGCGATTGTCGAAAATGCTGACTTGTTTGCCAAGTACCTCATTGTTGAAAGAAATAAAGATGATCCGAACAGAGTCGACGTCCTTCTGCCGCCGGACTTAGTTAACCAGTTAAGAGTTTTTGCCGTGCTGGCTCAGTTCCGTCTTCAATTTAACGAATAAGAGGTGATTTAATGCCAAGAATTGCAGGAATTTGCCACATCACAGTCAATGGCAGGACACTGGATATATCAGGAGGTCTTACGATTCCGCTCTCCAAATCCACCAAGGAGGCGATCGTTTCAACCAACGGATCCGTTAATTACAAAGAAATCCCAATTGCCCCCTACATCGACGCTACTTTCCTTATGGATCCTGATTTTCCGATTAATGAACTGGCAGAGATGGATACGGGTACCGTCGTTGCGGAATTAGCTAATGGTAAGAGTTACACGCTCTCAGAGGCTTTCATTGAAGGAGAGATGAACTATGACAGTGACGCCGGCACTGTCGGAATGAAATTTGTAGGAACCAACGGGAGGTGGTCATGATTGAGACTTATAAGCTGAAAGCTCCGATCACGGTATCGGGAAACAAAATTGAGAAGGTCGATCTGCGAGAACCGACCTTTAACGAAATCTCCGCAATGGGTCTTCCCGGGGACGCTTCTACTCCGGATGAAAAATTAAGCCTGCTGAGAAAGTATGTTGTGACCTGCTCCGGTCTTTCAGACGAAGCTGTGGGCCAGCTCGGAATCAGAGATGCGATGGCTTTAATCCGAAAGGTATCCGATTTTTTTACCGATACGGAGTAGGGCAGAAGAAAATGGCTGTGAAGGTCTTTTACAACACGGCTCGATTCTGGAGTGAAAGACCTACTGAACTGTCAAAAGAGCCTTTTTCGCGGGTGGTTGAGCTTGCGAAAGAGGCTCTTCGCATTATGGAAGAAGATAAAAAATGGCAGGAAAAGAATACAGTCTCAAGGCCGTCCTATCGGCGACCGATAAGATAAGCCCGGCTCTGAAGAAAATCGATGCTAATTTCGGCAAGATCGGCCGCTCCTTCTCCGCTCTCGGGAAGTCGTCGGCAGCACTAGCATCAAAGTTTGCACTTCCTCTGACAGTTTTGGGGGGTGTGGGAGGCTTTAGCTTAAAGGCCGCGGTGGACAAGTTTACTTCCTTAGGTGACTCTATCGATAAGGCAAGCAAGAGGGCTGGCGTCAGTGCTCAGTCCTTGCAGAAACTCCGTTATGCCGCGGGTTTGGGAGGGATGTCAGCCGAGCAGATGGATCAGGCGTTAGCTAAGCTGACTTACAACATGGGGCAAGCTGCCAGAGGCGAGAACAAGAATCTGGCGGCTATATTCAGGAGACTCGGCGTATCTTTGAAGGACTCAAAGGGGAATATTCGAGACGCGGCCGATGTGATGCGGAACTTGGCTCAGGCAGTCAAAAACAATGAGTCTCCGGCTGTCCGGTTGCGCATTCTGACGGCGGCCTTCGGTGATGAGCTCGCCAAGAGGATGATTCCTGTCTTGGAGAGCGGTGCCGCAGGGCTTGACGAGATGGGCAATGAAGCCGAGAAGCTGGGCATCGTGATGAACGATAAGATGGTAGCTGACTCGGCTCATTTAACCGATACCATGAGTAAGTTTTCTCAAGTCTTAGACGGTGTGTCGGCTACTATCGGGGCGTCGCTTGCGCCCGTTATCGAAACAATTGTAAAGAGGATTCAGGATTGGGTTACGGCCAACAAGGATCTCATTACCCAAAGGCTGGAAGCTATATTCGAAAAAATCTCCAAGGCCGTCTCCGAAATTGACTTTGAAAAAGCGGTTGACGGGGTTTTTAATCTGATTGACGGGGTCATGAATTTTGTGGACTCTATCGGCGGCTGGGACACCATAATCAAAGGGTTCGGAGCTTTAATTGGTCTGACGCTTGTCGGCAATATGATTAGCCTTGGGCAATCCCTTTACGGGGTTGGGGCGGCAATTACCACGGCCTTCGGCCCATGGGGCTGGATCATCGGAGGAGCGATAGCTGCCGGCATTGCACTATGGAAGAACTGGGATGATATTTCCACATGGTTTGAGAATTCATTCCCCAATTTGTCAAAGGTACTGAAAGGATTGCCGGACGGCTTTTCTCTGGCGTGGGATAACGCCTGTAAGAATATTCGTGCGCTTTGGTCCGGCCTGACAGAGACGTGGGAAAACATCAAGAAAAAGCTGTCTTGGGAGGGTATTAAAGGCTCTGCTAGGGAAATGCTCGGACTCTCCAGAGAAGAGGCGAAACCTCAGAGGCCTGCTCCGATGATGAGTTCTTCAGAAGCCGCATCGATGAGCAGAGGACTATCAACTCAGAAAACAGAAGTGGATAACCGTCTGGAAGTGGTCGTAAAGATTCCGAACGGAACCGAGGCTCAAGTCAATAAGCAAGACTCGAGCGGCGGGTATTTCTCTGCTTCAACTCAAAACTATCCAGTAGAGGGGTTGACCGACTAATGAATGCACCGGAATTAAGGCGAGCCTCCTTTAGAGGCGTACCCTTTGAAGTGACAAGCTCCGACTTCAAAGTAGGCAGAAGAACTCAGACCTTTGAGTATCCTCAGAGAGATACGCCGTTTACTGAAGATCTAGGACGCTCAAAAAGAACAATCACCGTAACGGCCTATGTCATAGGAGCTGATTACATTACCCGGATGAAGCGGTTGATAGCGGCATGCGAAAAACAGGGAGCAGGAAGGCTTATCCATCCGTGGCTCGGCACCATGGAGGTAGTGGCAGTTGATCTCACTTCTCCGCGTTTTGAGTCAAACCGACTTTCCACCGTCACACTCTCTTTTGTTGAAAGCGGGAAATTAGAGTTTCCGAACTCGATAGTGGATGCCGGGGGACGGTGTTTAAAAGCGGCCTCAGCACTGACGAACGCAAATTTTGACGAGTTTATTAAAAAATTTGATATCTCCGGGTGCCAGGATTTCGTGAAAAAGACGGTGGGAGAAGACTTTGCCAAGCTCTTCTCGGAAGACTCGCTGTCTCGAATTTATCAGGCTTTTGATCTCGCTGATGACCTGGCCGATTTGGCCAATGATGCGATTACCTTGGTGAGCGGAGCACCGCAATCTTTGGGACAGAGAGTTTTAGATACGCTGGGCCTGCAGGGCTTTGCTTCAACGATATGCGCTTGGAGCAATGTGGCTAACCGATTCAGCCAGGTCACGAAAGAAAATTCGCTGAACAGCTCTAAACCGACGGCCGTGGCTTCGAGAACGACAAGCGAGAGGATCGAGAATGCCGACGCAGCAGTCCAAACCTTGGTACGGCAGGCGGCACTATCAAACGCGGTTTTAGCCGCTTCCGAAGTTGGTTCGGAAAATGACAGGGTGGATGCTTCAGCTGTTGTTCAAACCGCCCCATACGATGACTTAATCCAAGTTAGGGACAACATCCTGGAAGCGATTGACGCAGAGATGTTTAAAACTCAAAACGATTCGGTCTTTGAGGCATTAAGTCAGGCGCATTCTGCAGTGTATGAGGCGATTACGCAGCGAGCTGAGAATCAGGCGAGACTTGTAACGTTCACTCCTTCGGCCGTTACTCCGGCATTGGTGTTGGCCTATGACTATTACGGAGACTCGACCCGAGAGTTAGAGATAGTTGGAAGAAATAAGATCCGGCACTCAGGCTTTGTACCGGCGGTGCCGTTGAAATTATTGAATGAGTGACGAACGACATGCCAAAGAAAATCTCAAATAACACCGTTACTCTTTTTGTTAACGGTAGAAAATACGAGAACTGGCTGGATGTGAGTATTGCCTGTACGCTTCAAAGTCTGGCCAGAACCTTCTCGGTAAGGTCAACCAGAAGCAAAGAAGATCTAACGATTGGCATTCAGCCTCAGGACGAAGTGCAGATTTTTATCGACGGCGAGCCGATCTTGACCGGTTACGTTACCAAGCGAGAAGTCAGTTATTCGGCCTCAGGAATCGGCGTTACGATTTCAGGCGCCAGCAAGACGGTTGATCTGCAGGACTGCTGCATGCCCCACGGGATGGCTAATTCATACAAGAATCAGACGCATGAGCAGAATTTAAAGGCAGTTTGCAAGCCGTTTGGAATCGGCGTTGTGGATCAAGTGAAATCAGTAGATAGGAGAAATCTCGAGTTTTCTCCGACGGAAACCGTTGGTTCTTCCATTACTCGATATCTCCAGAAAAACGGAATTTTGCTCACGGATGACGAAGCAGGCAACTTGGTTATCACTCAAGCCGGATCCGGAGGCAGCGCCCACGACACATTGGAACTTGGGAAGAATATTCTTGAAGGCAAACGAACTCAGGATGTCTCTAAGAGATTTAGCGACTACGTAACATTGGGACAGGCAGCTAATCCTACAAGTGAACTTCCGGTATCGGCAAACCATCTTACAGCGACGGCTCGGGACTCGGGAGTCAGACGTCCCAGATGGTTGGTTAAACAAGAATCTGGTAATGCATCAACAGAGATTCTTCAGAAAAAAGCGGGAATTATCAAAGATGTGAAGGCAGGAGAGTCCGATACATTGAACTACAAAGTTCAAGGCTGGAGGCAGAGTAACGGTGAGCTGTGGAAGGTAAACGCATTGGTCAACGTAGATGATAGTCGGCTAGGGATAAGGAAAAATATCTACTGGGTTATCAAAGAAGTAAGTTATTTGCTGAGCTCTCAAGGGAGCGTTGTTACTCTCACACTTATAGATAAGAAGGCATACAAAATGGCTTTAGAACCAGATGCTAAAAAGATTAAAATGGAGAAATACGATGATATAAAGAAAGACAGCGGGAGGGTTTAGGATGATTAAATTCTTGTGCTTAGTCCTTGGGATGACTATCTCATTTGGAGCCCACTGTGAGTCGTATCTGAAATGCGATGAAGACGCAGAGGGCCATAGTATCAATTGTGTTCGAGTCCCTGGGAAAGATCCTTCTGTCACGATTACTGAAGAAGACATGAAAGGTATGGTTTACGTTAGCCCCGAGCAAAAACGCAAGATGGATGAAAAGATCTTCAAAGAAGCTCTGGAGAATGAAATTACCGCCCGGATGTATCAAGACCGCGTGGCTACACGAGAAGAAGCAATCAGAGACATTCTCTCCGGAGTTCCACGAAAAGTACATTGAGTCAAAAAAACTCACACGCCCGCCTAATTCGGCGGGTTTATTTTTGCCTAAAGAAAATGAATCTTAAAGATCTAATCAACAGAGCGACGGTTTCAGCTAAGAACGGAACCCGAAAACTTCGAACGTTGCAGATTCAGCTTCTCGGAGGTGATATACGAGAACCGATAGAGCATTTTGAGCCTTACGGTTTTACTTCCGAGCCTCATGTCGGAGCTGAGGCAATTGGGCTGGCTTTGGGCGGAGACCGGGATCAGACTCTGGCGGTGGTTGTTGCCGATCGTCGTTACCGTCCCACTGATTTGAAGGGCGGAGAAGTTTGTGTTTTTGATGACTTGGGGAGGAAAGTCTATCTCTCCCGAAACGGAATCAGGGTAGAAGGTGTTTCCAGTCCGGTAACGGTAAAAACATCGGCCTCGGTGACAGTAGACGCTCCTTTGACAAAGTGCACGGGCGATCTTGAGGTCGGAGGCAATATCGTAGCCAAAGGAGATATCAAGGACAAAGGAGGTTCCTACTCCATGGCGGGCATGAGAATGACGTACAACAGTCATACACATAGCGGAGGCTCTGCCCCGGATCAAAAAATGTAGAGGATTTATGCAGTTTTATTTAAACGGTGCGGAAGCGACGCTGACCGATTTTGCCAAGGATGACTTAGCAAGGGCTGTGGTAAACAGCCTTTTTTCTTGGGCAAGAGCCGAGGACGATGACGAGAGGCCGACAGAATCCAAGATGGGCTGGTGGGCGGATTCTTTCTCTGAGGAAGGAGATAAATTCGGTTCGCGGCTCTGGCTGCTGATGCGCTCAACTCTCACTACCGAAACGCTTGCTTTGGCCGAAGAGTACGCTCAGGAAGCTCTGCGCTGGATGGTTGAGGACCGCATTGCCGAAGAAGTGACGGCGAGGGCTGAACTGGACGGAGTGGATCGCCTTAACTTACTGATTGAGATTATTCGTCCCGATCAAAAAACACTTACCGCCCGATTTGTCGATGTGTGGAGCAAATTATGAGTTTTGAACGTCCGACACTAAAGGAAATCATAGAAAGACTCGACGGAGATACTCAGAGCAGATTGTCTGTTCCGCAGATGAGGCGCTCCAACGCGAGAGTCTTTGACAGAGTTTTGGCCGGAGCTGCTCACTCTCTGTACGGCTATGTCGAGTATTTAAATCGGCAGCAGTTTTTTGATACGGCAGAAAGTGACTATTTGGATCGCTGGGCCTCCATTTACGGTTTAGCCAGGAAGAAAGCTACGAAAGCTTCCGGCGAGGTTGTTTTTCGTTTTTCCGGAGAACTCATCAATGTTCTGGAAGGGACGATTTTGCAGTCTGATGACGGAGTTCAGTACAAGACCGTTGGTCCTGTCTCTTCGGATGGAACGACCCCAGTTGAAGCCTTAAACGAGGGAACTTCCGGTAATCAGCTGGAAGAGGACGTCCTGACGCTGGTTTCTCCGATCGTGGGTGTTTTTAGCGAAGTTACGATTGTCAAACTTGGAGGCGGAAGCGAGTCTGAAACCGACGACAGTCTTAGGGCGCGCCTCCTCTCTCGCGTCAGGGAGACGCCTCACGGAGGTACGGAGTCGGATTATGTTCAGTGGGCTTTAGAAGTGCCGGGCGTAACCCGAGCTTGGGCATTTCCTAAAGAAGAAGGCGAGGGCACGGTTACCGTCCGATTTGTCTGTGACGGCATGACCGAGATCATTCCCGATAAGGCTATGCGGGATAAGGTATTTGAACATATCGATAAGCTGCGTCCTGTGACGGCTCACCTCTATGTCAGAACAGCGGAGATTAAGGCGGTCAATATTGTTATTGTCGGACTGCTTCCTGATGATGCTGAAGTCCGCGAGGCAGTAGAGCAAGAGCTCAAAGACTTATTTGCCAGAGAAGGGGTTCCCGGACAAAGAATTTACTTGTCGCATATCCGAGCAGCTATTAGTGCGGCATTGGGTGAAGAAGATCATACAGTTGCCTCTCCAACCTCCGACCCGATTCCCGACAGTAACAATGAGTTGCTGACATTAGGAGAGATCACATGGCAGTAACGGCAAACGAATATGTAGGAATGCTCAAAGAGCTTCTGCCTCCTGGTCCCGTTTGGCCAAGAGGAGATTCAACCAGTCTTTACGCCATGATGTTTGAGGTATGGGCAATTGAATTGGCAAGGATTGACTCAAGAGCCAACGCGCTCATTACAGAGGCAGATCCGAGATTTGCCATTGAAACATTCCCTCAATGGCTGGAAGAGTGGGGTCTGCCTGATGAGTGCTTAAAGCTGTGGGGAGCAACAGACATCAATACGCTGCGTCGTCTGTTGATTTGGAAAATGACCACGGTAGGTTGTCAGACGCCTCAATTCTTTATTGATTTGGCCGCGATGTTCGGCTACCTCATAGTGATTGATGAATTCAGTGGCTACAGCGTAATGAGCCGGGTTAACGATGTTTTGGCTGACGGCATTTGGCCGCACACGTGGCGCGTCAATGTCATCGGAGGTTCAAACAACACACTGCAGTGGCACGAGGTAACCGGGGAAACAAAAGAGGCTTTAGCTTGGTGGGGAGACTCAGTGATTGAGTGTCTGATCAGACGGTACGCACCGGCGCACACGACACTTTATTTTGGTTATTGGGATTTTAAGGAACAAGAAAATGGACAGAGCATACGGAGCTAGAGTGGTTCAGGTCGAACCAAAATTTGCGGAGGATGCGCCTTTAGGTTATCCGACAGACGGGTCGAGCACGGGCGGACAGCTCGCTACGGTTCCTAAAGCCCCTTGGTATAACGCGGTAACCGAAGAAATCAGGAATGCAATTGTCGGAGGAGGAGTTAAGCCCGAAAAAAATACCCTTGACCAGCTTAATCAGAGCATTGAGGTAAGACTGACCAAGTTAGAAGAAAAAATTAATACCGTGTTAAAAGGCGTCACAGACAGAGTGGATAAATTTGAAACTTTTCCTCCAGGCTTCATTATCTACGCCGGTTGTTTTATTAATAGTCCCAATTGGATACTTTGTGATGGAAGAGCGGTCAGCCGGTCCGGTTTCGCGGGTCTGTTTCGGGCTATTGGCACGACGTGGGGAGCAGGCAACGGTTCGACCACTTTTAACGTGCCGTACCTATTAGACCGAGTGCTGTGGGGCTCCAACTGGGGAGTGGGGCAATATATTGATTCAGGGGCCCCTCAAATTTCGGGAACCATAGGCGACTTCAATGCGTACGACAATGATACGAGCATGGTGTCAGGCGCTTTTTGGAGAACGTATACGCGTGACAATCAAGGTTCAAGATCCGGGTCTCATGACCAACATTTTAGGATCGACTTTAATGCGAATCGCTGTTCTCCCGTCTATGGTCGCACTAATCACATACAGCCTCCTGCCAGCAGGGTCCCCGTATACATTCATATTTAACAAGCTCCGAAAGGGGCTTTTTTAATGCATGAATAGGAACAAGTGATGAAAAGACTTTATTACGCAAACGCATCGGATACTCCGCCGCTGCCGCCTAAAAATCCGTCCTATGGATATCCTCAGGACGGAGATAAAAATGCAAAAGGCCTGCCGACAACATTAGGCTCCTACTGGCATCACATGATTACTGAAGAGTTCATGAATGTGATTGAGGGAGCGGGCATCGAACCCGATGAAAATAACTTACACCAGTTGGCTGATATCTTTGAGGACTTCAGACAAAGAGCATTTAAGGCTGAAAGTTTTGCTGACGAGTCGCAGACTTGGGCGACCAAGGCCCAGGAGTTCGCGCAAGCAGCTCAGGCAGAAGCCGATTCTAAAGTTGCTTTGGTTAGAGAGGCGGGTGAGGCTCAGGTGCAGGCCGTCAATGCGGCTACTGCAGCTTCTCAGGAAGAAATAGAGCAAAAGACTGCTGAATTGGAGGCCAAACTTCAGACTCTTATCGCCGCGCTAGACGCCAAAGGCGGTGAGCAGGTTAACTTAGTTAAGCTGCAGGCTCAAGAGATTCTTGATGCAATTCAGTTGACAAAGAATCAAGTAGAAGAACTGGTCAATTCTGCAGGCTATTCCATGAGGTGGCTCGCCGACGCCCACGAAGGAACTAATCTGACCGCCGCTTTAACGCCAAGCGATAACGTTAAGGTTGGAGACCACATTATTAACAGGGGTGGCGAGGTCTACGAGCTTATCGAATTAAGAGGTACGGAAATTGTTCTAGGTCCGGTCCTTGCGGTTTGGGGAGACGTAGGACCTACCGGGATCACTCCTGAGATAGACATCAAGGTTTCTGCTCTTAGTGCCGGACAACTTCCTACCATAAGTAAGAGCGGTACGGCTGAAAATCCTTCGTTTGCGTTAGGAATCCCGAAAGGCGATAAAGGAGATAAGGGCGATCCGTTTGTTTTCTCAGACTTTACAGAAGAGCAATTAAACGATTTGAGGCCTCCAAAAGCTACCGTTGAAATCCATGGGACGGTGGAGTTGGCTACGGCGGACGAAACATTGGCAGGCGAGGATGCATCTCGTGCCGTAACTCCGAAAGGGCTCAAAAGGGCCCTAGAAGGTTTAATTACATACGACGTTGTCGTTGAACAGGATGGCGTTCAACTCGTAATCGATGAGGAAAAATTATGTCAATAACAGCAGATGCGATAAGAGCACTTCTTAAAGACCCGACCACGGGAAAATATCTGATTCCTTATGTTGATGTGGCTGAAGCGGCCAAAACCGATAAGGACGGCAATGAGATAACGGCAACCTATGCGACTAAAGTCGAGATGAGCGGTAAAGAGGACGCGGGAGTGTGTCTACCACTAACCGGCGGGACCATGTCCGGTAAGATTACAGGAACTATTACAAACGCAGACTATGCAGCCTCTGCGGGATCTGCGACGTCGGCAACCAAAGCAACTCAGGATAGTGCTGGCCAGCAAATTAACACGACCTACATCAAAAACGTCAGTGTAAACGGCCGAACGATTACGTTTACCCGTGGCAATGGAACAACTTTTACTATCACCACTCAGGATACTGTTACAACTAACTCTTCCAATTGGTCAGTTTCTAATGGAACTAATGGATGGGCACGTGATAACTCCACAGGTTTCACAATCGTCTGGGGTGTTGTCTCGGGAACTATCTCCAGTAAGCCCTCAGCCTCCTTTGCACGCACCTTAAAATCTGTTTACGGAGCGCAGGTTTCAAAAGCATCGTATTTAGGGAACGCTTATGCGGTCAGCATAGAAAGTATTTCAACTTCGGCTATACAGGTTTTTGGCTACAGTCTCGGATCCGGAAACGTAAATTACGTTGTTTTTGGTTTTAGCTAAAACCAATTGCAATCCACGTCCAAGAAAAAGCTCCAGATCGAACAAGAGTTTTTGTAAATCCCGTATTTGACCAACTTTTAATGTTGTCAACGTCACTTGAAACTGATGAGTACCAAGGCGCTGATGCTACGGAACGAACAGAACTGAATGATCTCGGAAATGCTACCCATGTGTTGTCTCCAGAAGTACCCCACTGAATCGTGAAACCTGTGGAGTTATCACGTGCTACGAAAATCCCGTGGCTAACCAATGCGTTCCGACGGCAGTGGTTATAGTAAATCCGGTGGTCGACAGGTCAGTAAAGGCGCTCCCTGCAGTTACTTTCGTTGAGCTGCTCATTCCTGTTAACACTACACGTACAGAAGCAAACGAGCGGGGAAACGTGACCCAGGCGGTGCCTGCTGCATTATAGACACCCCACTGTATTGTGAAACCCGTGGAATTATCACGTGCTACGAGAAACCTACAACTACGAACCTCGATGGCCAGTAATTCGAGCCAACAGATACGGCTGAGTTCGAATAGCTAGCTACTCCAATTTCGTTGTTTTTCGATGGCCCGCTAGTGTCGGAAATAATTGTTCTCTGGACTGAGTAAACCGCTGAAAAGCTTCTAGGAAAATTGGTAGTGCCTCCAGCATTCGCGTTTACTGTCATCCAGGCGATAGTAAATCCTGTTGAGTTATCACGTGTTTTTAAGGAAAATCATATGAATTATCTGATTAAATTTGATGAAAACGGCAAACGTACTGAAACGTACGTGAGAGAAGAGAAAACGGAACCCCAAATTAATGAACTGCTGGCGAACGGATTTCTTGCGATTTCTGAAACAGAGTATCAATTGCTGATTGGCAACATTGACGGGCAGGAGTACATCAGAAAATCGGATGGAACTTTTACTCCATATGTTCCTCCCGAGCCCACCGAGGAAGAAAAGGCCGCCTCAGCATTAGAACAGGCAAAAGCTGAGCGAGCCGAAGCGGTCTCTAAAATTACGGTGGAAGTTGACGGAATGATCTTTGATGGGGATGAAACTGCCCAGACCCGCATGGGAAGAACAATTGCGGCGGCAATTGCCTGCGGTGTTGATCTGGACACAGAAACCCGGGCTTGGGTATTGGCAGACAATACCGTTACACGGGTAACCGTGCGGCAGTTATCGAGAGCTTTGCGGCTGGCTGGGGATGCTCAAACCGCACTTTGGACTGTTCCTTACGAGGCGTAAAAAGCGGGAGCCGGGCACAAGACGATTTAACTCTGAGAAAGGCTCGGTGTTTCGATGGAATCTGCCTTAGGACTGGTTAGCTGGGCACTTCTGGCACAGTCTTGAATAAATCCGTCCCATTGCTTATGAATTTGCATCCTGGCTTCGAAAAAATCACTTCGTTGGTAAGCTCTGGATACACTGCTTCCTACAATGTGAGCCAGGCAGGCTTCGGCAACTTCATATGAAACATTGTGATCGGCCATCCAGGATCGGGCGATTGATCGTAGCCCGTGCGGAACCAGTCGGTTCTTGAAAAACGAATTCTGTCTCATGAAGTTGGTCAGTATTTGACTGTTCGCATGTTTGGATGATTTTTGTCCAGGAAAAACATAGCTGGATCTCTTGTGCTTTGAAGTATTTTTTGCCTCATTGAGCAATGAAAGAGCATAGGCAGTAAGAGGCACTCTGTGCAGTCTTTTCATTTTCATGTGTTCAGCCGGAATTGTTAGACAATCTTGTTTAATCCAGTCCCACCGCAGTTTTACGACTTCTCCCGGACGCAGCATTGAGTAAAGAGAAAAGAAAAAAATCAACTGAAGATGCTTGTTTGCATTCTGGCAGATGACGTCAATGACGGCAGGCAACTCACACCAAGGGAGTGAGGGTCGCGGAGTTTTCTTGGGGGCTTTGAATAACCTGCTGACTCCCGCTATGGGGTTGTGGAGAACATATCCGGCGCAGACTGCAAGATCGAAAATTTCTCTGATTCTCATCAGGCATCGTTTTGCGGTGGCACGTTTCCCTGACTGTTCGATAGGTTTGAGCAATCGGATAATCGTGGGCGCCGTGATATCGTCAAGCTGCTTCCTTGCCAAAGCGGAAACAACATATTTATCCAGTCGCTGCTTCTCGGATTGATAACTGACGATTTCTCCTCGTTTCAGGCTTTTCCAGAGGCAATAGGCATCTTGGAATGTATATCCGTTTGGGGCTCTAAGTTCATATTTTTGCCTTTCCCGTTTGGCAAGCTGGCACGCCTGGCGTTTTCCGATTTCAGGGAAATGTCCGAGCGTTATGTCAGATACCCTGTTGTTAAAAGGAATCCGAACAACCCAAGATTTGACACCGGACGGCATGACTCTAATGGACAGTCCGGTGTCAACGGTCAGTGAATAACGTTTCTTGGCGGGGCTTAGTTGTTTTATTTTGCTATCGGTGAAAGAAGACTTTTTCATAAAAATCTTTCTTTTAGCAAAAAAGAAGGTTAAAAGCACAATTTAACAATTGATCATGCACATCAGACCTTTCTTAAATAAACACCATTCTTGTAGGTGAAATCGTGATTAAACACACAGACCTTATAAACACTCTCATCGCCTGCGTTGGTGGGCTCGGTTTAATCGCTGGGCTTCTTCGCTACGTCGATGACTGGAGAGAAAAACGCAAGGAGAGACCGATTGAGTTTTCGGCATTTGAGGCAATCTGGGAAGCATTGTCCGGAGGTGTCACGGCCATCGGTGTCTTTTGGATTCTTGAGGGATACGGCGTCAATGAGCTGGCCGCAGTCGGAATTTCTTTCATGGCCGCTTACCTTGGAGTCAGGATCATCGCTTATTACATCAAAAAATTTTTAGACAGCAGACTAGGAGCTAAATCATGAGTGTCTTTTTAAATGAATGGGCAATACGCCTATGCAGGTCAACGGCTATAGCAATCGCAATCTGCTTCGGCTTCCTACTAGGGTGGTATTACTGCGAGCGCAACGTGATATTTGACGATATCAAACGGGGAATCTGGGCCAATGAGCAAGCTATTCAGAACAACACAAAACTCATTCACGAACTCTATGAGAAGCACGGGATGGAGAATTTGAAATGAGTGAGCACTTTAAACCCAAGGAATTTGCCTCCAAGGATGGCAAACCCAGTCCGTGGCCCGAGGTTGTCGATCCGGGCCTTTATTTTTTGCTAGAGGAAATCCGCGCTGATTTTGGAGAGCCGATTTATATCAATTCCGGTTACAGAAGTCCGGAACATAATCGGAAAATCGGAGGCGCACCGAATTCGTTTCATGTTAAAGGGCGGGCAGCAGATATTCGGCCGACCCGTTACAGAGATCCGGATAAATGGAACAAGGCTCTAGGCCGATTAAAAATCATTGCAAACAGAAGATGCACCGGCGGTGTGGGTTTTTACCCGACGTTTGTTCATGTAGACCTTGGGCCGCACAGGAGGGGGAATGGTAAATGAACCTAATCAATGTTCTGAAAATAGGGGTGGCTTGTGCCGCCCTTGTTTTTTCCTATTGGATTGGAGTCCAGCAGGGGCGAGAATCGGAGGAATTAAAAAATGCAAGGCTTGAAATTCAAGTTCTCAAAAGCACGATTCAAGGTTTCCGGCTCAAACAGACTAATGATGCTGTGGCGCTTTCTGAGTTACGGATTGCTGAGTCTGCTCATCGGAATGAGCTTAGCAGGATGCGCAGCCAGCTCGCCGAGATCGAACGATTGTCCAAAACCAACGCCGATCGGGAACGTAATAGATGTCTCCGCGTGGCGGTCAGATATAAAGAAGCTGTCGACCGAGCTGACCGAGCTATTAAATTCTGCGAGGAAAACCACCGATAGTGGCACAGCGCGACAGCCCGCGAAACCATGAATCCTATTACTTGATGGTTTCGATCATGGTTTCGACTTTTGGCCATAAAATTCAATTTTAGATAAATCAATTGGTTATACCCCTATTTCAACAATCGAGTGGGAATAAAAATATTGAATTTCTAGCTATTTCTTAAGCATTCGGGATGATCAATTGGTTATCCCGTTTTTTTGTTTAAAATCAATTAACAAGGGCTTCTTTTTAAAATCTATTTGTTTCCATTGCCTTTTATCTGCTATTTACGTTGACCCGACCAATAACACAGTGTCTGGTTAAAAACTCATACAGTTATATGCCTCATTTTTTAAACACCCAAGCGAACGAACTCATAAACTGGTTTACAACTTCAATTCATGCGCGTACCCAGTTAGCCGTGCTTCTACGTAAGCTTATTCAATCAACAGGACATGAACTTCAAAAAGTGGATTTTCCAGGAAACGACGATGCCGAGCGTCCAGGCTGGGACGGTTTCTTAGAAACAAGCTCAAGTAATGCTTGGATACCAGATGGTATTTCTGGTTGGGAGTTCGGTGTTACGGAGAGCATCACAAAGAAGGCAGACGGAGATTTTGAAAAAAGTGTTAGAGCGACTAACGACGCTGAAAGAAGAAATATTACGTTTGTTTTTGTCACTCCGAGACGCTGGCAAGGCAAAGTCCATTGGGTCAAGAAGATGAAGGGCAAGAATCTCTGGAAAGACATTCGTGCATATGACGCAAGTGATCTAGAACAGTGGATGGAGCAATCAGTCTCGTCCCGAATCTGGTTTGCAAACGAGACGGGGCGCCCTTCCGATGGTGTCAGAACCTTAGAGCGTTGTTGGGCTGACTGGGCAAACGTGACGGATCCTTACCTTCATTCTTCTCTTTTTGCTACTGCGATCCAAGCGTGGAATTGTGAGATCAAGTCTTTCTTTGAGAAATGCGACTCAAAGCCGTTAGTAATAACGGCTGACTCTATGGAAGAGGCACTAGCTTTTTTAAAACAGGTCTTTGATATTCCAGAGCTTGAACAGTATCGGGATCGAGTGCTGGTGTTCGACAAGACGGAAATACTTCCCAAAATTGCACAAGAAACTACTGATTTCATTGTAGTAGCCCATACTCGTGAGGTGGAACGTGAGCTTGCACCTTACTGCACAATGTTGCGCTCCATAGTTGTCTATCCGCGAAATGCCGCCCGGGTGAAGTCCGATATCGTTTTGGAACCGCTTGGGACTGAACCCTTCAGGAAAGCGCTGGAGTCAATGGGAAAATCTCGAGATGACATAGCAGTATTAGAGAAGGCTTCAGGGCGTTCCTTGACTGTGCTTCGGCGTCAACTTTCGAATGTTCCCGCCATCGGAACACCTGAATGGGCTGATGATTCAAGAATTGCATCTGATATGGTTCCCCTGGTTCTTGCTGGGACATGGGATGCTCAGAACGAAGCGGCTTGAACATTGCTTTCTCTTCTAGCCGAGGTTTCTT
>OGYJ01001046.1_pt1 | contig 23918 bp, 23 predicted proteins | sample 1576531 | NCBI WGS metagenome assembly OGYJ01 (sample SAMEA3541574, study PRJEB24748) | human gut metagenome | biome: human gut; feature: human-associated habitat; material: faeces | place: China | collected 2012 | reverse complement strand
GCAGTCTTTAAGCAAGCGAGAAACAATCAAATACAATGCGTATTACGCAAGAATTTCGTTTCTGACATACTAAGTATTACGATACTTGGTATTATGTTGAGGACGGTGTTCTTAACTGGAATAAAAACGGTCTTTATAATTACTACGGCAATGAATGGTGCTATCTTACAAACGGTCAGATCGACACTTCCTATACAGGACTTGTAAATTATTATGGCACATGGTATTACGTAGAGGAGGGCTTCCTCAATTGGGACTATTGTAGCCTTACAAATTACTACGGAACATATTACGGCGTGGTAAACGGGGTTCTTGACTGGAATTTCTCTGGTGTTTTAAGATACGGCACTACCCTTTATTATGTAAGAAACGGCGTTCTTGATTGGAACTATAAAGGCAAGGCGATGTATTGTACGGGCAAAACATACACCTTCAGAAACGGTGCCGCCGTAGATTATGATGGCTATGTTGCCGACGCCGCACAGGCTCTTGCCCTCATAAAATATTATGAGGCTAAGGTGGGCAACACAGTTACATTGGTAGAAGCCGAGGGAATGCCGGATGATGTATACAACGGTGTGGCTGTTACAGTAAAAATAAGAAGTAACGACGGCTCGGAGGAATACTATACCGCTATTACCTGTAAGAACTTCCAACAGTACACAAACCTTATAGGAATTATGGAAAACGAGGGAGACGGTTATCTGTATGTGATTGTTATAGCCGGCAACCATAACGAGGAGAACTCGGTGGTACTGTCAAATGACGCGATATTAGCTTATCTTGACGGAATGGATTCTTTTGCCCTGTTAAATCCAATTAGTGTATATTAATGTTTTATGATATCGGATATAAAGCCGTATCCGTCCGCTGAAATATTTAATAACAAACACAGAAGAAGGTCTGTCGGTTTAACCGGCAGACCTTCATTTTGTCCGAAATTTATTGAAGAATCAGGGTATTTATACTTCTTATTTCATGCCGTCTTCATAAGCCTTGATCATCTTCTTACTATTGCTACCTGCACGGCTCGTAAGGTTTTGAAGGGTTTTAGTGACCGTTGTTCCGGCTTTTAAGTGTATCTCAAAGCGTGTTATTTCCTCGTCGGGATAGACTGTAATATCGCTTATATATCGGTCAACAAACGCTCTGTCGATTTCCTCACCGTCAATGTGCTTTTCCGCCGCTTTCAGTATGGTTTTGATTTCGGCAAGTTCTTTTTTCATCTCTCGCTCGGTTTTTGATGTTTTTTTCAGTGCGTTTATTTTTCTCTCAATGCCCTTGATTTCGTTATCGCAGTCGGCAGTCATTCGTATGAATTCGCTGTCGTTCATTCTTCCGTCAGCGTTGTATTGCAATAACTTCGCTTTCATTTTTTGCCGTGTGATAAGCTCTTGATTCAGCCTGTTAAGCTCATCCTTGTTTTCGTTTGTGTCAAGGACTTCGGACACAAGCTTTAACACACACGCCGAGAGTTCCTCAATATGCTGTTGCCCCGATTTGAAAATATCTTCGATAATCGGTTTGATTTCGCTTTCGTAAATCGCTCGGCTCGGACAGCTTGACGCACCGTTTTTAATTTTGCCCGAGCATACCCACTTTGATATTTTCTCTCCGCCCTTGCTTATTGCATCCTTGCGATAGTAGGGCATACCGCAGTGCGCACATATCAGTTTGCCTGTCAGCAGGTTTTGATGCACCGTCTTGTGCTGTGCCGTGATTACGTCCTGGCTTCGCATATAAAGCACTTCGTTTGCCTTGTCCCATAACTCCTCGCTGACGATAGCAGGTACTGTTTCACCGGTTTCGTCTTTATACATAACCCATTCTTCCTCAGGCAAAAACTTTTGCTTTTTGGTGAACAGGTCTGTAATTCGCACCTTGTTTCCGGCATAGTAGCCTTTGTATTTCGGGTTGCGTATGATGTTGCTCATCGTTGAGTGGGATAGCATTTTGCCTTTTGAATTTCGTATTCCTTTTTGGTAAAAATGCTTTTCCATTTGCTTCATACTGAATTTTCCCGTGGCGTACATTTCAAACAGCTCTCGCACAAAGTCGGCTTGCATTTCGTCAATCATCAGCTTGCCGTCTTTTTTGATGTAGCCGTACATATTGTTTGTGCCGAGTACAGTTCCTTTTTTGATAGCCTGCTGATGACCGAACCGCACACGTGTAGAGATTTTTCTCGACTCGTCCTGTGCCATAGATGACATAATCGTCAGCCTCAGTTCGCTGTCCTCGTCAAGCGTATTTATGTTGTCATTTTGAAAATACACAGCCACTCCGCTTGATAAAAGTTCACGGGTAAAGCGAATACTGTCCAGTGTGTTACGGGCAAATCTCGACACCTCTTTGGTTACAATCAGGTCAAACATTCCTGCTTTAGCGTCCTCAATCATTTCGTTGAATCGCTCACGCTTTGCGGTCGATACGCCCGATATGCCCTCGTCAACATAGCCGTCAACATATTCCCAATTCGGATTTTTCCTAATGAAATCGGTGTAATATGTTATTTGGTTATCAAGTGAATTTAACTGAACATTAAAATCCGTGCTGACACGAGCGTAAAATGTCACTCGTAACGGCAGGTTCATAAAGTTGATATTTTCTTTTCTGATTCTCTCACGAGTTGAATATATATCCATATTTTTACTCCTTTCCAAGCAGACAATATCACAAATAATTTCTATTATCCAGCTTTATTTTACAGTATTTCGCCCCTGCGTTCATTAGGGGATTGATGCCTGTTTTGGTAATGTTTTACAGAGCTTTTCAGTTTATTTTTCCGTATCTGCGATTGACCTCCACGCTGATTTTACCCATCAATTTGCGATAGGTTTTGTCGTCAATGGCATTTTGATTCAGCAGCGTATTTGCAAAATGCTGCATCCAAAGCTCCGTGCTGATTCTCTCATCGGCAATGTTTTGTATATTGATTTTCAGCTCACTCCCGCTTGATTTTTCAATACTATTATTGCCTGATGCTTTAGAATTTATTTCCTTTGCTGCCATAAGGCAACACGCTTGCTATGATTTTATATCTACCTCCTTTAATTTGATTTGCCTTTCATTGTGAATTTGTAGTTCATATTAACCTCCTATTTTTGCTCACAGGCTTTCACAAATCGCCTGTAGGCTGTTTTTAGTTTTAGTTCGACGAGTTACTCTATTTTTGAGTGAACTCGTCAATTTTTGCTCACAGCGTTGCCTGATTTTTCAAAAATAGGTTTATCATACCGCAACGCTCAAGTGAATACGCAAAAGCCTTGAAATTCTGCGAAAAACACCCCTGACTGCATACGAATTTGGAATCATGCGCAAAAGTATTACGAATCGAAAAGCCGACAGGCTTTAGCCACGGGCTAATAAGGCAGTATTTAAGAAATTATGGTGTAATCCCGATAAAGGGGGTTACACCTTTTCCTTTATTTAAGCGGATTTCTCCGCTTTTTTCTGTTTTGCTCTTTCCATTGTATCAATAAGCTGTTGCTCTGTCGGAATGTCAAATAATCCGACTGCCGTAAAGTAAATATCCACTTTAACATTGTTGTGAGAATGTTTCTTCTCGTTGTTGTGAATTTCAATACGCTCAATAAGTTTGTTTGCAACGGTTGGAGTAAGATGTTTCATCTCTGTAAATTCCATAAGTCCCTGATAGAGCATCTTCATATCGACAGTTTGCTTTTGAAGTTCAATGAGAACTTTTTCATTTTCCTTAACCTCTGATATAAGTCGCTTTTGCTCAGCTTCGTATTCATTTGCCATACGGGAATAACGCTCATCGGATAACTTACCGAGAATATTATCCTCATAAATTCTTGAGAATAATTTGTCCAAGTCGGATATTCTTTGCTTTGCACTTTCGGTTTTGACTCGCAAAGATCTCTCTCGGTTTACAGATTCTGCACCTTTATTTTCGGAGATAAGATAAAGGAATACACTGTTGTAACAACGGACAAAATCTGCAAGTTCGGATATAGCCTCTTTAACGATTGCCTCGAGTACAACATCTCGTATAAAATGGATTGTGCAAGTACCACGACCGTCTTTGTAGGAAGAACACCTCCAAAATTCCTGATTTTTCTTTAAACTTTTGGAAGCACAAAAGTGAAGTTTGGAACCACAATCGGCACAATATACTAAACCTGAGAACAAACTCCTTCTTCCTGTTGCAGTATTTCGCCTTTTGTTTCTCCTCAGTTCTTGCGCTCTCAGCCAAGTGTTTTCACTGATGATTGCATCCTGTGTATTGGAAATAATCTGATAATCCTCTTGTGATTTCTCAATTTTCTTATGCACTTTGTAACTGACTGTTGTACTTTTACCATTTACGGTGCAGCCGGTATATTGTCTGTTTTCAAGAATGTGGACAATAGAATTTGAACGCCAAGCATAGATATTGGTAGGCATCAAATTACTTGTTTTCTTACCTACGGAATTGAAATATGCTGTCGGAGTAAGCACTTTTTCGGCTTCAAGCTGTCTTGCAATTTGCGACGGACCTTTACCCGAAATGCAAAGATTAAATATCTTTCTTACAATTTCAGCCGCAGGCTCGTCTATGTACCATTGCTCCTTATCGCCTTCAATTTTCTTGTAACCGTAAGGCACTGTTGAAGAAATCCTCATACCCTTTGACGCTTTCATTTCATTAACGGCACGGATTTTCTTTGAGGTTTGTGCGGCATACCACTCGTTAAAAATATTATGAAACGGCATCATTTCCGTCCCTATACCTTTCGTGGTATCAACATTTTCCTGTATGGCTATGAAGTTGACGCCTAAGGTCGGATAAACAATTTCCGTATAGTGACCGCAAAGCAAATGCTCTCTGCCAAAGCGAGATAAGTCTTTTACAATTACGGTTGACACCTTACCTGCTTCAATAAGGCTTTCCATTTCCTGAAAGCCGGGACGGTTAAATGTTGTTCCGCTGATACCGTCATCGACAAAGAATTGCGGATGTAAATATCCGTTTTTCTTTGCATAGGTCATCAGAATTTCTTTTTGATTTGATATTGAATTACTCTCACCCTCTAAATTGTCGTCTTGAGATAAACGGCAATACAGAGCGGTGATTTTTTCTTCTTGCCCTTGTATATTTTTGTTTGTTGCCATAAACTATTTGCTCCTTTCTGTGACAACATGGCATTGCAATGTATAGGTATTGTACACTTGCAATGCCGCAGTGTCGATTGTGCAAACTTATGCTATCTTTAATTCTGTAAGCAAATCTTCAAATTGTTGAAGCACATTTTCTCTGCCATTGGGATTAAAATGTGTGCTGACTTCGTAAGTTGTATTGCCTATTTTCATAAAGAACGGTTCATCATTCTTTTCAAAATACGGTGCATATATTGAATTGTTTTTATCTGTCATCTTTCATCCCTCCTGTTTCTTTCTCTTTGCCTCTGCCATTTTTCAAGCAGTGAAATGATTGTCTTTTGCATATCGGATTTGGTGTAGCTTTTCGGAAAATATTTGCGTATATCCTCTTCCATAAATCTAACTTGTTCTTTTTGATTTGGCTTTTCTTCATTGAGAACGGCGAAAACCGTATCAACGAAAAAGTTACCGTCTTTACTGAATTTTCTTAATCGCTGTGCCTGCGATAATGAAGGTGTAGCGTCGGTAAATTCGATTTGTTCAAGCAATATTTGCTGTTCATATTCCGACAGATATGAGATTTCAACCGCAGGAGTAAAGGCTATCCTTTCTTCGTCAACAAGTTTAAGTAATTCGGGTATTAAATATGTCAGGCGGATATATCGTTGTATTTGCCTTGCACTGTCATTGACGGTTTCTGCAATTTTTTCATCTATTCTTAACTTTGTGCCAAGTTGGCACGAAGTTTTCCCTTGATGTTTCAAAGCCTCAGATTTCATTTTGTATGCAAAAGCTTTTTCACTCGGTAAAATATGTTCACGGTGTATGTTTGAATCCACCATTTGCACAATCGCCTCGTCTTTTGTTAATTCTTTTATTGTCACGGGGATGCTTGTTATCCCCAATTCCTTGCACGCCTCAACTCGTCTGTGTCCGCTGATAATTTCATATTTACCGGCCGGAAAAGAACGAACTATTATCGGTTCAAGCAATCCGTTTTCTTTTATGCTTTCTGTTAATTCTTGTTGCTCAATCCCACTTCTTTTCTTAAACGGATGATTTTCAAAGGGAACAAGCAAATCTATACTTATGTTTTTTATCATTTTAACCTCCATATATATTCTTTTCTCGGCCGGTAACAGTCTTAATCTTCTAAGTCTTATTACCTTCCGTTATTCGGAAATCGAGAAAACCGAAAATCAGAATTGTTTCAGATAGATAATGCTCGGCTTCCCCTGACCTTGTCTTTTGCGAATAATCAAATCTGCGACTTCAAGTTCGAAGAATAACTTGCATATCTTTTCGTGACCGAAATGCAGTTTTTCCTGAGCGGATTTTATTGTGAAATATTGATATACTCTGCCTTGATTATCTATCCAGCCGTTTTTGACAGACAGATACATTCGGTCAAGTAAAAGTCCGTACAGCATTTTTGCATCGGTTGAAACCGATTTGTACTTTTCTTCAAATAACGCTTTAGGTACTTTGTAGAATGCAAAGTTTTTGGCATCCGATGTTTTGAAATATCTGTTCACTGTGTTACCTCCGTTTCTGTATTGATTTGGTGCCGAAATCGGTAATTTTTTCTTTTGTATCGACATTTTATTGAAAACAAGTATCGCTATATCAAATTAACCGCTGTCGTCATATTCATGGCGATTTTTAATGCTTTTTGCACCTCTTTTGGATTTGTATTTCGGACAAAAAACAACGATTGCCTTGTGGCTTTGCTTGCATTTGTTTTTGCATTTAAGGCAAAGGCTGTTGTATGTTCTTCTGCCTGTTTCGGGATTTATGTAAAAATCCCATTCTTGTTTTGCTTTCTTTGATAATCTCGGCATTGTAAAAACTCCCTTCATTTGTTTGAACCGGGAAAGGCATTTTGCACCCCCTATTTGCAAATAAATTTTCACCTCTCACTTGGTAGGCAACGAAAACGGTCAAAAATTAACCCTCTGACCAATATTTTTTTATTACCCCTTCACTTGTTTGAACCTGGAACGCTTTTTTGGGGGCTTTCCGGAAAATTCATAAACATTTAACATTTGCCTCTCTACTCATTTGGACAAAGGGTGCCGAAATGCACACCCAAAATTGACGGTTTAATAAAAATTATTTGAGAAAATTTTTTATGCCCTCTACTTGTTTGAACCGTGAGCAAAAAAGTCAGGGTATTTCGGCGAAAAATTTGCAAAAAAATAAAGTCCCTCGTTTCTTGAAAGTTCAAAAAAACGAAGGACCAGGTATGTAAAAATATTTAATTGTAATTGCGACGCACAAATTTAGCGAGCAGACCGTTTTTACTCCTGTCAGATAAAAACGGTACTCGTTAGGATAGCCCTAATACCATATCGCAAGAATAATTCTTGATAAAAGTTATCAAATAACAAAATTAAATTATTCAATCGAGAGAAAACTGCATTTTTTGTTGAAATAGAGCAATTTTATGATATAATATAATTGTATCGTTATATTCCGACACTATTTGAGGTGAATTATGACTGTAAGTTATAAGAAACTGTGGAAACTATTAATAGACCACGATATGAAAAAGAAAGACCTTGCAAAAGCTGCTAATATTAGTAATTACACAATTACAAAGATGAGCAAAGGCGAGAATGTTACAGTTGAGATATTAGGAAAAATTTGCACGGCTTTAAACTGTAACATAGATGATATTATGGAATTTATTCCTGATAACGAATAATGAAATGGGGCGATAGTCTATGGCAATAAGCAAAAAACTTGAAACGATATATCATAACGGACAACCGGATGGAATTCGCTCTATTCGAAGAAATCTTTCGACAATGACAGTTTATGTTATTCCTCGACCTCTTTTGGCAGAGGCAAAAACCATTTCAGGAATTAACCGTCCGGGAATATATTACTTGATTAATGAAAATGATAATAAAATAGCTCAAATTTACGTAGGACAAACTCGCAATGGTATCTTAAGATTGGATGACCATAATCGCTCCAAAGATTTTTGGAATAAAGCGATAATGTTTCTTGCGGATAACAAAACATTTTCTTTAGATATGATAAGCGGACTTGAAAAATTTGCTATCATTAAAGCTCAAGAGTCAAAAAGGTATAAAGTTGAAAATACTGTTGTGCCAAAGTATGAAATTGATGAATATGATATGGCTTCTGTGGAGGAAATATATGATGAGATTCAATTTATAATGGGTACACAGGGATATAAAATGGATAATGTCAAGTCATCAACATCTTCAGATATTTTTCATACTACACGAAATGGGATTTCCGCATTAGGTATATATGATGGTGAAAAATTTCAAGTACTTGAAGGTTCGCAAATTAATATAAATAAACCGGTACACTTAGCGCGATATAACAAACAGCGTGCTGAATTACTTGCAAGTGGAGAGATTAGCCAAGTTGACGGCAAATATTTTCTCAATATCACGATAGAATTCAATACTCCGAGCGGGGCAAGTGATTTTGTACTTGGTGGTTCTACAAATGGATGGGTTGAATGGAAAAATTCAGAAGGAAAAACTCTTAATGAAATTTTCAGAAAGTAACCCAAAACAATAACTACATATTCATATCTATCAGCTTCCGATAATTTTTATTATTCGGAAGTTAAACAAACCTTTAAACGATTAGCTTATAGGAGGCTAACATTATGTTACCTGAAGAAAGAGCACGAATAAAAATTGATAAACAACTCAATAATGCCGGTTGGGATATTGTAAGTAGGCAAGATTATGTGCCGAACTATACAATGGCAATAAAAGAGGCATTAATGCAAGGCGGTAACGAAAGTGATTATTTGTTATTTATTGATAACAAGGCAATAGCCGTAGTTGAAGCTAAAAGAGAAGAAAACGACCTTGGGGATGAGGTTGAACTACAAGCAGAAAACTATGCTGTAACACCTGAAAACTGGTATGGAACTTGGTTTGATAACTTGATTCCTCTTGTTTATCTTGCAAATGGCAAAAAAATTCTATTTAAAAACTTATTGACTGATCCGGATGGCGATTATATTGAGATCAAAGAAATGCACTCTCCCAAAAGAATGTTGCAACTTATAAATCAAAAATCCGAATATGGTGCCTTACCGAGAATAGAGAAAAAAGGACTTCGTGATTGCCAGTTTACTGCTGAAGATAATTTTGAAAAATCAATAAAACAGGGAAAGAAAAAATCTCTTGCTATTCTTGCCACAGGTTCAGGTAAAACATATCTCGCTTGTTTGGCTGCGTATCGTTTGCTTAATTACACGCCAACAAGACGAGTGCTATTCCTTGCAGACAGAAATAACCTCGCCCGTCAAGCTGAAACTGAATTTAAACTGTTTGATCGCACAGAAAAACAACAAGCATTGAATGAATTATATGTTATAAACAGATTGACAAATCCTGAAAAGATTAACGGCGACATAATCATATCCACTATTCAAAAATTGTTTGCCGTTTTAACAGGCAGAAAAGACGATGAAATAAACGAAGATGAAGAAGATGAAAACAACTTAAATTTTGATGAGACCGATGAGCAAAAAGCAGAACCTGAAATAGATTTGGGTAAAGATATTAAACTCCCACCGGACTATTTTCAATTCATTATCGTTGATGAATGTCACCGCTCAATTTATGGCAAATGGCAATCTGTTCTCAAGTATTTTTCAGGTGCAAAAATACTCGGATTAACCGCCACACCAACACCGGAAGCTTATGCGTTTTTCAATGATAACATCATTGAAAAATATACATATGATGATTCTGTTGTCGATGGTGTTAATGTTCCGGCTAGAGTATATAGAATAAAAACCGAACAGACAGAACACGGTGGAGCTATTAAAAGCGGCGATAAGGTTGTTGAAACAACCCGCAGTGGATATAAAGTTAATGAATATGTAACAAAAGAACGAATTGATTTTAACCCAAATCAACTCGATCGTTCTGTTGTAAGCCCAGACCAAATCAGAAAAAATATGGAGTCTTTTAGAGATTCGATTTATACTGATATGTTTCCGGAACGAAAAGCATTATGGGAATATATCCCAAAAACCTTGATTTTTGCAAAGGACGATCACCACGCTTCTGAAATTGTAAATATTGTTAAAGCTGTGTTCGCAGAGAAATTCGAGGATGGTAAAATTCCTGAAAAGTTCGTTCAAAAAATCACCTATTCGGCAGGAGACACAAATACACTTATCAGAGAATTCAGAACAGAAAAAGAATTCAGAATAGCCGTTACTGTAACTCTTGTTGCAACAGGCACGGATGTAAAGCCATTGGAAGTCGTTATGTTTATGAGGGATGTTAACTCTGATGTGCTTTACACACAAATGAAAGGCAGAGGCTGTCGTACTATTAACGATGACAAATTAAAGGAAGTAACTCCTAATGCGACAACAAAAGATTGCTTCTATATTGTTGATTGTGTTGGTGTTACCGAACACGATAAGACAATACCAACTGCTGGTGGCGGTGGTGGAACAGGTACAAATATTCCAAAACTAGAAAAGCTCTTAGAATTTCTTTCGCACGGATATATAACCGATGACAATTTATCATTCCTGCGTGATTACTGTTCAAGTATAAATCGCAGATATGAAAACAACGCTCTATTTGGTCATCACTTAAGTATGTTTATAACTAATTTCGGATTTTCACCAAAGGATTTGGCATTGAATATAAATACTGCCATTTCTCAAAACACTTTGCCCCCATTTGTTAGCCCCTCTGATGAAAATCGCACAAGAAACGATTTGATTTCTTGTTTAATTTCTAATTTGGAAGCAAGAAAAAAGTTGCTTGAATTACACAGGGGCTATTATGCAATCTCTCCTAATGATGATACTCTGATTGAAAAAGGATTTTCAAAAGAGGAAGCGAGAACGTTTATCGACAATTTTGAAAAATATCTTAATGATAACGCCGACAGTATTGAGGCTCTGCGTATCATCCATAATTCCGAAGATACACTTATCACATATTCAATGTTGTCGGAACTTCAAGAAAGATTGGTTTCAGAAAATCACTTGTTTACTCCGTATAAAATTTGGAGTAATTATAAACTGTTAGATACAGACGGAAAAGTTGACGAACTTGACATCAAACAAAACGGAAAAGCATTAACTAACCTTATTCAAATTGTTCGTTACGCTTATAAAAAGAATCCTAATTTAATCAGTTTGTTAAAAGGATATTCTCAAAAGTTTACACTTTATTGTGGACAAGCACAACGTACACTTACTGATGACCAAAAAGACATTATGAAGCAAATTGCTGATTATGTCATAAATGAAGGATATATAAACGCAGGTGAATTAAATGAGTTTGACACAGATTTATGGCGAAAAGCTATTAAATCATTTGGAGATGCAAAGGTATTAAATACCGAAATTGAAACATTATCAAAATTCTTATTAAGGGTGGCTTAACTATGACTGAAAATCAAACGAAAACTGAATCGGCACTCATCAAGAAAGTCAAGGACATTGCTAATGTTATGGCTGCTGCCGGTGTGGGATTCACAGACTACATAACGCAACTTACTTATATCCTTTTTCTTAAAATGGATGACGAAAAAGAAAAAGCTACAGGTGTGGAAAGTACAATTCCTGACGGCTACAAATGGAAAGACCTTGTTGACCTCAACGGAACTGATTTAATCGAGAAATACGAGGAAATTTTAAATGAACTTGCAAAAGAAAACGGCCTAATCGGCACTATCTTTACAAAAGCGTCAAATAAAATAGACAGCCCTGTTAAACTTGCAAAAATCATTGATATGGTTAATTCTGAAAACTGGTATATGATGGATGGCGATTTAAAGGGTGCTATATATGAACGAATTCTTGAAGATAATGGCCAAGACAGAAAAAGTGGTGCCGGTCAGTATTTCACCCCTCGTGCTCTTATCAAAGCCATGGTTGATGTTACTGACCCTAAGATAACAGAAACTGTAGCCGATCCTGCTTGCGGTACAGGTGGATTTCTTCTTGCTGCATATGAGCATATGAAAACGCAAAGCAAAGATATTAAGGCACAGAAGTTTTTAAAAAATGATGCATTTTTTGGAGCTGATAACACGCCTCTTGTTGTAACGCTAGCTTCTATGAATTTGTATTTGCATGACATCGGAACAAAAAACAGCCCGATTGTTTGTCAAGATTCTTTGACCGAAAATTACGATGACGCTATGTATGATGTTATCCTTGCAAATCCACCTTTCGGCACAAGACCGCAAGGCAGCGGTGAAGTATATACAGTTCGTACTGACTTTATAAAGACATCAGATAATCAAGTTAATTTTTTACAGCACATTATGTCTATCATTAAAACCGGTGGTCGTGTGGCAGTTGTATTGCCGGATAATGTTCTTACCGATGGAAATGCAACTGCAAAAGTTAGAGAAAAATTACTTAAAGATTTTAACCTTCACACAATATTGCGACTTCCTACAGGAATTTTCTATGCAAATGGAGTTAAGACGAATGTCCTTTTCTTTGAAAAAGGAAGTCCGACCGAGGATATATGGGTTTATGACTATCGTATTGGAATTAAGCACACTTTAGTTCAAAAACCTCTTACAAGGGAACATCTTGACGATTTTGTCTCTTGCTATTGTTCCGGTCATATGCAAGACCGTGTGCCTACATATTCTGAAGAAAATCCAAACGGAAGATGGAGAAAATTCACAAAAGATGAGGTCTATTCTCGTGACCAGTTGAAATTAGACTTTAAATGGATTGTCAGTGAAGAAGATGACGATCGCACATTAGCCGAAATGATTTCACAAATAAAAGAGGAATCAGCAAATATTGCAAAAGCAGTTGCTGAACTTGAAAAACTTATAGGCGAGGTGGACGAGTAATGGATACCAAAGCATTACGACAAAAAATCTTGGATTTGGCTATCCGTGGTAAACTTGTGCCGCAAGACCCAAATGACGAGCCAGCGTCTGTTCTCCTTGAGCGTATCCGTGCTGAAAAGCAGCAAATGGTCAAGGACGGAAAACTAAAACCTAAGGACATTAAAAATGATACTGTCATCTTCAAAGGTGATGATAATTTACATTATGAGAAATTCTCCGATGGCACTGTAAAATGTATTGAAGATGAAATACCGTTTGATGTGCCGAATAATTGGGAATGGTGTAGATTACAAACTATTTGCGCCAAAGAAATCAAACGAGGAAAAGCTCCCAAATATGAAGAAAAAAGCAGTGTTATAGTATTTGCTCAAAAATGCAACACAAAGTCAGGATTTATAGATATTTCTAAGGCAAAATTTTTGGCACAAAACACTCTAAAAAAATATGCTGATGAGGATTTTCTTTACTATAATGACATAATAATAAATTCAACTGGTACGGGAACGCTTGGCAGAGTCGGTATTTATAAAAAAGAGGATGATATATACAATATTAAAATTGTTCCAGATTCACATATAACTACCGTCAGAACTATTCCGTCAGAAATAAACGCACAATATATATACTATTTTCTAAAATTTAATCAACTATACTTTGAAAATTCCGGAGTTGGTTCTACCAATCAAAAAGAGTTGAAGCCTGAAGTGATTTCTACTTTTTTAATTGCCATTCCGCCGTTGAATGAGCAGAACGCTATTATTGATAAAGTCAATATGGTTAACAAGCATTTGAGCAATTTAGACAATGAAAAGGAACAACTTAAGAAATTGATCTCATCAACGAAATCCAAAATTCTCGACCTTTCTATCCGTGGTAAACTTGTACCGCAAGACCCGAATGATGAGCCGGCTTCGGTTCTTCTTGAACGTATACGAGCCGAAAAAGAAGAACTGATAAAACAAGGCAAAATCAAACGTGATAAAAAGGAATCTGTCATCTTTAAAGGTGATGATAACTCTTATTATGAGAAGATAGGCAATGATATTACTTGTATTGATGATGAAATACCTTTTGATATTCCCGATACTTGGAGCTGGACGAGAATATCAACTATTGCTGATATCACAATGGGTTCTTCGCCGAAAAGTCAGGATATATGTAATGATAACCAGTATATTGAATTTCATCAGGGTAAAATTTATTTTTCAAAGAAGACACTGATAAAATCAAATCAATATACGCGAAAAACTACTAAACTTGCACCTAAACAGTCCGTTTTATTATGCGTAAGAGCACCTGTAGGAGAACTAAATATTACTGACAGAGATATTTGTATTGGCAGAGGCTTAGCATCCATAAAATCATTAGGTAATATCAATGAAGAGTTTATATTTTACTGGTTGCATCCATATAAAACATATTTAATTAATCAGTCAACAGGCAGTACTTTTTCAGCAATAAGGTCAGATACTGTAAGAAATATTCTTATACCACTCCCACCACTGATGGAGCAAAAAGAGATTCTAAATAAAATACAAAAGGTATTCACTTTACTTGAAGATTTAGAAACAGTTAACTAATCATTTCTATTAATGCAAAATAAAGCTCTAATGCGGATAAAATTCTTTTTTGTTCATTTATCGGTGGTAATCCGAGTAGCTCTTGACTATAAGTAGAAATCCAGTATCTTTGATGATTATCGTGGTCAATTTGCGTTGCTTGTATAAGATAAAATGCAAATTTAGGCAACACTAAATCTGTATTGATATGAAGTATCTTCATTGCTGATGATTTTACCTTAAATGGAAAATCAACAAACTTGCTTTCGGTAGTAAAGTCATCAAAGATTATTACAGGCAATTCAGAAAAAATATTTTCTTTTTCGTCGGTGTACCCCAATATGAAAGATTTTCCTGCTGTTAGAACCGGCGTTTCATACTTGGATTTATAGTTTGTATCTTTAACGATATAATTAGTCGGTTGCTCATACGAAAGCAATGTTTCAAAGTTTGTTACAACCCAACCAGAAGGCAATTTTTCTCCATACTTCTCATAATAAGAGGAGTGTAAACATCTCCGTTATAATATTAAAGCGGCTATGTCGCAAATAATATTATTTCGGAGGTGTCTTTTTATGAAGACAAATCAAACATTTGAAGAATATTTGAGAAAGAGCAATCTTTCCGACAACACCATCACGTCATATTTGTGGACTGTAGATTATTTCACAAACCACTATGACGCCGTAACAAAAGAAAACTTGCTTGCATACAAAGGTTATCTTATGGAATTTTTCAAGCCAAAGACAGTGAATTTACGCATACAAGCAATCAACAAATACCTTGAATTTTTAGGTAAAGAAAAATTGCAATTGAAAGCGGTAAAAGTACAACAAAAGAACTTTCTTGAAAATGTCATCAGTAACGCTGATTACAATTATCTGAAAAAGCAGTTGAAAAAGGACGATAATATGGAATGGTATTTTGTTGTTTGGTATTTGGCTGCTACCGGAGCAAGAGTAAGTGAATTAATACAAATCAAAATTGAACATATCGAAATCGGCTATTTTGATTTATATACAAAAGGTGGAAAATTACGACGACTTTACATACCTAAAAAATTAAGAAAAGAAACTCTTGAATGGCTGGAGGAAACACACCGTTCCTCCGGCTATCTGTTTCTAAATCGTTACGGCGACAGAATTACTACACGTGGTATTTCACAACAATTAAAAAACTATGCGGATAAATACGGCTTGGATAAAAAAGTGGTTTATCCACATTCGTTTAGACATAGATATGCTAAAAACTTTCTTGAAAAATATAACGATATTGCATTGCTTGCCGACCTTATGGGACACGAAAGCATTGAAACAACACGAATATACCTTCGCCGTACTGCAAGCGAACAGCAGGCTCTTGTTGATAAAATTGTAACTTGGTAAAATCAAAACCGCCCTCACACGAGAGCGGTTCTTTATTTACGCTACTTGGTTCGCAATATCATCAAGTACAGCAAATATTTTTTCGATTGCTTCTACAATTCGTTTTTGTTCGGAAAGAGGTGGAAGTGAAATATTACAATCTGCAATATTCTCTAATGATAAATTTGGGATAGCCATATCAACTGACTTAGCGAGTAAATCACTTTTAATTATTGGTGAATTTAAAGCATAAACCAAATATTTTACATTTATTAACCTATTATTCACAAGCCTAACAATTGCAACGGCTTGATTAGTATTTAAGGGTAGTGCCTGTTGAGCGACAATGGCAGTTCTTCCTAATGTACCAGCTATTGTTATCAATATATCATTTTCTTTCAATATCGACCTTTTAAGATAATTATTATGAGATTCTTCATCTATATAATTTAGGTTTGACAAATCCAATTTGTCATATCCGGCGATATTTTCAGCTCGTAAAAAACCTATTCCAGATTGACTGTATGCAACTTTTCCACCTCTCGGTGTTGTTCCTTTTGTGATTATTTCAGATATAGTTGATAATCTAATTTTAATCCAATTACTTGGCAAATCTTGATAATAAGAGTTATCATCACCTTTGAAGATGACAGATTCCTTTTTATCACGCTTGATTTTACCTTGCTTAATTAGTTCTTCTTTTTCGGCTCGTATGCGTTCAAGAAGAATGGAAGCCGGCTCATCATTTGGGTCTTGCGGTACAAGTTTGCCACGAATTGCAAGGTCAAGTATTTTGGATTTTGTTGCTAATACATTGCTATGTAAAGTATCACTATGTTTCTCTATTTTGCGTAAAAGCGGAATGATTATATCAAATTGTTCTCGAATACGTAATTGTTCATTTATTGGTGGAATTGCAATTAGTGCATTTTTACCATCAGATGTTCCGAGTCGTGGCATTTTTACCCCATATGAAATCATATTAACATACGCTAAAAATGTAGGAGACATCATAAATATTTGCATATATTTGGCAGAGATATTGCCATAAAATATTAACGGTAATATTTCTGTGGTGCAATATCCATCTTTTGTTGCAATAACTACCTTATTAAGATAAGGACGAAGTTTACTGTAAAGAAGCTGACCAGTTGTAAAAGCGTACTTATTACTTACTGAATTTCGCTCTGTTTTTGTAGCATAATGTTTTATTAAACCGATATCTTTCTCTATATCTTCTAAATCTAAAATCCATGACGATTCGCTTATTGAATCTGAGGGTATTGCCTTATTGTCTCCATAAGGACAAATTGCACCTAAACGCACCCATTCCCAATTATCTGGCAGCTCAAACGGTATTTCATCTTCGATACATTTTACAGTGCCATCGGAGAATTTCTCATAATGTAAATTATCATCAGGTTTTAGGGTGTCCCTAACGAGTCTTTTACCGTTTGGAAAACTGTGTTTATCCAAATGGTCTGCTCGCTAAGATTATGCATTCGAATCTCACAAATAAAATTAAGGCACAGCCTACGGAAATTTTCTCCGTAAGTTGTGCTTTTTTCTTAGTTGTATATTACTTGCTCGTTCACAATTTCCGTTGCTCGGTTGCGGATGTTATTCGTCTTTTGCACCCATAACATTGGGTTATCCGATTTCAATTTTTCTGTAACATTTTCTTTTTCGGCAAGGTCTTTTACCAACCGAGAAAAAAGATTTTGAGCCTGTTCTTCGATGTCGGCAAGGTATGAATCGAGTTTACCGCTTGTCAGCAAATTGCAGTAACGCACTTTATGATTTTGCTTCAAATATCGTTTGTGCCTCATTGCCCATACACCGATATTCGTTTCTTTTTCTTCCGCCGATAACGAAAGATTAGGCAATAAATAATCACCAACCTGCGTATAAGCGCCTCCGCTATTTTCAAAAATTGTTTTCATATTAAAACCTCCTTGATTTTAGTAAGTTTATTATACGAAAAACAAAGTAAAATTGCGAATGTGCGGATTTGGGCATAGAAAAAGGCTCTGACCTTTTACAGTCAAAGCCTTATTTCATCATTGCTATGCCTTAGTTTTATTAAGTTTTATCATACTGCCTTATAAAACCTCAGCTTTGCCGGACGGCGTTTTCGGGCATTTCAATGCCTGAAAATCATACCCCTTTATCCTGCTTTAAAATCGACGGCTTGAAATCCGCTCAAAATCCACTCAAAAGCCATCAATTTTCGTTTCAAAAATCATAAAATTTCAAAATCAAAGCCTTTCATATTCTTTGTCGATAAACCCTAAAGCACGGTGCACTAAATCTTGTTGACCGTATATAGATTGCTCTTTTGCTCGCCGCCGATAAACCGTTTCGAGATCGTTATGTAACCACTGTTTTCCAGCGAATGCAAAACTTTTCTGCAAGTAGATGCACACATCGAACAGCTTTTCGCAATCATCGGCACCGACCAAAAACTTTGCCCCGCCGAGTCCTTTGCCCGAACGAGAAAAGAATAAACAATAAATTCATTTGGCGATAACCGTTCATCAAAAATTCTGTTAGGCAAAAGAAAAAACTGACCACTGCAATTTTTACGCATACGAAAACCTCCTTTAAAATTATTCGAGAGAATATTTTGCTAAGTGAAAACCAAAAGAAAAACTCCGTTCAAAAAACTCCCTCTACTATACGGAGAAAAATCCTCATTTTGTTCGGGTGTTTTTCAAAATTCTTTACACCTTGTTTACATTTAATTTCACCATAGAAAAAAATACCCCTCTATAATACGGAGAAAAATTCAAGTTTTGTTGATGTGTTTTCAGAAAAATTTATAAATTTTTTTGGCAATCAAAACAAATGAGTTAAGCGGAATTTATATAAATAAACTTTTTTCAGTGCATTTCCACTAAGTTCGGTGTAAAAATCGGCTTTGACATTCAAATAATCGTTGCATTTTTTGGCACATAGTGATATACTAATATTGATTTATAATATGGAGGTGCAGTATGTACCGAATTGCGATTGAAAAATTGTATAAATGGAAAAACAGTAAACGACGCAAGCCGTTGATTATTGAAGGCGCGAGACAAGTCGGCAAAACTTGGCTTATGAAAGAGTTCGGTAAACAAGCTTATTCGGATACTGTGTACATCAACTTTGATTCAAATACGAGAATGGCGGATTTGTTTGCTGTCGATTTGGATACAGATCGCTTGATTTTAGGGCTGGAATTGTATGCTGGACGCAAAATTGATTCGGACAATACTTTACTTATTTTTGATGAAGTTCAGGAAGTGCCGAAAGCACTTGCTTCTCTTAAATATTTTTATGAGAATGCTCCACAGTATCATATTGTATGCGCTGGTTCTCTTTTAGGAATTGCTTTACATCAGGGCACCTCATTTCCTGTTGGTAAGGTCGATTTTTTAAAACTCTATCCTCTTTCTTTTAGTGAGTTTTTAATGGCAACCGGTAATGAACGCTTTGCAAAGCTTTTGAAAAAGCAAGATTTTGAAATGATCACAAATTTCAAGCAAACCTATATTGATGCACTGAAACAATACTATTTTGTCGGTGGAATGCCAGAAGCTGTTCAAAGTTTTGTCGAAAGTAAAGATTTCAATGAGGTTCGTACGATTCAGAAAAGAATCCTTGCAGCATATGAGCAAGATTTTTCAAAACACGCACCGAATGAGATTGTCCCAAAAATTCGTATGCTGTGGAATAGTATCCCGTCGCAGCTCGCAAGAGAGAATAAGAAATTCATTTATGGACTTGTTCGTGAAGGCAGCAGAGCAAGAGAATACGAAACTGCAATTATGTGGCTTTCAGATTGTGGACTTGTGCATAAGGTCAGTCGTGTAAATGCAGCGGGCATTCCATTAAAAGCCTATGAGGATTTGAAAGCATTCAAACTGTTCATAGTCGATGTGGGACTCCTCGGATGCATGACAGGGCTTCATCAGCGTACACTTCTTGACGGTGATGACCTTTTTGTTGAATTTAAAGGGGCTTTGACTGAGCAGTATGTTTGCCAGCAATTAAAAACCATTGAAGATTTAGGCGTTTACTATTACACCAATGACAGAGGCTCGTGCGAAATCGATTTTGTCATCGATACCGGTGAACAAATCATCCCTATTGAAGTTAAAGCCGAAACAAATCTTAGAGCAAAAAGCCTCAAGACTTATCGAGAAAGATTTGAGCCTGAATTATCTGTTCGAACTTCAATGGCTGATTATAAAAAAGAGGATTGGCTTTTGAATCTACCACTGTATGCAATAGAACAAATAAATAAGACTAAAGATTATTAACTAGTTACGATGTCCGATGAAATGGACATAGAATGTGATGTTGTTAGAATGGAGGTGATTATTGGTGTGGTGCAAGAATTGTAATAGGGAAACCGATGAAGAAGTTTGTAGTGTTTGCGGAATAAAGACTGAGGAAGATATTCCCTATGAACTGCATTGGTGCGATAAATGTAAGGTTCCGCTTATCAAAGCAGTAAACGGTGCTGACCGTGAAACTTGTCCTGTTTGTGGTGGTAAGACATCGTACCTAGCTGCAGACTTAAGACCAGTATTTCCTGAAGAGCGTTTACTTTTAGAAATTCTCTCGGATAAGCCACTTGCATATATCAATAAAAGCGTATGGGCATCAAATAATCGCTATTATATAGATGGAAAACCTATGGTTGTAACTGCTGCGTGGTATAAGAAATATTCAGCTACGTATATCAGAGAACAACTCGAAAAATACAAGCAACAGAATAACTACGATTTCTTTAATAAAAACATAGCAACTTTTATCAGAGCAAACCAATGTCGTCTTGATTACCTGAAGTATGAAGCAAATATATTTATTCAGGAGTCGGCGGCTAAATACCCTCGTGAAAACATTGTTTTGTCATTCTCTGGTGGTAAGGATTCTACGGTAACTGCTGATTTAGTGGTAAAAGCACTTTCGGATCCGAGCCTTGTACATATTTTCGGTAATACCACTCTTGAGTTTCCGTTCACGATTGAGTATGCTGAGCGATTTAAGAAGAATAATCCTAAGGCCATCTTCAAGGTTGCCAAAAATAAAGAGCAGAATTTCTACGATGTCTGTGAGGACATTGGACCTCCAGCTAGAATGCTTCGTTGGTGCTGCTTTATGTTTAAGACAGGGCCTATTTCCCGCGTTATTACAAGCCTTTACAGAGATAAGAATATTCTGACTTACTACGGTAAGCACCTATGAAAGAGCACTTCGTAATCTTTTTGTTGAAAGACGAGAACTTGACCGTAATCAGGCCCTGTTAGAAAGAGATAAAGAGCGCAGAGAAACTGAACGTAAGGAACTCTCTTTGAAGGATGAGAACAACCGTAAGATTGAAGTTTATAAGGCGTATGCTCAATATATGCACACTATATTGCTTTCTCTTTATCAGGAAAAGGAAACGGAAACTAGGCAGCAACTTGAGCAAACTGTCAACGAAATTTTCAAGAGTATTTATAACGGCGGTTTTTCTCTCAGTATCGATGAGAAGTACAACATTCAGGTTATCGTCAACGAGTTTGAGGGCGTTAATGAGGATGTTGAGACGTCTACAGCTCAGAGTATATCGGTAATCTTTGCATTTATCGCCGGCGTTATCAAAATGGCTCGTCAGAGTCAGAATCCCGAGAACGAAATGCTTGTGTCTGAGCCTTATCCACTTGTGATGGATGCTCCGCTTTCTGCATTCGATAAGACCCGTATCCGTACTGTTTGTGATGCACTTCCTAAGGTGGCAGAGCAGGTTATCATTTTTATTAAAGATACTGACGGTGAACTAGCGGAAACTTATATGGGCGATAAGGTTGGAAGACGTTTTGAATTTGACAAGAAAAACGAATTTGAAACTAATTTGGTTACGAGGTGAGAATGATGTTTGATAAAGAATATTCTTTTAGAGGAAAACACGCTGAATATGTTGTAAAACTTACGGCGGAATATGATGATAAACATCATAAGCTCTTCAATACCAACTATGATGTTTATGCTGTTGCTCCTATTATAGGCTTTTTATATCAAAGAAAAGCAGAACTTGATAAAACCGGAGATGCAACTAAGATATTCCCGGACAAGCTTATAAAAGAGCAGCAAAACCTTCTTTTTAACTATAGATTGATTATGTTGCTTGATGAAAAGCATGAACCTGATTTTAACGAGCGAATCAACAAGGCTTTTCGTTATTATGGACAAGAAAAGGCAATACCTGATGAAGAACTCTATGAAAACTATGTTAGAGGCGGCGTAGAAGTTCTTTTTGAAAAATTGATTGAACCTGCAAGAAGTGCTGAAGATTATTTGACAAATCTTTATGACTTTATGGAAGAGTTCGATGAGAGATATAACGACTCGGTTACAACCGAAAGCATTGTTGATCTGTGCCAGTTAGCAAAAAATTAATCATATGAGGTGCGAAGGGGGGTAAAATTGTGCACGAGGATATAATAGAAAAACTCTATCGGGAATATACTGTGCACGGTTTTATCTCCGAAGACCATATCTTTGATGTACTTGAAGAGAATGGTATTTCGTTATTTGATGTAGAGTATATCTGTGATCATCTTTTGTCGAAAGGTGTTATTATTCGTGATGATACCTTGACCGATGATGAAGAGGACGAATATGACAGAAGCAATGTTGATTATGAAGCGGTATTTTCAGAGGTTTTGGAGATTGACGATACCTTCACAGATTTCATTGAATACATTCGTGGGATAAAGTCGCCGCAGCACAGAGAATGGATGAATCTGATGCCACAGGTGAAACTTAATAATCCATATGCTCGGAACCGTATTTTTGAAATGTATATGAAAGTGGCTTTGAGAATTGCACTAGTACATGCAAAAAGATATCATCTTTCCTTAGACGAAACCATTCAGAATGCAATGATGGGTCTTTATGTATCGATAGATAAATACGAAACTGCCTGTCAGGAAAATTTCGCATCATACTTTCCATTATGGGTCAGACAGTACATAATGAGAGATGCTCCAACGTTGAATCCGTTAGTTTATTTTCCAACTCATGTCAAAGATAAACTTTTCTCTATCTATGATAATATGGAAGATTATTTCGAGAATATTGATGATAGAACAGAGCCTGGAATTGAACTTTTTCAAAGTATTGCAACAAAACTTGAGTGCAGTATAGAAGAGGCAAGACGACTTTTTGATTACCTTGCACCCTATGAAAGTATTGAGGAATTGTTGGGAAATGAAGAAAATGAGTTGTTGTTCTCAGATGACGGGGTCGGTTATGAGAATATGATTGCATTAGCCGAGAAAAATTTTGACAAAGAAGGCCTCTACAAAAAGTTGTCACTTCTTACATGTCGAGAGCAAGAAGTGCTTAAATTTCGTTATGGCATAGGTCTTGATCATGAATGTACGCTTGATGAAATTGGCCAAAAATTCAATATTACAAGAGAACGTGTTCGCCAAATTGAAGCTAAGGCAATGCGAAAAATTCGTAGAAGCTACGGGATAAAAGAAGACGACAAAGATTAGTATTTGGTATAAATATTTGAAAAGCTTGGGAATTGAAGAAATTTAACGGTTGCTCAAAATTCCGAATTCTCAGAGGTGGATTATGAAAATAACATACATTAACCACAGTGGGTTTTTGGTTGAAACCGAGAACTGCTACTATGTTTTTGATTATTATAAAGGCGAGATGCCGAGGCTTGACAAAAGCAAGGAAGTTGTCGTCTTTTGCAGTCACTTTCACCAAGACCATTTCAATCCGAAAATCTTTGAAATTCTTGATGATATGGGTATGAATTATCAGGCCGTTTTGGCGAAAGATATCAACAAAAAGAAGTATCCTGCCGGTGTGAAAGTTACGACGGCTTACCACGATCAAACCTATATTCTTGACAATGGCACACAGGTTAGTACGCTTCTTTCAACCGACAGCGGTGTTGCTTTTATTGTCAAGACAAGCGAGAGTATGATTTACCACGCAGGTGATTTGAACGATTGGCATTGGGAGGGTGAGACGGAAG
>OGYJ01001043.1_pt1 | contig 23972 bp, 25 predicted proteins | sample 1576531 | NCBI WGS metagenome assembly OGYJ01 (sample SAMEA3541574, study PRJEB24748) | human gut metagenome | biome: human gut; feature: human-associated habitat; material: faeces | place: China | collected 2012 | reverse complement strand
GATAGATAAGCCACAGACTCAGAAAGCATATAAAGAAAGGAGATGGTAGATAGATGAAATCTCTGTCCTACGAAAAAGAAAAAGAGCGATCCCCTCCAGAAAAAGCTCAAGATCTTGAAAGCATATAAGGGGCTTTGGCGAGCCTTGGCATTTGGTTAAAAACAATATTTGATTAAAGGAGCTATTACCATGACGAGAACAGATATTATTAAGGAACTTGAAAGAAGAGGATACAAAGCAGAGTGCAGAAACAATGTTAAAAATGGAATTATTTTTGAGGGCATTGTGATAGGTGATAAACAGGTTTCTCCTATCATCTATACAGAAAAATTGATTAAGAATGCAGAGAAATGTGGAAGAAATATTTATAGTGTTGCATCGGAGATTATTGATATTTACGAACAGAACGAAGACAAAGAAATTCCGCTGGAATTGCTGACATCAAAAGAATTTTTTATGAACCATGTAAGCATAGGTATTCAGAGAAAATCGAATGAGGACATTGAAAAACAGGAATGTGAATTGGATCCGGACGAACTGGAAAGCTACTTATTTATAAAATATAAGTATGAAGATGGTGCCGGATGTATGAAGATAAATGATTTCTTTTTAAAACAGATAGGAGTCAGTCGTTTGGAAGCGTGGGAGATGGCACGAAAGAATATTAGTGAAGATATGGTTATTGAAAGCGTGTATCAGCTTATGGTGGAAATATTTGGAATGCCGTATGACCAGGATAGAGAATCAGATTTTCCATTATATATTATTACAAATTCGGACAAGGTAAAAGGAGCAAGCGTAATTTTGAATCGTGAGAAATTAAAGGAGTTTGGGAAAAAACACGATACCGATAAGATTCTTGTTCTTCCGTCTTCGATTCATGAAATGCTGATTTCTCCATATGCAGATTGGATGGACGTTGACGAAATGAAAACTCTTGTACAGGAAGTAAATGCAACGGAAGTTTTGCCAGAGGAAAAGCTGATAGACAAGGCATATATCGTGGAACTGTAGGAGATAGCAGAGAACCCAGAGGGCTTTTTAGCCCTCTGGAAATAGAGGAAAATGTGATGGATGTATATAGTATTGTGACAGAAAGAATCATAAAGCAGTTGGAACAGGGATACATACCGTGGAAAAAGCCGTGGGTTAGTTGCATGGACGGAACATTTAACAGGATCAGCCGTAAGCCGTATTCTTTGATGAATCAGTTGTTATTAAGCCATGATGGAGAATATGCAACCTATAAGCAGTGGGAGCAAATAGGAGGAACGATAAAAAGAGGAGAAAAGTCGGAAATTGTCGTTTTTTGGAAAATGCAGGAAGTTGCGGAAAAAACAGAAACAGGGGAAATACAGGTAAGAAATATACCACTTTTACGTTACTATAATGTATTCCATATATCACAAGTTGATAATGTGCTGCCATTACAGCCAGAAAAGAGATTTGACACGGAGCCGATAGAAGAAGCTGAAAAGGTTTTAAGAGGATACGCAGAGCGAGAGCATATAAAACTAAATATAGGGAACGGAAACAGGGCATTTTACAGACCGTTTGGTGATAGTATCACGCTTCCAAGTCTGTCACAGTTTGAAAAAGCAGAAGAATTTTATAGCACGGCTTTTCATGAGTGTGGACATTCAACTATGAAAGAGAGCAGATGCGACCGCGAAGCAGAAAACAAAGGTTCTTATTTTGGAAATGAGGGATACTCAAAAGAGGAATTGGTGGCAGAAATAACCAGTTCAGCGATTATTCATAGCTTAGGAATGGAAACGGAAGATACATTTAAAAATAACTGTGCTTATGTTCAAAACTGGCTGTCGGTCTTGAAAACTGACAAGAAATTCATTGTATCAGCGACAGGAAAGGCAGAAAAAGCAGCAAAGTATATTCTGAATATTTAAAAAGTTGCGGGAAAGGTATCCATTTGCTGGATGCTTTTTCCGCAACTTTTTGGCTGGGGGACCCGAACCAGACCTTCCCCCAGACCCCCTTCCCATTGCTGGCGTAGTTAATAGGAGAAGTTCCAGCAATGGGAAGAGCTGAAGTTATGATTGAGACGGCAAGTCGATCTGCTTCTCAGCCATAAAGCTCTTTGATACGAGCTTCAAGCATTTCAATTTTTCCGGACAATTTAGCAGTTTCCAATTCAGCAGTCTGTAATTTATTCTGCATTTCACGTTCTTTCTCTGAGACGGCACGTTCCAGTGCCATATCGGAATCTTTTTTCAGATCCTTTATCTCTGCAGCATGATCTTTCTGCAGTTGCTCTATTTTCCGTTGTAAATCTGCAATGGTTTCTTTTGCTTCTTTTTCAGATGATTTCAAGGCATCATATCCAACCAACTTTTCATCGGCTTCTGCTAAGCGTGCAGTGAGCATGGCATTGATTTTTTCCTTCTCTGCAGCTAAAGAAGCTGATGTATCGGCCTGTTTTTGGATGTTTTCCATGTCTTTTGTAGATTTTTCTGCGACCTGCAGTGCAGCATCTTTTGCAGCAATGGCTTCCTGGATCTGGTTTTCATAGGTGTTTTTCAATGTGGATTTTTCTGCCTGCAGTTGAGCAATTTGCTGATCCTTTTCAGCCAAAAGTCTTTCACGGCTGCTGGCAACGGACTCGAACATCTTGCGGATGTCAGTCAAGGCTGCGTCTAACCCTTTGGTATCAACGCCGTTATTTTGCATCACGATGTCATCCATGCTCTTCTCTACGAGTGCAAAGATTCTATTTAATGTTTCTCCTTTTTTTTCATCGGTTCCTTCAGCCATCTTAGCGATCAGGGCGTTACCACGGTTGATAATTTCGTCAGAGCAGTTAATTGCGAAATTTGCCATATCCAGTTCTCCTTTTTATGAGATTTTGCTTGTTTCTTAACTGTATTATATCATATAATGCGACATTGTGCAATGTATATTAATTATAAATTAATTGCATTAATCATTAATTAACCAATAAAAATACTAGAATTAATTAATGGTTAATGTAATTAACTGAAAGTTAACAAAACAAAAAAACAGCACCATCGACATGGTGCTGAAATAATTCACGGTTGTTTGATTTGGAAAAATATGATACCATAATTGTGTGGGTGTCACGAGACACGGTAGGCGGTTACCCCTCTCCGGAGGGACTGTGACCCTCCGATTACATAGAAACCCGAAAGGGAATCTTATGAAAGGAGGGCTGAGCCATGAGTATAGTTGATTTTATCGCAGTGGTGAGCTTTGGCTTGACCTGCTTTGGATTAGGATACACATTTGGTAAAGATAGCAATAAGACACAGAAATAGCCGCCCAATACCCTGCGAAAGTGTTGGCGGCTTTTTCTAGTCAAAATACATGAATGCGGGTAACCGTCTATCGGTGTCACCCACTTCTATATATAATATAACATTCTCAGAAATAATATTCAACCCATTAGACGATAAAAACATGCTTCTGAATCGCATTTTCTACCTGTTGCGATGATCTCTTGATATATCTCTGAGTGGTCACAGCGGAGCTGTGCTGCAGGAGTTCTCGAACCAATTCTATATCACGACCGTTGGATTCGTAAAGATCCATAGCAAAGAATTTTCTAAAAGAGTGTGTTCCGATATTCTCATAACCAAGATAATCTACGACCTTTTGTAAGTGTTTTTGAACCGCTCTCACCGTAATCGGAAAAATCACATTGTATTTTCCGATTCCATTTTCACTGCAGTACATATAGATGTATTGATAGATCGGCAATGGAACTATAAAAGTCCGCTTTTTTTTGGTTTTCTGTTCCACTATATTGATTCGGTAGTTTGCCCCATCTTTGAGAAAGTCTGATAAGTGTAGCTGCAGTATATCATCAATTCGCAGCCCGAGGTTGGCTTCTAGGACGAGACAGGAAGCGATCCGGTTGTTTGGTCTGAAACCAGCTCCTCCGGAACGCATAGTATCTATGATTTCCTTGAATTGTTCAAATGTCAATGCGACGGTAGTCTTATTTGCCATAAAAGTTCGTTATTTCCCCTTAAAAAGTTCGTATATTACATATCATATAACAATAATGACGTAAAATCAACAAAAAATAGTTCGTATAATAACCATTATACGAACTATTTTTGCTAAAGTTGATTCTAATCGTTCCGTACATAATGTGTTTTTCTTCCAGCACCAAGACGTTTGATCACGCCTTCACCTACCAGCTTTTTCAATGCGGATTCAACAGAAGAACTGCCAAGGGTCGGACATCCGGATAAAGCATCACTCTTTGTAAATGTTCCGATTCTGCTAAGTGCATATTGCTTTACGATATCATAAGAGGTGCTTTTTGCACCATTATCCCATGCAACTCTTATGCGGGTTTCAAATTCCCTGTAGCAGGAAAGAATGATTCCTAACATATACTTTATGAACTCCTTTGGATCATTTGTTCCATGGATCCAGTCCTGATCAGAAATTGCAAGTGCATCATAATAACTTTCTTTCGTATCTGCGATCGCTTTTTCAACACTAATATACTTACCGACCATATACCCATTCTTGTATAGCAGCAACAGGGTTAATAATCTACTCATGCGGCCATTTCCATCATTAAATGGATGGATACATAAAAAATCCAGAATAAAACATGGAATCAAAATCAACGGATCAACAATTTCTGCAGCTATGGCTGCTTGATACTGATTACAGATATTTGCTACTGCATCCGGTGTTTCATATGGTTCTAAAGGTTTAAAAATTACTTCTTTTGTACCATCTGGAAAAGTTTTGGCAATCTCGTTCGGAGTTGTCTTAAATTTTCCTCCATATGAAAAAGATGTATATTTGAGCAGTTCCCCATGTAGCTGCAGGATATAGTTTGGAGTGATAGATATATAATCATGATTTTCATGAACTAAGTTCAAAACATTTCGATATCCAAGGATTTCTTTTTCATCTCGGTTTCGAGGAGTCGTTTTGTCTTCCATGATCTGTTTTAACCGGCTCTTGGTTGTGACAATGCCTTCAATCTGGTTCGATGCTTCCGTACTCTGGATTTTCGCAATTTCAATCAGACGTTCCAGTTCAACTGGTTTTTGGCGGATATAAAGTTCTTGTCGTCCTTTAAATTCATGGATCTTTGAAACATATGATAAAATTTCATTATCCCAGGTCCTGGAAATAAGTTTATCATAATCAAATTCTCTCATATAGATTCTCCCAATACATTTGTTCTTTCTCCCAATTATAACACTGATTTGGGAGAAAGACAAATATATTGGGGGAAAATTATTTGGAATTGACCAAGATCTGATACATTTCCATCAACTTTGCAACACAATCAGCTTCTGTCATTTTTGTGCTGAATCCGTAAGCTTTCATAACGGCAATATCATTAGCGTTCAATAGGCATTGTGAGTGGATCGTAAAGATTTGCCAGTGAACTGTCTGGATATAGTTTTCGTGCATGCCAGATCATGTACATATGCTGGTCAGAATTCCACCCAAGTATTCAGTGTCTGAAATAGTAGGATATTTGAAAGGGAAAAGTTCACTTATGATCTTCGAAAAGCATGCGAATTTGAAATATAAATATGGAAACCGGCATTTCTGGTGTCGAGGATATTATGTGGATACAGTCGGAAAGAACACAGCTGCAATCAAAGCATACATTCAGAATCAGATAAAGGAAGATTTGGAATACGATCAGATGACATTAGTAGAGTACATCGACCCGTTCACGGGTGAGCCGGTAAAGAAAAACAAGAAATAAACCTCTTGGAGAGGTAGTAGGAAATCAAAGCAAACCTGCAAGCCCCTTTTGGGGCTGCGCCGGAATAAGGTAGCACTGCATACGCCCTTTTAAGGGCGGCTGTGAATGTGGTGCAGCTGGCAGACTTTCAGTGCGCCTTCCGGGCGCAAGCAGGGAAAAGCCCCTTATAGGGGCAGAACAAGCCACCCGCTAAGCGGGTGGTCTTGACTGCCATAACAGCAGAAAACGGATATCTTATAGATACAAATAAGCATTGCAGCAACGAAAAGGAGATTCATAATGACAAAGAAAAAACCTCTGATTGCCCTTACCCCATACTTTAACATAGAGCGCGACGAACCTTACATGCGGCCGGCCTACTTAAGAGCCATCCGCGCAGTCGGCGGCACCCCGCTGATCCTGCCGCTGGATCTGGAGGAAGAGGATCTCCAGCAGATCGTGGATACTTTTGACGGTTTTCTGTTTACCGGCGGCCCGGATATCCATCCTTTTTATTTTGGAGAAGAAACGCAGGCAAACTGCGGAAATGTCTGTCCGCGGCGTGACCGCATGGAAATGATGCTGTTAAAGCTGGTGATGAAAACCGGAAAACCAGTCTTTGGCATCTGCCGCGGCATCCAGCTTCTGAATGTGGCTCTGGGCGGTGACATTTATCAGGATATTCCCAGCCAGTTCCCGCAGGATTTCCCGATTGCCCATGTCCAGCCCTTTGATTATGTGATTCCATCCCACAAAGTGGAGGTGGTTCCGGGAACGCTTCTGGAGCGGCTTACTGGCTGTAAGACGTTAAACGTCAATAGCATGCACCATCAGGCGTGCCGGAAAATTGCACCGGGACTTGTGGCCTGCGGTCATGCGTCTGGCGGATTGGTTGAGGCGATTGAAAAACCGGATTATCCGTTTTTCCTGGGAGTCCAGTGGCATCCGGAATATTTATGGGAACAGGGTCCGGCTATAAAACAGATATTTGAGGCGTTTATAAATGCGGCCCGCTCTTTTTTGCTCAATATTTACAATCGGCCTCTTTTTGTGGTATATTTGCACAAAAAGGGGAGAGATAAAGCGTGAAAAAACATTATATTGCAGGAATCAGCCTCTTTCTTTGCGTCCTCGCCGGCTTCTTTTATTTTTACTGGAGCAGGCGGTATCCGGTACTGGAGATGCCGGAGGCAGCAAACCAGGACTCCCTGATCATTTATTCCTGTGAACGGGAATCGCTGCTGGATGCGGCTATCCCGCTTTTTGAAGAAAAATACGGAATCTCTGTTTATACGGTTACTGCGGAAAGCAAGGAACTGCTGAAGATGATAGGCCAGAAGAGCAGTGAACAGCCGCAGGCAGATCTCATTCTGGGCGCATCCCTGGCGGAGCTCTACGAAAAAGAAGCCCTGTTTCTTCCCTATGTTTCCTTTAATGATAAATACCTTCTTGCCCCATATCGGAATACCTGCGGCTTTGCCACGAATTATGTGCTGCACGGCAACTGCCTTGCGGTGAATCAGACGCTGACTGGCCGGTACGAAGAGATAAAAAGCTATTCCGATCTGCTGAGACCTGAGTTTTATGGGGAAATTGCCCTGGCAGATCCGGCGGTATCTTCTTCCGGGTATGAGCAGCTGGTGAATATCCTGGATGCCAATGGCGGATACCAGTCGGAGAAAGCCTGGAAACTGGTAGAGGGCCTGCTTCATCAGGCTCCCCGCGGGATCTATGAAAGCACAGCAGATGTGTATCAGCGCATTACGTCCGGGCGCAGCATGATCGGGTTGTCGCGTGAGGATTCCTGTGCCCAGATGATTCAGGAAGGCGCAGATCTGAAAATGATCTACCCGGAAGAAGGAACGCTGTTTACGCCGCGCACTGTGGCTATTCTGAAAAACTGCGCCCATGCGGAATACGCGAAGCATTTTGTGGATTTCCTGACAGGGAAAGACATGCAGGATATTCTGGGAACCCTGCTGACCAGCCGCCCGGTGCGACGTGATGCCCAGACCAGTCCGGTACTGCCGGATATTGATACGATTCCTGTAATCCAGGCAGATCAGGATGATTTTGATGTGCGCCGGGAGGAAATTCTGTCACGTTATGAGAGCATTCGAAGAGAGGCGGAAAACTATGAACCAGGAAATTAAAACATCTTCCCGCATGAGCCTGCAGGAACGTCTGCAGCGTATGGTCTGGTACCGCCTTTTGTTTTTGGTCGGGACAGGCATTCTTTTGTTTGCCACAGGCATGTACCTGACGATAGAGGTGTCTAACCGGAAAAATCTGGAGGAAAACCGGAAGCTTTTTGAAACCGCGTTTCTTCAGGTATATGATTCTTCAAAAGATTTTCTGACGGGAAATGAACTGATGGAGACCTGCCGCCGCTGTCTGATGTATGACGCGGCTCCTTCCAATTTGCGCTATCTGCTGTACAATCAGAACGCCTCTTCGCCGGTACAGGCAGATCTGATTCTGGCAGATAAGGGACGAAATGTGATCTACAGCAGTTTCCAGAATGAAGAATGGAACCAGTATCGAAAAAGCTTTAACCGCGCGGTCTGTGATAACACGTTTGTCAATGCAGACCAGGATCTTTATCTGAGTGTTTACTATTTGTCCGGGATGTCATCCGAGCTGGTTCTGGCAACACCGGTTCTGATAGACGGAACGCCTCAGGGGTATGTATCCCTGTATTTGCACGGAGCGGACTGGGGAACCCTGCTTTCTGTGTCGAACTTTGAGGGCGTGATTACTGATTACGCCGGAAGAGTGATCTACAGCAGCAGGCACAGCTTTATCCAGGATATCAACCGCTTTGTTTTAAACGGGCACAGGACCGTGATGCTGGATGAAAGTCGTTATGAGGTTTCTTACCGAAGTCTGCTGGACGGGCGGGGCGTTGTGTATTCTCTGGTCTATGATCCGCCGAACCGGAGCCTGTTTCTGATCGGAACATTGCTGATCCTGCTTTCGGGCGCATTCTGGTTTTTAATTGCCCGCAGCATGACGGCGGTTATGGCGGAGGAGAACGCGGCATCGGTAAAAACACTGATTTCCGAGATGGATATCATCGAAAACCAGGACCCGCTTTACCGGGTCAGCCTGGATACTGATGAGGAGTTTGCCCGGGTGGGAAGCAAGATCAACCATATGTTAGACAGTATCCAGGAACTGCACCGGCAGAACACAGAACTGATCCAGTTAAAACAGGCAGCAGAGATCAACCAGCTTACGGCCCAGTTTAACCCGCATTTTCTGTACAATACCCTGGAAAGTCTCCGGAGCGGCATGCTGTTAGAGCCTCAGAAGGCAGACCGGCTGATCCTCAGCCTGACCAGGATTTTGCGTTACAGTATTGATGATCATAAGGAAGAAGTGCTGCTCTCGGAAGATCTGACGTATGTGAATGGTTACTTGGAAATTCTGAAATACCGCTTTGGGGAGCGGTTTCAGTACGAACTGTCCCTGGAGGATGAGTGTCTGAACTGCCGGGTGCCGAAGCTGCTGTTGCAGCCTATCATAGAAAATTCCATCAAGTACGGATTTCAGAACCAGATGGAACTGCATGTCTGGGTGGACGGCTATGTCCAGGGGCAGGTGCTGAACCTGTCTGTGACAGATGACGGAGCCGGTATGGCAGAGGCGGATCTGGAACAGCTGAACGCAACGATCCTGCAGTCGGACAGTGCCCATAAGGGTCTGCGCAGCATCGCGCGGCGGCTGTATTTACAGTACGGAGAGGGAAGCGGCATTACGCTGCGCAATATAAAAACAGGCGGACTTCAGGTGATGGTCCGCATTGTCTGTCCTGAAGAGGATGAAGACGGATGGAAACAGATGAAGTGAAATGTGACAGAAGGAGATGGACATCATGTATAAACTGATAATTGCGGAGGATGAGGAACCGATTCGCCGGGGACTGGTTTACACGATCCCATGGGAAAAAATGGACTGCTGTGTGGTTGGAGAAGCCCGCAACGGACTGGAGGGCGCGCAGCTGATCCGGGAAAAACATCCGGACATTGTGCTGGCCGATATCAATATGCCGGTCATGGATGGTCTGGCCATGCTGCGGGAAACCAGGGACTGCTCGTATTCGGCGATTATTCTGACCGGGTATTCTGATTTTGAGTACGCACGCCAGGCCATTGAGTGCCGGGTAACGGCGTATCTGCTGAAGCCGCTCTGCCGGGAGGAGATTGAGGATGCGGTAAAGCGGGCGAAGGAAGCCAGGAAAATTGCGGAGGTTTATACTTCGACCTTGGAGAGCAGGGAGCGGCTGAAGGAGGCATCACCCATCCGTTCCTATGGAAAGAATGGAATGGAAACCGCAGTGGCAACAGAAATGCTGGCTTATATTGAGCAGAACTACAGCCGGAAGATCCTGATGCAGGACCTGGTTTCGGAACTCCATTACAGTGAGACTTTTCTGAACAAGCGGTTCAAAGAGTCTACAGGCATTACCTTCAATGAGTATTTAAACCGTTACCGCATTCAGCGGTCACTGGATCTGATTGCGGGCGGAGAGACCAATCCTTCTGTTCTGGCAGAGTGCTGCGGCTTTGGAGATTACAAGTATTTTAACCAGGTGTTCCGGAAATATATGGGATGTTCGCCTCGTGAATATGCCAGAACAATTCAGTGAAACGAGAAAAGTGTTTGGGATTTTATCCAATTGAAATGGATTTTTGGTTTTTCTTTTATGCACATTTGCTATAATTTGATTATAAGAAAGTTCGTGATATAAAAACTGAAAAAGGAGGACGTATCTATGAAAAAATTGTTCACTTCACTTCTCTGTGCATCCATGGCAGTTGGACTGAGTGCCTGCGGCGGAGGAAATTCTGCTCCGGCAACCACCGCAGCACCTGCATCACAGGCAGAAAATTCAGGAGAAGCTTCTTCTGAGGCGGCAGAAGCCGCAGAAGCGCCGGCATCCTATGAGGATGTAACCGGAAAGGTTGTGATCTACACATCCATGTATGAGGACATCATTGATGCCATGAACGAAAAAATGGAGGAAGTATTCCCGAACGCTGAGATTGAATTCTTCCAGGGCGGAACCGGAACCCTGCAGTCCAAGGTAGCGGCAGAGATGGATTCCGGAAAGTTAGGATGCGATATCCTGATGGTTGCAGAGCCGTCTTATGCACTGGAATTAAAGGAAAAGGATTACCTGCATCCGCATAAGATCCCGGATGCGGACAAGCTGTTATTTGACTACGATCCGGACGGTTACTGGTATCCGGTGCGTAACTTAAATATGATTCTTGCATACAACCCGGAGAAAAACAGCAAGGACAGTCTTCCGACTTCCTTTGAAGATTTTGCAAAGAACACAGATCTGAAGGGCGCCATTTCCATGGGCAACCCGTTAACATCCGGAAGCTCCTATGCAGCAGTGGTTGCGCTCCTGGATAAATATGGCGAGGATTACTACAAAGAGCTGTCAGCACAGGAGGTAACCGTAGAGTCTGGTTCTGTTGCTCTGACCAAACTGGAAACCGGCGAGTGTAAGGAAATCATGATTCTGGAAGAATCGGTTTTAAAGAAACGGGAAGAAGAGGATTCCCAGCTTGAAGTCATCTACCCGACCGATGGCGTCATCTGCATTCCGTCTCCGATCATGATCATCAAAGATGAGCACAGTGCCAACAACAATATTGAAGCATGTGAGGCAGTGGAAGACTGGTTCATGTCCCTGGAAGGACAGAAATATATCGTAGCAGGCTGGATGCATTCCGTTCGCAGCGATTATCCGAACGCACCGTATGACGCAATTCCGACCAGCGAGATCGTTTCCAATTCCATGCCGATCGACTGGGAGCGCTGCTACAAAGACCGCGAAGAAATCCGTACATTATTCCAGGAAAATGTAACGGTTCCACAGTAAGTAACAATACGGATGGATATCTGGTATGGGAGGGGCTGATTCAGCCCCTTCTGTTATACCTGAGGGAAAGAAGGTGTGACACTTGAAAAAAGAGAGATATTTTGATATCAAGTGGGTGATCATTCTGGCCATTGTTGCGTTTCTGGTCGTATTTCAGGTCTTCCCGCTGCTGTATCTGATTTACCGTTCCTTTTTTACGGACGGACATTTTTCCCTGGAGGGCTTTAAGCGGATCTATTCCTACTCCCTGAACTGGACCTGCCTGAAAAATACACTGATCACGGCAGGGCTGGCTATGGTGTTTGGTGTGCTTCTGGCATTTCCGCTGGCCTGGCTGGTTGGCCGCACGAATCTGTATGGAAAAAAATTCTTCCGTACTTTGTTCGTAACGACCTATATGGTTCCGCCTTATGTAGGAGCCATGGCGTGGCTGCGTCTGTTAAACCCCAGCGTAGGAACGCTGAATGTGCTGATCCAGAATCTTTTTGGCCTGGAAAAGGCTCCCTTTAATATTTACTCCATCGGAGGCCTTGTCTGGGTACTGACAACATTCTATTATCCGTATGCATTTATCACAATCTCCCGTGCAATGGAGAAGATGGATCCGTCTCTGGAGGAGGCGTCCCGCATTTCCGGCGCGTCACCGCTGAAAACCGTGTTCACGGTAACACTGCCGCTGATGTTCCCGAGTATCATAGCTGCGGCACTTCTGGTCTTTGTATCAGCGGCGTCCTGTTACGGAATCCCGTCCATCATCGGTGCTCCGGGACAGATCTACACGGTTACAACCCGAATTGTAGATTACGTTTACATCGGATCCCAGGAGGGCCTGACGGATGCGACGAATCTGGCGGTATTTTTGATGGCCATCGCGCTGATCATCCTCTACATATCCAATTTCGTAGTTGGAAAACGGGAGTACATCACTGTATCCGGCAAGTCAACCCGTCCGAACATTGTGGACCTGGGACGCTGGCGCATTCCGGTTACAATCCTGGTAAGCTGTTTCGCGATGATCGTGGTCGTGATCCCGTTTGCATCGGTGGTAGCAACTTCCTTTACGGTAAATATGGGCAAGTCCCTGTTTGAGCCGGGCAACCTGACCCTGAAATACTGGCATATCATTACATCTCGCAAGTCGATCTTAAGCTCCGGACGGAACAGTATTATTGCTGCAGTCTGGGCAGCATCCCTTGGAATGATCGTCTGCCTGATCATGGCTTATCTGCTGAAGCGGACCAATGCCAAAGGCAGAAAGATCCCGGATTTCCTGATCACCGTAGGTTCCGGAACTCCCAGCGTTGTAATCGCGCTGGCGCTGATCATGACCATGTCCGGAAAATTCGGCATCAATATTTACAATACCATGCTGATTATGGTAATTGCCTACATGATTAAATACATGCTGATGGGCATGCGTACGGTAGTTTCGGCATTCTCACAGGTGAGCCCGTCGCTGGAGGAAGCGGCTCAGATCTCAGGCGCAAAGTGGCTGCGCCGGTTAAAGGATGTCGTATTCCCGCTGATCGTTCCGTCTATTGTAGCCGGCTGGTTCCTGATCTTCATGCCATGCTTCTATGAGCTGACGATGTCAAACCTGCTGTATTCCAACAATACCAAGACGCTCGGCGTAGAACTGTTCCTCTACCAGACCTATCATAGCCAGCAGACGGCATCGGCGCTGGCATCCGGAATTCTTCTGGCTGTCATTGTCCTGAACTTCCTGTTGGGCAAATTGACAAAGGGCAAGTTCTCTATTTAAGGAGGTTCTCATATGGCTGAAATTAAGATTGATAAGGTATCCAAATCCTTTGGAAAAGTAACGGTATTAAAAGAGTTTGATTCCGTTTTTAAAGACGGGGAGTTTATTACATTCCTTGGACCGTCCGGCTGTGGAAAAACGACGATGCTGCGCATCATTGCTGGATTTGAAAAACCGACGACCGGATCTGTCAGCATTGACGGAAAGGTAGTCAGCTCCAAGGATGTGTTTGTTCCACCGGAAAAACGGGGAATCGGCATGGTATTCCAGTCTTACGCGGTATGGCCCCACATGAATGTGTTTGATAACGTGGCTTATCCGTTAAAAATCCAGAAAATACCGAAAGAGGAGATTAAAACCCGAGTGGAAAAAGTCCTGGAGACGGTGCATCTGAAACAGTATGCGGACCGGATGCCGGCACAGCTTTCTGGTGGCCAGCAGCAGCGAGTGGCCCTGGGCCGTGCCCTGGTTGCAGAACCGAAGCTGCTTCTGCTGGATGAGCCGCTTTCCAACCTGGACGCAAAGCTGCGTGAAAGCATGCGTTATGAGATTAAGGAGATCCAGAAAAAACTGCACATTACAGTAGTTTATGTTACCCATGACCAGATCGAGGCCATGACCATGTCTGACCGGGTATTTATCATCAACCGTGGTATTGTTCAGCAGGTTGGCACGCCGCTGGAGATTTACCGCCATCCGGCGAACCAGTTTGTGGCAGACTTTGTGGGCAAGGTGAATTTTGTCAAGGGAACAGCAGAGCGTGGCGTGGTGCGCTTAAAAGGCATCGACCAGTCCTTAAGCTATAACGGTCCGCTGACCGGAGATGTCATTGTGGCAATCCGTCCGGAGAATATCCAGCTGACGGAGGCAGAAGGCCATCTGAAAGGAAAACTCGCGTCCATGTTCTATCTGGGCGATGTGAATGACTGCCGCGTGGATATCGGCAATACGGAACTTCGTGTGACTGCGGATTCCATGACCTACGATACGCTGCAGGTGGGTGCAGATGTGGGCCTGATCCTTCAGGATTTCCTGGTATATCCGGATGACGGAGATGAGGATTTTAATAAGATCCTGACCTAAGGAGGCGCCTATGGGATTTTTGACGTTTGGCTCTCTGGGTACGGTTTCCGGCCTGACGATGGTGCTAAGGATTCTGCTGGCGGGTTGCTGTGGAGGGGCAATCGGATATGAGCGTGAAAACAGGCAGAAACCGGCAGGACTTCGTACCCATGTGATCATCGGTGTAGCCTCTTCCCTGATGATCATCATTTCCAAATATGGATTTTATGATGTTCTGGCAGACCATATCAACGTGGATCCCTCCCGTGTGGCATCCAGTGTGGTTACCGCGGTAGGCTTTCTCGGATCCGGCGTGATCTTTACCAGAAATAAAACCGTCAGCGGCATCACAACATCGGCCGGAATCTGGGCCACTGTGGGGGTTGGTCTGGCGATTGGTTCCGGGCAGCTTTTTCTGGGAATCGTGGCTACGGGAATGATCCTGGTTGTGGAGCTGTTTCTGGGCAGAAGTGTGAGATTCTTGCCGTCAGGTCCGAATGTGATCCGCATTAATGTGGAAATTTCAGGAGATCAGGCAGAGCTTTCTGCCCTGAAAGAAAAAATTGAGGCCCAGGACTTTAAAGTCTGGCGCTTTGAGTTTATTCAGAAGGAAGGAGAGCCTATGAAGGCTTCCCTTCTGGTAACACCCATGAAAGGGAAAAATATGGCAGACATACCGGCACTGAAAGAACCGTGGATTCTGTCAATGGAGGTAAAAGGACGGCTGGTATAATCCGCCGGATGATAAAGGGGCTGTCGCATTGAACCGCTCCCCGTCAAGTAGACAATTGAAAAAATATAAATTTTTTCCTGCCAGTAGAGGTTTATCTGCTGGCAGTTTTTATGCAGCTTGCAAGTAAATTTCGTATTTTTCCATTGGTGTTAAAATTCCAAGATTTCTTTGCAATCGTTTATTATTGTAATAATCTATATACTCTTCGATCATTCTTACGAGAGTTTCTCTATCTGTGAATCGTTTCCCATAGTATCGTTCTCTCTTCAAAATTCCCCAAAAACCTTCCATCGGTCCATTGTCGATACATTTAGCAACCCGTGACATGCTTTGTGTTATTCCAGCATTTACAAGTTTTGTATGAAATACCCTATTCGTATATTGAAAGCCCCTGTCACTGTGAAATAATGGTTGCGCATCAGGATTTTTTAGAAGGGCTTCGTCTAGGGTATCAAACACCAAGGCATTGTTGTTATTGCCACGAATAACATACGAAACAATTCGCCTATCATATAGATCTAGTATTGCACTTAGATAAACCTTATGTTTCTCCATCCCGATATAATAATGGAATTCCGTCACATCAGTGAGCCATTTTTCATTTGGTGCTTCGGCAGAAAACTCCCGATTAAGTATATTTTCAGCTATATATTGAGGATGCGTAGCCTGTCTTGTGCATCCATTGTTAGAATACTTAATAGTTGATTTAATATTAAGTTTACGACAAATACGCAGCACACGCTTATCGTTTACATCAATATATGATAGGCTAATGCTAACATGGTAAGAAAGCACCTTGATCAATTCAAGGTGCTTTCTTAATTTAAAAGCGTTCTTTAGTATCATTTAGAACAAAGTTTGCTTCAAATGTACAGTCTAGGATCTTTGCGATCTCTTTTAATTCTGCTTCAGAAAAATTATCACGTTTAAATTTATTATAAAGATTTGAGGATGAACACCCCAATATTTTTGCCAGTTGAGCTTTGGACATGTTGCGTTTTACAAGAACGAGTTTGATCTTTTCTGCCATCATAGCGGAAATCTCCTTTCATAATGGTAAAATAGGGGTTTAATAATGGTATAAAACCCTTACTTTACTTGTGTAAAGTTAGTCATTTTCTAAAAAGTCGAGCATAACATTGGTAACAAGCTGCGAGAATGACGTTTGCTTTTCAGCAGCTTTATCCTTTAATGCAATATACAGATCCGGATCCATAGTGAGTGTATACTGTTTCTTTTTCTTTTCTAATTTTGGTCGTCCACCTTTGTTTTTTGGTGGATCAGTAGAATCTGATGTTTCAGATCCTACTGCAGGGGAAGATTCTGAAACTGCAGGTTCTACTGCAGGAGTAGCTTCTGCAGAGTCTTCTTCTTCCGCCTGCTGTATCGTCTCTGGCGAAAAAAACCTAGAGGCCGTTGGAATTTTAATTGATAGATTTTTTGCCATGATTCCTCCTTTAACAGAAAAGGCAATCGTATTATAATGGTTTAATAATGGTATAAAACCATTACTTTTCTTAACCGATTAACTCTTTTACAAATTTTTTGTAGTCAGAGATAGCAGAGCATCTAGGAGCCCAGTCAATTAGAGGGCATTGCTGGCTTTGAGCTTCTTTGATTTTAACCGTTTCACGAATTTTATTGTCGAACACCTTTGTATTCATCAGATCAGCCATTTGCTGGAGCCCACTGGCAATCGTGACGTTAATGTTGGTTCTGGCATTGTATTTGATTGCCAAAACGCCAGCGATGCGAAGCTTTTTATTGGAATATCTTTTTACTGTCTCAATGGTCTCGTACAGCTTATTTATACCAAGCATGGAGAGATAGGAACACTCACTAGGAATGATAACCTGTGTGCTTGCGGTCAGACTCATGATATTAAGGATTCCTAAGGCTGGCGGTGTATCAATGAGAATATAATCATAATCTGCATTTTCTATTTGGTCTTTCAAAAAATATTCTTTTCTGTCACAGTTAAAATCCGTGTTCGCTGAGACAAGAGCGTAAGAGCCAGGAACAATATCATAGTATTTTGAGTGATAAATACATTCTTCCAAGGTGCATTCTTTGCTGAGTAGCGTAAACAAATCATGCTCCGGAGCATGATCAATATCAATTCCGGAAACAGTTGATAGATCGCATTGCGGATCGGCATCAATGCAAAGTACCTTTTTTTGGTGTACTTTATTTAGCAATTCGGCAAGAGCTTGTACGGTAGTTGTTTTGCCGGATCCGCCTTTTTGGACATTAACAGAAATTATTTCCAAAATTTTCCTCCTCCTGTTTTATAATGGTATAATACTATTATAAAACCATTAAAATACCATTATTATAACCTTATTATAAGGGTATTATATCACTATTTTTTAATAAATGAAAGCATTGTTTTGCGAAAATATAACTTTTAAGTGACAAAAAGTGCTTGATTTATGGGGAGATATAAGATAATATAGGATGTAGCTGAAAGCAAAAGAAAAAGAGTGCTATTGGCGTAGCACTCTTTCTGGTTATAAGCAATATTTAATTTTGGCTAAGGGAATTGGCGTTCCCTTTGGTTAGATAAGATATTACCTGTGCAAGGTTAGCCATACCTAGCACCACTCATCACCCTTACATTATTATAACTTATACCTATAATTGTGTCAATGGGTTAAGGGCGAAGACTATTCAAATATAGTATGTTTTTGCTGCATGGTGTGAGGGTGATATCTTATACCATGCTTTTTTACGCTCATGAGCCAGCTCATGTATGGCTGGCACCTGCTCTACGGTTAAAAGAGAGGGCGGTCGAGAGGTACATACTATACTATACGATACGCTATCTGGTGTGACGCGAGCCAGTATAAATTAAGTTGGTAGTCTGATCCAGCTCATTCATTAGAGTGGATCCGGTCTCTCTCAGACCAGTCTGTCCTGGGAGAGTGACGAGAGGGGTTGAAGGCGGAAGAAAGACCTCAATAAGCCTAAACCAGGTAGTTATTATCTGGCATGGTTAAAACTATCCCGTGGGGGCAAAATACGAGCTGTCTTATGGTATTAGGACAGAGGGAGTGCACAGATAAACCGAAAGGTTACGCATGTAGAGTGGCGTTTGACGCATGTAGAAAGTGTATGGGAGACTAGATTTTGGAGTAGCGTTCAAAATTTATGCTAACCAAGCTAGACAGACAGGATACGGATACCTCAGGTGATCATACGGCCTGTCCATATCTAATGGTTAGACACTCTTGCAGACAATCTGCAGGGAGAGTCTGCCCTGGAGCCGTTTCCTAAGCTCTCGCCAGCCTATCCGCTTCGCGTTGTTCTGTCAACTGTATATTCATAAAGAATGAAGTGATTTTCGTGGTCACCGTCGTAGTGTGGATAGGGTGGGTAAGTGGCATGGTACGGAATTGTGGTAAACCGTGTGGGTAAGCTGTGGACAGGGTGTGGGCAGCTTTGCTGTCCATGCACTGTCCACGACTTATCCATGCGGTTTTCCATGATGGAGTGCCACTTATCCATGCTATCCATGCTTTTTTTGGTATTGCGAAAATGGTTGCATTTTGTAGGTTTCTGTATTTTAATATAGATACAGCGGTCATTTGGAACCGAAAAAAGTGGATAGAGCCATTACCATATCCTTGCCTTGTAAAAGGACTGTAGGAAGTGGTTGAATGGAGAATGAGAGGGCGGTCTTGGGGGACTGTCCTCTCATTCTTTTTACTCAAAACAGTTGGTTTTCTGAGCCTGTATATATTTTCCATTGGCGTAAATCACGACATCTTCACCGAGATTTCCAAAATCTTCTGGTTGATAAATGTATTCTCTTGTTTCGGATACGCTGCGAGACGTATCTTTGCTGTTTTGAGAGTTGGATACTTTTAATACTTTTTCTGTTCCGATAAGTTGTTGGAAAAAAGTTCGGCTTTTGGGATCCTGAGCACTCATGATTGAAATGTATCTGCAATTATCAATGATTTCTCTGTAGTGATCGTATCCGTATTTGCTTTCTAACTGAGCGATTGATTGCTGAGCTAGGAACAATGAAACGCTTTTGGAACGGAGTGTACTAAGTGCCGCAGACAGGATATCCCAATCAAAGTGCAATTGCGGGAACTCATCCAGGAGAAATATGATGGGACGTATTTTTTCTCCGCATGATGAATCAGGACGCCTTAAAAAGGAAGACATAAAGGTTTGGATCATAATGGAGGAGATTTTGGAATATTTTTTGATCTTATCCTGTGGTAATTCAATATAGATATCATATCCATTTTCAAGATCTTGTGGTGACAAGGTATTTTCTGCACGGTCAAGCAATGTATTTAATGCACCTGCATTAAATGTTCTGACGGCAACGCAGGCAGTATTATAGCAACCGGATACATTGACTTCATTTGTGCCGTAGTAGCTTGCAAGATAATCTTTTGCTTCATCACAATCGCTGGCAACAATCTGCTTTACCCATTGTATTGCGTTTCCGTGTAGGAGAGCATTGATAATTTCTGGAAATGTAGTCTGGATATCTTCATGCAGCATATAGAGGGCAATGCCACAGAAAAAGTCACGACCACCAGGAATAAAATATTTATCTTTTGGATCTTCTTCCAGTATGACTGCAGCGAAAGATTCTATCAAAGAGGTTCTTTCTGTCATAGACATGTTTTCGATTCCATAGAGGGGGTTAAAATGATAGCTGAGAGGATCTTCCGGGTTAAAGATTTTGATTTTCCGTTTGCCACGTGTCCAGTGTAAAATATCTCCTTTGATATCAATAGCCAAGACAGATCCGGCGAAACGTAAAGCAGTAGGAATGATTTGACTGGTTGTTTTATGCGTACCTGGGCCACCAAAAAGTGCCAAATTTCCTTCCCCTGCAGATTCTCTTTTGATTAATCTCATACCAATTTTCCCAAGAATGACTCCTTCCGCATATTTCCAGGATTCAAGAGGGAGAGTTTTTACATCTAATTTGTATGGGTTGGCATCCTGATAATATTCAATCAGTTCATAGTAGGTTCTTTTATATCGTGCGTGATCTTTGGAGTAGGATTTACGACCTGTGAGATCGCGATAACGGATATCTCGGATCGTCTGAAAATACATGTAGCACCAAAGGATCAGGAAAAAAAGTTGTGCTGCGTTACGGTAAAATGATGAGTTAAGATGCACCATGCTGTCGCTATTGGATCGGTATAAATAGAGTCCGATCAAGGCAGATGCAAAATAAAACACTGCAGCGAGGATAGCAAATGGAATTACTTTAAAATGCTGCAGCTTATAAAACACATTTTCTTTCATATAAAAAGTCTCCTTTCTTTTGTCTACCAACCGGAATGCGTTCCCCAGGATGAAGCGGATCCGGATCCCCATTCCATTTCAGTGGTTGCTTTTTTTGTTTTTTCCAGTTCTTTTTCCAGTGATTTAATGGTTTCTTTTAAGATTTCATTTTCCTGCTTAAGGCTTTGAATCTGTTCCCTGGCATTCAATAGTTCCTTTGTTTCTGTCTTTAACTCTGCAACCGTCCGGTTTTTTCCTCCGGTTACTCCAGAATATACAGTGGCATGGATCCCTGCAGAATCAAGCCATTTTTGAAAATTTGGATGAAATTGCTGCAGATGTCGTTTATTAAGTAAAGCATCTGAGGAAACTTTTTCCTGAAAGGTATTCTGTTTGATGATATTTCCTTTTTTGTTGGGTTTCATAAAGGACTTATTTTCTACAACTGGAATAAAGGTATAGTGCATGTGATGTGCTCCGGCAACATGATTCCCAAAGCGATCTTTCACACCTTCGTCTATGTGAACGGTACATTGTATACAGTTCTTTTCACCATATAAAGAGTTGAGGTATCGGTAAGATTCTGTAAAAAAATCCTTTTCCTGTTCTGCAGATAAATCTTTTGGAGCTGTGATAACCCACTGCACTGCAGTGTTTATGTCAGTCCGTCCATATTTATATACTTCTTTTAATCTTCGGCTATAGTATCGTTTATTTTCTCTTGCGGTTGTTCCTCGATCTGGCGGAGTCAGCGAGTAGTTTTTTCCGGACAGTGTAGGGTCAATATCAATATTACTAGGAAGTTTTCCGGACTCTCTGGTAACGTGCTTTAGCTTATACAGAACCTGGCTGTCGGTATATTTTTCCATGGCTGCCATGGTGATATCTCCTTTCCAGTAGTGATATGTCATCCATTCCAGGACAGGCAGTACCAGGGCTCCAAAGATCGCTCAACGCTCTCAATGTAGCCTGGTACTGCCTGTCCTTCCATTTCTGCCATATACAAGATATGGCAGTTTTTTTCAAAAACTTCCACCACTTGTGTGCTCACTTTCAGTAAGCACACGGCGTTTATCTTGTCTAAAGGGGCAGCGAGCTGCTTCCCCTTTAGAAATTCCCCTTCGCACCAAGGGGGCAAGCCCCCCTTACAAAGTAAATCAAATTCATCGCTTTTGCTCTGAATTTTTTTGCTTTTATCCCCATTCATCCAACGGATAAATCCTTTGGATGAAAAGGGACTGCCGTCCCTTCGGAACAAAGTTCCTACCCTGCGTGCAGTCGAGAAGTTTTATCTGTAAGCAATCATGTCAAGCAATTCTACTTCATAAATTCTTTTTCCGGATGAATCGAGATATGGATCGGAAACCAGACGCAGAAACATTTCCGGTGGAAGTAATAATTCTGCTTCATCTCTTCTGACAATAGCGTTCACGTAAACTGCAGGAACGTCTTTTGGTATATAAATTTTCAAAACATGCAATTCATGACCACAATTTTCAAAGCAGGTTTCTTTGTGCAGCGATACGCTCAAAAAGCCTTTTTCACAGTATATAGTTTCATTTTTACGAGCTTCCATGATGGCCTGAATAGTGGAAAGGGAAACTTGACGATAGGCAACCAGACTTTGATCGGTTGTTGGTGCAGATAAAATAGAACTAGCCATGGTTGCTGCGTAAATGGGAACTTTTGGAAAAGTAGATGGTATGGTGTTGTTACGGAGATAGTCATTGATTTTTCGGTAACGGTATCCGCAGTAAAGTTCAATAGGCTCTTCAAGCCGTAAGGGGCTATGTTCTTTATATCTGGCATTTGAGAGAAAAAACACTTTTTTGTAAGTTTTAGCCCAAGGAGAATAGTGGTTCATGCCCCATGCTTCAGCTTCATTGAACGATGCAAATTCGTGGCAAGATGCTTTATCAATGCTGCAGTGAAAAGGCTTATTTGATTTTGGCGGTAACTTTTTGAATAAATTCATTATGGTGCTCCTTTCTTTTTCTGGATTGACTCCAAAATTATGTTGGTAACGAGTTGGGAAAAGGAAGTCTGTTTTTCTTCTGCAATTTCTTGCAAAGCTGCGTAAAGTTCCGGATCCATGGTGATGGAAAACTGCTGTTTTTTATGCTGTTTTGCGGGTCTTCCTGGATTTTTTTTACTGGTATTTTGTGTCATTTCAAATTCTCCTGATTGGTTTTGCAATGGTTTTATAATGGTTTTATAATGGTATAAAACATGTATAATACCATTATTATAATGGTAAAAAAACATATATAAGGTAAATGGTACCCTTATATATGTTTTTGGGACAATCTACAGTTGTGCTTAGTCATTTCTGACAATCATGGCTCCGTATGGTGGATCGTAATTTGGTGTTACTTCGTTCCAGTAGTGCGGATCGCCTTTTTCCACGATGTGAAAAAGACCAAATTCAGGAGCATCTTTCCATTTTTTCATGAGTTCAATTCCTTCCGGATCCGTTCTTCTGATGTCAGGTGTTGGAAGCTGCAGATTGTATAAGTGCTTAAATTCAGGATAAACTGCAGCACAATGATTAAAAACTTTATCCTTTAGATCTTCCGGATAATCGGCACCGTATCTGTAATTGGAAAAGAATACGAAGTGCGGAATATGGTATTTTTCATGATTACGGGATTCTACTACGCCGGCATACAGGCATTTGTCTGGACTATCATAAATATCTGGAATCACAATCCAGTCTTTTGGAAAGATCACATACCCATCTTTCAGAAAGATTTTTTGCATTCCTGGGCGAACGTCTGGAGCTTTAATCCCAAAGTATTCGCTAATGCGATGATATTGTTCAGCACAGATGGCTTTTTCCTGCTGTGAGAAACCTGTAAGTGCATCTGCAGCTGTTTTTTCTTCTAGGTAGCGTTTCAGGCAGTAAGCACCGATATCCTGGATAACGGCTGGTGACAGCTGCATAAAAACCTCGATCAGGGTATTAATGATCGTGCTGTTGGAGAGTTTTTTATCTTTTGCAGTAGCAGTCATGGACTGATAACATGGTTCCGAAAAATCAATGGACACTTTTTTTTTCCCGAACATGTAGCAAACTCCTTTCAATGTGATGTGTAAGTTTTGTTTTTTATCGGTTGTAATTTTTAAATTTTGGATTTGCTAAAATGATAATAACACAAAATGTGTTATTTTGCAAGAACATAATTTGTACATTTCGTGTACCATTCCCATCCCCGGGCACAGCCCGTCTCCCTTGCCCGACTCCCAAGGGAGAAATCCTGCCAAAATGGCAGGATAAGATGAAAAAATGAATCACCCCTTGCCAGTCGCTCCCCTCAAAGGGGAGCCCGTTTTTCTCCGGCCAACGCTTTCTCCCATCCCCTCCCTTTATATGCTTTTCGTCTTTCGCTTATCGGCTTTTCTTCGTGCATCTTACCAGATAGGAGCTGCTTTACAAGGGTAAAATGAACGGTCTTCGCCCGCCCTTGCAAAGCAGCTCCTATCTGGTAAAAAACGATGACTGCGAAAACCCGATAGATAAGCGACAGACTCAGAAAGCATA
>OGYJ01001035.1_pt1 | contig 24114 bp, 26 predicted proteins | sample 1576531 | NCBI WGS metagenome assembly OGYJ01 (sample SAMEA3541574, study PRJEB24748) | human gut metagenome | biome: human gut; feature: human-associated habitat; material: faeces | place: China | collected 2012 | reverse complement strand
GAAAACTGGGAGCGCGAGCATCTCCGAATGCTCAGAGAAAACGCACCCGAGGAGTTCGATGTTCTCCACTTCGCCGCCATGGCGGAGCTCAGGAAAAAAGACTGATAAAAAGCAATCCTACCCGAAATTTTCGTCTGGTAGGATTTTTGCGTTGTACTCCGACAAGAATCAGAAATGCCCAAAGCTCGTTATATACAAGAATCTCCTGTCCGGGAACAACTCCCGGGCAGGAGATTCTGCTTTTTACTTCCAATTATCGCAGCTCTGCCAATCACTCCAACTCAAACGCGCCGGTATAGAGGCGATAGTATGTGCCCTTTTCGGCGATGAGCTTTGCATGGTTGCCGCGCTCGATGATGCGGCCATGGTCAAGCACCATGATGACGTCCGCATTCTTGACCGTCGAGAGCCGGTGCGCGATGACGAACACCGTGCGCCCCTCCATGAGCTTATCCATGCCGCTCTGCACGAGCGCCTCCGTGCGGGTGTCGATGGAGCTGGTCGCCTCGTCGAGGATCATGACCGGCGGATCGGACACAGCCGCGCGTGCGATGCTCAGCAGCTGCCGCTGGCCCTGGCTCAGGCCGCTGCCGTCGCCTTTGAGCACGGTGTTGTAGCCGTCGGGCAGCATGCGGATGAAATGGTCGGCATTGGCAAGCTTCGCCGCCGCGATACATTCGTCATCCGTCGCGTCCGGATTGCCGTAGCGGATGTTCTCCATGACGGTGCCGGTGAAGAGGTTCACGTCCTGGAGCACGATGCCGAGGCTGCGGCGCAGATCTGCCTTGCGGATCTTATTGATGTTGATGCCATCGTAGCGGATCTTGCCGTCGGCAATGTCGTAAAAGCGGTTGATGAGGTTTGTGATCGTCGTTTTTCCGGCGCCGGTCGCACCGACGAAGGCGACCTTCTGGCCGGGCTCGGCGTAGAGCGTGATGTCGTGCAGGACTTCCTTGTCCGGCGTATAACCGAAGTCGACGTGATCGAACACGACGCGCCCGGCAAGCTTCGTGTATGTGACCGTGCCGTCGCCGTGCGGGTGCTTCCACGCCCAGAGACCGGTGTGGTGGTCGGCCTCGGCGAGCGTGCCGTTTTCCTCCTTGGCGTTGACAAGCGTCACATAGCCGTCGTCCGTCTCCGGCTCGGCATCCATGAACGCGAAAATGCGCGATGCGCCGGCCAGTGCTGTGACGATGGAGTTGAACTGGTTGGAGATCTGCGAGATGGGGTTGGTGAACCCGCGCGAGAGCGTGAGGAAGGATGCGATCATACCGAGTGTGAGCGTGTTCATGCCGGTCAGGCTGAGGTTCGGCGTGCCGGCAATCGCCATCGTGCCGCCGATGACGGCGATGATGACATACTGCAGATAACCTACGGCGTTCATCATCGGCATCATGCTGTTGGCCATGCCGCTGGCGCGCGCGGCGTTTTCCGCCCAGACGCGGTTGCGGCGGTGCAGCTCCGCCTTGCTCTGCTCCTCGTGGCAGAAGACCTTGACAACCTTCTGGCCGTTGACCATCTCTTCGACATAGCCGTTGAGATCCGCCAGTGCCGTCTGCTGCGCCATGAAGTAGCCGCCGATGCGGCCGGTGAGCTTGCGCACGAACATGAGAATGAGCGCCATGACGGCGCACACGATCAGCGTCAGCCAGATGCTGATGTACAGCATGCAGAAAAACACTGCCGCAAGCGTGAACACAGACGATACGAGCTGCGCCATGGACTGCGCGATCATCTGGCGCAGCGTATCGGTATCGTTTGTGTACAGGCTCATGATGTCGCCGTGCGTATGCGTGTCAAAGTAGCGGATGGGCAGGCTCTGCATCTTCTCAAACATCTCGTCACGGATGCGCTTGAGCGTGCCCTGGGCGATCGTGACCATGCGGCGGTTATACAGCCACGTGGCCAGCGTGCCGACGAGGTACACGCAGCCGATGGTGATCAGCGCACGGATCAGGCCGGAATAGTCCTGCGACGCTGTGCCGAGCATGGGCACAATATAGCCGTCGATCAGCTTTTGCAGGAACATGGACGAGGCCGCGCCTGCGACCGCGCTCAGCAGGATGCAGACCGTCACGAGCACGAGCGTGCCCTTATAGGCGCGCATATACGACAGCAGGCGCTTGAGCGTCTGGGAATCAAACTTCGGGCGTTCAGGCATCGTCCTCGCCTCCCTTCTGCTGGGACTCATAGACCTCGCGGTAAATTTCGCACGTGCGCAGCAGCTCATCGTGGCAGCCGACGGCGTCAATACGCCCGTCATCGAGCACGACGATACGGTCTGCATTCTGCACCGAGCTGATGCGCTGCGCGATGATGATCTTCGTCGTGTCGGGAATGTAGGTCGAGAGCGCCTGCTGAATCTGCGCATCCGTGCGCGTGTCGACGGCGCTCGTCGAGTCATCGAGAATGAGCACCTTCGGCTTTTTCAGCAGCGCGCGGGCGATGCACAGGCGCTGCTTCTGGCCGCCGGAGACGTTCGTGCCGCCCTGCTCGATATAGGTGTCATAGCCGTCCGGCATGGCGGAAATGAATTCATCCGCACACGCGAGCACGCAGGCGTGACGGAGCTCCTCGTCCGTGGCGTTTTCGTTGCCCCAGCGGAGATTTTCGGCGATCGTACCGGAAAACAGCTCGTTTTTCTGCAGCACCATGGCAACGGCGTTGCGCAGCGTCTCCAGATCATAATCGCGCACGTCCACGCCGCCGAGCGTCAGCCTGCCGCCGGTGACATCGTACAAACGCGGGATAAGCTGCACGAGCGAGGACTTGGACGCGCCCGTGCCGCCGATGACGCCGATCGTCTCGCCGGAACGGATGTGCAGATCAATGTCATCGAGCACCTTTTTGTCCGCCTTGGAGGCGTAGACAAAACTCACATGGTCAAAATCAATGGCGCCGTCGCGCACGGCCATGACCGGGTGCTCCGGATTTTGAATGTCCGTCTTTTCCTCGATCACCTCGGCGATGCGGCGCGCGGACGAGAGCGAGATCGTCAGCATGGCAAAGACCATGGACAGCATCATCAGGCTCGAGAGGATCTGCATGGCATAGGTGATGAGCGCAGTGAGGTTGCCGGTCGTCAGGCCGAGTGCCGGGTCATTGCCGCTGGCGATGATGGCCTTGGCACCGAGCCAGGAGATGATGATCATGCACGCGTAGATGCATGACTGCATCAGCGGCGCGTTGAGCGTGATGAGCCGCTCGCCCTTGGAAAAGTCCTTGTAAATGCGCTCGGAAATGGCGCCGAATTTGCGAATCTCGTGCTGTTCCTGATTAAAGGACTTCACGACACGGATACCGCGGACATTTTCCTGCACGACGTTATTGAGCTCGTCATATGTGCGGAAAACGCGCGTGAAGATCGGGAACACGCTGCGGATGATGAAAAACAGCGCCACGGCAAGGATCGGCAGAATGATGAGAAACGTCATGGAGATGTCACGGCTGATGCGGAACGACACGATCATGGAAAAGACCAGCATGACCGGTGAGCGGATCGCCATACGCATGAGCATCTGAAAGGCATTCTGCACGTTCGTGACATCCGTCGTCAGGCGCGTAACGATGGACGCAGTGGAAAACTTGTCGATGTTGGAAAACGCAAAGGTCTGCACGTTGTTGTACATATCCTCACGCAGGTTCGCGCCAAAGCCGACGGATGCACGCGCCGCGATGCGCGCCGCGAGCACGCCGGTCGCCAGCTGGAACGCCGCCAGCAGCAGCAAAAACGCGCCGAACTTCCAGACCGCCGCCATGCTGCCGCCCTCAATGCCGAAGTCAATGAGGTTGGACATGAACAGCGGGATCACGATCTCAAACACGACCTCCAGCGCCGAGAGCAGCACCGTCACGAGCGCGGGGCCTTTGTTTTCCCGCAGGCTGCGGGATAATGTATGAAGCATGGATTTCCTCCTTCCTGGATCACGGGCCTGTCAGCCGAGATCGGCATAGATCGTGCGCAGCGCCGATTCCAGCGCCGCGATCTGTTCCGGCGTCAGCGAGCGCAGCATCTGCTGCTCCGTTGTCTGGATCGTGGCGTGCATATCCTGCGCGACCGCGGCAGCGCGCTCCGTCTGGCTGACGATCTTGCTGCGTTTGTCCGCCGGATCAAGCCGGCAGCGCACGAAGCCATTTTGCTCCATGCGGTTGATGATGCCCGCCACCGTCGGGTGCGACACCTGCAGAAAGCCCTCGATCTCCTTTTGCGTCGCCTGACCGCCGCTGCGGTCCAGATAGCCCAGCACGCGGCTTTGCGTCAGCGTCAGCCCCTGCTGCGCGAGATCGGCATCTGCCCGCATTTTGATCTTATCCGTAATCATTTTTAATAGACATCCGATTTGAAATTGCTCCATGATACACCTCCAATGTGTAGCATGCTACGCATTATAGCGATCATATTTTAAATCGTCAAGAGGCGTCACAAATTGTTTACATGCGAAAAAGCCCGCCTGCCGAAGCAGACGGGCTGTACAGAAAAAGATTACAGGTGCTGGTCGCGGTCGATCTTGTCGTAGTGCTTGAGCAGGATACCCTCCATGACGGAAGTCAGCTTCATGTCCAGGTTCCAGAAATAGATGACAAACGTGACCACGAACGCGCCGAGTGCGCCGAGCGACACACCCATAAGGGCCTTGAGCAGCTTGCATTTCAAATTGTTCATGTTCGATCTCCTCTCTGATTACCAGGACTTCTCGTCCTTCAGGATCTCCAAGCTCGGATCCACAGGCTCTTCCTGCATGACGGTGCGCATATAGTCATTGACCTGCTGGCGCACGCCCTGCCGCGAGATGACACGCGGGTCGAACAGATCGTGCGTGACCCAGACGAGGTGGATGCCGTGCTCGCGGGCGCGCTCTTCAAACAGACCGTGCATGCCGTCGAGTGCCTTGCAGCTCATGTGCTCCCAGAGAATGACCATGTCGGCATTGAACTGCTCGCAGAACTCCCACAGCTCATCAAGCAGCACCTTGTAGCCGCCGTGCGTGCGGTTGCGCATGATCATGTTTTCGGTCAGCCATGCCATATCGTAATACGCCTGCTCACGGTTTTCGGGCGTGTCAGTCGTGGCGAGCTCGCGTGTGGAGACCATGGAGAGCATATCCGTCAGCGGCACGATGCCCCAGCAGTTGAGCAGCCAGACGAGGAAGTCCATGTAGAAGTGCGATTGCACGCCCCAGACGATGGCGCGGTGGCGGTACTCGTTGGCGGCCTTCTTCTGCTTGCTGTAGGCGCGCTCGGCGAGCTGGGTGATCTTGCGATCGACTTCGCGGAACGCGGGGACCTTGCCGCAGATGGCCATGTAGTTCGTCTCCGTGTACAGCGCAAGGTTGGAGCCAAAGACCTGCGGATAGTCGGTCTTGTTCATCTCCAGCCACTCGAGGCGGCACTTGGTGGCGTAGTTCACGCGCTCGGCGCACTCGAAGTACGCCTTCCAGTCCCACTTCTCGCCGGTGTGCTCCTCGATGAAGGCGATGGCATTTTTGATCTCCTGCGCGGCGTAATCCTGCACGTCGTCCTCGCGGTGGCGCAGGGGCGCTGCCAGCTGGAACACCGGAATGCCGTCCTCAAGCTCGAGGCGCTTGGAAATGACGCCGTTTCCGAGCAGAGAGCCGTCGCACGTCGTGTTGCACTGCACGGCGCACGCGCCGAGCACCGGCGCGTCGTCGTCGATGGACACACCGGCCTCCGCCTCCGGCATCGGGCAGACATCGCCCGCGAGGCCGTACTCCTGCGCGACGTCGATATAATGCTCGGCTGCGTGCTGGTTGAGCAGCACGGAGACATAGGTCGACGGCGTCTCACGGCTCAGGCCCTTGAGCGTCGGGAAGCCCATCATGACGGCGGTCATCTCGTTTTCGTCCACGAGCACGACCTTGTCGGAGAATTTCTTGTCCTTGCCGATGCGGCGGTCGCCGCGGAAGAGACCGTCGAGCAGCTTTGCCACGTCCTCGATGATAAGATCCTGCTCCAGGTGGCAGATGCGCAGATATTCATCGCGCAGGCCCTGGGTGTGGCGGTCGACCATCATGGGCACGGCCAGATAGTTGGCCATCCAGCGATAGCGGAACATGGCCTTGATGTTGCGCGGCTTGGAGACCATCTTCGCCATGGTGATCCAGTTGTGCAGCCAGCGGGAATAATCATAGAGAGTGTCGGTCACGCCGCGCCACTCGCGGCGGTTGCGGACCTTGCCCTCGGTATAGAACTTACCGAAGTTTTCACAGCCGATTCTCTTGTTGGACATCACTGTTTCCCCCCTTGAATCTTCTTGATCTCCATGCTTTCCACGAATGCCTGCACACGGGTGCGCATCTGGCCGGAGGAAGCGATGTTATACGGGCGGTCAACGGACAAAACGGGATAGCCGTAGTCATCGTTGAGGATGTGCGAGCCGAGCATGCGCTCATACGCCCATGGATCGCAGAACTTGATCTGCTCGTAAATGATGCCGTCGGCCTCGTACTCCTTGGCGAGCTGATTGACGTATTCGCGGCGGCCGATCATCTTGGGCATGTTCATATAGCGCGGGCACTGGGCGCGGTTCATGTACTGGCGGCAGATCTGGGTCAGCGCGTCCTCATCGTCCGTCAGCACGATCGGGTCGCGGCCCGGGAACGAGCCGTAGCAGAAGCGGTCGGCGCAGACGTACGCACCGGTCTCCTCGACGAGCTTGATGAAGTCAATGTCATCGACCTCAGAGCCGACGACGACCACACGCGCGCGGTAGGGGGTCTTCTTGTCCGGGCGGCGGGTCTTGAGCTCCTTGAGCGTCTCCTCGAGTTTGTCGATGAGCAGATACTTCGGCGCGACATAGGTCGCAAGCGTGATGACGTGGAATTCGTAGCCCGTGATGCGCGGATTGGGGCCCTTGCGGTACTCGCCGATGGCGCGGATGAGCTCGCACACGCGGTTGTGCTCGGCGACAGACTTGCGGATGGCCTCATCCGAGACGTCGATGCCATAGACATCGTGCAGCGGCGTGAGGATATGGTTGCGGCACTGCAGGACGTACAGGTTCAGGCCGTTGTCGTCCGCCTTCATTGGGATCTCCATGTACTCGAAGAAGAACTTCGGCTTGTCCTTGCCCATGGTCTTGAGCAGCTCCATGTTCTCCACGGCGCGGTTCATCATCGAGCAGCCGTCCGGCGTAATCATGCAGTCGGCAAAGTTGTAGCCGCCTTCAATGGCGCGCTCGAGCAGCGCGCGGCTGTACTCGCACAGGAAGCTGGTCATATAATATGTGGCCATTTCCATAGAGCCGGTGCGCGGCGCGCGCAGGCGCGTTGAGAACGAGCCGGGCAGGTTCAACAGCGGCTCAGGCGTGTTTTCGCAGGCATAGGCAACGCAGATCTTCCCCTCGTTCTGCGCCTGAGCAATCAGGTCATTGTGCGCTTCCTGCAAAAGGTTTTCGAAGTACAAAAGATGTTTCAGGTCTTTCATGGTTCACTCCCTCTTCGTTCGTGTTTCTATCAAAAGCGGCTGCGCGACCGCTTCTGTCTCTTTTGCTGCCCATAGGCAGGGAGGCGTGCCGGAATCAACGCGCCTCGATCTGTTTGATATTGATCTCATTGCCCTGCTGCAGCCAGGTGTTGCCGCTGCCGCAGTGCGGGCAGGTCTTGCCGTATTGTACGGTCGGGTAAGTGGTCTTACAGTCGTCGCACCAGGTGACGGCCGGAATGATCTCATACAGGAATTTCGTGCCCTGAATGATCGGCTCCTTCTTGGTATACCAGTTCCAGCAGTCCTCGAGATATTCCGGCACAATGCCGGAGACCTCACCGAATTCGAGCGTGACCGACTCGATCTCGGTGAGGTTGTTTTCCTTGGCGATCTCCTGCACCTGCTTGACGACATAAGTAACGATACTCAGCTCGTGCATGGGGGCTCCTTCCAAGCGGGCGGGCACAGCGGGAAGGGTTCTGTGCCCGCCTCATAATGATGGATTACTTTTTCTTTTCCGCCAGAGACTTCTTGATGATCTTCACCTGACGCTTGGCGGCGTAGGGGACGATGGCCTTGAACTTGTCCTCGGCCGGGATCATCTTGCTGTTTTGCGGACGCACGCGCTTGAGGTGGATGGCGTCGAATTCGCACTTGGTCGTGCAGATGCCGCAGCCGATGCACTTGTTCGGATCGACGACGCTGCGGCCGCAGCTCAGGCAGCGGGACGCCTCGGAGCGGATCTGCTCTTCGGTGAACGTCACGCGGTCGTCCTGCATGGTGCGCACCTTCTTGCTGTCGATGGCAACGGCGGCACGCGCGGGCTTTTTGATCTTCTCGGTCGGCAGAACGATATCGTCTTTGTTGAGCTCCTTGAACTCGCGGGTGTTGCGGTGGATCGTCAGGGTCTGGCCCTTGTTGACGAAGCGGTGGATGGACACCGCGCCCTCGCGGCCGGTCGCGATCGCGTCGATCGTGTACTTCGGGCCGGTGGCGCAGTCGCCGCCGACGAAGATATCGGGCTCGTTGGACTGGAACGTCACGGCGTCGTGTGCGATCAGGCGGCCGTCAGCCGTCTCCGCCGCGGTGCCGGCCAGAACGTCGCCGTAGACCGAGCGCTGGCCGATGGCGACCAGAACGTTGGAGCACGGGACGGTGATGGTCTCATTCTCGTCATAGACCGGAGCAAACTTGCCGCTCGCGTCGCGGACGGACACGCAGCGCATCAGCTCGATGCCGGTGACCTTGCCGCCCCCGCCGAGGATGGCCTTCGGCGCCCAGGAGTTGTTGATGACGACGCCGTCGGCGATGCCGGCGTTCTTCTCGTCCGGAACGGTGGGCATCTCTTCGTCCTTCTCGAGGCAGTACATGTTCACGCTGCCCTTGGTCAGACGCAGGGCCGCGCGCGCCACGTCGATGGCCGCGTTGCCGCCGCCGATGACGACCACATCGCCCGTGAGCTTCTTGAGCTTGCCGGCGTTGACTTCACGCAGGAAGTCGAGACCGCTCTTGACGCCTTTGAGATCCTCGCCGGCGATGTTGAGCTTCGCCGCCTGCTGCAGGCCGACCGCGACGTAGAACGCCTGGTAGCCCTCTTCGCGCAGCTGCTGGATGGTGATGTCCTTGCCGACTTCGACGCCGCATTTGAACTCCACGCCCATCTCGCGCAGCACATCGATCTCGGACTTGACCACGTCCTTGCCGATGCGGAAGCTCGGGATACCGTTGACGAGCATACCGCCAGGCACGGCTTCCTTCTCGAACACGACCGGGCTGTAGCCCTCAATGGCCAGGAAGTAGGCGCAGGACATACCGGCCGGGCCGCCGCCGATGATGGCGATCTTCTGGTCAAGTTTCTCGTGTGTGCAGGAGTTCATGGGCGGCACGTAGCGGTGCTCGGCCTTCATGTCCTGCTCGGCGATGAACTTTTTGATCTCGTCGATGGCCAGCGGCTCGTCGACGGTGCCGCGGGTGCAGGCATCCTCGCAGTACTTTCTGCAGATGCTACCGCAGACAGCCGGGAACGGGTTATCCTTCTTGATGAGCTTGAGCGCGTCGGCATAGCGGCCGTCGCCCGCCATCTTGATGTAGCCCTGGATGGCGATGTGTGCCGGGCAGGCAGCCTTGCAGGGCGCCGTGCCGGTCGGCCAGGTCTGGATGCATCCGTTCTCGTTGCGGTAATTCTTGTTCCAGTGATCCTCGCCCCACTTGGTGTCGTCCGGCAGCTCATGGTGCGGATACTGGATGGGGCCTTCCTTCGTGCAGAGCTTCTGACCGAGGCGGACAGCACCAGCCGGGCAGGTCTCTACGCACTTGCCGCAGGCAACGCACTTTTCCGGGTCGCTCTCGGCCACGTAGGCGGAGGCGGACAGGTTCGGCGTGTTGAACAGCTGCGAAGTGCGCAGCGCGTTGCAGACGCCGACGGCGCAGTTGCAGATGCCGAAGATCTTGTTCTCACCGTCGATGTTCGTGATCTGGTGGACATAGCCGCGGTCCTCGGCCTTCTGGAGGATCTCCATGGCCTCTTCATAGGTGATGTCGTGGCCGTGGTTCGTCTCGCGGCAGTAGTCGGCGAAGTCGCCGACGCCGATGCACCACTCGCCTTCCACGTCGCCGGAGCCCTCGCCGCGGATGCGCTGCTGCTTGCGGCAGGAGCACACGGACACGCCGATGTGGCCCTCGTACTTCTTCAGCCAGTGGGACAGGTGCTCGATCGGCAGAGACTTGCTCTCGGCCGGGATGGCCTTTTCGACCGGGATGACGTGCATGCCGATGCCGGCGCCTCCGGGAGGCACCATCTCGGTGATGCCCGCCAGCGGCAGATACGCCATGCGCTCGAAGAAGTCTGCCGTCTCCGGGAACATGTCCGCCTGCTCGGGATTGATCATCATGATCTCGGCACTGCCGGGGACGAACATGTCCAGCACCCAGCGTTTCTCATGGTTCGGGTTCTTGCCGTCGAGGTTCTCCCAATGGAACTCGACCAGACCGCTCTCGCTGATAGCCTGCATCGCTTTTTCCAGATAGGCTCTGTCGAACTGCGGGTTTTTCTTTGCGAGCTGCTCGATCGTGAGCGGCACGCGCTTTTTCATCGTCAGGGCGATATCGAGGATATCGTCCGCCATCTTCTCATCATACTTCACCGCCGTGAACTTCAGGGCGGAGTTGATGCCCAGATACTCCGGGGCATCCGGCGTGATCTTGTCCTTGCCGAGCAGGACCGTTGCGCGATCCGTGATTTCTTTGCCGAGCTTTGCAATTTTCTCGTCTTTTGTCATGTTCTCGCTTCCTTCTCTGATAGTTTACATCCAAATAACGACGGGCCGTTCGGACACTTGAACAGCTTCCAGCGTCGCCATGTTAATTTATTAACCCTGCAATGTCAAGGCCTCCAGGGCATTTTTGAAACAAGTCACAAAAAAGTTGTAAAAGAATTGCGAATAAAATCTTATGTGTGTTGAATCACAGAAACAAAAGTCGTATAATGTTTGAAGAAAGCAAACATTTTTCGTCAGGGGTGTTTGAAGTGCAAGATTCTTCCTGGAAATTCAAAGAGGAAGTCGCGGAAACAGCCATTTCCCTCTTTAAGCGCGACGGATATAACAACGTGACCGTCAACGACATCTGCAAGGCATGCGGTATCTCCCGCTCCGTCTTTTACTCCTCTTTCAACGGCAAACGCAGCATCCTCGAATACATGGTGGAAAAACCGCAGCACAATGACGACAAGAGCTTCATGAAGTTTGCGCACGCAGATAATGACTTTGAGCGCATCTGGCAGCTGTTCGACCGGTTCATCACGATCGCTTACGACTTCGGCCCGGAACTGACGAGCACACTCTTCATCATGCAGTTCGAGTCGCCCGAAGGCATCCGCACGGCCATCCATGCGCTGGACGATCTGTTTGCAACGCTGGCCAATAACTGCGCCAAGGCGGGCATTATCGACACGGAAGAGCCGCCGGATCTGCTGTCGCGCATCGCGACGGATCTGGTCTGCCATGAGCTCTATGTCTGGTGCAGTCAAAAGGGCAACTTCTCGCTGCGCGCACGTGCGCGGCAGTATGCCGAGGTCGCCTACCACGTCAAACCGGAATACCGCATGCCGGCCGAACAGCGGGATGCTCTGTGACTTGCAGCATACGGCTACCGCCTGAATCTGTGCATGCAATACCATGGCGCTTTCAGTCAGTGACGTAAAATCACGCCGCCACAGGGACTGAACAATCTGCTGCTTGAGGAAATGATACATGAATAAATATGTTTATAAGCTCGGAGAATTCAGCGGTAGCGATTACCTTGAATTCAGAAAAGGAAACTCTGGTGCCGGTAGGAAGTTTCTTCGACAAGATTCACTGTATGTGCTGGACAGCGCATTTTTCTTCTTTCTGGAAAGAATATTCCGAGAAATCATTACATTTTTTGATATGTTTGAAGATACTTGTGTTACAAGAAGAGAGTGGCAGGAAATCATGCATCTGAACATTCCTGAGATTGTACCCTCTGAATTTGTAAACGAAGCTATGGAAACTCTGTCTGCTATAGACCGTTGGGTTACAGAAGAAATCGGAGAGAACGAAGAATTCATTGTAATTGGCGTATAAAAAAAGAGCTATCTGACTTCATTTGAAATCAGATAGCTCTTTTCTTGAGAATAATGAAATTCTGGTGCCAAATCGTTGCCGCGAGGGGCATCAAGGCTCAAAAAATCCAGTGTTTACGGGCTTTTTTCAAGCTATGAAATCATTCCCATTCGTTGCAGGAACTCATGACTTAACGAATTTTGCTTAGGAATTATTTGCTCCTGTTCTTCTGAGAATTTTGATTCTCCATATTATCGTAGCTGTACGATGGATGCTTATCAAAACCTTATCAGCGGTGATAAGCACTGGGATGCGTGCAAGACAGTTGTTTCGAGAGGCTTGTGCTTTTTATTATACTGGTCGATAGATTGAAAATCAAGTACCCGTTTGGCAGATTGGCTCTATCACGCTCAAAAAGTATTCCGTTATCGTCTCCGGTGTTTCCTTCATCCCACGGGACAGCCACCAGTCGATCGTTTCAACGAAAGAGGACGCAATGTGGTTTACCAGGTAGTCCTCCGGCAGCGCTGCGCTTTTTAGCAGTCCCTTTTCGGCGTACTGGGTCATGATCAGCGTCCGTAGGTTGGTTTTGAAGTATTTCATAAAAATCTCATTGTTTTCTGAGGACAGCAGTTCCAGAATGTTTCTATCGTTTTCCTGCAAGTGCCGTACCAGATGCAGAAATACGGAGTCAGTCTTGCTGCCACAGGAATAATGATAATGTCCGTGGGGCAAGCCCATAGCCGTGTCGATGATATGCCCGAACAATTCTTCACACAGAGATTTCAGCAGGTAATCCTTTGTCTCAAAATGGGCATAAAAGGTCGTTCTTCCCACATTGGCTGCGTCAATAATCTCCTGCACAGAGATCTGATTGTAATGCTTCTGAGAAAGCAACTCTGCAAATGCGGAGAAAATCGCATCTCTTGTTTTCTTCTGCCGTCTGTCCATATCTTCCTCCCGAACAATTCGCAAAATCTGTTCCGAACCGAATGTTCCGTAAAATCTGCTTCTTGTTTCCTTACTTCTTTCTCAATACAATAAGTTCAGAATAGAATAAAGTGTTCTGTATCGAATAAATGATACAGGAAAAGGCTTGCAGTGTCAAGAAGAAAGAGGTGTCCGAAATGTTAAAACGAATTAACGATGTTCTGGCAGGACTCCCGATGACCATCATCGGAGGCGTTCTGCTTGTATTCAGCTTTGTTTTGCCGAGGGTGGACGTCAGTCTTCCGATTGACCCGGCGTGGGGAACGGTTGTGATTTCCGGGATTCCGCTTTTGTATCTTGCGGTGTGGCGGATCATTTATAATCCCGGCATCAGCAAAATCTCATCTGCCCTTCTGATTACCATTGCCATGTTTGCCGCCATTGCCATTGGCGACCTGTTCGCCGCCGGTGAAGTCGCTTTCATCATGGCGATCGGTGCGCTTTTGGAGGATGCCACTACAAATCGGGCAAAGAAGGGATTGAAAAAGCTCATCAGTCTTGCTCCGACGCAGGGACGGTGCATTCGGAACGGAAAGGAAGAAATGATTCCTGCTGAGAAAATCATGAAGGGTGATCTGCTCCGAATCCTGCCAGAAGAAACTGTTCCGGTGGACGGTGTCATTGTAAACGGCGAAACCTCCGTTGACCAGTCAATTATGACCGGTGAATCCCTGCCGGTAGATAAGGCAGTCGGAGACACGGTGTTCTGCGGTACAATCAATCGTTTCGGCGCAATCGACATCCGTGCAACAAAGGTCGGCGAGGACAGCTCTTTGCAAAAGCTCATTCGTATGGTGCAGGAAGCAGAGGACAAAAAAGCGCCTATGGCACGAATTGCCGACCGGGTCGCAAGCTGGCTTGTCCCCATAGCGATGTTGGTTGCGGTCATTGCCGGTATTGCAACGCAGAATATTGTCCGTGCGGTAACGGTACTCGTGGTATTCTGCCCCTGTGCGCTGGTGCTGGCAACACCCACGGCGATTATGGCTGCCATAGGGCAGGCTACCAAATACGGCGTAATTATCAAATCCGGTGAAGCGTTGGAGAAGATGGGCAAGGTCGATACCATCGCCTTTGATAAAACTGGTACGCTGACCTATGGAAAGCTGGAAGTCAGTGATGTTCTGTCCTTTGCTCCTGATTTGGACGAAGAAAAGCTCCTGTGTCTTGCGGCTTCTGCCGAGGCAAAGAGTGAGCATCCGTTAGGAAAAGCAATCGTGGCGTATGCGAAAAAGCGTGCTTTACCTCTTAGCGAATCTGCGGCGTTCCAAATGACCTCCGGCAAAGGCATTTCTGCCGAGGTGGACGGCTATCAGCTCCTTTGCGGCAACGAAAAGTATCTGCAAGAGTGCGGCGTTTCCGTGACAGCGAACGCTGATGCTGCACTGGAAAAGCTCCGGCTGCAAGGCAAGGCATCCATTCTCGTTGCGGTGAACGGTCAATGCGTCGGTGTGATTGCGCTGTCGGATGTTCTGCGCCCGGAAGCTGCGGCGATAGTGCAGAAGCTGGCCGCCATGCAGACGAACACAGTGCTGCTAACCGGCGACAATCAAAAGACCGCCGACTATTTTGCCGCGCAGGTCGGTATTCGTGAGGTCTATGCCGATCTGCTGCCGGAGGACAAAGTCGGCAACATCGCCGCATTGCAGCAGCGGGACAGAAATGTGTGTATGATCGGGGACGGCGTCAATGATGCCCCCGCACTGAAAACGGCAAGCGTCGGTGTTGCCATGGGCAGTATGGGCAGCGATATTGCGGTGGAAGCCGCTGACATTGCGCTGATGAGCGATGATATTTCAAAAATTCCGTATCTGAAACGGCTTTCCAATGCAACGGTGAAAACCATCAAGCTCAGCATAACGCTTTCCATGTGCATCAACTTCCTTGCGGTCACACTCTCCGTTCTCGGATTGCTGAACCCCACCACAGGGGCGCTGGTGCATAACGCCGGATCGTGCTTCGTCGTGCTGATTGCAGCACTGCTGTATGATCGGAAATTTGAATAAATAAAGCCAACGCATCGGCAAGGAGCTTTCCTTGCCGATGCGTTTGGGTATGCTCAACTGTCTAATGGTCTGTACACTGTGACCGCTTTCAGATACTTCTCCGGATCACCGTTAAGTATCAGCTCGGCATACGCTACCGGGTCATTGTAGATCAGATAGTCCAGTTCTAACTGCTGATACATATTGTCGGCGACTTCGTTCTCCACAGCGATTGTGTCAATCGCTATCATGCTGCCGTCATCGAATTTCAGCTCCACACAGGCGGTGTCTATGTTGAACACACAGGATAAAAGCTTCATTTTGTGGTCCTCCTCAGATTTTCAATGTTTTTCTTTGCCAACCTACTTGCAGCTCGCTTCCGTTCTTGAGAATAGGGTGGTGTCAGCTTGAAGCCAAAGCGCCCTTTACGGATTTCATAGGTCTGGCAGCCGTTTTCGTCATCGTCGATCAATCGGCATTCTGACGGATGTTCTTTGGCAAAAGCGGCAAGCCTGTTTTTGAGCGGCGTGTTGTGGGTGCAGACTTCAATCATATCGTCTGCATCGGTGAAAAAGATACTGGTTGTTTTCTGTTTCTTGGTAAGACCTGTTTTCATAAAATACCTCCATTTTTCATAAGTTTTTGCCAACTCTACACCTGTAAAAAATGGGCAATTTCCCGATGGAGAGCGTCCAAACGATCTGAGCATCGTTTGAAACGCTCCCGTTGGACAAAATGCAATTTTTGCAGCTCTACACGGGATTTAGCGGGCATCGTCCCGATTGTAGGTTTTATTGCGTTGCGGATTGAAAATATGCCATAGATCGTTGCGTTCAATGGCGCTTTCATAGCTGCGGATTTTGGAGCGGAGACGGCTATTCTCCTGTTCCAGATCTGCTGTGCGGAGCTTACCACGGACGGATTTGTATTGTGCCAACTCCGCCTTGACCGCAGACAGCTCTGCGGTCAGCGATTGAATTTTTGCTTTCAAATCGGAAATCGTTTTCTTCGCTTCTTTCAGCAGTTTCTTCAGCTTGCCCTCCTGCTTTTCCTGCACCACATACTTCTGTGCCGCTGTGACGAGATTCTGGTAATCCTCACGATCAACGGCAACCTTGGAAGTCAGCGGCAGGGGCTTGGCTTCGATCTGCTCTACAGTTTGAATGGAAACCTGTTGCTGCTGAACACGCTCGATGCTCTGCTCCAATTCGGCAAGTTCTTCTTTGCGCTTCTCACGCTTAAATTCCAGAACGCTCAGATGCTCCTTGTGTTCGCCCTTCTGCTCCCACTCAATTCCGTGCTCCAACATGATTTCAGCAAGAGCTTCTTTCTCTTTCTATAGTGTCACCTCCTTATTGATGATTCGCAAATATGTTAATATCCGTGTCCTTATTATACATTAGCATAAATGTTAATGTCAAGAATTTATTTCGCTTTTTTGTTAATATTTATCTTGCGTATTTCGCAAATTTGCGCTATACTGTTTTCAAAGGCGGTGGTATGAATGACAGTAGGAGATAAGATTCGGAAAATCCGTACCTTTCGAGGTATGACGCAAAAGGAACTGGGCGTTGCCATCGGACTGGAGGAAAAGGGCGCGGATAACCGCGTCGCCCAGTACGAAACGAATTACCGTGTTCCGAAGAAAGACTTGCTGAACAAAATCGCGGAGGTTTTGCGTGTAGACCGACAAAACTTCTATACAGATGCTCCGGGGTGCGCAGAGGACTTTATGCGGACATTCTTCTGGTTGGACGAGGATAGTCCGGGGTCTATCCGGCTGTTTCAACTTGTCCGCAATCCGGTCAAAGAGCGAAACGGGGATGATACCACCGCGAAGTACAACGACAGCGACGAATGGCCTGTTAGCCAGCCAGTGGGAATGTACTTCCAATATGGTCTTGTCGATGAGTTCATGCAGGAATGGCTGCTGCGCCAACAGGAGCTTCATGCGGGGCAGATCACGTGGGAGGAATACTTTGAATGGAAACTGAACTGGCCGCATACCTGCGATGACAGCAAAGAGCGCAAGGAATATATTCCTTGGAAAAAGAAATAAGACAAGCAAAAAACCGTCCTGCTGAATTTGTCATTCAGCAGGACGGTTTTGCTTGTCATTTTGGAATGATTCTCTTGGAGTACCGGATTTGAAAAAATAGTATCAATCCAGTATCGCGAGCCATTTTGACGGGCAAAAAAGCCTGTGTTCATGCGGGTTTCCGGCATTCTCGGAATTACTCCCACTCGCTTCTCTGAAGCATAACATAAACAATTTTGCTTATGAAATATTCCGTGGGTTATTCCTATTCTTTTCATTATCCAAAAACCAGAGGCTATCTGATTTTGTGTTGCCATTCTGTTGCCAACAAATAGAGGACAATCTACACCCTGATAACATACAAAGATGTCTTAATCAAGCTATCTGGACAATTGGATGACTTTTTTACATATCACACATGATAGAAACTTTTTAGTTGCATACAGTCATCTTTTTTGCTTTCAGAGTTTCTTCTCTACATCAAGCGTTTTGCAAATCATAGTAGTCAAATTCTTTGCACCACGATAATCACCCGGGGTTTTGGCAACGGTAAACATATACCGAGGATCTTTGAAAACTATTTTGTAATGCGGTCCGTCTTCTTCGATTGTAAACCCTAAATCTTTCAGCTGACCCTTTGTAGTTTTAGTCATTTTCTCGCCCGATCTAAAGATAGCCTTGACGCCTTTTATTATTTTTTCGCAGGTACCTACCCTGGGATTAGCGTCGAGCAGAGAGCGGATAATACTGTGCGGACGTGTACCTTGTTCGTAATTATTCAACACCTGAGATAAAACACTGTATAGCAAATCATTGCGTTCTCCAGGGTACAATTCATCCTCTGATCCAGTATTATAGAAAAGTCCGTCTCTGTTTGCAGTTCCTCTTGCCGCCATCAGACCGTCACGTTCAGCTCGCAGAGAAAGCACTCTCTGATTCAGCTCATCAACCTTAGCTTCTAATTCTTCCTTTTCTTTATCGAATGTAACAATATAGGTATCCAGTTCTTCTTTGCTCTGCTCACTAACATCTTTCATTTTCAGCATTTTTTGCCGAGCTTGCAGTGCAAGAATCTGGTTCCAGCTGTACTGGGTTGAATCAGAACGATTCATAAGGGCATCCCAGACATCATCTGTGATTCCCTGACACATCTTACGGAAATCATCAGCATAATATCCAAGACCATGTTTCTGGCAGTACTGTGTTCCCGGAAAGTAGATTCCCACATAACCGAGGTAAGCATTATTTCCGTGTGTGTCTTCTTGAAGCCGGATAGCAATATCATAGCTCTCTTCTACAAATACATGGGCAATACCGCTTAACTGATGCGCTAAGTATTTGGGATTAACTGCAGTTTTCCCCCAGTAGTCTCTGCTTATATACACAACCGGCATTTCATAAGAGAACTTGCCGCATATAATATCTCGGTATTCTTCGTAGTTGCCTTTACCAGCAATTATCGGTTCGTCGGTCACAGGAATCTGACCGTCCAAATCACAATATCCCTTTTCCACAAACATTCTAACAATGTAAGGCTTATGGATAGGGGGCAAGTCTGTTCGAAAATCGGTCCGATTACAATTCAACTGAATAAGCAAACTTTTTTTGCCATGGTCATTTAAGAAAACACAGTCGTTATCCCAGATGGCATTTGCTTCTCGGTTTTCCAATCGACAAGCTGACAATTCAATAGACTCGTCCTTAAAACATCGAACAGAGAATGTAATATTCTCTTTGGTGTAGTCATAATCATCGTGGGAATTTACATCAAAGCAAATCTCATCTGTCGGGTAGTAAGGACTGCCGTTGAGCCATTCCAGGAACAACTCCAAGCATTCCTGCTGTGTGACTTCTGCCCTAATGGGCAACCGTGTGCTAAACACTAACATAGGATGTCCTCTCTTTCTATAGTCCTTCATTAATTATCAGACAGACAGATCCAGCGGCAAATCAGAAATATCTTTAAGCCGCTTACCTTTCACAAGCGTTTCCAGCGTTTCCACCGCATCCTCAGAGCCAACCTCATTAACTGCTCGAATCAGTTCATAGAGTGCAAAGTGATATACGCAGTCAATATCGCCAGTGCCGAGCGCAAGAGATGCCAAGCGATTCGGCATAGGCTCAGCCGTCACAACAACGATGTGCGGCAAATGTCCCTTTCGGTTGCGGATCAGGTTCAATGCCTCTGTGCGGCTGTTCTGTGCGCGGTCGCTGCGCATCGTGTACTTTGCAGAAACACTCGCATGAAGAATGGGCTTGCCGCCGTTAGACTTCCGAATATCAGCCATCTTGCAGATTTCGTCATCAACAATGGGCTGAGCGGCATTGATCTCGCTGTCCTCATAGAGATCACGGTAAACAACAACGTCAGGTGCAACGAGGTAATCATTTCCGAGTGCAGCAGCCAACTGTGCGTTCTGTGTCGTAAGCGCATTTAAGTAAGCAAGATGCTCGTACTGCGCAAAATCGCTTGTTTTCAGTTTGTTGTTATTGCCGAGCTGAAGAATTGTCCAGTTTCCGGGACGGAGGTTCTGCAAATAGGGAAAGGTTTCACGCAGGAACTCCATTGTCAGCGTTTCAAATTGCTTTCCGAGAGTCTGCCCGGAAATTTTGTCAACCGTGGAGACAGCATGATGCTGTTCCTCCACAAGAATGTCAACGATCCTCCGCGCAATCGCCTTTGAGCCGCGGCTGCTGGTGTCTGCATTGGATGCGACACCTGCCGTGGTCAACGTCAGTGTGTTGGTTTCAAACAACTGCTTGTGAAAGTGGAATCTCGCGTTTGCTATCAATGCATCCATGCTCCAAACACTCCTTTATTTTTTCTCCAACTGCCCGGGCAACCGGGGGCGGGAATGCATTTCCAATCATCCTACAGGCTACGGTTTTCCGATTTCCAAACGTCCACGTGTCGGGGAAACCTTGAATCCGTGCCATCATTCGGCTTGTCAAGCGGGGCATACCCTCAAATCCGGGGGCGGGTGCTTCGTTTGCAATTCCTCGACCATCTACGCCTAACTCTGCCCATGCATTACGGGCGCGTGTGGGACCAAGGTCAGGACCACCGTGCTTCTTGGAGCCGCCTACAAGGGTCGGAGCGATCCGGTTTGCATTAGATGCCCACTGCTTCGCACCTTCCCATCCGTTCTGTGCCATCAAATCACGGAGCGTATCACCAACAGTGGGGGCGTTGTCTGGTTGTTCATCAGGATAGGCAAATGCTCCAATTTGATCCTTCCGAATGCCGATGATAACCACTCGGGGACGTAGCTGTGGAACACCATAGTCAGAGGCGTTCAAGAGTTTGATATGGGTTACATAGCCGAGCTTTTGAATCGACGTGAAAATGTGGTCGCGGTATTCATCAAAACCCGAATCAAGAAAGCCACGGACATTTTCAAGCATGACAGCACGCGGCTGAATTTCTTTGATAAGGCGGATGGCTTCAGGGAAAAGGTCTCTTTCGTCGTCCTGACCGAGTTGCTTTCCTGCAACGGAGAAAGGCGGGCAAGGAACGCCGCCAGCCAGCAGATCGACGCCGTGGTATGGGCGTCCGTCAAAATCGTGAACATCTGCGCAAATGACGTTCCACTCCGGGCGATTCTGCTTTAATACCTTGCAATAATCTTCTTCATACTCGACAAGCGCAACATGGACAAAACCCGCCATTGCAAGCCCCAAAGCCTGTCCACCAGCGCCAGCGCATATTTCAACACAAGTCAACGGTTGCTGCATTTTCTTTTCACTCCTGCGTAGTTCGATTGAAATCATGACTGTTCTGTATCTCCTTCATCAACGAACTCCATGATGTCTCCTACATCACATTTGAGCGTCAAGCAAATCTTATGCAGGCTTTCCATAGAGACAAATTCGTTTTTCCCCATCTTGGCAAGCACATTGAAGCTGATACCGGATGCGTCTTTCAAATCTGTCCGGTTCATTTTCTTATCGATCAACAGCTTCCAGAGCTTATCGTAGGAAATAGGCATTGCAATTCTCCGTTCCAAATTTAAACTGATTGTATTATAGCACAAAACGACGATATTCGCAAGATAATCTCCCCAGAACGTGAGATGTTCTCTGCAAAGAAAAAGCCGTCCACAGGAGCTTGATTGCTCCTGCGGGCGGCTGTGGCTGATATGGGCTTATACTCGCCCTTTCAATCCATTCTTCTTGGCAAGCTCACTTGCCGCCTGTCGGCGCTCGTCGGAATACGGCGCAGTCAAGCGAACGGCAAAGCGGCTGCGGTCGATCTCGAAGGTCAGCCCGCCCTGTTTGTCATCGTCGGTCTGCCTGCATAGGTCGGGATACGTTGCCGCGTATTTTGCCAGCCGCTTTTTGAGCGCGGTATTATGCGTTTGAATTTCAACGTTTTTGCTGGTTTCGTCAAAATAAATGCAGGTCGTTTTCTGCCGTTTGGTCAGTCCAGTTTTCATATTGCCTCCATTTCTGCCTGTTCTACGAAAACGGGCGCATTTTCAATTTCTTTCTCGGCTCTACACCCGCAAAACAGGCTGATTTTTGAATGGGGAGCGCCCGGATGATACGCTGCTCAATCTGGACGCTCCAATTCGGTAAAATCTGTTTTTCTCAGCTCAACACGGCATCAGCGGGCATCGTCACGCAATGCTGCTTTTTCTCTGTGTGGACGGAAGAAATGCCAGAGGTTATTGCGCTGGATTACGTCTTCATAGTGTTGAACTTTCCCGCGAAGCTCTGCATTTTCACGGTCCAGATCCGATGTACGGAGCTTGCTGCGAACGGATTTGTACTCGGAAAGCTCCTGCTTCAAAGCGGCAATCTCTGCCTTGAGCTTTGCAATCAGCCTGTTTGCCGCATCCAACGCCTTTTGCAGTTTGGATTCTTTCTTCTCCGACGCAACATACTTCTTTGCCGCCACTGCCAGCGATTCGTATTCAGAGCGCTCCAATATCACCTTGGAGGACAGTGGAACGGACCTCGCCTCAATCTTTTCGATAGCCGCCACATCGACCTGCTGATTCTGAATTTTTTTGATCTGCTTGCCGAGCGTCGCTGCCTGCTGTTCCTGCTGGCGGTTCTGCTCCGTGAGTTCTGCCAGCCGCGCCTGCTCCTGCTGCACCTTAAACTGCGTCACGGTCAGGTGTTCCTCAGAGCTGCCGCGTTCGCCTCGCTCCACATGCGATTTAAAAAAATCCTGTTCAATATATGAATATGAGCAGGATTTTTCTATTTACAACGATATTTTTTACAATATTTCCTTCGATTATCCGGAAAATTTTTCACTGTAATGACTTTTCATATCCTCCCAGTCCATGAACAATACATAAAATACTTTGCCATATTGCTGGCTCTCAACAATTCTCCCATGGTCAAGCACAGACAGATACGATCCATCCGCTCTTCGTAAATGAAAGTGGATATAGTCATTTCCATTGCCATTATCAATCTGTTTCCAAATGCTTGATTCTATCTTCTTCTTCTCATCTTCCCGTATCAGGTTGCTGAAACTTTTCTTTGTAAGTCTGAATAGTTCATCCATATCTTTATATGCGGCCATATGAAGAAACTCCTGATTTGCATAAAAGAGTTCGTCATCTTCTTTGTCTGCTCTGTATATGATAAATGCTCCTGGAAGGTGCTCGGAGATATCCCTAAATGCAAATCCCAGTTGTTTACGAACCCTTAATTCAAGTCCTTCCCTATAAGCCATGCAGCCATTTTTTCCATGAAGTTTTATTTCGTAAAGGGCTGCATCTGCACAGCGCATAAGCTGTGAACGGTTAGACGCAAATGTCGGATATTCCGAATATCCAAGAGAAATATAAAATGGATATTCTTTTCCCTTATATGAAAATGTCTTTGGAGCCATAGTGAATTGCTGTAGCTTCTCTTTTACATCCTCGTAGGAATAATTTTTTAAAAGAATACAGAACTCATCTCCACCATTTCTTCCTAGTAACGCATCAGACGGGAAAAAAGCTTTCATACTGTCTGCCAGACTCCTTAATGCTTTGTCTCCGTAAACATGTCCATAGATATCATTAATAAATTTAAAATCATCAATATCAAGGAGTACAGCCACAAATTTCGCTTTCGGATTTTTATTAATCATCTTTTCTGCCAGTTCATCGAATCCATAGCGATTGTAAATACCTGTAAGAGAATCTGTGTGTGCCAGTATTTGAAATTTGTTTTTATTTTCTTTTGATACCAGCCATATCCGGGTAAGAGTTACCAAAAGCATGGTAATCGCAATAAAGAAAACACTGATTACTGCTATTAATGTATTGTTTCCCCAGCCATTTTCAGGCATTACTTCAAACTTCCAGTTCTCCGTTCCTATCGTAAAGTCATAGGAAACAGGATTCGTTAATTGACGATCTGACTGATAAATAATTTTATAATTATCACTCCATGGATTATCCGTTTTGGAAAGACTATATTCATATCCAAATTTCGAAAGCGCACTTGTCGCATCTGAAAAAATATCCGGAACACGAAGGATAACAATGGTAAATCCCCAAAAATATTCCTGCCCGTTTTCATCTTTCAGATAAATAGGATTGCGGACAGCAATTCCATATCCACCCTGTTTCAATTCAAAAGGTCCCTGTGTAACGATTGTATGATGATCTCTTGCATATATGGAAATTTCACCACGTTCTTTATCATGAATCAGATCAATCTTACCTGCCTCATTTCCATCGGCCGGATAAATATCCGTTACAATACCAGCCGGAGCAAGCTGTACGCTTTCAACAGAATCCGACATAATATTTTTTGCAATTGTGTCAAATTGATTGATTTCTCCAGTTCCGCTGATCAAAAGCTGTTTCAGAACATCTGTAATCTCTATTCCATTTATAATCTCATTCTCTATACGTTCTCCATAGGTTGTTGCATTTAATTGTGCTGTTGTGCGGCTCTGCTCTTTTTCATGAGTATCTGTGTTGTATACGACTAAACTAACAAGGCATATGCCCATTAAAAAAACGAGAAGAGGCACAAGTGTCTTTTTTTTCACCTGATTCACCTCGTTTTATCTCAGTCGAGAAGACTCCCACCTCTTCAGGTGGTGAGTAATAGCAAATTT
>OGYJ01001022.1_pt1 | contig 24336 bp, 29 predicted proteins | sample 1576531 | NCBI WGS metagenome assembly OGYJ01 (sample SAMEA3541574, study PRJEB24748) | human gut metagenome | biome: human gut; feature: human-associated habitat; material: faeces | place: China | collected 2012 | reverse complement strand
TGCCGCCACGTCCGCACAGGGACGCTTGCGGTAGTATTCCGCCGTGCGCGGCTGCGGCTCCGTGGGCTTCGGATGCGCGCCGAGGCCCAGAATGTCCCTGCACAAAATGGTGCCGAATTCCGCGCGGAAGGCGTCGGCGATGGTGCGGATGCGCGCGTAATGCGCCGCCTTTTCCTCCTTTGCGTCGGGGCTGTCATAGCCGAAGAGCAGGCCTGCGGCCATGCACGCGCCGCTCAGTGCGCCGCACATTTCGCGCATCCCGCCGACGCCGCCGCCAAACGACGACGCCAGACGCAGCGCCGTGTTCTTTTCCAGCCCTGCGTCCTCCGCGAACGCAAGCAGCACCGCCTGCGCGCAGTTGTAGCCCTCGAGAAAATTCGCTCTTGCGAGCGCCTCATGCTTTGTCATCTGAGTCCCTCCTCCACGATCAGGGAAAAGCTGCGCCCGCCGCATTTTTTGCAGACGCAGCTTCGCGTTTTTGGATGCTGCTCCAGCAGCTGTACGATCTTTCCGCGCCGCAGGTAACGGCTCTCCGTCCCGCAGCCAAGGCAGCGGACAAGATAGACCGGGCCTCCGGCGCGGCTTTTTTCATAGGCGGCGGCGCGCTCCTGCGCTGCGGCGCAGGGCTTCGAGAGCCGCTCCGGACGGCAGCCGACGCGCAGGCAGACGCTTTTCCACACGGCGTCATGCCCATGCCGCCGTCCGGTCAGAAGCGCGGCGGCTGCGTGGGCGTATTCATGCAGTGCCGTCTGGCGCAGCTGCTCCGGCGCGTCCTTCAAAAACGCGGCAAGCCGGATCGCGGTGGGCCTGTCCGCGCGGAAGCAGCACACGCCGTACTGCCGCACCATGCGGGTCGAAAACGAAAGCGGGATCTGCTCCGTGGAGATCCCGAGCAGGCGGTCGAGCCGCCGGTAGTCGCTGCGGATCGCCTCCAGCAGTGCCTGTTTCTCCATTTTGTGCGCTTCCTTTCCAATTTACACGCCCAGTATAGCATACGACGCGGCGGAATACCACCGCGAAGCCGCTTCTCATTCCGAAATTTCTGTGCTATACTGTTTTTAATGACAATGTGAAGGAGAGCGCCATGCTTTCACGCATCTATCTGGAGATCACGAATATCTGCAACCGGAGCTGCGCGTTCTGCCCCGGGACGAAGCGCCCCGCGCGGATGCTCACGCCGGAGGAATTCACACTGCTGGCCGGAAGGCTCCGGCCCCATACGGACTATCTCTATCTGCACGTCATGGGCGAACCGCTGCTGCATCCGCAGCTGGGAGAGCTGCTGGATATCGCGTCGCGGCTTGGCTTCCGTGTGATCGTGACCACAAACGGAACGCTGCTGAAAAAACAGCAGGACACACTGCTGAACGCGGCGTGCCTGCACAAGGTCCATATCAGTCTGCATTCGTTCGAGGCCAACGAGGCGGAGAATTTTGAAGAATACTTGCGGGACTGCGCCGCGTTCGGAGCCGCCGCGAGGACGCACGGCGCTCTGGTCAACTACCGCCTCTGGAATCTGGACGGCGCGGAAAGCGCGGGCCTCAACAGCCGGAACGAAGAAATTCTCGCCGCGCTTCGCGGGGCATTTCCGGCCCCGTGGGAGGAAAATTCCTGGGGCTGGCGGCTGGAGCCGGGCGTTTTTGTCCAGTATGGCGAACGATTTGAATGGCCGGACGCCTCCGCCCGCGATCATGGTGAGCGCGGACGGTGCCTCGGCCTGCGGCAGCAGGCCGCCGTTCTGTGCGACGGGACGGTCGTCCCGTGCTGCCTCGACCATGAGGGCGATATCGCGCTCGGAAACCTGTTTGCGCAGGAATGGGACGAGATCCTCTCGTCGGAGAAGGCGCGCGCCATCCGCGACGGCTTCGCCGCCGGAAAGCGCGTGCATCCGCTCTGCCGCCGCTGCGGCTTTTCGCAGCGCTTCGGCTGAACGCTCAGACGAGCGAAAGCTCCTCTACGATCGGAAGGCCGAGCTCCTCGAGCATGCTCCGGGCGGCGCTGTAATGCGTCAGCTCCGCGAGCTGCTGCGGCCGGTGCGCGTCGAAGCCGATGACTGCGCGGCAGCCCTCGGCTGCGGCGATCTGCCAGAATTCGCGGCAGGGATAGCCGAGGCCGGAGAATACGCCGTTTTCGCGCTTGATCATGCCGTAGAGATTGCATTCCAGCGGCAGATCGAGCTGCTTTGCCTCCCGGCAGAGCCGGACGGCGCAGCGCTCCGTGACCGCGTCAAAGGCCGGATACTGTGCCAAAACCAGCTCTGGATGCGCAAGATAGGAGAACAGACCCGTCCGCATACCGGCAAGGGTGTCCTCCGTATATTCCTCGACCGCCTCCGGCGTCGAGGCAATCGAGAAGGCCGTCGCGCCCGGCTCGTCGGTCAGGGCGAAATGGTTCCCGAGTATCAGATAGTCAAGCTCTTTGCGCACGCCGCGCAGCCAATCGAGATATTCCGGGAAATACTCGCATTCGAGCCCAAGCAGGATCTGGATTTTCCCCGCATATTTCTCCCGGAGTGAGCGGATGGAGGCCAGATATTCCGGCAGCTCCGGCAGCGGCATTCGGACACCCGGATTGAGGAATCCGCTGCGGTACGGCCACGGCGTGTGGTCGGAAAAGCCGAGAATCTGAAACCCGGTCTCCAGAGCCTGGCGTACATAATCCTCGTCAGGGACCGCCGCCGCGTGACCGCAGCGGTAGGTGTGCGTATGATAATTCGTCAGCATTTTGATTTCTCCATGTTTTTTGCGGCGGTTTCAGCCGCATTTTTATTCTGAAAGTCATTATAGCGCGTTTTTGAGCGGGTGCAAGCGAAAAAATGCTTGTTGACATAATTCTTTAGAAAATTTTCATGTTTCGTTTACAAACTGTTCACCAACCGAAGCTGAACTTCCGGTATGATTAGACCATCAGATGGAGCTGGTTCCCGGGAGCCCCCGTGAACAGGCGACGGCTTCCATCTGGCCGCAACCGCAACCATCCACATTCTTTCCTCTTCTCTCTTTAACAAAAAATCAGGCGGACGCCTTCGGGCGTCCGCCTGATTTTTGCTGAACGGATCGGCTGTGCGGCGCGGCAGTTCAGAGCAGCTCGATCATTTTCTGAAGCATCTGGTAGAGCTTGCCGATATGGATGCCGTCAATCAGGCGGTGGTTGAGGTCGAACGTGATGTTGAGCGTCACGCGGCCGGACTCCTTGCGGTATTTTCCCCATGTCACGCGTGGAATGGAATCATCAATTTCGAGATTGCGCTCCGTGACGAAGCCCGTGACCGGGAACCACGGCAGGCAGGAGAAATAGACGAGCGTATCCAGCTTTTCCATCTCGCGGTCGAAAAGATACATCTGCCCGGCGGCCTTTTCCTTGGCCTGACGGCAGAATTCCGCCATATCGCCGCCGTGCGGCAGTGTGACGATCACGAAGGCGTCGCTTCCGGGCACAAGGTCGGTGCAGCTGGGGATCAGCTCGTCCACAATGTCGATGCGCCCGTCCCGGATGCGCATCCGGAATGCCTCGACCTCCTCCATGGCGCGTGTCATGAGGTAGCACAGCGAATAGTAGAACGAAAGCCCGCTTTCGTGGGTATGCGCGTAGAGATTCGTCACATCCAGCTCGAAGCTGACGGAATAGAACGGGTGGTCGCAGGCGGAGAACAGGTCGTAGATCTCCTTGCGGTCCCATGCGGCTATGTCAACGCTTTTCATAGGTGCCCTCCATAAACGCGCCGAAGTCGGCGACGGCCTTGAAATAGTATTTTCCGTAACGGCGCATGAAGCGCTCGATCTCGGGAATATCGTTGGCCCAGCCTGCGGCGGCAAAATCGACGCCGCAGCGCTCACACATGTCGAAGCCGGGCTTGAGATCGTCCAGCATCAGCAGCTCATCCGGCCGCAGGGAAAACCGCGCCATGATCTGCTCCAGCGGCCACGGCTCCGGCTTGCGCTGCTCCGGCGGCAGCTCCCAGCCATAGACGGCGTCCGGCTCCGGGAGGCCGTTTTCACGGTAGTCACGCAGAATGTAATGCGACACCGAGTGCGAAACAACGGCAATGACGCCGCCCTGCTCCCGGAAGCGCCAGAGGATCTCCTTCATGCCGGGGTAGGCCTTGGGGACGCGTGTCCGGACGTATTCCTGCCAGAAGCGGTATTCGCCCTCCAGCTCCTCTTCCGAAAAGCCAAGCTCACCGGTGAAGAGCGCAATGACGCCCGGGTCGAAATTCTTGCGGAAATAATCGTCCAGCGTATAGTGCAGGCCCGGACGCACCTGCTCCAGATACGCCAGAAAGGACGGAAAGTGGATGGCCGCCGTGCTGTTGACGACAGTATCGTCGTGGTCGAGCACCAGACATCTGTACTGCATGTTTTTTCCTCCGAAAACCACTGTTTGTCGAATATCATACCGCATATGCGGATTTTTGTCAAAGAAAAAGGAAAAATTAAGAAAGATTTCACAGGAAAATCTGCATCTGCGGTGCGGGAGCATTTGCAAGACGCGGAAAAGTATGCTATAATTCTCAATAGGTATACATACAGAAGAAGCGTCCGGCGCGGGACGGCTGCACCGGATGAGATCGGAGGAATTAGAGTATGAAAAAGCGAATCGCGCTTCTGGCCGCACTGTGCCTGCTCGTGTCGCTCCTTGCCGGCTGCTCCGCAGGCGGTACGGACAACGGCATCCCGGCGGCTGCGTTTTCCTCGGGAAACGTTCTGACGCTGCCGGTCAAGGCTACGCTCAACGAGGGCGACTATGTTTCCTACGGCGGACATCAGTTCACCAGCACCAAGGCCCTCTCCAAGATGGCCGACCTGATCACGAAGAACAATGATACGGTCACGGCCGCCTCCTACACCAATGCGCACGGCGACTGCTGGCTGTTCTCGAAGCAGACCACGACCGGAACGGACTACTGGTGCCTGTACCAGTCCGATCCCGGCGGCGCAAAGAATCAGTACATCTTCTCCGGAATGCACCGGATCCTGACCCTCTCGGCCGGAGAAGGCGACCTCGACCTGCTGATGCCGCTGCACCTGATCTCCGACAGCTACATCCGCGACAACATGGGCAGCCGCCTCACGCTGGACAAGGAATACAGCTGCGGTGTGCAGGAGGCGGATTCCACCGTAGCGGAGCTTTTCCGCGCGTTCTATCAGAGCGCGGGCCTCTACCGCATCGCGGCCTCCGGCGACGGCTTCACGCTGGCGCTCAACGACGTCAGTTCCCAGCTGCTTTTGCAGTTCTCCTTCTCGGAGCACGATGATTCCGGCTGGTTCACCATCACGGACGTGACCGTTCACGAGCCGGAGCCTGTGGACGAGCTGAGCGTCGTCTGGACGCAGGACGCGGAGACGGCGCCGGTGGAAAAAACGATCTCCGGCGGCGACGCGACTCAGCTCAGCGCACTGCTCATTGCCTTTGACTATACGGCAGGCGCGACCGATGTCGTCTATCCCTACCGCGTCGATCTCGGCGAGAATCAGTATTCGATCCGGCTCGTCTGGAAGGACAACACATGGAGCGGCACGGCGGAGTATAGCGGCAAGACCTCTGCACTCAATACGCGCACAGCCTCCATCGTGGCGGCGCTGCTCGGTGTGAACGGGCTGATGCCGCTTCAGGAAGGCTCCGATGAGCTTACGGACGCTCCGCTCATTGACTGCATGGCAACGACCAACGATGTCAACGTCCGTGCGACGCCCTCGACCAGCGGCAAGATCCTTGTGACGCTTCCGTCCAGCAGCCCCGTCGCCGTCGTCGGCAAGACGGACAACTGGTATCAGATCCTCTTCAACGATCAGCTGGCCTATATGAGCGCCGACTATCTCCGCGCGGTCAACGAGTGATCTGCCGCGGGAAGCTTTCAACATAACAGGAGCCCCGGCTCTGCGGATACAGAGCCGGGGCGTTTCTATGCGGAGCGATCTGCATGGACACAAACAGATCCGCCCGTGAGCATTGCTCACGGGCGGCGCTTGTATTCAGTCAACAATTTCGACCGTGACCTTCTGTCCGGTGCGCTGCGCGACCGACTTTACGATGGTGCGGATCTCGCGGGCAATGCGGCCCTGACGGCCGATCAGCTTGCCCATATCCTCCGGCGCGACCCGAAGCTCGAGCGTCGTGGTCTCGCCCTCGATCTCGTTTACCTCGACCTTGTCCGGATTGTCAACCAAACTCTTTGCCATGTACAGCAAAAGTTCCTTCATTCTGTTACTCCTTAAGGCTTACAGAACGTTTGCCTTCTTGAGCAGACCGCGGACGGTATCGGTCGGCTGTGCGCCGTTCTTGATCCACTGCTGGGCCTTCTCGACATCGACCGTAACAGCGGAGTTGTTCTGCGGATCATAGGTGCCGATCTCTTCGATGAAGCGGCCGTCGCGCGGGAAGTGGGAGTCGGCGACGACGATGCGGTAGTAGGGATTCTTCTTGGCGCCCATTCTTCTGAGTCTGATCTTAACCATTTGTTTTTCCTCCAAAAATTATCTTCTTCAAAATGTATTTTCGTAAAGCTTTGCGCTGAAACGACGTTTACATGCCCGGCATTCCGGGGAAGCCGCCCATTCTGCCCATGCGCTTCATCTTTTTCGACGCGCCGGGGCCGGAGAACTGCTTCATCATCTGATTCATCATATCGAACTGCTTGAGCAGCCGGTTGATGTCCTCGACCTTCACGCCGGAGCCTGCCGCGATGCGGCGCTTGCGGCTGTGATTCAGGACGGAGGGATTTTCGCGCTCATACGGCGTCATGGACTGAATGATCGCCTCGGTGCGCGCCATGGCCTTTTCATCGACGGTCGCGCCCTTGAGCGCGCCGGCGTTCATGCCCGGCATCATGCCTGCCAGATCCTCCAGACTGCCCATACCCTTGAGCTGCGTCAGCTGGTCATAGAAATCGGCAAGCGTGAATTTGTTGCTGCGGAGCTTCTTTTCCAGCTCCTCGGCCTTCTTCTGATCGAACGCGGCCTCCGCCTTTTCGATCAGCGTCAGCACGTCGCCCATGCCGAGAATGCGCGAGGCCATGCGGCCGGGATGGAACGGCTCGATCTGGTCGAGCTTTTCGCCCACGCCGATGAATTTGATCGGCTTGCCGGTCACAGCCTTGACCGAGAGCGCCGCGCCGCCTCTCGCATCGCCGTCGAGCTTGGAGAGGATCACGCCGTCGATGTCCAGATACTCGTTGAAGGTCTGTGCCGCGTTGACGGCGTCCTGACCGGTCATGGCATCGACCACGAGCAGGATCTCATTCGGCTTGACCGCCGCCTTGATGGCCTTCAGCTCCTCCATCAGCGCCTCGTCCACATGCAGACGGCCCGCCGTATCGAGGAACACCATATCGTTTCCGTGGCGCACCGCGTGCGCAATGGCCGCCCTTGCCACATCGACGGGATTGGTCTGGCCCATCTCAAAGACCGGAACGCCGACCTGCGAGCCGACGATCTGGAGCTGCTTGATGGCCGCAGGGCGGTAGATATCGCACGCGACGAGCAGCGGATTTTTGCCCTGCTTCTTGAACAGGCCCGCCAGCTTGCCGGTGTGGGTGGTTTTGCCCGCACCTTGAAGGCCGACCATCATGACGATCGTGGGCGGTTGGGAGGCCATACGGATCTTTTGGTTGTCGCTGCCCATCAGTGCAGTCAGCTCTTCGTTGACGATCTTGACGATCATCTGCGCCGGAGTCAGGCTTTCGAGCACATCCGCGCCGACCGCCCGCTCGGTCACCTTTTTGATAAAGTCCTTGACGACCTTGTAGCTGACGTCCGCCTCCAGAAGCGCCAGACGGATCTCCCGCATGGACTCCTTGACGTCCGCTTCGCTCAGCCGTCCCTTGCCGCGCAGCTTTTTGAAGGCGGCGGACAGTTTTTCGGTAAGACCTTCGAATGCCATTCGCTTACTCCTTTATTTTTTCCGCGGCGGAGAGAATTTTTCTGGCCTGCGCCGACGCCTCCGGCACCGAAAGCAGCGCCCGCGCCGATGCGCAGATCTCCCGGAGCGCCGCCTGCGTTCTCTCAGCCCGGGCGATGCAGCCCGTCTTGTCCTCCATGTTCCGGAGGACGCTTTCCGCGCGCGCCAGTGTATCGTGTACGCCCTGCCGGGTGATCCCGGCCTCCTCGGCGATCTCGCTGAGCGAAAGATCCTGATTGTAATACAGGTCGAAGCAGGTCTTCTGCTTCTCGGTCAGAAGCTCGCCGTAATAATCAAACAGCAGAGTCATGGCATATGCGTCCTGTTTCATGCGCCCTCCTCTGCCGGCAAGGTTTTTCCCTTTACAGCTTGTATAGCATACACGATTTTCTTCCGTCTGTCAAGCAAAAAGCTTGACAGGAAGGAAAAAACATTTACAATCTGACACAATTATGTTAACATGGTAGTCAGAAATCTGTATTTCGACCAAAGGAGTCAAATTATGAAACGGATCCTACATATTCTTCCGGCGCTGCTTCTGGCAGTTTGCCTGCTCGCGGGAAGCGTCTTTGCCGCGCTGGATCAGAACGTATTCAGCGAGAGCATCGACCTTGCCGACACCACACGCCTCTACAGCGGCACGCAGCTGATCTCTACGACGAAGGGCCTTTCCGGCGCGCAGGAAAACTATGTGCGCTACACGAAGGACCGCGACGTGCAGCCGATCATCGCCTACGGCAAGGAGATCTACGGCGCAAGCACCATCAGCCAGATCGCCAAAAAGCTCTCGGAGGACGGTCTGAGCATCGTCGCGGGCATCAACGCCTCCTTCTTTGAAACAGAGACCGGCCTTCCCTACGGCCTGCTGGTCACGGACGGCGTGCTGCGCAGCGCCAGCACCGACATGCCCTCCGTCGGCTTCTATGCGGACGGGAGCGCGATCATCGGCAGCCCCGAGCTTTCCATCAACGTCCGCCTGTCCGACGGCTATCAGACCTCGATCTTCTACAACAAGCGTCTGAACGATTCCAACGGCATCGGCCTGTATTCCCGTGACTATGACAGCAAGACCAAGAACAAGGTCTCTGCCTACAACGTCCTGCTCGAGCCGGTCAACGGCGCCGACGCGGCGCTTCCGCTGAACGGCTCCATCGAGCTGGAGGTCGTCAAGACGGCCTCCGCGACCGCCTCCTGCACCATTCCCGACGGCTCGTTCGTGCTGGCCATCTCGGAGGCGAGCATCTATCCCACCGCGCTGGACAATGTGAAGGCGCTGAAGTCCGGCGACCGCGTGGTCGTCACTACCTCCTGTGCGCCGGAATGGACGCGGGTGCAGTATGCCTGCTCCGGCAGCGAGCTGCTGGTTGACCGCGGCATTCCGTGCGAGGAATTCACGCTGGACTCTGAAAAGAAGAGCGCCGCCCGCACCGCTGTCGGCATCGACCAGAACGGCGGCCTCGTCCTCTACACCGTGGACGGCGGCAAAAGCTCCTCCGGCATGAATCTTGCGGAGCTGGCCGACCGCATGGCGGAGCTTGGCTGCGTCACGGCGCTGAATCTTGATGGCGGCGGCTCGACCTCTCTTGGCGCGATCTATCCGGGCTACGCCTCCGGCGCGACCGTCAACCAGCCCGAGGACGGCGCGCTGCGCGCCTGCGCAAACTTCATCTTCCTCGTGCGGGAGACGACCCGCTCCGAGGATGCGGATATGCTCTGCCTGTATCCCTACGGCGCGCAGGCTGTGCTTCCCGGCGCAAAGCTCAATATGACCGTAAAGGCCGCCGACCGTAACTATATGCCCGCCGAGCTTCCCGACGAGGTCGCCTTCGGCGCGGACGGCGGCGAGATCAGCGCGAAGGGCGTGCTGACCGTGGACGACGACGCCAGCGGCTATGTCACCGTCTCCGCCGTCTCCGGCGATCTGAGCGCCCGCGTCCAGCTTCCGGTCCTCGATACGATCACGGAGCTTTCGCTCAAGAAGGCCGATTCCAACGTCTCCTTCACGGAGGCGACCGTCCCCGGCGGCAGCTCGACCAGCCTCGCGGCCGTCGCCAGCTACTATGGGCGCACCGTTGCCTCGCAGAACAGCAGCTTTGAATGGACCGTCTCCGGCGGCATCGGCGCCATCGACAAAAACGGCGTTTTCAAGGCTGCCGATACCGCGCAGCGCATCGAGGGCACCATCACCGTCTCCTATGGCGATGTGACGGCGGAGGCAAAGATCACCGTCGCACCCGCCAACCCCTTCGCGGACATGAGCAAGCATTGGGCAAAGGACTACGTCAACGAGCTGTACTTCGACGGCGTTCTGACCGGCTCCACCGGGTCCGACGGCAAGCTCTACTACCGCCCGAACGACTCCATGACCCGTCAGGAGTTCGTCGTTGCGCTGATGCGCTTCCTCGACGTGGACGTCACGCTTTATACGAAGTCCGATCTGCCCTATGCCGACAACGATAAGATCGCAAAATGGGCGCAGGATGCCATGAAGGCCGCCTATCAGCTCGGCTACATGAGCGGCTCCTCCTCGAACGGCAAGCTCTACGCCAAGCCCACCGCCACCATCTCCCGTCAGGAGGCGATGGTCATTCTCGCCCGGAGCCAGAAGCTCCAGCAGGAGGATGAAAGCGTCCTGAACAAGTTCACTGACGCGGGCCGCATCGCCTCCTGGGCGCGGCCGGAGCTTGCGGCCATGGTGGAGCGCGGCATCATCAGCGGCTCCAAGGGCAAGCTCAACCCGACCGGCAACGTCACGCGCGGCGAGGTTGCAAAGATGCTCTACGCCCTGCGCTATTCCGACAGCGATTCCTGAGCACTGAACAGCAAACCGCATAGAACAAAGCGCCCGGCGCTGCATTTGCAGCGCCGGGACGTTTCTGCTTGTCAGGACTTTTTGGGAAACTGGATGACCTTTCCGTCCTCCGGCTTCTTTTTGCGCAGCGGGCGCTTGTTGCCCTTTTCATCGACAATATAGGTGTTGTCCAGATGCGAGCACAGCGCGGCCTTGACGGAGTCGATATACTCTCGGCGGAGCACGTCGCGCTCGGCAAGCTCCTCCTCCGTCAGCCCTTCGGCCTTTGCCTTTCTGGCAAGCTCATTGATGCGGTCGATCCGTTCCTGCTTCATAAAATTCACACAAACCGGCTGATGACAATGCCGGTCCTTCCTTTCTTTGTTGTTCCGGAGAGCTCCTCCAGCCGGATCTTTCCCAGTCCGCGCACGGAGACCACGTCGCCTTCGCAGACGGTTTTATCGGATTTGACGCACGGCATGTGGTTCAGCTCCGCCTTGCCGCTTTCGATATACAGCGCGGCCTTGCCGCGGCTGAGCCCGAAGCCCGCGGATACGACGCTGTCCAGCCGGAGAGAAGAGACCGTGTCGTGCACGGTCTTGACCTGCGCGGCCGGAATTTCCAGCTCGGAAAGCGCCAGCTCCCGAAGCGTCAGTCTGGCCCGTCCGGCAGAGGTCAGGTTTTGCAGGACGTAGGGGAGAATCTCCCGCGTGACGAGAAAATCGCACCGGCCCTCGCGGACGAAAATATCGCCGACTGTCTCGCGCTTGATGCCCGCGCCCATGAGCGCGCCGAGAAAATCACGGTGCGAGAGCCTGTCGCCTGCAAAAAACTCCGCGCAGACGGCGGCACAGGGGCCGCCCTCCGACGAGAGCCAGCCTTCGTCCAGATAATCCGGCAGCCAGCAGCACATATTGCGCTCCGTTCCGGCGGCGCCTCCGAAGAAGTGCAGCTCCGTGCCGCGCAGGAGCTGCTGCGTCAGAAGCTGTTCGCGCGGTGAGAGAAAGCAGGTCGCGGCGGGAATGTTCCGCTGCGCGGCAAGGGTGATGCGGTCGTAGACCCGTGCCAGAAGCATGGCCTCGTCCTTGTCCTGCGCAAGCTTTTCGATTTTTTCACGCTTTTCCATTGCCTCGCCTCGCTTTCAATGTTTTATTATACTACAGCTTTTGCAAAAGATAAAGACGCTGCGGCTGGCACTTGAGAAAAATTCGGTTTTCCGGTATACTAAACGAAAACAGGAAGGGAGGCGGCACTATGAAGGTGCTGATTATCGGCGGCGGCGCCAGTGGAATGGCGGCGGCGCTCTCGGCGGCGCGTGATCCGGCGAACAGCGTCACGCTGCTGGAGCGGCAGGCGCGCGTCGGGCGGAAGCTGCTGGCGACGGGAAACGGACGCTGCAATCTGACCAACCGGGAGCTGGGGCCGGAGCACTATCACGGCGAGCAGCCGGAATTTGCCCTGCCTGCGCTCCGGGCATGGGATGTGGAGGCGACGCTTGTGGAATTCCGAAGGCTCGGCCTTGTGACAGTCACGGAGCCGGGCGGACGGGTCTATCCCTTCTCCGATCAGGCGAACAGCGTTGTGGATGTCCTGCGCTTTGCGCTGGACGCGGCAGGCGTGACAGTCGTGTGCGGCTGCGAGGTCTGCGAGGTCAAAAAGAAGGCGCGCGGCTATCAGGCGCGGGCCGTGACCGGGGAGAGCTATTACGGCGACCGGCTGATCGTTGCGGCGGGCGGCTGCGCCGGGCGGAAGCTCGGCGGAACGGAGGCGGGCTATGCGCTGCTGAAAATGCTGGGCCACGACTGCACGCCGCTGCGGCCGAGCCTTGTGCAGATCCGGACGCAGACGGAGCTTGTGCGTGCGCTCAAGGGCGTCCGCGCGGATGGTCGCGTCGTCCTGAAGCGGGACGGGCACGCGGTCTGCACCGTCGAGGGCGAGCTTCAATTCACGGAATTCGGCGTCAGCGGCCCGGCGGCGTTTGAGCTGTCCCGCGCCGTTTCGACCGGAGACGGCGAGCAGACGCTGCTCATCGATTTCTGCCGGGATATGCCGGAGACGGAGCTGACGGCGCTTCTTTCGGAGCGCTGCGCGCGCTTCCCGAAGCTTGCGGCGGAGGAACTGCTGACGGGGCTTTTGCAGTCGCGGCTTGGAAAAACGCTCGTCCGCAGGGCGGGACTGGACGCGGAGAAGCCGCTGGAGGCGGTGACGGCCGCGGAGCGGCTGGCCGTCGGCAGGCTCGTCAAATGCTGCGCCGTGGAGGCCGTCGGCGTCCTCGGCATGGACAGCGCACAGGTCACGGCGGGCGGCATCCGAACGGCGCAGTTCCGCGCCGATACGCTCGAAAGCCGCGTCGCGCCGGGCGTTTTTGCCTGCGGCGAGGTGCTGGATATCGATGGCGACTGCGGCGGCTATAATCTGCAATGGGCATGGTCGTCCGGCACGGTCGCCGGGCGGCTCGGAAAAACGGGAGAAGAGACTTTATGATTCGAATTCGGGATATTTCCCTTGCACCCGGACACGACAGCGCGGAGCTTGTCCGCGCGGCGGCGCGTCAGCTCCGCATCCGGGAGACGGAGATCAAGCAGCTGGATATCCGGCGGCGCTCGGTCGATGCGCGGAAGAAAAACGATGTGCGGCTGATCTATACGGTCGATGTGCTGGTGAAGGGCCGCGAGGATAAAATTCTGAAAATGGCACACTGCCCGAAGGCAGCCGTCGCGTCGGACTATACTTATGCGGTGCCGCAGCCCGCGCGTCTGCCGGAGCAGCGGCCCATCGTGGCGGGCTTTGGCCCGGCAGGCATGTTTGCCGCGCTGGTGCTGGCTATGGCGGGCCTGCGGCCCATCGTGCTCGAACGCGGGCTGGACGCCGCGCAGAGAAAGGCGAAGGTAGAGGCGTTCTGGGCGGGCGGCGAGCTGGACCCGGAATGCAACGTGCAGTTCGGAGAGGGCGGTGCGGGAACATTTTCCGACGGAAAGCTCAACACGGGCACGAAAAATGAACGCATCGGCTGGGTGCTGGAGCAGTTTGCCGAGGCGGGCGCCGGTGCGGAGATCTTATTTGACGCCAAGCCCCACATCGGGACGGACGTTTTGGTGACGGTCGTGCAGAATCTGCGCGAAAAGATCCTGCACTACGGCGGCGAGGTGCGCTTCGGCACAAGGCTGACGGGCCTGCGGATGGAAAACGGCCGCCTTGCGGCGGTGCGCGCGGTGCAAAACGGCGAAGAGACGGAGCTTCCGTGTACGCAGATGCTCCTTGCGATCGGTCACAGCGCACGAGACACGTTTGAGATGCTGCACGCTGCGGGGATCCCGATGGAGCCGAAGCCCTTTTCGATGGGCGTGCGCATCGAGCACCCACAGCGGCTGATCGACGAGAGCCAGTACGGCCCCTTCGCGGGCCGTCCCGGCCTTCCGGCGGCGGATTACAAGCTGAATGTCCATCTGCCGGACGGGGGTTCGGCATACACGTTCTGCATGTGTCCCGGCGGACAGGTGGTGGCCTCCGCGTCGGAGACGGGCGGCGTTGTGACGAACGGCATGAGCAATGCGGCCCGCGACGGCGAAAATGCCAATGCGGCGCTGCTCGTGACGCTGAATCCGGAGGATTTCCCAGACAAATCGACGCTTGGCGGCATGTACTGGCAGCGGGAGCTGGAGCGGGCGGCCTTCCGTGCGGGCGGCGAAAATTACCATGCGCCTGCGCAGCTTGTGGGCGATTTTCTGGCGCACAGGCCCTCGGAAGGTGCCGGAGCGGTCGCGCCGACCTATCGGCCGGGCGTCCGGTACTGCGATCTGCATGACGTTCTGCCGGAGCGCATCACGTCCGTTCTCGAACAGGCGCTGCCGGAGCTGGACAGGAGGCTGCACGGCTTTGCGCGCGCGGACGCAGTCATGACCGCGCCGGAGACGCGAAGCTCCTCGCCGGTGCGCATCGTCCGAGGCGCGGACCGCCAGTCCGCCGCGGCGGGGCTTTATCCCTGCGGCGAGGGCGCGGGCTATGCGGGCGGCATCATGTCGGCGGCGGTGGACGGGATGCTGAGCGCGGAGGCGCTCATCGCGGCGCTGAAATAAGAAACTAAGGGGAAGAAGTCTGTTGTGACTTCTTCCCCTTAGTTGTTTTGATAGACGGCTTATTCGTCCACGGAAAAGGCGTAGACGGTCGTGCTGTCAAACGCTTCGCCCGCGCGCAGGATGCAGCTGGGCCAATCGGAATGGTGGATGCAGTCGGGATAATGCTGCGTTTCCAGACAGAACGCGGCGCGGTGGCCGTAGACCTGTCCGTTTTTGCCGCTGACCGGCCCCATGCCGTTGGCGGTGTAGAGCTGGACGCCGGGCTGATCGGTCGTGACCTGCATGACGATGCCGCTTTCCGGCGATCTTGCGGTGACGGCGGGAATGCTGCCGTCGAGGATGAAGTTCGCGTCATAGCCGCGGCTGGCGCGGACGCAGTCCTCGTCGTTGTCGGCGTCCTGGCCGATGGCCTTGAAGCGCCGGAAATCCATTGCCGTACCGGCGACGGGCCGGATCTCGCCGGTCGGCAGGCAGACGTCGTCGTTGGGCGTGAAGAGGTCGGCGTGGATCTTCAGCAGCTGCTTCTGCACGTCGCCCTTGCCGTTGAGGTTAAAATAGCTGTGATTCGTGAGATTCAGGATCGTGTCCTGATCGGTCTCGGCATGGTAATGGATGCAGAAGCTGTCGCCCTTCCAGCAGAAGCGCACCGAGAGTGTGAGTGTGCCGGGATAGCCCTCCTCGCCGTCGGGCGAGACGCGCGAAAATACGAGGCCGTCGGCCTCCTCGTGCGCATCCCAGACGTATTTGTCAAAGCCGCGCAGGCCGCCGTGCAGATGGTTCACGCCGTCGTTTTTTGCAAGGGGATAGCTTTTGCCGTTCAGCTCGAACGACGCGCCGCCGATGCGGTTGGCAAAGCGGCCGATGGTTGCGCCGAGGTAGCCGGGCGTTTTGACATAGCCCTCCAGCGTGTCATAGCCGAGCACCACGTCGGTCAGTACGCCGTACCGGTCCGGCACCTGAAGGCTGCGGATGGTTGCGCCGTAGTCCAGCAGCTCCGCGCGCAGGCCGTGTTCGTTTTCCATCGTCCAGCAGTGTACCGCCGTTCCGTTTTCAAGTGCCCCAAAGGGACGTTTTGTAAGCTTCATATCGGAAAATCTCCAATCCTTATCTGCATTGTGCCGCAGGCACGCGCCCGCAACGCTTTTATCATAGCACAGAATCGTCTGCGCGCCAAGTCTTTGCGGAAAAAGCGGCTGCTGCGGAATGTTAAATAAATTTAAGATAACACCGCAGTATACGGGAAGACAAACAGAGTGTGGAATGTTTTTGAAAGAAAAAGCTGCCCGATTAGGATAATACAGCCAAAAGTACGAAAATTGTTATTGCATTTTTGTAAAATTTAAGTTAAAATAACGAAACCGCAAAGGAAGGCCGCGCAAATACGCGGCCGCACAGGAATAGTCGGGAAGCTGCCGCGTAGGATGAAGGAAGAACGCGGACGCTTCCCGGACTGCATTCCGGGAAAGCGGTGCGGAAGGAGGAGTCGGAATGCCGCAGTTTCAGCAATCCATCGAATCGGCGCAGCCCGTCGCGGCAGTGATTATCTCCGTGGCGCTGATGCTGTTTGCGGGCTTTGCGCTCACGCGCATCACAAAGCTGCTTCGCCTGCCGAACGTGACGGCCTATATTCTCGCGGGTATTCTGATCGGCCCATACTGCCTGAACCTTGTTCCGCAGCGCATCATTGACGGGACGGATTTCCTGTCCGACATCGCGCTGGCGTTCATCGCGTTTTCGACCGGTGAGTTCTTCAAGCTCTCCGTTCTGAAAAAGAGCGGCATGAGGGTCGTGTGGATCACGCTGTTTGAGGCGGTTCTGGCGTCCGTTTTCGTATTTATCCTGACGTATTTTGTGCTTCGGCTCGAGCTGGCGTTTTCCGTCGTGCTGGCGGCGCTGGCCTCGGCGACAGCGCCTGCTTCCACGATGATGACCATTCGTCAGACCGGCGCGAAGGGCGACTTTGTCGATACGCTGTTGCAGGTCGTGGCGCTGGACGACGTGGTGGGGCTGGTGCTCTACTCCGTGGCGATCTCCGTCGCGCTGGCAAGCCTCGGCGGCGCGGGCGGCTTCTCGTTTGAGACGTTGGTAAAGCCGGTGCTGCTGAATCTGGCGGCGCTGGCGCTGGGTGGGCTGTTCGGCCTGTTCATGAAGTTGCTGATGCCGGAGCGCCGCTCGACCGACAACAAGCTCATCATCTCCGTGGCGCTTCTGTTCGCGTTCTGCGGCGTATGTGCGCTGATCGATGTTTCGCCGCTGCTCGGGTGCATGGCGATGGGCACGGTCTACACGAACGTCGCCGAAAACGACAAGCTTTTCAAGCAGCTCGGCTATTTCAGCCCGCCGATCCTGCTGCTGTTTTTCGTCCGTTCGGGCATGAATTTCAAGCTCGACGCGCTCTTTTCCGCGTCCGGCAGCCTGAACGGCGTGCCGCTGATCGCGGTCGGCGTGGGCTATTTCCTCGTCCGTATCCTCGGCAAATACGTTGGCGCGTGGCTTGGCTGCGCAGCGGTCAAAAAGGATCGGCTCGTCCGCAACTATCTGGGACTCGCGCTCATTCCGCAGGCGGGCGTGGCCATCGGCCTCGCTGCGCTTGGCGCGCGGACGCTCGGCGGCGTGATGGGCAGCGACCTTGAGACGATCATTCTTGCCTCGAGCGTGCTCTACGAGCTGCTTGGGCCGGGCTGCGCGAAGCTGGCGCTGTATCTGTCGAAATCTTATTCGACGAGGCTCGAGGACGTTGCGGTCGTCGCGGAAACGACGGAGACCGGCGAAAGGAAATCCGACGTGCAGCTCCTGATCGAGCGTATCCAGAAGATCCGGTCGGAGCTTCCGGCGCAGCCGCGTGAGGAAATGAGCGAGGAGGAGGCCGCCTTTATGGAGGCGGCGGAGGAACAGTTGGCGCAGACACAGGCGCAGCGCCGGCATTTTTATCTCAGGAGGTAACGGAGAATGAATCAGGATGTGATCGCGGGCCTGCTTGGCCCATGGAGCGCGGAGCTTGGCCTCGGCGCGATCTTGCTGCGCGCGGCGCTGAGCGTGCTGTTTTCCGCGGTGATCGGCTGCGAACGCTCCAGCAAGCGGCATTCCGCCGGTCTGCGTACCTTTATTCTGGTCAGCATCACCGGAACGGCGGCCATGCTGACCGACCGGCTTTTGATGGAGCTGGCGGGCGTGCCGGTGCCGGTGCTCTCGGCGGCGGCGGTCATCGGCATGGCGACCATCAGCGGCAATTCCATCCTTTTCAGCTCCAAGAATCAGATCAAGGGCCTTACGACCTCGGCGGGCCTGTGGTGCTGCGGACTGATCGGGATGGCGCTTGGCGCGGGGCTGTATACGCTGTCGCTCGTGCTGTTTCTGGTGCTGCTTTGCAGCATGTCCGGTCTGCCGGTGCTGGAAAAGCACCTCAAGGATCGCTCGAATCATTTTGAGGTGCATCTGGAGCTGAAAAACAAGGGCGACCTTGCCGAGTTCGTGGCGACCATCCGCGCGCTGGGCATCCGCATCGACGATATCGAGTCGAACCCGGCCTACGTCGGCTCGGGTCTGAGTGTGTTTTCGGTGTCCTTTACCGTGACCAGCGCGGAGCTGAAGCAGTACAAGAAGCACGAGGAGATCATTGAGGCGCTCCGTTCGCTGGAATATGTCTACTACATCGAGGAGATGAACTGACCGCGCTGTCTGCACACAAGGCATGCGGAGCGTTTTCGGAACGGCCCTGAACGCAGGCTGCGGTCAGGGCCTTTGCACATGGCGAGAACTGCGGCGGCATTTTCGATTTTTTTACGGAAAAAGTGTGCATTCCGTCTTGAAAGTGCCGCAGGCGCGTGCTGAACGAAGGACACTTATGAAGCGCCGCAGAGATGCGGCGTTTCCAAAGACAGATGGTTAGAAATATCTAACCGTGATTTGCACGTTGGTTAGATAAAACTAACTGCGAGCCGCATTCCGGTGTATGCGGCCTATGCTGCCGAAGCATGGGTGGAAGCGCCCGGAGCGCCTCGCCGGACGCAAAAATTCGGGACTGCGGCTGCGGCGGAGGCGCGAACATCCGCAGGCTCCTGAAAAAGTATCCGCAGAGCATCGTCAAGGGCGTTGACTATTCCGCTGTCAGCGTGGAAAAGGCGCGGAGGCTCAACCGGGATGCGATCGCGGACGAGCGCTGCGTCGTGTGGCAGGGAAGCGTGGCAAAAATGATCTTCGCGGCCTCGTGGTTCGACGCGGTCACGGCGTTCGAGACGGGCTGCTTCTGGCCGGAGCTGAGGCAGAGCTTCCGCGAGGTTTTGCGCGTTTTGAAGCCGGGCGGCACGTTTTTGATCTGCAACGAGTGCGGCGGCGACAACGAAAAGGACGAAAAATGGACGGAGCGGATCGAAGGCATGACGATCTACAAGGATACCGAGCTGAAGGCGGCGCTGGAGCAGAGCGGCTTCCGCGACGTGCAGATCCACAAAAATCAAAGGGGCTGGCTCTGTGTGCTTGCCCGGAAATGAGGGTGCATGAGCTGCGCCGTCCACCTCGACTATCAGGGAGGCACGATGCTGACCGGCGGCGTCGGCAACATCATCGGCACGCTCTTCGGCGTTCTGTCCCTGAGCACGATCAAGAACATCGTTTCGTCGCTCGGTCTTGACGAGGCGTGGTGGACAAATATCACCGTTGCTGCTATGATATGTCTGTTCCTGGTCGTGCAGAGCCTTGTGCTCTCGCGCAAGAACAAAAATGAAAACTGAGGTGCAGGCATGAAAAACTATTTTCTCGGCATTGAGCTTGGCTCGACGCGCATCAAGGCCGTTCTGCTCGACGAAGCGCACAAGATCGTAAAGAGCGGCGACGATACATGGAAAAGCAGTCTGGAAAACGGCATCTGGACATACCACATGGACGAGGTGCAGACAGGCCTTCGCGCCGCAATTCAAAATCTCGGCGGGCTGCCGGGTGAGATTTCCGCCATGGGCGTCTCCGGCATGATGCACGGCTATCTGGCCTTTGACAAGAGCTGGAACCTGCTGGCGCCGTTCCGGACATGGCAGAACACCATGACCGGCGAGGCCGCCGAGGCGCTGAGCGCTGAATTCGGCTTCAATGTTCCGCAGCGCTGGTCGATCGCGCACCTGTATCAGGCGATTTTGAACGGAGAATACCATGTCCGCGAGATCGCGCACATCACAACGCTGGCAGGCTATGTGCATTTCCTGCTCACGGGCGAGAACGTCCTCGGCATCGGCGAAGCCTCCGGCATGTTCCCCATCGACAGCGAGACCTGCACCTATGACGCGGCTATGCTCGACAAATTCGACGCGCTGATTCAAAAATACGACTTTTCATGGAACATCCGCGGCATTCTCCCGAAGGTTCTGACTGCCGGAGCGGCGGCCGGGACGCTGACAGAAGCCGGAGTCACATATCTCGGCGGGCTTCTGCCCGCAGGCATTCCGCTCTGCCCGCCCGAGGGCGACGCAGGCACCGGCATGACGGCGACAAATGCTGTCGCGCCCAGAACGGGCAACGTCTCGGCCGGCACATCCATTTTCGCCATGGTCGTGCTCGAAAAGCCCCTGTCGAAGGTCTATCCCGAGATCGACATGGTCACGACGCCGACCGGCAAGCCCGTCGCTATGGTTCACTGCAACAACTGCACGAACGACATGAACGCATGGGTCTCTCTTCTCGGCGAGACCGCGAAGCTTTTCGGCGCGGACGTGTCTACCGGCGAGCTGTTCACGAGGCTCTATCAGAAGAGCCTTGAGGGCGAGGCCGACTGCTCCGGCGTCCTGACGTACAACTACATGGCGGGCGAGGGCGTCACGCATCTCGACGAAGGAAGACCCATGGTCGTCCGCAGACCCGAAAGCAGGCTGACACTTGCAAATTTCCTGCGCTCGCAGCTCTACGCTACAATGGCAACGCTCAAGATCGGCATGGACATTCTGGCGGGGGAGCATGTCGCCATCGACAGTCTGACCGGCCACGGCGGCCTGTTCAAGACCCCGGTCGTCGGACAGAAATACATGGCCGCGGCCTGCCGCGCACCGGTCACCTGCATGGAATCGGCAGGCGAGGGCGGCCCCTATGGTATGGCGCTGCTGGCGTCGTACATGGTGCAGAAGGCGCCCGCGCAGACGCTGGAGCAGTATCTGGAGACGGAGGTCTTTGCGGATGTCAAACGCATGACGCTGGCTCCCGATCCCGAGGACGCGGCGGGCTTTGACCGCTATCTGACGCAGTACCGCGCGGCGCTTGCTGCTGAGCAGGCTGCGGTTGCGGCATTTTAAGAAGGTTACATCATGAAACAGTATGAATTCTGGTTTATTGTCGGCTCGCAGACGCTCTACGGCGAGGAGGTTCTGGCAACGGTCGCAAGCCGCGCCGAGGAAATGGCGCAGAAGCTGTCCGCCGTTCTGCCGTATCCCCTCAAGTATAAGGTCACGGCCAAATCGAGCGCCGAGATCACGCAGGTCGTAAAGGAAGCAAACTTTGACGATTCCTGCGCCGGCATCGTGACGTGGTGCCATACGTTCAGCCCGTCTAAAATGTGGATCAACGGTCTCAAAAGCCGTGGCTGCATTTTGCCACGCAGTATAACCGCGAGATTCCCAACGAAGAGATCGACATGGACTTCATGAACCTTAATCAGGCTGCACACGGCGACCGCGAGCACGGCTTCATCAGAGCCAGACTCCGCAAGCCGCGCAAGATCATCGCCGGTTACTGGCAGGACGAGGACGTGCAGGCCCGCATCGGCAGCTGGATGAAGGCCGCCATCGGCGTGGCAGTGTCCAAGGACATGAAGGTCATGCGCTTTGGAGACAATATGCGCATGGGGCAATGTCTCCGGAATCGACCGCGAGAGCGGCTTGGTCGTCATCAAGCCCTCCGGTGTGCCGTATGACGGCATGACGGCGGCGGATATTGTCGTCGTTGATCTGGACGGAAACGTCGTCGAGGGCAAATGGAAGCCGTCGAGCGACACGCCGACACATCTGGTGCTCTACAAGGCGTTCCCGGAGTGCGGCGGCATCGTCCACACGCACAGCCGCTGGGCGACGAGCTTCGCGCAGGCGGGCGTCGGCGTCGCGCCGCTTGGTACGACGCAGGGCGACTACTTCTACGGAGAGATCCCCTGTACGCGCGAAATGACCCCGGAAGAAATTGCGGGCGAATAGGAAAAGGAGACCGGCAACGTGATCGTCGAGACGTTCGCGGGCAAGGATCCGGCGGAGGCCGTCCATAATGCGGCCGTTCTGGAAGAGGTCGCGTTCATGAACTTCCATTCGCTGCAATTGGATCCAAAGCAGACGCGGATGCAGCAGGAGCTGCTGGACAAGCACTATCTCCGCAAGCACGGCAAGAACGCCTATTACGGACAGACTGCGAAATAATCCGATAAAGCACAGAAAATCCCGGCGCACCGCCAGATTTGGCAGCGCGCCGGGAATTTTTTATGGGATGCGGTCGGGAAATGCCTGCGCCGCGCGTTCAGCGCCCAGTGCGATCATAGCCGAGCGCACGCCGGAGCACCGGCGCGATCAGGCAGGCGAGCACGCCGCCGATGGCGGCGGTGACGAGCTGCGGCCAGGTGAACGAGGCGGTGACGGCGCTCAGCTTCGCTGCCGGAACGATGACCGGTGCGACGAGCCGGACGAGCACGGCGTAAAGAACGGCGAATTTGGCCAGCGCAGCCAGCGCCATGCAGCCGAATGCGCCGATCGTCTGCTTTTTTTGCAGGCATTTGCCGACGAGCAGGCCGAACAGCACCGCGTAGACGGCGTTGCCCAGCGCGACACACGGAACCAGCGGGAAAAAAGCCGGGCCGATGCCGAGCAGATACGCGCAGAACGGCGAGACGAGCGCGACGGTCACGCCCGACCAGATGCCGCCGAGGAGCGCCGCGACGGCCAGCACCAGATTGACGCACGAGCCGGTCACGAGCTGGCCGAGGCTTCTGGTGAGAAGCTGAAACGCGATCAAAAGTGCGAGGCAGACGGCTGTCTGCGCGATCCAGGTCGTTTTTTTCATGAAAACCCCTCCATACTTGCATTCTGCCCATATTATAGCTATACTGTCCAGGAATAACGTTGCATTTGCAACGAAACGGAGGGGCCCATATGCTGACATCTGCGGAACGTGTCTGCCTGCTGGAAAACCGGCTCTTTCGGGGCTTTTTGCCTGCGGAGCTGGACGGGCTGCTGGAGAGTCTGTCGGCCCGTGCGGTCAGCCTGCCGGGAAACTGCGTCCTTTGGAGCATGGGAGACCGGGTCGAGCGCGCCGGGATCGTGCTGTCCGGGCGCGTGGAGGCGTGGCGCTACACGGCGGACGGACAGGCGTGCCTTTCCGCCGTGCATGAGGCGGGCGGCCTCTTCGGCGATGTGCTGATGTCTGCGCGTACCGTTGGTAGTCCGGTGGAGCTGCGCACGGCTCGGCAGTCGCGCGTTCTGTTTCTTTCGCTGGACGCGCTGCTTCAATGCTGCGCGAGAGACGGCGGACAGAAATGCACGCGGCTCCTGTCCAATCTGCTGGAGGAAATCTCAGAAAAATACTGGGCGCAGGAAAAGCGCGTGCGCCTGCTGTCCATCCCGGACGGCAGGGCCCGTCTGGAGCACTATCTGACGGAGGAGGCGCAAAAGACCGGCGCGGTCGTCTGCGCGGGCGTTACGCGCGAACGGATGGCGCAATACCTCGGCATGAACCGGAGCGCGCTTTCGCGCCTGCTTGGCGCGATGCAGCGGGAGGGCCGGGTCGAGCTGCACCGGGGCTGGCTCCGGCTTCTGGTGCAGGACGCGCCGGAAAACGAATAGACGCGGGCAGGGGAGTGCCGCAGCCTCAATGCAGCTCCATGACATGGCCCGAGCAGGTCTGCGCTACCTCTGTATCTGCAAATTAGCGATGCTTCTTCGCAAGCAGGGCGCAAATGACCTCCCATGCCTCACGGGAGGCGGCTTCCTGCTCCGGAGGGAAGTCGGGGGTGCTGTAAAATTCCCGTTCGAATGCAAATCGGTCATAGCCCTCGTCGATCTCCTGCGCCGAGCGTGCAGTTTCGAACTGTTCGCGCAGATACCGGATATATCTGCGCCACCACTCCCGGTAAAACGGAAGCACCATGCCGTTCCACTCTCGAGGATTGAGTTATCCCGAGGGAGCCGGTCACCATACTGCTCTTTGCTTGAGGTAGGGCGCTTTTTCTGGGCATTACATTATCAAACCTCCGAATAATAAATTTGCGGCGGCCGGAAGGAACCAACCGGTCGCCGCCTTGCGGTTATTGTTGAATGTGCTTATCGGCTTCACGCAGCTGAACGAAAAATAGACGCAAATTGCAAGTGCAAGTTGGACACCTGCACGGTAGAAATTATAGCATTTTTCAAAATTAAAGCGCATATCCACATGAACGGAACCATCCTGAACAGTCAGAAGGCGAGACATTCTGAAAGGTGTGTTGAATCGCATTGGGAAGAGCATCCGATGACCTTGCCTTGAATTTGCGCAAAAGAGCCTTTACCTTCGACCAGAGTTTTTCAATAGGATTCAGGTCAGGGCTATACGGCGGAAGATAAATGTATCGAACACCGGAACTGT
>OGYJ01001017.1_pt1 | contig 24420 bp, 20 predicted proteins | sample 1576531 | NCBI WGS metagenome assembly OGYJ01 (sample SAMEA3541574, study PRJEB24748) | human gut metagenome | biome: human gut; feature: human-associated habitat; material: faeces | place: China | collected 2012 | reverse complement strand
CCTCACTGCAAAAATACCGCCGCACAGCTGTGCGGCGGTATTTTTTAATCCTCGTCGGGGATATTCTCTGCGTCCAGCAGATACTCGGTCTCGGTCTGCTGCTCCATCTGCTGCTCTGTCCAGTCCAGCTGCACAGCGCCGCTCAGGTCCAGCGAGTAATCCTCGGTATACAGCAGACTGCCGGTGTTCAGGCTGCTTTCCGCCGGGCTGCGGGCATCCCATGTAAAGTGCAGACTTTCCGGCGGCACGGTGCACTGCTTTGCCAGTGCGGTCAAAGTGTAGCAGTCCCGGGCAAAGTCGGCGGCGCTGTCGTAGGGGCCGAACAGCTCCACAGTCAGGGTCAGGCAGGCATCGCCCGCGGGCAGGGCGGCTGCCTGCTGCAAGGTTTCCGCCTTCGGGCCGCTCAGGTACATTCTGCCGCCGATATCCCGGATGGCGATGTCCTGCGCGTCCCGCTTACAGGCGGTGTACAGTTCGTCAATGGCCTGTGCGCTCAGACGGTTCATCGTCTGCTGATTTTCGCCGCTCAACTCGTCCCACAGCATGGGCAGCATCGCCATGCAGAAGCAACCCGCCATCAGCACCAGACAAACCAGCACGGACACAAAATCGTACTTCCAGCGGCCGGGGCGGGCGGCAAAGAAGAGCACCTCGCATCCCAGCAGAACCAGCGCCACCGCCGGGGCAATTTTCAGAGTCAGCTGCACATCAAAGCCCGGCACAAAGAAATACAGCAGGAAGAACACGCCCGCCGCAATGAGACACGCGCCCAAGGTCAGGCTGCCCACCCGGCGCAGGGGCTTTTCAGCGGGTCGTTTTTCTGCCGGTTTCTGCTCCGGCGCGGGCGCACTGCCCGGCTGTGCCGTCAAAGGGGTCTTATTCTGCTCGGTCATCGTCATCCTCCGCAGGGGTCTCGTCCTGCTCTGCACCGGTCACCGGTTCCCCCAGCAGTGCCGAAAGCTCCGGCATGGCAAAATGGGCGTCCGTGTCTGCGGTGTCCTCTGCATCCTCTGCCTGCGGCGCAGCCGTGTAGGCGTGGAAGTCCTCGGGTTCCTCCTCGGCGGGCTGCTTGCCCTTTTTGTTTTTCGGGCCGCGCACCAGCCACATACCGCACACGATCAGCGCCACGCAGACCACGATCTGCGGCAAAGCGTCCAGCATCAGGTAGATGGCGCGGAAAACCGGGTTATCCTGTCCCCAACGCCACATCACATCGCCCAGCACCCGCATGATGATGTTGTTGTAGAACACGATCGCGCCCAGCGCGATGAGCCCCCAGCCCACCAGCTTGTGGCTTTCGCCCATGAACTGGGTCATGCGGGCATCGTGCCAATTAAAGTGCACCAGATAATCGTCCTCCGGGGCTTTTTCTGCCGCCAGCTGTGCGCGGAGGTTCAAGGTATCGAAAAAGCTGTACATATACACAACGATGCAGCCGACTACCAGTGCGTCCAGCCCCGTGGTGCTGCCTAGGATAATGAACAGGCAGAACATCGTGATGAGCGAGAGCCCCCGCTTCATATAGCCCTGATACATCTGCCCCGCACCGGGGATGCAGGCAAACAGCAGGGTCAGGATCCCGTTTTTCTTCATAATCAGTTCCCTCATTTCTCAGTGGTGTCTGCACTGCGGTGCAAAAGCGCGTCCAGTGCATCGGATAGTTTTTCGGTCAGCTGTTTTTTGTCCTCTATGGGCTTGCCCAGCGGAGCGGTGGATTGCTGCGGGGCTTTGTCGTTCACCGGCTTGCCCAGCAGCTCCGGTTCGGTCTGCTGTGTGGTCTGCGGCAGCCATGTGTTCAGCTGCTGCCCGGTGTGCAGGATCTGTTCCAGCGTACCGGTGCGCCACAGTGTCAGCGCCAAAACCGCCGCCACCGTTGCCACAGCAGCGCGTCCCCATGTGTTCTGCATCAGCCGTATCCAGATGGTGCCCATCACCGCGCCCCGGGCGGAGCGCGGCGGCTGCTCCAGCACATCGTCGGTCAGCAGAGCGGTGTAGCGGTCCATGCAGCGGTCGCAGTAGGCAAGGTGCTCGGCAGCTTCCAGCCGCTGCGTTTCGTCCAATTGTCCACCGACCAGTGCCTGTAAGCCTTCCTCACTCAGACAGCCTTTTGCGTCAAACAGTTCCATGTACGCTCCTCCTTTCACAGGGTATGCGGCCGTTTTGCAAGATCTGCTGCGCCAGCATCTTTTTGGCGCGGTAGACCTGCGCTTCCACCGTTTTGGGCGGTCGGCCGCACAGTCTTGCAGCTTCGGCCATAGTGTGCTGCTCCAGCAGCACCAGACGGCAGGGCGTGCAGTAGGGCTCGCGCAGATTTAAGATCATTCCGGTAAGCTCCTCTTCGCCCAGCGCCTCCAGCACCTGCTGCTCCGGCTGCATACCGGGCGGCGCGCCCTCCAGCGCCAGCACCTCGTCGCCGGGGGTGTTCATCTTGCGCACCCATGCGCTGCGCAGATAGTCCTTGGCTTTGTTGGCGGCGATGCGCGCCAGCCACTGCTTTTCAAAGCCGGGCGGGCAGCGGTCGATGGCCCGCCACGCCGCCAGAAAGGTCTCCTGCGTCAGATCCTGCGCTTCCTGTACATCCGGCACCAGCTGATGGCAGACCGTGTACACGAGCGCCTGATATTTCTGCACCATCGTGCTGAATTCCTGTGTTGTCAACGCGCTGCACGGCCTCCTTTCCGGTCTTGGATGCGGTACTCTGCGCCGCCCTTCTGTCTTTAATACGAGACAGCGGCGGCAGTTCCTGCAAAAAACTGAAATATTTTCAAACTTTTTCTTCTGCCGCAGATATGGTACAATAACAGTATAGCACACAGGGAGGGTTTTCGCCATGGCTTCTACCACCCGTCAGGCGCTTTTACAGGCGCTGAGCGCCGCCGAGGGCGCATATATTTCCGGCCAGCAGCTGGCGCAGCAGCTGGGGGTCAGCCGCGCTGCCGTGCACAAGGCGGCGGCGGCGCTTACCGCGCAGGGCTATGCGCTGGAAGCCGCCTCCCGCCGGGGGTACCGCCTGCTGGGCGGCGACCCCTTCTGCACCGAGGCGGTAGGCCCCTACCCCGCCCCGGTGCAGCTGTACGACACGTTGGAAAGCACCAACCGCACCGCAAAGCTGCTGGCGCTGGAAGGCGCCGCCCACGGCACGCTGGTGCTGGCGGGCGGGCAGACCGCCGGGCGCGGGCGGCTGGGGCGCAGCTTTACCAGCCCGGCGGGCAAGGGGGTGTACTGCTCGGTGGTGCTGCGCCCGCCGCTGCCCGCCGCCAACGCCCAGACCGCCACCATCGGTGCGGCAGTGGCAGTGTGCCGGGCGGTGCAGACGCTGTGCGGGCTGGAACTTGCCATCAAGTGGGTGAACGACCTGTATTACAAGGGCAAAAAGGTGTGCGGCATCCTGACCGAGGCCGGCACAGACCTTGAAAGCGGCCAGCTGGAATGGCTGGTGGTGGGCATCGGGCTGAACCTGACCGCCACGGCTGAGGACTTTCCCCCGGAGCTGACCGCCAAAGCAGGCAGCCTGTACCCCGGCGGCCCTGCCCCGGTAAGCCGGGCGGCGCTGGCAGGTGCCATCGGGCGGGAGCTGTTGGCGCTCTGCCCGGGCTTTGCCTGTCTGGACGAGTACCGCGCCCGCTGCTTTGTGCCCGGCCACTGGGTGACCGTTTGCACCGGCACCGAGACCTACGCCGCACAGGCGCTTTCCATTGACGATGCCGGGCGGCTGGTGGTACAGCGGGAGGGCGGGCGCACCGAGGCGCTGCGCTGCGGCGAGGTGACTATTCGTCCCACTAAGACGGAATAAACGGATACAAAAAGCCCGCCGGGCATTGCTGCACGGCGGGCTTTGGTTTACAGTTTACTCTGCCTTGGTCTCAGGCTTTGCCTCAGCCTTGGCTTCCGGCTTTGCTGCGGGTGCAGCAGCGGGAGCGGCGGGCTTCACCACGGGCTTCGGGGGATTGGGGTCGTCCTTCAGCGGGAACAGGATGATGTGCTTGGGGCACTTCTGGGCGCACATACCGCAGCCATTGCACTTGTCGTAATCAACGCGTGCCACACCGTCCACAACGTGGATGGCGTCAAACTTACAGGTGCGCTCGCACATACCGCAGGCGATGCAGGAGGTGGTGCACAGCTTGTTTGCCACAGCACCCTTGTCCTTGTTGGAGCACATGACCACCGGCTTGCGGGGGCCGGCAGCATCGATCATGATCACCTGCTTGGGGCAGATGTTGGCGCAGGCACCGCAGCCGGTGCACTTGTCCTTGTCCACCTTGGCCACACCGTCCACGATGTGGATGGCGTCGAACTTGCACACCTTGGTGCAGTCGCCCAGGCCGATGCAGGCAAAGGAACAGGTCTTGGGGCCGCCGTACAGGGCCGCAGCAGCGGCACAGGTCTGGATGCCCTTGTAGTCATAGCTGGGCTTGCAGTGCTCGGTATTGCCCTGGCACTGGACCACAGCCTTCTTTTCCACAGCGCTTGCCTCGCCGCCCATGATCTTGGCGATGGCGGCAGCAGCCTTGGGGCCGCCGGGTGCGCACTTGTCGCAGGGGACGCCGTCCATGACAACGGCCTTTGCGTAGTCGGCGCAGCCTGCGTAGCCGCAGCCGCCGCAGTTTGCACCGGCCAGGCAGCCGGCAACTTCCTCAATGCGGGGGTCTTCCTCGACCGCCATAAACTTGGACGCTGCCACCAGGATGATGGCACCGACTGCGCCCACGATGGTACACAGAACAACAGCAGATACAATACTCATTTTCCTGTTCCTCCCTTACAGCGTGACATTGAACAGGTTTTCGACGATGCCGCCGAAGCCCATGAAGGACAGGCTGGTGATTGCTGCTGCGATCAGGGTGATGGGCAGGCCCTTGAAGGATGCCGGGGGATCGCAGGCTTCCACGCGCTTGCGCACACCGCTGAACATGACCATGGCCAGCATGAAGCCGACGCCTGCGCCGATGGAGCAGACCAGAGCCTCAATGTAGGCAGCGCCAAAGCCCAGAGCTGCCACATCTGCACCGTAGTCGTCCACGACCAGGATGGTCACGGCCAGCACGCAGCAGTTGGTGGTGATCAGGGGCAGGTAAACGCCCAGCGAGTTGTACAGGGCCACGACATACTTCTTGAGGAAGATCTCGATGAACTGCACCAGCACGGCGATGACCAGAATGAACACGATGGTCTGCAGATAGCCCAGCTTAGCCGGATCCAGAACGAAGATCTGGATGGGGAAGGTCACGGCCGTAGCCATGAACATGACGAAGATAACAGCGCCGGACATACCAACGGAGGAGTCCAGCTTTTTGGAAACACCCAGGAACGGGCAGATACCATAGAACTTCACCAGCACGTAGTTGTTGACAAGGATCATGCTGAAGAAGATAGCAGCGAGTTTGACAAGCATCTTATTCCGCCTCCTTCTTCAGGTTGTCAATGTCACAGCAGCTCTTGCGCTCGATGCGGGCGTCCAGCTTGCCTTCCAGCCACACACAGCCGGCCATCAGCAGGCCGAAGCAGAAGAATGCGCCGGGAGCCTGGGTCATGATGCCGATCTTGGCAACGCTGTCCGGCAGGATCTTGAAGCCCAGCCAGGTGCCGCTGCCCAGGATCTCACGGATGGTAGCCATCAGCACGACGGTCAGGGTGTAGCCGATGCCCATGCCGATGCCGTCCAGTGCACTGTCCACCACGCTGTTCTTGCAGGCGAACATCTCGGCACGGCCCAGAATGATGCAGTTGACAACGATCAGGGGCAGGAACACGCCCAGTGCGTTGTACAGGCTCTCCATGTAGGCCTGCATGAACATCTGCACGATGGTCACGAAGCCTGCAATGATGACGATGTAGCAGGGCAGATGCACCTTGCCGGGGATCACCTTGCGCAGCAGGGAGATCATGATGTTGGCGCACACCAGCACGAAGGTGAACGCAGCGCCCATGCCCAGAGCACTGGACACGGCGGTGGTGACAGCCAGCGTGGAGCAGGTACCCAGAACCAGACGCAGAACGGGGTTCTCTTTGATGATGCCGTTGGTAAGGATGCTTACCTTGGACTTCTTTTCTTGTGCCATTTCTTACCAACCTCCTTTATGCCAGCTCGTTGTAGCAGTTGACGCAGTCGTTGATGGCGGCAAACAGAGCCTTGGAGGAGAAGGTTGCGCCGGTCTTGCCGTCCACGCCGTTCTCACCCATCACAACGTTCTGGGTGCAATCCAGGCCGTCAAACTGCTTCAGGAAATCGTCTTCGGCCACGGCACTGCCGATGCCCTTGGTCTGGGTAGAAGCGTCCACCCAGATGCCGGTCTCGGTGCCGTTGGCATCCATGCCGACGATGACGGTGACGATGCCGCCGTCAAAGCCGGACTCCTCGGCCTTGATGGCCAGGCTGCCGTCCGGAGCCTTGACCACGCCGGTGACATTGGCGGTGGTGTAGCCGGTCACTTCCTCCAGCTCAGTAGCGTCCGAGACAGAGGGCAGCACGCCGACGTAAGCAGCCAGCGTGGTGCGCTTGGTGTTCTCGGCAATGACCGGGGCGGTCATGGAGTTCACCAGAGCCAGCAGCAGGCTGACGACCAGAGAGATCACGCTCAGCACGACGATGGGCTTGACGGTAGTCTCCCAGTTGGAATTCGAGGTCTTACTCATTTGTCAGCACCCTCCTTCGCTTTCTTCGCAGGCTTGACGTAGCCATACGGGGTCTGACGGGTCAGGTCATTGATGTACGGGACCCACAGGTTCATGAACAGCAGTGCGAAGGACACGCCCTCGGTGTAGCTGCCCCAGTAACGGATGGCAAAGGTCACGATGCCCAGTGCCACACCGTACACCAGTTTGCCCTTCAGGGTGAAGGGGCTGGTGACGTAGTCGGTGGCCATGAACACGGCACCGAACAGCAGGCCGCCGCTCAGCACGGCTGCCAGCGCAGCGTGCAGATCGCGGGTAGCGATCAGGTAGAACACGAACATGCTGCCCACATAAGAAGCAGGGATGGCGATGCTGATGGTCTTGGTGGCCACCAGGTAGACAAGGCCCAGCACGATGGCCAGAGCGCAGGTCTCACCCAGCACACCGCCATGGATGCCCATGAACAGATCCAGCAGGCTCAGCTTGGACTTGTCGGCCACAGCCAGCGGGGTAGCGCTGGACAGCTGGTCCACGGCTGCATCCGGGAACACCCAGTTGTTCATGGAGCTTGCAAAGCTGACGAACAGCACAATGCGGCCCACCAGAGCGGGGTTGGCAAAGTTCATGCCGATGCCGCCGAACAGCTGCTTGACGATGACGATGGCCACCAGATCGCCGATGATCAGCTGGCCGATGGGCATGCCCACGGGCACGTTCATGGCCAGGATGATGCCGGTGACCACAGCGGACAGATCGCTGATGGGGTTGGGCTTCTTGAGCAGCTTGCAGTACAGCCACTCAAAGGCCACGCTGGCAATGACGGACACTGCCGTGACCAGCAGCGCACGCACGCCAAAAATGATGGCAGAGGCCACCACGCAGGGGCACAGGGCCACGATCACGTTGGCCATCAGGCTCTGCGTGGTCTCTTCGCTGCGCACATGCGGGGAAGCCGAAACAATAAGCTTCGTATCCATTACTTATTGCCTCCTTTTTTGATTTCGCCAAGATAGAAGGCCTTGGCCAGACTCATCATCTGGGTGACCGGGCGCTTTGCCGGGCAGACGAAGGAGCAGCTGCCGCAGTTGAAGCAGTAGTCAGCGTGCAGCTTGCCCAGCTCCTGCACATCGCGGGCGGCGTAGGCCTGATTGACCTCCACGGGCTCCAGACCCATGGGGCAGTACTCCACGCAGCGGCCGCAGCGGATGCAGGGGTTGACCTGTGCGGGCTGTGCAGCTGCCTTGCTCAGCAGGATCAGACCGGAAGTGGTCTTGGTGGTGGGGTAGGAAAGGTTCTCCACAGCGGGGCCCATCATGGCACCGCCGGCAACCACCTTGCCCAGCTCGCCCTTAACGCCCACATAGTCCAGAATGTCCTGATAAGCGGTGCCCACGGGCACAACAACGTTCTGGGGCTTTGCGCAGGCATCGCCGTCCACGGTGATGGTACGCTGGACCACCGGCATACCGGTAGCCAGATACTTGCCCAGCGTGGAAACGCTGGTCACGTTCATCACGATGGCGCCTGCATCGGCGGGCAGACCGCCGTGGGGCACCTCGCGGCCGAGGCACTTCTCGATCAGGATCAGCTCTGCGCCGGTGCCGTAGACACTGGGCAGGGGCTTGACCTCGATAGCGCTGTCGTCCTTGGTCTTTTTGCACAGCAGGTCGATGCACTCGGGCTTGTTGTTCTCAATACCAATGATGCACTTCGGGATGCCGGTATACTGCAGCACAGCCTTGATGCCGCGGATGATATCATCGCTGCACTCCAGCATCTCCTGCGTGTCGCTGGTCAGCCACACCTCGCACTCGGAGGCGTTGATCAGTAAAGTATCCACCGACTGCTTGGGCTGCAGCTTCACATCGGTGGGGAAGCCTGCGCCGCCCAGACCGACCAGACCGCACTCGCGCACGGCGGCAAGGAAGCTGGCCTTATCGGTGACTTCCGGTGCCTTGACAGCCGGGTCTACGGTCTGCTTGCCATCGGTCTTGATGACAACAGAATCGCACATACGGCCATTGGACAGACGGAAAGGTTCCACTGCAGCTACCGTACCGGAAACGCTGGAGTGGATGTTTGCGGAGACAAAGCCGCCCGCCTCACCGATCTTGGTGCCGACGAACACTTCATCGCCTTTTTTCACCAGAGCCTTGGCGGGTGCGCCAATGTGCTGGCTCATAAGGATGCGTACCTGCGCGGGCAGAGGCATCGGGATAGGTTTGCTTGCAGCAGTTGCCTTGTCATGCGGCGTATGCGCGCCAAGCGCCGCACGTTTCAGCTTGTTCAACATGGAATTAAATCCCCCATTCTGCTTGAATTGCTATCCCCACGCCCATGCAGGCGCACTGGTACAGGGACAGCAGCTGCTTAACACACTTATTGTATCATTTTGGCGCGGGAAGTCAACGACATCACGGCTCAAATGATGAATTTTCCTGAACTTTCTTATTCGTTTTCGCCGATTAGTTTTAACTAACTACCGTATTTTTCTTTTTGTTCTCACCTACGGAAATCAATTTTCCTCTAAAGGCTTCCCCCGGAAGGGACAGATTCTCCCCGCGCCGGGGAGAAATGTCACCGCAGGTGACAAAGAGGGGAACAGCTGTCACCGCAGGTGACTGATGAGGGCGCAGGGCAGCAGCATTTTGCCTTAAATCTCCCCTTCTGCCGTTTGCCTTTACTGTGGGAATATGCTATACTATATCTAACATGACAGGCGGAACGTCCCCCGCTCCGCTCCCGAACTTCACAAGGAGGCACCAAACCATGAAAGTTCTCAAAGCTCTGCTCGCCGTCCTCACCACACTGGCTGTCGCCCTGACCGCCATTCTGCTGCTCTGGCAGGATAAAAGCGCCCCGCGCTATATCAAGATCTACGAAAACGAGCAGTAATATTTTTCTTGCAAAACAGCACCCCGGCCAAGCGGTAAAACCGCCCGGCCGGGGTGTTTTTGCGTTATCCGGCAGACCACACAAAAACGCCGCCGACTTTTCGTCAGCGGCGTTTGCTCGTATCAGTAGGTCATCACGACCACCATAATGGGGTATCTATCCTTCGTCGCAATGTCGGTGTTATGCACAACGCCCACGCCCACAAGGGTAGCTTCCGTGCTCGTGACCAGTGCCGGTTTCCATTTGCGGGTGTCCTTTACCCAGCCGCGGATCACGCTCTCTGTGGGATACGCGCCGTAGCCGCCTACGCCCACCAGCTTTTTACCCTTTACCGGCAGCTGGCTGATGTCGTTCCAGTCCTTCGTATACCGCTTGCCATTCGGGTCGGTGCCGTACTTGCCAAGCAGCCAGTCCAGCTGCAATTTTGCCATTTTTTCAGCCATGGCGCAGACCTCGGCGTCCATGGTCAGCGGGGTGTTATTGCCGTTGTTCTTGCGCACTGTGTTCAGTACTTCCACCACCGCAGCCACCTTCTGCGCCTCGGTCTTTTCGTCGGTGGGGTCTTTGCCGGTCTCGCTGCTGCCCGGCTTATCCGGCGCATCCGGCGCGGAAGGGCCGGAGGGCCCGCAGGCTGCTAAAAGCAGCAGCGCCATTGCAGCTGCAAGAGCCGCTGCCGTCCATCGTTTCCAAAGCTTCATCTGTGGTCCCCCGCTTTCTTCTTATGGGAGCGCGTTGCTCCCCGGTTTCATCTTATCCCCTGCTGCGGCGCGCTGTCAATGGGCAGATGCGCCAAACTTTGGCAGAAAGTTTCGGCAAAGCGTGCAAAAGCAGGAATATTTTGAATGCGCGCCGCGCCTTCCGGGTTGCGGCACCCAGCATCCGCATCGTGCCTTGGGCGGCACTCGCATCTTGCTGGCCGCTGCCCCAACAACTCCTCCCTGTTTCCGCCACTGGCGGCGGTCGTCGTCGTTGCAGCGGAAGAATTATTTTAATTTTCGGGATAGCGGAGCGTCTGCGGACGCTCCGCTATCCCATTTTCACGGGTGGGGTCGTAATGGCAAACGGCATTTACAGCGCCTGCTTCCTGCGGAAGCGGCGGCGCTGCGGGGAATCCCCTCCTACACAACGCAGCAAGGCCGTCCGGCATTCGTCGGACGGCCTTGCTGCACTTATTGGAAAGGATCGATCAGGAGATGGCAATTGTTATTTCGCCAGACCCAGCTTTTTCAGCCGGTTCCATGCGCGGATGACCTGTACCTTGGTCACACGCTTGCCGGGCGTAAAGGCGCCCTCGCCCATGTCGGGCAGCAGCCCGGCCTCCACAGCCCAGCGGGCTGCCTTGGCGGTATCCGGCTCCGCTACATCGCTGTAAACAGCGGGTGCAGCGGGTTCAGGCTTGCCTGCGGTGCTCCACAGCAGCACGGCCAGCTGTTCCCGGGTGCGCGGGATGGGCGTGCCCTTGGGCAGCAGGTCTGCAAGGATGCTGTAAGTAACAGCCTCATAGCCCATTACTGCGCTGCCTGCAAACCACGCCGTTGTACCGGCTACGGTGGCCACCGTTTGCAGTGGGCTGAACTCGGTGCTGTCCCCCTGCGGCGGCTGCTCTGGCGGCTCCTCCGGGGTGGTCTCGGCGATGATGCGGAACGAGCCTGTTTTAACAGTTCCACCCGCATACTGTGCACTGCCTGCGACGGTCACAGTATAGCTGTAATCGCCCGGCTCAATGGGAGCGCCGTCCAGCACTTTGCCATTCTGCATGTAGGTCACGGTAACATCACCGTAGTCCTTATTGCTGGTGTTCTTAACAGTTACTTCCTTGGGACTGCCGTCATAGGTCAAGTTGTTGGGCAGGACAAAGGCAAAGTCTGCGGGGTCTGCCGGCGGCAATTCCGCCGCGCCCTCGCCGGTGGCGCTCAGGTTAAGGATATGGGTCTGCGGGATGTTATACTTGCGCAGGTCGATGGTGCTGTTGTAACGCTCTCCATCGGCTACAGAGCCGCTATAAGCTACGCCGTTCACACTCTTGATGGGGGCATGCGTGATGACCGAGATGGTGTTCAGATCGGTGTCAACGTAGAGGGTGGAGGTTTCTGCGTCCCAAACACCCTCCATCATGCCATTGATGCCGTTGATGTATTTTTTAGCGTACTCGGCACCTTCCGGTGCAGTGTAGTTCAGGGTGTAGTAATCCGTAGCACCGTTCAGGTCTTCGGTATCCTTTGCCACCAGTGCGTGGATGATGGGGTTATTCTGAATGATGCCGCCCTCGTTATAAACAACGGTGCACTCGCCGCCGTCAATGATGGGCTGGTAGGGCTCTGCATTGCCGTCATAGCCGGCCGTATTTTCCACCGGCAGCTTCAGGGTGTTCTGGCTGTTTTCGACCGTGCCGCCGTTTTGGATCACGGCAGTGCCGGTGTAACCGGCGCTGTTATAGCAGCCGTCCAGCACAGCCTTATTGGAAGCCATGTTGACTACCGAATATCCGGTAACATCCAGCGCAGAGTTGCGAATGGTAGCGGGCTGTGCCGGGTCGCGCCAGCCGTTGCCGATGTACCTAACGCACAGCACCGAATTCTCCACAAGGCCGTCATTGTAAAGGCTCTGCGCGCTGTTCAGCGTGGCATCCTTGATGACGCCGCCCTCCCTATTGTACACATACCGGGTGGAGTTCAGCGTACCGCTGAAGGTGCCGTAGTTTTCAACTGCAAATTTTACTGTATCGGCGTTGTTTATCACCTCATCGAAGTCCAGCACAGCGTCCTTCTCGATGGTCAGGGTGGGGACATCGTTTGTAAACAGTTCTGCGTGCTTGTGCGCCGGGTCAAAGGACCAGCCGTTGCCCTTTGCGCCGTAGACACCGCCGTCCGTGCCCTTGGGGAAGCCGTCCGCTTCAATGACCAGTTCCCCTACGGTAACGCTGTTGAGCTGGACAGTTTCCGTGCCCACAGTAAAGCTGACTGCGCCGTTCCCGTCGTTATAGTTCAGCTCCTCGCCGCCGCTGACGACACTCTTCAGCTTGTAGGCAGGTCTCAGGGTCACCGGTTTACCGGAGACAACATAGAGGGTGTCATAGGCATCTGCCGACCACTCGTTCACCGTGCCGTCCGCTGCCACCGCGACAGGGGCGTACACCGGAACATCGGTTGCATCAATGGCTACAAGGCCTGTGCTTTTTGCCGTGAAATAGCCGCCGTTGACGGCTGCACCCTCGGGCAGCGGGTCATCTTCAGTGGTGAACAGACCGCCGTTGACGGTACATTTATCTCCTGCAACATACAGCTTGTCGTTGAACAGACCGCCATTGATGATGGTTTCCGTTGTCCTTTCAAGATCCGTGAGCGCGCTTTCAAAGCTGCCGCCGTTGATAACGATCCTTTCACAATTGTTGATATCCACGGAGCAGATGCGCTTGCCCTTAAAGGTGCCGCCGTTGATGGTAAGGGTACCCGCTGCTTTAACGGTCATGCCGCTGGTATAACTACCCTCTTCAAAGGTGCCATCTTCAATGGTGACCTCGCCGCCTGCAGCATCAACTCTGGCAGCTCCCTTAAAGGTGCCGCCGCTGATGACAGCCCCGGCTTCACAGATCACCTTGCCGTAGAAGGTGCCGCCGGAGATAGTGCCTGCGTTGGTCACGGTGTAGCCGTTATGGTATTCCGAGCCGATCCGCGCCTCCTGCAGGGTGGCACCGGGCTCGATCTTCACGTTCCATTTGATGCAATTATTGTAGCTGTCATAGCCGTAATTACGGAGGCAGAAGGTACCTTTTTTCAGGGTGAGCGTATTGCTGGCCTCATCGTAGGACCAGCTGTCTCCACTGTCGCCCAGATCGCCGATGGGCTTACCGGAGGAATTGCTTGTATAGATATTGGTGACATCACCGTTTTCCTCTGCCAGTGCGGCGGCGCTGGCGGTGTCGGGCGGGGCGCTCTGGGCAAGGGCGGGCAGCGGCATTGCGGTCAGTGCCATGCTCAGCGCCAGAACCATGCTGATGAGCCGTTTTTGCATAAGATCCTCTCCTTTTCAAGCGCCCTTCCAAGCCGGGCGCTTTTTGTTGTACCCAGTGTACCACGTTTTGCCCTCTTTGGACGGTTTTGGACATGAATCGCCCCGCAAATGCGCTGAAACGACCCGGTGCACCACACGCACCCGCAAAAAACAGAAAACCGCCCGGTTTGCGGTTACCGGACGGTTTTCTGCTCTATAGGAATTACGGAAATGGCATATTGAACAGAGCACTGCTCTGTACCTGTAGTATACCACGAACGGCGGCAAAAGTAGAGCAATTCTGCGTGAATGGCCCCTGAAATGCATCGAATCGCCCTGAAAAACCCCAAAAAAGCCCTTGCGCACCCTTTTGGGGCGCAAAAAAGGGACTGCCGCACAGCGCTGTGCAGCAGTCCCTGCGGGGTTATAAGGGGTTAAGGGGCAGCGGTTTTAGCCGCGCTGCTGGTAAGTCTTCCAAGTGCGGATCACTTCCATGCGGCCCACGCGGCTGCCGGGCTTGAAGCTGCCGTCCTGTGCGGACATCAGGCCGGTATCCACGACCCAGCGGATGGCCTGCAGCTCTGCGGCATCTGCTGCCACATCGTTGAACAGTGCAGTGCTCTGGGTAGCGGGCTTGCCTGCGGCGGTCCACAGTGCAACTGCCAGCTGCTGGCGGTTAGCGGGGATGGCCATGCCCTCGGGCAGGACGCTCTTCAGGTAGGCGGTAGTGCCAACAATGTAGGCACCTGCGCCAATGGCTGCGCTGCCCACAGCGGCCACCATTACGATAGCACCGCCGCCGTCACTGTCACCGCCGGGTGCGGGGGTGGGGTCGGGGTTCGGGTTCGGCTTAGGATCGGGAGTAGGCTCCGGATCGGGAGTCGGGTCCGGCTTAGGATCAGGAGTGGGATCCGGATCGGGATTCGGGTCCGGCTTAGGATCAGGAGTGGGATCCGGATCGGGGTTCGGGTCCGGCTTAGGATCGGGAGTAGGCTCCGGATCGGGGTCCGGGTCCGGCTTAGGATCGGGAGTGGGATCCGGATCGGGAGTAGCAGGAACTTCAAACACCGCCTTCAGATTCACATCATGGTCGGGCATGGTGAAGTATATCTCGTGTGCGGTGCGCTGCTCCTCGGTCAGCTCCAGACCGGTGCAGTTCCAGTTCTTGAACACGCTGGTCTCGGTGTCCTCGTCTGCGGTAGCCTTGAGTTCTGTACCCACGGACACAGCTGTCAGGTCGGCAACATCGCTGCCATCCTTCAGGGTGACCTGTGCACCGGAGACATCGAGTTTATAGGTCTTGGGAGCGTTCTCGGTGTACTGTGCCTTCAGCGTGACGTTATTTGCGGGCATCGTGAAGGAGATGGTCGCCTTAGTGGTGTCCACGTCATTGGGCAGACCGGTCACTTTCCAACCGGTGAAGGTGTAACCGTCCTTCTCGTCTGCGGTGAAGCTGAGCTTCTCACCTGCAACGTGCTCGGTAGACTTGTCGTCCACGGTCAGGGTGTACTTCGACTCAGACACAGTATAGGTGCCCACTTCGTACTGGGCGCCATCGTAGTGGTCACTAGAATCCACCACGATGTAAACGCTGTAAGTGCCTGCCTTGGTGGGCTTCGTCACAGACGGGGACGAGCCATCCTCCGGGACATACTGGATGGAATAATGCGGGGCATCGTCAAAATACATCGGGCCGGTATAGTTTGCAGTTTGGGTCTTGGAGTCATACGCAAAGTCGGCTCTGTTCGCTTGATATCTGCGTACCACCTCGCCGATATCAAGCGAGCCTTCTGTGTACTTGTCGCCCTCTTGCGCTACGATGCGCTGCTTGTAGAGGCCGTACATGTCCGCTCCCGCCGGGTAAGTTTCAAACACCCTGTCGTCGTAGGTGCGCACATAGACGAGGCTCAATTTGCCCACGCCCTCCTTGCTGCTGGTGACGGTCTGAGGTCCGATGATCGTCCCGGAAACGGTAAAGTCGCTCTTGCTCAGGGAAGAGAAGGGCAGCTTTCCGGTGGTGGCCATGTTCACCACAATAGGCTCGCCGTCATTCTTGGCGGTCAGGGTCAGGGTCTTGCCATCTGCGGAAAGCTGTGCGCCGTTGTAAGCGCTGACATCCTCGCCGTTGATATTCGTGACCTCTGTGCTGAAGGTGAGCGTCACCGCAGTATTGCCGACAAGGTAAACCGCATCTGCCGTTACGGCATTGCCCTTGACGGTTTTCACAGTGCCGTCTGTGATCATCAGCTTGCTCTGCTGCTGACCGGCGGCGAGGTATTTGCTTTCAATATAGCCGCAGCTCACCGTATTGGAAATAGCAGCCTTGCTATAAGTATTCGCCATCAGGCTGCCGGTGATCACGGCATTCTGGATGACCGTTCCTTCCGATGTATTATAATAGTCGGGCAGCTTGATATTGTTGAACACGCCGCCAAGGATCTGGGCATTACTACTATTCAACTGGACAGTTGCGTTGAACTGACCGCCGGTGATCTCGCCGTAAGCTTGGACGCTCTTCTGGAAGGTGCCGCCGGTGATGGTGCCGTTATAGCCCAAACGGACCTCCGCTTCGAACTGACCATCGGTGATCTCGCCGTAAGCTTGGACGCTCTTCTGGAAGATGCCGTTGGCGATGGTTCCATTAGCTTCGACGCTCTCCTGGAAGGTGCCGCCTGCGATGCTGCTGTTTCCATCCGCGTTAACAGCCTTCTGGAAAGTGCCGCCCTCAATAATGGCGTTCTGGGCGATAACAGGCGCGCCAGCCTGAATACCAGCAACCGTCACATCCGTCAGCACGATCTGATCGGAAGCAATAGTTGCATGATGGGGGTTGATGGTATCCGAGGTCAGATTCACCGGGCTGCCATCGGGGCTGGTGAGGATAAGCACCGACATCGTTCTATAACCATCCTCGTCCTCACCGGAGACCTCAGCGTACTGCCAGCCAAGACCCTCGTAGACATCGCCGGTCACACCACCCTCGCTCACGGAATGCGGGGTCACACCGGTCCGGTCGGGCAGACCTTCTTCGGTAATGCGCAGGGGCTTGAGGTTGCTGGGATCGCCAGCCTGATTTACCAAAATCTCCTTGCCATCGTTGTTGCCGGTGATATGCAGTACAGTGCCCTCGGCATAGGTCTGTTCATTGTAACTGTTGGCCGCTGCACCGTTGATGCTGAACACATCGGTGTTCAGGGTAAGCTCTGCGCTGGCATTGCCCACCAGATAGATGGTATTGACAGAAAGGGGCAGGTCTCTGCCGTTGATCGCAGTCACACCACCGCCGTTGCGCACGGTCAGCGTGCTGAGCTGCTGGCCATCGGCAAGCGCATTCTCTATGCCGTTGCCAGACAGCTTGCACAGAACGGTGTCGGAAATGGCAAGGTCGCCAAACCTGTCAAAGCTGAAGTTCTGGGCCACTGCCTTGGAAATGGTGCACTTGCCCATGCAGGAGAGGTAATCAAAGGTGCCGCCCTCGATCGTGACATCTTTGAAGTCAGCCTGACGGATGATGCCGCCGGTCACGGTAGCATTCGAAAGCTCGACATAGCAGTTGATGGGCACTGCGCTCAGCTGGCTGAAATTGATCACCTTACCGCCCTGATCCCCGAGCTTCAGTTGTCCGGTCGCACTGGCGACATTGGGGTAGCAGGTATAAGTCCAGCCCTTGCCAAAGTATACGCAGACCTGATATATGCCCTCGTCCAGACTGTACACATGGGGCACATCGTTCACATCGGGCGTACCCTTATCGGTAAAACTCAATTCCTTGTCCATAGACGGGATCGGAGTCAGTGCTATGGGTGCGTTGCTCTCTGAAAGCGGCGGGAACATACTGACCTCGGCAGAGATCGTTGTACCGTTTGCACTGATGGAAACCGTGGCACAGCCGTTCAAGGAAGCGTTGCTGACGCCCGCAGGCAGGGGGACGACGCTGCCGCCGGTCAACGATGCAGCCCATGCAACGCAACCGGGGGTGTACTGCACCTCCAGCTTCAGGCTGTGATCGCTGTACAGCTTGAGCATATACACATCCCCGGTCACCGGCTGGCCGTTCAGGGTGCAGCTTTCCTGCAGGATCAGCTTGTGTGCCTGCTTCTGCGTAGCGGACTTCAGGCCGGAAATATCCTTGAAGTAGCCGCCCTTAACGCTGCCGCCGTTCTCGGTCAGCTTACCGTAGGTGCCGCCGTCAATGGTGCCGTTTTCCAGCACTGCTTCGGCGTAGCTGCCGCCCAGAACACAGGCATTCGGGTTCTTGATCCAAAGCTGGCCATTGACAACGCCGTCCAGCAGATATACTTCATTGCTGGAAGTCGAGATGGCCACATTGCAGCTGGCATCGCCATCCAGAATATACTCTGTCTTTGCATTTGCAACGCCGGCAATGGCCAGCCATTTGTTGGAGCTGTCGTAGCTCCAGCCGGTGCCGGACTGCTCTTCGGGCAGACCGTCGTCCGCGCCGATCTTGATCGTAACGACGGAATTTGTTGTTTCCTCGTTCGTACCGGCAGCTGTCGTCTCTGCTGCCGCAGCAGACGTTCCTGCATCTGCAAATGCGGATACAGGAAGAATGGAGAGCATCATACTGAGTGCCAGTATCATGCTCACGATGCGTTTTTTCATGATATCCTCTCCTTTGTCGGTTGATTTGTCCGGCTATACCCCCAAACGGAACAGCCGGAACGGACAAAAATGCCAAGTTGAGTATAGCACCAAAATTCAAGGAAATAAAGCGCTTTTGCGGGCAGCACCTGCCAAAAAAAGGTGCAAAATTATGGGCAAAATCACGATACGGGGAGGGGGTATGCTTCTCTCCCATAAAAAAGCAGTTCCGAAATGCCCGCAGGCGTTTCGGAACTGCAACACAAAATATTCTTTCCGCTCTTTATGCCCAAAGTGCAACGACGACGACCGCCGCCAGCGGCGGAAACAGGGAGGAGTTGTTGGGGCAGCGGCCAGCAAGACGCAAGTGCCGCTCAAGGCACGATGCGGATGCTGGGTGCCGCAACCCGATAGCGGCGCGCATTCTAAATCGTCCCGTCTGCCACTGCAAGTAAAAATTGCATCCTACGGCAAAAAGGATTATACTATAAAAAAGCGCTGCGGGGTACGACCCGCAGGGCAGGATGCGGGGGATGAAACCATGAAACGACGGGATTTTTGTAAGGGTCTTGCGGTGACCCTTGCGGCGGGGACGCTTGCACCCGCTGCGGCGCTGCCGCAGGCCGGGGCGGCTACAGCCTTGGTCGGCCGCGCTGTGCCGGACGACTACTATACCCTGTGGTACCGCAGCGACCGCTGCGGTGCCGACCTGCGGCACGACTACTATTACAGCGACAGCCTGTTCGACCACCCTGCCACGGAGTACGACAACCAGCTGGCGCTGGCCACCTTGGGCATGGCGGCAGCCGCCGACTGTACATGGGAGAGCGACCAGCGCTATTGGATGGAGGGGGAGGTCGGCCGCGCCGACCATATCCGGGACGCCTTTGCAAAGCTGGGCTTTACCGAGGTGCAGCTGTTCAACTATACCCACAGCCTGAACGACACCCCGGACACTGTGGGCTGCGCCATCGCCCGCAAAACGCTGGTGCGCGGCGGCAGGCAGGTGACTATTATCGGGGCGTTCCTGCGTGGCTCCGGCTACGGGGCCGAGTGGTCCGGCAACCTTCATGCAGGGCCGGGCAGCGCCCACGTCGGCTTTGTGACGGCGGCGCGGCAGCTGGTTGAAAAAATACGAGGATACGTTCAGACGTCGGCAAAGCGTCAGCCGCTGGGCACCCTGAAGCTCTGGATGGGCGGTTACAGCCGGGGCGGCGGTGTGGCGAACCTTGTGGCGGCGCGCCTGCCCGCTGTGCTGCCGCAGCTGGAAAAGAAAAACACCTTTGTCTATACCTTTGCCGCCCCGGCGTCCCTGACGGCGGCAGATTGCCCCGATTTGCAGCAGGATTATGACAACAACCACGCGGCAGACGGCAGCCTGAAAAAGAACTGGGGCACCAGCAATATCTTCAATATCGTTTCCAGCGGCGATGTCATTCCCCGCATCCTGCCCGCAGAGTGGGGCTTTTACCGCAACGGCAACGACCGCTTTCTGCCCTCTACGGTCATCCCGGAGGAGCTGCAGGCACTGAACGACCGCAGCGCAGGGATGGAAGGCACGCCGATGGACTTCGGGCGGCTGGCGGTCTCCGAGGAGACCGATGCCGTGCTGCGCTCCATGCTGGACCTGTTCTGCGACCGTCAGACCTACTACAAGGGCTATGAGGACGCCATGCGCTGTATGCTGCAATGCGCGACCACCCGCACGGAGGAAGAGGTGACCCGGGGCATCGTGCGTGACGATGCCGCCGTGGTGGCGCAGCTGCGCAGCATGGAACTGATGCAGCGCTTCCCGCAGGAAAAGGTGGAGCGCTGCGTACAGGCAGCCTCGGCGCTGAGCCGTCCGGTACTGGAAAAGCTGGGCAGCGCGGTGCCGCTGCAGGCGCAGCAGATCGTCATCCCTATGCTGGCGGTGGGCCTGTGCTTTGAGCTGCAGCCGGAGACGGTGCAGCTGGTGGCAGACTTTGTCCTGTCCACCATCACGGTAAAGGGGCAGCTGAGCGGCATTTTAAAGACCGTGTTGTGCCACTTTCAGGAAAACTACATTACCGTGCTGGAAGCCTACGACCCCGCCGACCACGGCATGACGCCCTACACCCGGCGGGAGGAACTATAAGCAAAAGGCCGCTGCGCAGACATCGCGCAGCGGCCTTGGTTCGTTTTACGGCAAAACTCAGAACTTGAACAGGTTCAGCCCGGTAACAGGGTCGTACTGGCGGTCTACCGTGCCGTCCAGAACCTCCACCGCCATCTCGCAGGTGGCGCTGACCACCGCCCGGTTCAGATGCCCGCCGAACACTTCGCCCTTGTCGTTCCCGGCGCTCATGTGCAGGTGGGTATAGAATTCGCCGTTCATGGTGTTGATGGTGCCGGTCAGGGACACGATCTCAAAGCTGCCGCTGAAGCTGTTGGCGTGGTATTGCTTTTTTGCTACATCGTATACGCCCACCGTAAAGCTGTTGGTGGCGCCCAGCGCCTGCACAGCGGCAAGACGGATGTTTTCTTTCAGGGCAAGTTCTTTGACCTGTTCAAGGATCTCCTCGTCCTTGTCGATGCGTACAATGATCTTATTGCCGAAGCGTTTGTATTCCATGGGGAAGCATCTCCTTTATGTGTGTATTTGTGCGCTGCCTTTTGCCGGGAATAAGTACGGCAAACGGGAAGTTATTTACTTCTCTTCATACTTTTTAACGATAACTAAACTATAAGCAGCCATAATTACAATTGTTTCCACCATCACACCAATAACCGACAACAGAACGTATGGTGTATTTTGACCTTCTAACAGCGGAATTCCTAATATAACAAAAATGATTCCATAGATTATAAACAATAGTCCGCTCGCACGATTGTAACCTTTCACATCTTTTACTTTTATTGTTTCGGTATTAGCCCAGAATCCAACGGGATTCTTAGAAAACATATCTTTTATTCCTAATCCAATTATAAACACTCCCAAAAGTGACCATATAACAAACCCAATCATATTGTTTCTCCTTACAAACCGCATTAAAACCATAATGAGACACATTCTTGTATTTCCCAAAATCGAGATTTACTAATTCTACAAATTCAAATTTTATCGTTCTTTCATACAATACACATAAGTCTGTACAATATTACGCATATAAATAAACTGATTATGTTTGCTCTATTTGTTTTATAGTTTGCATTTGTCGGATTTCATTTTTTTATTTTGTTATTTCAAGTAAAATCAAATACATGCAATGGGACAATAACAATAATAAGACTAAATAGTAAAGTCACTATCTTTAATATTTTACTTTTTTTCCAGAAAAAATAGTACATTGCAAACTGCAATATTATACTTATTGTAAAATAAAGTATCCACTTTAATTCCCATTGCACAATAGCTATTATTGATTCATAATCAAATTCAGTAAAAATTATGCATACAATAAATATCCAAAGAAAAAGTAAAAATACAATAAATTCGTATCCTGCTAATGCAAGTACTTTTTTTCTTATACTTGCATTTCGCATAAAAAAAACAACCCCAATAGATAATATACACAATAAAAATGTTCTATAATAATCCGAAAAAATTATTTCTGTTATCACATTCGTGTCTCCTATAAAAACTTCTGTTAAATCAGCACAATTTTTCAAATATTGATAGCAGCAATATTCCAATTTTACGCTCTCTGCAACTTCCCGACAAATTCCGATTTGGTAAACCATCTATACAATACCATACTTCATTGTCCATTACAATAATTGCATCGCTCCCGCTTATTCTCATCAATTCTGCAACTAATGTATCGTGATCATATGCATATTGTCAGGCTGTCTGTTCACTTTTCTTTGAATGATACGCTTCACGTCTCATAGCCAGTGTTTTTTCATATCTCTCTTTTGCGATAGGGTCTCCATTCAATGCATCTTCACGCATTTTTCTGTAGCTCTTCACTGTGGCTCTAACCTGATACTGTTTACGCTCTGCAAGCTGACTCTGTGCTTCCTGATCTCCGGCTTCCGCCCTGGCTCTCAAGGCTTCCATCTGCTCCTTTCTTCTTGCGGTATGCCGTCTGTTGTATTCTACATTTCTCTCTTCCAAATATTTCGCATATTCAGGGTCATTTTCTGCTCTCTGCTTACGCTTTTCTGTTGATTTCCTTGAACGTTCTCTTGCAATAGCTCTACGCTCCTCAAGCTCTCTGACGGCTTCCTGATTGCCTTTTTCTGCCTGCTCCTTTAATTCTGCCAAAGCAATCTTTTTCTTCTTTGTAGCACGCTCCTGACGTTTCTTTTCCCTTTCCAATGCCAAGCGTTCTTTCTCTTCCATCTTCGCCCGATATTCAGGGTCAGACATTCTCAATTCTCGCATTTTTTCAGATCTCTTACGGTTGTTCTGTCTGCCTTTTTCAAGGATTGCTTTATATTCTGCCATAGCTTCAGGATCTCCAGCTTCTGCTTTTGCCTTGATCTCTGCACGCTTCTGATTTCTTTTCTGCGTAGATTTCTTAGAAGATTTTCTCTTTCTTTCAGCAATCTCTTCCGCTCTGCGTGCTTCCTCTGACTGCAAGTCTTCCACTTCATCCTCACTGAGTGGAAGAACAAAATTTCCAATGAAATTGAAATAAATATCCACTTGCTGAGTACGGTCTTTTGTTCTGCCACCCTCTGCTTCATGAATTACAACCTTTTCAATGAAATCATTAAGCATAGGTGTTGTCAGTTCCTCAAAATCTCGGTATTTCTTAACCAGTCGCACAAATTTATCAATCTGCACTGCCTTAGTGGATATACGTTCTGTAGCAGTTTCAAGTTCTGAAATTCTCTGCTCTAGGCTGCTTTGTTCGGTGTCATATTCTGTCATAAGGCGGTTAAACTGTCTCTCCGGCAATCGCCCCAGTGTGAAATTCTCATACAGACCTTTTATCAGATCATCCAAATCCATCATACGACGTTTTGCTTCTAACAACTCTTTTTTATCATCTGTATTATCCTTTTCACACTGCAATTCATACTGTGCTTTCAACTGTTCTACAAACTCTTGTTCATCTTTAAGGACATACTGTGACACTCTCTTAGTTGCCTGATAAATCAGCATTTCTATTGTGCTTGCCTTGATATAGTGACCAGTACATGAATGATATTTATTGTGGTACCGGCTACACCGGAATGCCTGATTGCTGTCATATATTTTCCCATCTTTTGGCTTTGAATTGATATATGCCAGTCTGCTTCCACAATCCGCACAATAAAGAAGTCCTGACAGCCTGTGCGCAGGCTTTTCACTGTTTCGCCTTGGAGATACCCTTTTTCTCATTCTCTGCGCTTTATCATATGTTTCCTGATCAATGATAGCTTCATGTGTATTGTAAAAGACAAGCAGTTCGTCCTCATTTGCAATTCTTTTCCGTTTTGTCTTAAAATTATCCCTCGTTGTCTTCCCAAGAACGGTATGCCCCAAATACTCACGTCTGTTCAAAATATAGCCCACTGTTGTAGCATTCCATGTATAAGGGTCATGGTAATTCGTACACTGGCAATCCTCAGGATGATTCTGTCTCGCATAAGCCGAAGGAATAAGGATTTTATCCTCTGACAAGGTATCTGCTATTGCGGTTGCACCCATTCATTCCATCACAAGCAAGCTGAAAAATGCGTCTGACAACCGAAGCAGAAGCTTCATCAACATACAATGTCTGCTTATCCTCAGGCTTTCTGTAATATCCATAAGGCACTGCACCGCTGACACGTTTTCCGTCTCGCATTTTTGCCTTGAACACTGCCTTGATTTTCTTACTGGTATCTTTTGCATACCACTCATTCATGATATTCAGAAAAGGGGCAAACTCACTGGTTTCTTGACGGTCACTGTCAATACCATTATTGATTGCTATAAATCGAACTTCCTTTTCTCTAAACAGAATGTCAGTGAAAAAACCTACTTGCAGATGATCTCTGCCGATTCTGGACATATCTTTGCAGATACAGGCAGTGATTTCTCCGTTTTTAACACCTTCAACAAGTCTGTTCCATGAAGGTCTGTCAAAAGTCGCTCCACTCCAACCATCATCGGTAAAATGAACAAGATTCGTAAAGCCATGTTTTATAGCATAATCTTCAAGCATTTGCTTTTGATGAACTATACTGTTACTCTCGCCAGCATTATCATCATCACGAGACAGTCTTTCATACAAAGCAGTAATGCCATTGCTTCTATCTTTTTTTCTTCTCATGCTGAACTCCTTTCTTCAATTCCTATCCACTCCTTACGCTCACAAAATATCACATCGGTAAAGTGTTTAGGGGGAGATGTTTTCCCTTCCTTGATTTCCGTGCCGCTGA
>OGYJ01001015.1_pt1 | contig 24472 bp, 19 predicted proteins | sample 1576531 | NCBI WGS metagenome assembly OGYJ01 (sample SAMEA3541574, study PRJEB24748) | human gut metagenome | biome: human gut; feature: human-associated habitat; material: faeces | place: China | collected 2012 | reverse complement strand
GCCATAGTCCGCATTTTTAGAGCTGATATGTTTGAATGTTGCCAACAGCGTCACCCACTTTCTGCAAGACTTCAAACTTTAGGGCAGCAAGGTCGGAAACCGCCGCCCGTACCTCCCCGGCAAGCTGCGGGTAGGGGCTGTGCCACTCGTTCAGCGTCCGGGCTATCTGGTTTAAGTTGCCGCCGATCCTGCCGTATTCGGCGGTCAGCTTCCCGACAGCGGCAAGCAACTCGTCATTGACGGGGGAAACGGTTATGATGGGGCGTATGGCTGCCCCGGTTATGGCTTGCCGGATAAACTCGGCTTGGCTCATGTGGTAAGCAGAAAGCCTTTCCGCAAACTCGGCGTATTCTTCCTCGGTCATGCGTGTTTTGACTACCCGGCTGCGGTGCGGTGTGTTATATCGTTTTCGCATGGTAAAAACCTCCTTTCTGTGCGTGGTGTCCTCTCACTAATAGGAGAAAAACAGGGTGTGAAGCGGAACTGTTTTTGAAAAATCCGAAAAATTATTTTGAGGGATTTTCCAGCGGCGTAAGCCGCATAAGCAGGGTTTGGGGAAGGCACTCCCCAACAAGATTCCCGCAGGGGCAAAATGAGCGATAAGCGAATTTTGGTACTGCGGTAGAATCTTGCTCTAAGAAACTGCCGGACTGCCGTTCACTTCCTACTGCCACTTTTTCAGAAAATCTATAACCAGCTTTTTCATAAAAGGCTGCGGGCTGGCGTTCTTCCTCTTACTCCCTACAACACCGCAAAAAGCAAAAATGACGGACTTTCCGGCAAGAACTTTTCCGGCGGCTCGGTCTTTCCCGACAATAAGGCGTTTCGGAAGCTGCGTTTTGCCCGCTGTCTAAAAAAATGGCAGCCTTTTTAGTTTCAATGTCTAATACGGAACTTTTGGAAATTTGCCAAAAATGGGCGCAAAAAAAGCAGCAAATCTTTTTCGGATTTACTGCTTCATGTGCCGCTGCGGGGCGGCGGGATATTCAGTTTTTATGTTATCGGTCAAGCCGGAACTTGAACAGGCTTTCAATCAGCTTTGTTCTGATGTAGTCCTCCATATCAGAGTTGTAATAGCCGTTCATCTTAGAGAAGTAGCGGATATATCCAGCGTATCGGTCAAGGACGGCTTGTATCGCTATGGGGTCGCCCTCATGTGCCTTTATGATAGTGTCATAGGGGAGAAGTCGGTTACTCATGGGACAGCACCTCCATTTCCTCTTTCAGCCGCTTCAAGGCAAGCCGTATATGCCGCCCGATTGTGCTGCGTGTCCAGCCGCTTTGTTCTCCGATTTCTTTCTGCTTCAAATGCTGGAAGTAATACAAAAAGATTTCCTCCTGCGACTGTTCCGGCAGTTCGGCAAGAGCCGCCGCAAGGGAACAGCTATCTAAAAATATCGTCTGCCCCCGGACGGAGAATGGATAAGTTTCGCCATAGTCTGGCACTTGAAAATACTCGTCTATGGTGCTTAGTGGAACAAACTTTTCTTCGGTCAAGTATTCAAGGGAGATTTCCCGTTTCCACCTCGCTGCCAGCATACGGGCAGCGTCAAAGGACGCATGGCGAATAACAATCCGGCAATAGGTATCATGGGTATAGCGGATATGTTCTTGATAGGCTTCGTATTCAGTCATGGAAAATCCCCCTTTCTTCGATTATGGGAAAGGGCGGCAGCACTTTTTGCTGTCGCCCCTTGATTACCCACCAGCAAGGACAGACGGGGCTGTCATACGGCGGGCACAGCCCGTTCATTTTACCGTTGACTGGCTCGACTGGGTTTGCTATCTCGTTTAGTATTCCTTTTTCTTGAAAATACTAACGGTCAAAGGATAAGATAAAACATATACCAATAACGAACAGGCAAGTATAGCAATTCCTCCGCATATAAGCTGCGGTGCAGTCATCTTGGGAAATAACGTATTTATGAGAGTAGAAAGCCCCATAACAATTCCAATACCGCAAAGTAAGCTGATTATCAGAAAAACTTCGTTTCGTTCCTCTCCGCCCAAATAAAACAGCGGGAAAAATATTGCTCCCATAAACAAACTAATTCCGATTCCGACAACGAACAGCATGAAAATATCTACATTTCTGTCAAGGGTAACGCCATGCAGCATAATGGAAAGTGCCACGCCAATTCCCGCATAAGCTATTCCCACAATCAACCATAGAATTTGACTTATAAAATAGCTTTTCACAATGTCTGACCGTTTTACAGGAGCAGTCAACTTATATTTGCTCCATTTTGTAGAGCTTTCTTTCCTCAAACCCGCAATCGCATTTAGGGAAAAGCCAATCATTCCTAACAGCGCATAACCCATAAGCAAAGAGGGGCTGATAACAGCGACAACAAAAATGCCTAACAGCAACATAAACACGGAAAATGCCTTTGCATTTGAACGTACAGCAAAGTAATTATTTTTAAGTAGCCCTTTCATACTCGTTCCCCCTTTACTAAAAGCAGCATAATTTCATCAACGGAAACATGGTCTATGACAACGCCTTTATATTTTCTCTGTGCTTCTTTCCCGTTGGAAACCAGCACATCAATTTGAAAATCACGTTTCCGATAGGCAAGAATATCTTTCGGGTCTAATGCAAGGAATTGACTTTCCTTGCAGCGCATAACAGCATAGTTATATACCAAATCATTTTTTGATACGGTCATAATGAGCTTGCCATTATGGATAAAAGTGATGTAATCCGCAACCTTTTCCAAATCGCTTGTGATATGGGAAGATAACAGGATTGAGTGATTTTCTTCCTGCACAAATTCCAGAAAAACGTCCAGCATTTCATCACGCATAATCGGGTCTAAGCCGCTGGTCGCTTCATCCAAAATCAATAATTCCGGGTGGTGCGCCAGTGCAGCGGCAATCGCCAGTTTCATTGTCATTCCTCTGGAATAATGTTTGATTTTCTGCTTCGCTGGCAGGTGGAAGTCCTCTAAATACTTCTGGAACAGGGAATTGTCCCACTGTGTATAAAGCCCCTCCATGACTTCGGATAGCTGCTTTGCTGTCCAGTAAGCGGGAAAATTGTCGCCGTCATAGACAACACCAATTTTTTCACGCAAGCTCGTATCTGCGTCCAGCATTTCCTGTCCAAACAGCTTTACCGTTCCGCTGTCTTTCGTGATTGTATTCAGAATACAACCAATCGTCGTAGTTTTTCCTGCTCCGTTTTCTCCGACAAATCCTAAAATAGCCCCATACGGTAGGGAAAAGGTCACATTTTCCAATGTGAAATTTGACTTGGGAAATGTCTTGGAAACTTGCTGTAATTCTAAAATATTTTCCATGCTCATTCGTCCTCCTGATAGAATAAAGCCAACAACTCCGTCAATTTTTCAAGGGAGATATTACTTGTCCGTCCAATCTCAGCGGCGGCTTGTAAATGTTCCTCTGCAATACGTTGTTGTTCCTCTTGATAAAATTCTTTGTTTTGTGCTGACACAAAACTCCCTCTGCCTACTGTGGTTTCTATGAAACCGTCCCTTTGCAAATCTTCATAGGCTTTCTGTACAGTAATGACGCTTACATGGATTGATTTTGCCAATGCCCGCATTGAGGGGATTGCGTCTCCGGCTTGCAGTTCCCCGCTCATTATCATAGCTTTAATCTGTGATGTGATTTGCTCGTATATCGGCTTGTTGGCGTTATTACTGATGATGATTTCCATAACTCACCGCCTTTGCTTTTGAATTGTACTTAATGTACAAGTACATTATAACATATATATAATCATAGTCAATCCTCAAAATAAAATTGCCAGATACAGTTATTAAAAATAGCTGTATCTGGCACTAGGAATAGGGGAGCTGCTGCCTATCAAATTGTTGTGTGTTACTTTACCGCACATGAGCATTCACTTACAGATTCAAGCTGATTTTGAAAGCCAACAACTTGCCGCTGGATTTGAATGTGCATAGCTTACGGCATACGAATGCCAGCCTGCTGATTGCGCAGGGCGTTGACGTCCGCACGGTGGCTAGTCTATTGGGTCATGCACAGGCGAGTACAACGCTGGATATTTATGCCCACGCCTTTGACAAGAACAAACGCAAGGCGCAGGAGAAACTCGGAAAGGCGATTGGATTATGACGAGAAAAATCAAGCTGACACGCGCAAACAAAAGCATTCTGCTGAAAGCGCTTGCTCCTTATTATTACCGTGAAAGGGCGCTTGGGCATAGCACACAAGAAGTTGGAAAACTAATACTGAAAATCAATTCTCTCCCAGCCGATAAAAAAGCTACTTTTTCTACAGAAGAAATCCGCCTCATGCGAATCACTATAAACAGGCTGAGGAACGAGCGTCTAGGAAAAGGGCAGTACACCGATGCGGCAGACGATATGCTGCTAAAATTATTCTGAAAATCAAACACTAACAAAAGCAAAAAACCTCATTGCAAAAAAACACATTGCAATGAGGCTTTCTGGTGCGACCGGGAGGATTCGAACCTCTGGCCTTCCGGGTCGGAGAACTACGACAGGGTGGTATAGACTGACGATGAAACGTGAATTTTGTTGGTTCTGCACATTTGCCGCCAAAACAGGAAAAAGCCCGTTGTTGGTTGTCACAACAGGCTTTTCCGACATTTTGTGGTGCTACCTGCACAGTAGTGGTCAAATGGTGGTCAACATTTGGAAAATGCTAAGACATAATAGTAAACTGCGTTCTTTTAGATAAAATCCATTCCCTTTCGAAAGTACTTCTCCTGCGGAACCAGTGCAATTAAATACTATTGATTTTTGAATTTGCAAGCGAGGATAACCGAAATATTCACTTTTAAATTTCGAGGTGGGAAAATTTTATTATACTTTTTCGCGAAAGAAAAACATAACGTATATCCTTACATACAAAAATATGACTTGACAGATAGTGGGGAACACTCTATCCTTATAATATAAATGACTAGTTATCGGAAAAATGTGCGGCATAGATACTGTGTGAGCTGTTAAAGCGCGCTGGTGATAGAAAATAGAGGAAAAGAAATGCCAATAAAATCTATTAAAATTCAGTATTATAAATCTTTTAAGGATTGTAAAGCGCTCCTAAAAGATGTAAATATCATTATTGGAGAGAATGGAAGCGGAAAATCAAACTTTATAGAAGCCATAGACTATTTCTACCAGAATTTAACCGAAACGCATCTTAGCGACACTGTTTTTGATGCAAACAATCGATACAGTAATTGTATCCGCATAGGAGTTAGCTATGATCTCTCCCATCTGCAAGCAATTGCAAAGAACAAAAGAAAGCTGTCAGAAGAAGGGAAAAATGTTCCCTATTTAAGCTTTTTTGAAAAAATTTTGAGGATAGCAGAAAGCGGTAAGAACTCGATTGTGACAGTGGAAATGGAACAGATTCGAAAGAAAGGCATTCGGTGGAACTATAACTACGAAGACCGTGCTTTTCTAAAAGGACTGTTTCCGCTGTATAAATTGGATTGTCATAATATTGATATATATGATTGGCAATCCATTTGGAATGTTCTTGGCGCAGCAGCAAATGTATCAGATTCAGAAAAGGGGAGAATATTACAGGAAATCAAGAAAATCAGCATAGAATCCTCAACTGAAATTGGTCAACGGATGTCTGCTATACAAAATATATTCGAAAATGCCGGCATTACATCTAAGGGGACATCAAAGGATTTCATAGTTTCGCTCATGCGTATTTTGAACCAAGGGAACAAGTTTACAAAATCGGGACGCGAACTTAGCTATTATTCAACCGGAACGAATTCGCTGCAATACATCCAGCTTTATCTTCGTGCGATTTTCTATTTATCAAAAAGCAAAATTAAAGAACCCTTTATACTGCTGGACGAACCGGAAATAAATTTGCATCATATTTATATTGACCAATTATGCGCAGAAGTTGCAAAAGCACAAAACTTTGTAACATTTATAATAGCAACACACTCCCCCAGAATGGTTAAAAATTTTATTCGGCTAGAAAAGGCTGAAAAAATATATAGCTTAAAAATGATTCGGAATTACAGCAGTATTCAGCATTTGACTTTTTTTAATGGCGATAGGCGTGCAACGATTGCATCCTCAGACGAATTGGCAAATGCCTATTTCTCAAAGGCGATGCTTTTGGTTGAGGGCGCAACGGAGCTGGAGCTTCTTTCCAATAGGATGTTACGAGAAATCTTTCCCTATATGAAATACGTGGATGTGTTTACCGTTGCTTCAGATAAAACGGCAAAAGACCAGTTGTCTCCGGCTAAAACACATGAAAAAACGCCTTATATTGCTGTTATAGATATGGACAAAGTCATTCAATACAACAGAAAAGAGAGACATTTTTTTATTCCGGCAACTAGTTGGATGAACTCGGAAATCCCACATGAAAAGGAACGCTTTTCATTCAAAGGCAAAAAAGATACATCCGTTCCTGAAATGAGAAACCAAAGGGCACGAATTGTTGCAATGACAAATCGGTGCCAATTTCATATTTCGGGGGATTTGTATATGTGCAATGACCCTAATTATTATGACTATGTTAGAGCAATAAAAGAATATTTGTTGCAATATAATGTGTTCCCGTGCAGGACAACTGTAGAAGGGATCATTATAAACCGAAAAAGTATAGGTTATATAGAAAAATACATTTGTGAAAAACTAAGAAAAAATTCCTATTCGGACAATGATAGAAAGTTGCATGAACTGCTGAAATCTATGTCAGTAGTTGAGCAGGATAATTTTTTGAGATTAACATTTCACGGAAAATCTGATTTGCTGCAAGGCGAAAAAAACGCAAATTTTTCAGATGAGATGAAGTCGATGCGTGAGACGATTCGTAAAGAAGTATGTCAAAAAAAGACAACGTGGTTATCTGAGTATTTGGATTTCTATTTCAAAGAGGTGGCTTCCGAACTTGGTTATTCAAATCAATATGATAGGAATCACCTCATGTCCCGTATCTCAAGTGATGAGCAATTCAGGCTGTCAATAAAAGAAAAATTTGAAAAGGATTATCCGGAACTTGTAGAATTGCTTCACTTGTCAGAAACACTTGTTTGTGATATAATTTGAACAACAGTGAGCAGTAGAAATGTCTATAGCAATATAGAGCCTTGACGTCAAGCACCAACTTGAATTTCCAAGGAACAATAGCCACTATTTGACTGAGCTGGCTGAGAATGCCTTGCAACCCTTGTATTACCATATACCGGCGCAAGCGATACTTTAAGAAAGTACTGCTTACTGTTTTTATAGGAGTTGAGTCCCATTTATATATACTCGAAGAAAGTACTCCTGGAAAAGTATTTGGGAACGCTGGAAAGCGATTTACAGGAGGCAATTGTTCAAAAAGACGCGGCATATGAAGAGTTTGATATCCCAAAACAAAATGGTGGAGTAAGGAAAATTTGTGCGGTAAAGAAAGAAGCTGCACTTTTTCGTATACAGAAGAACTTTCAGAGCTTTTACTTAAAGCAAATCGTGATTCCTGTGTGCGTTAAAGGCTTCTGCATAGGAGGGTCTTATAATAGCTATTTGGAGGAACATTGCGGAAACAGCTATTTTCTCCGAATTGATATAAAAGATTTTTTCCCCTCAATCTCCGGTGCCCATGTTAGAAAGGGCTTTGAACCTTTGATACGAGCGGAAAAAGAAGAAAGAGACTGGATATTAAATTCTCTCGTGGAAATACTCACATATGATGACAAATTGCCTCAGGGGGCGGTAACATCTCCATTCGTATCGAATCTTGTTTTTGCAAGATTGGACCAAAGAATACTGAAATATTGTCAATCTTTAGGTGTAAGGTACAGCCGCTATGCAGATGATTTGCTTTTCTCGGAGAACAATCCTCAAGGGCAGATTCTCTCTAAAAGGTGGTTTTTAAAGAAGATACGCTATATATTGTCATCTGAAAACTATCAGCTTAATTACAGCAAAATCAAACGCAGCAGCAATGAAATCTCTCTTAATGGATTTGTAGTGGGTACTACAGTCAGACTTTCCAGAAAACGGTTTACAGACATAGCAGCTGTGATTTCGTGCTGTAAGAAAAACCTTCCGTTTACAGACAGGGGTGCGAACCTTTTATTTGAAGTCAATAAACTCCCGCTGAAATATCGGGATTTGTGTCGGTATCCATTTGGAACAATACATAATTTGTCGCAATACCTAATTGGCTACAGAGCTTATCTAATTGGTTGGTCCTATAACACAACTGCGCAGACACAAAAGCAAATAGCAAAAGTTATAAGAAATATAGAAAACATCTTGCTAAAACTTGATACGAACTGCTAAGTGCGTGTGGATTTGAATCTGAACCCGCATTGTTTTGTTGTTTGATATACAGAAAGTATTCTTTGAGAAGGCGCGACTTTGGCACGATTTCTTGAGGACGTGGTTTGTTGAAATAATATTTAAAAGGATAATAGCGCAATGGGATTGTTAGATGTTGCAAGCAGTGCATCCATATGGCGCGGCTATGAATATTACACGGAACACAAAGTATTGGCGCATGACAAAGTTTCTGACACAGAATACATGGGGATTGTCCGCGGTAGCGAGGGACGGCAATATACGGTTTTTATAGATGTTGAACATCCCCGTAAATCTCATTGCGATTGTCCGTTTGCGGCTGGACGGCGTGTGGTTTGCAAGCATCAAATTGCGTTGTATTTCACAGCGTTTCCAAAAGAAGCAAAAAAGTATAAAAAAGAAGTAGATGAATAAGAAGAAGAACAGCAGTACCGCGCAGAGCATATCAATGAGTTGGTAGAGATGTTCATAAATAAACAGATAAAAGCACAGCTTCGGGAAATCCTAAGGGATGTATTATACGATAGTTCAGATTGGACATTTGATGGTTTTATCCGCAAGTATATCGAATAGCTGTAGAATATAAATTATAACCGTTATAGTACTTGGACAAATGAGATGTTCTCCCTTTTTAAAATGGAAAAAGGGAACACCTCCTTACTTTATATGATCTTTTGTGTAGATATTGTTTCTAAACGGTAAATTATTGGAATTTCCAAAAGTGCGATAGCTCTTTCTGATTGTCACCTAATAGAGTAGATGTCTATGGGCAAGTTGGTCAGAGAGCTACCGCAAGACATCTGTAACCACACATGGAGATACTTTATTAGTTTCTGCATAGTTTAACTATAAATTGTAAAAGCCTGTTGACGGCTGTCACGATAAGCCTCTTGGACATCTTGCAGAACGGTTGCACGGTAGTGGTCAAGAAACTCCTTCACTTAGTACAAGGCGTCGTACAAAAAGTGTTGACAAGGGTAAGTGCTATCTTTATCTCATTAAAGTCATCATTGAATGACTTTAATGATTTCATTGCGACGGTATCACTACAGAGGTCTTCCGCATTAAAAGAAAATGTCAGTTAGTCGGCACATTCTTCAAAGCGATGCCAATCCATCTGGGGGCAGTAACTATTTATATAGTGGTGATATTCCCGGAAAAAATCATTCCCAATGCTTTCTACGAAATCTACATATCGTGTATGGTACTCATGAACTAAATCAAAGCCGTTCCCAATAATAGCCAACTGAGTTAAATCCTGTTGACGACGTTCCATAGCACAGCCCTAATCCTTCATACAGGAGATAGAATCTCTACTATCTTACGACTTTAATCGATATTTTCTCGCCCGGCTGCTTCCCTCCGCAACAACAGCTCCGTCAGAAACTAATTCTGCCAAATACATCTTTGTGCGGGAAATTTGCAGACCGACGGCATCGGCAATTTGGACACTACTAGCTTCCGGTGTGTCGGTCAAATATTGAAGAATGTCGTTCTTTCTCTTCTCTGAGATAGAACTGGACTTTCCGCCGTTTTTTACCGCCACTTTTTTGCCGCCACTTTTTGCCGCCACATTATTGGCGGCAAACGGCAACACCAGTGTTGTGCGGTCCGGATTAAAGCTCTCCGCGATTTCCGGCTCCTGCCAGCCCTGTTTTTGCCAGACGGTACGGATGCTCGGCAAACCGCTGCCTGCGCGCTCACCGACATTGATCAGGTTGAACATCTTAATAAGCAACTCGTTTCGAGGGTCAGATATGCCGCCGACAAGGGCCTCCTGCACATTGATACGGAAAGCGCCGGGATTGGCGATGCGAATTTTATCCGGCCATTTTTGAATCACCAGACCGCGTCGGTCATAGTAGTCGGCATGGATCAAGGCGTTTGCCAAAGCCTCGCGCAAAGCCTTATGCAGAGGAGTATCGTCAATGCGATCTGTGCCTTCCAGCTTGAAAGGCACTTTAATATCCTGCGCAATTCGGTTATATACGCGGAAGTAAAAATCGCAAATGTTGCCGCTCCAATCGCCGGAACTGGAAACGATACGATCTGTCCAACGTTCATCTTCTGCGGTCGAACGGTCATGCTCTTGATAATCCAGAAAATAATGCGGGAACTCGCGTACAATTTCGTATTCATGACCGAACATAAGCAATCCGGCAGCAGTGGGGCGCAGTTTTCCGTCTGTGTCTCGCGCCATAGCGCCAATGCGGTGCAGAAAATCCTCCACAGCCAATTCTGACCATACATGGCCGGGTCGGAGATTATCCATGCGCTGGCGATAGCGGCGGATGGTGTCCCTGTCAAGGCAGTCTATCGTCATAGTATCCATGACGCGGGCATCCTGCGAAATATCCGCCTGATCCCGCAACATAGCGCGTACTTCATCCTTGGTACAGCGGTAATCGCCCTCGCCGTTCCGACGATATGTTCCCGAAAAAGGATCAACGCCCGTGTAGACGGGTTTGTCGTGGCGGTCGGCGCGGGGTACTTCGATGACAACAATCTGGTTGCCGCCACTTTCTACGATCTGTACATTGCGGTCAGAAAGAATATTTACATTGACGATAGAATGATTGTTGACGCTATTCCAGAAATCCGCAACAAGTTTTTCGGGAGAGGAAAGCGGCACACTGGAAAAGCTCTTGTCTGCATTTTCTACAACGCCAAGCAGAATATAACCGCCGAAAGTATTGGCAAAGGCTGAGTATGTCTCCCAGATGCTATGGGGTAAACCGCCTTGTGCCTTTTTGGCTTCTATGCGGTTGTTTTCTCTGTATTTACTCAATTGGGATAAATCTAGCATAACATCTATCTCCGAATACATTATTTACAGTTAAACTAAATCCATTATAGTGCAAAGAGCGTGTAAAGGTCAATGGAATTGCATTATGCTAGGATAAAATTTTTGAAGTCAATATTGTAGGATTTGCTATCACACATACAAGCTGTTTCCATATAGAACTTCAATTGATGCTATAGTAATAACCTTTATAATAATGGGTTTGGATATGGTTGACTATAGCATAGAAGTCGATAAAAAGTGAGTTGTAAAATGTGTGAAAAACGACATGAAATTGAGTACTATAAAGCTGCGCAGAGAATATGAAACAATCGATAATTCGTTGCATTTTTTGCGAGATTGTGCTGGATAGCGTAGTTACTTATAGGCATTCGGTCGGAGAACTACGACAAGCCCGTACAGACCAACGTTGAAGCGTGAATTTTGTTGGTTCTGCACAGTTGCGTCCAAAGCAAGAAAACGCCTGTTGGTGGTTGTCACAACGGGCTTTTCGGTGTTTTACGGTGCGTCTGCACAGTAGTAGTCAAATGGTGGTCAAAGAATGTAAAATAAAACGCAATAGAGTACCACTATTCCCGGTATATGACCCTTGCTTTAGCATCTTGCTGTTTTCCTATATAAACCCGTTCATTATGTTCAATTCCAAAAATGCTTGTGCATTTAATTGTCATGTTCATGCAAAAATATCCCAAAGAGTTTGTCCAACTTTCCCAACGATTTCTATAGACATCCTCAGCGAAATATATATCGAAAGCAAGTTTCTTCATCATCAATCTGTGGCTTATTCTGCTTGCAAATTTTAAATTACTTCATATTTCCATTGCAAGTATCCATAATTTTCGTCCATAAAGTGGGCCAAAAGCTGAAATCACTCCAGCGGCCGGGGATAAGCCAGCCGGGCAGGGTTTGCAGAAAATGGGGTACCGCCCACGCAAATGCCAGTGCTAAAGCAAACAGGGCTGCCCCGTGCAAGACACCGGGCAGGGCACAAATAAAGCGCAGCAACAGCACGACCAAAGCCAGTCCGATAATCAGGGCAGGCAGGGCACACGCTGCTTGAGCCAGCCATGCCTTTTGGGGGCCGTAAGTGATGGCGGTGATCTTTCCGGCACCGGTTGCTGCGGCCCACTGTTCGGCGTCCGTTTTGGGGGTGTCGGGCGAAAGACCCCGCAGCGCCGCGTGGGTAAAGCCGCTTTGCGCCGGATAAAGAAGCGTTTTGCTTTTACTTTTAAACACGCCGGAAATGAAATACTCGGTACGGTCCAGTGCAACAGTCAAGCCCATAATATCATAGCTGCCAAACAGTGTCCACGCCAGCGTCGAAGAAATCGCGCACTGCTGTCCTACGACACCGGGTGCTGTGCCCTGAAGATATTCCACGGGCAGACAGTCCTGCGCTGTACCGTCAAAGCCGATACAGGTCACATCTTCCGCTGTGCGGTCAGAATCTGCCGAGACCGCTGCTGCTTTCTCGCTCCAAAAGCTGGCAGTAACGGCTTGAGTGTTGGCATTACTTTTTTCCCATTCCCGTGCAGCGGCAAGCTGCCCGGCTGTAAGCGGGGAAGACAGGGTCACCGTCACGGTTGGGTTCTGCTGTACAATATGCGCTGCGCGGGTCTGCAAAAGCAGCTGCAAAACTACCAGCAATACTGCCGCAACCGCCCAACCTCTTTTACGATGCATCATGGATCTTCACCCGGTCCCCGGCCTGCACGGCCCGCGTACTGCTGACAATGACCTGTGTATCGGCGTCCAGCGCACCACTGACGGCGGCGGTGGTATCGCCCGTTTCCACCACCGTGACAGGCAGCGATACTACGATATTCTGCTGACCCAAGATTGTGGCTTTTTGTTCGATAGCCAGCACATAGCAGCCGGTATTATCTTTATGTACCGCGCTGGCCGGCAGCACACAGGGCCGCTTTTCACCCTGCACCGTGGCCGATGCGTTGGCAGCACCGGCACACCATGCCCCTTTGGACAAGGTGCATTTTGCTGTAACGGTGCCGTTTTCATCCGGGGCCGAAAGGCTCTGCACGGCGGCATCACAGCTTGCGCGGCTCTGGCTCAGGTGCAGTACAGTGCCAACTGAAACAAGGTTGGCTTGAGATTCTTCCAAAGGAATTTCGGCGGTAAAATCGGCATCTGCAGCCAGCTGGCCGCCCACGGCAGGGGAGGGCTGCCCAACCACGAGATCCAGCGACACAAGGGTGCCATCACTGGGGGCAGTCAGTGTGCCGCCCGCCTGCTGCACGGCAAGCAAGGCATCCAGTTCGGCCTGCAGGGTTTCGGCATCAGAGGCCGTTACAGCAGCAGCGGCGCGGTCCAGTGCGTTCTGTTTTTCCGTGGTTTCCTGCTCTTTCTCCAGCGTGTGCAGTGCGGTGTTGCGGTTATCCTCGGCACTTTGGGCGGCGGAAAGTGCCGCATTGTTGGCATCTTCGGCGGCTTTTTGGGCGCTGTACAGGGCATCCTCCGCAGCTTCCAGGGCAGCGGCGGCGTTTTCTACGGCGGCCTGTTTTTCAGCGTCGTCCGCATAGCTGGCATTGCGGGCTTTTTCCAGAGCGGCAGCAGCTTCGTCCCGCTTGGTCTGGGCACGGGAAACGCTCTCTTCACCATCGGCGTAGATTCTGTGTGTTTCCTCGTAGGCACGTTCTAATTGCTGCTGGGCGAGCTGGGCGGCGTAGGGGTCGGCGGTGTCTCCCGCCGTCTGTTGTGCGGCCTGGGTCCGGGCCTGCTGCAACGCGGCCCGCTTGGCGTTTACGGCGCGGTCCACTTCAGCGGCATCAAACACGGCCAGCGTGTCCCCGGCCTTGACGGTCTGCCCCGCCTGCACGGGTACTGCCATGACCAGCAGACCCGCGGGCACTGTAAAAGGTGTGCCGCCCGCAAAGCTGACCGTGGCCGTAGTGCGCACGCTTTTTGTCACATTGCCGGAGGACGGCCTCTGCACCGTCACGCTGGCCATGGCTGCCCCTGCTGTACCGCGGGCCAGCAGTGTCAGCACCAGCAGCAGTGCAAAAAAGCGGACAATCCACCCAAGCCGCTGGCGCTGGCGTGGGTCCATCCCGGTAAGCAGTTCGATAGGTCCTCATCCTTTCACGGCTCCGGCCAGGATCCCCTGTTCCAGATACTTTTGGCCGAAAGCAAAAATCAGTACGGCGGGCAGCAATGCAAACAGGCTGGCCGCCATGGTCAGTGCCAGGTCGCGGGTAGTATCGGTCAGATAGAGTGACAGCGACCAAAGCGACTGTGTTTTTAAAAAGGTCATAGGCTGTTCCAGCGCATTCCAGGCATCCAGAAAGCTCATGGTCAGCGCAGCCAGGATACCGGGCAGCCCCACTGGCAGGCCGATTCGCGCAAACTGCTGCCACGGGGTCGCGCCATCTATAGCGGCAGCTTCCAGCAGCGGCAGAGGAACAGCGTCAAACCCGCGCTGCATCACAAATACGGGAAATGTGCTGAATGCCCCCGGCAGAATGACCGCCCAGACAGTATCCATCAGTCCCAGGTGGTTTATCGTCAGATAGGCAGGCACCATAGTGACCTGGAACGGCAGCAACATTAAAATAAGGTACAGCCCCCGCACGGCCCCGCGCCCGCGAAATTTCAAGCGGGAGAGTGCCCATGCGGCGGGAGCACCCACGACCAATTGACCAGCCAACTGCGGAAATGTCTGCAGGCAGGTGTTCCAATAGGTGGTAAAGTATTCCGGTGTGTCCAGCAGCAGCTTGACAGCAGGTTCCAGCGTAGGGTAGCTGGGCAGCAGGGTCCACGCAGCCTGCCCGCTGCCAGAAAGCGCCGGGCCGATGGTCGCTGCCAGCTCCTCCGAGCCGGTCAGCGTGCCCATCAAAAGGAACCATAGCGGGAACCATACGAGCAGGACGAATGGGAAAAGCAGAATTTTTTTTAGAGCCGTTTTATGCATACCGCGATCACCGCCCCCAGCGCCCCTGCCATCAGGATTGCTGCGGCGCTCAGCCTTGGCAGATCCAGTGCCAGGAACCAGTTGTTGAACAAATGCTGCAATAAATAGATGCTTTTTTCCGGGTAGGCCCCGGCCACCAGATAGGCTTCGCGGAAAACTTTAAAGGTGTTCAGCAGACTCAGCACCAGCGTGACGGCCAGTGTGGGCAGCAGGTTGGGCAGGGTAATGGCTGTAAACTGCCGCCACCCACTGGCACCATCCACGGCAGCGGCCTCGTACAAGTCTGTGGAGATGCTGTCCAGCCCGCTGGACCAAAGGATGCTGTCATAGCCGATGTTTTTCCACAGATAAGTACCGATCAGCACCCAGAACGCAGCATCCGTGCCCATAAAGTCACAATGGGTGCCAAAAGTTCCGTTCACAAGGCCGTTTTGGGCAAACAATACTTTCCAGAGCAGTGCAAGGCTTGCCACCGGCAAAGCCATGGGCAGCAAAAAGGTTGTGCGGCAGACCTCGGCCCAGGAGGTATTTTTTAAGCCTTTCGCCCGTAGCGCCAAAGCCAGTGCCAGACTGAGCGCCAGCAGCAGCGGAACGCATACTCCGATAAACCGCACCGTATTTTCCACCGCCAGTCGGAACGCATCGTTGCCCAGTACCGCCGTATAGTTGGCAAGGCCCACAAAGTGTCGCCCCATCGTGTCGGTCACGCTGCGGCGCACCGTCTCCACAAAGGGGGCCAGCACAAACAGGGTGACACCGCACAGGCTGGGGGCCAGAAACAGCCAGGGCGTAGGGTCCGGGTGTTTGTTTTGTCTTTTCTGCATACAATTTTTTCCTGCAAAGCGATGCGCGGGGCAGCATGGCCGCTCCGCGCACCGATGTTACTTTTGTTCTGCCAGATACAGCGCCAGATCACTCTGCACACCCGCCACAGCGGCGGCCACGTCCTCGCTGCCGTCAATGATGGCCTGGGCATGGTTTATAAAGTTCTGCTGCAGCATCACCGGGAACAATACAGGTGTGGTGCAGTTGGCGTAGAAGGCATCCAGGTCGCCGACATACGCGCCGGTCACTTTACCCGTTTTTGCGCCGCTTACCGTCGCTTTGACGGCATCGAGTTTTTCCCGCAGGCAGTCCGCCCGCACCGTTGTACCATCGGAGCAATACTGGCTTTGCACATCGGTGCCGAAGAACGCAGCGGCCAGCCCCTTTGCGGCATCCGGATTTTTGCTGTTGGCATTCACGCCCACCAGTACCTGCGGGTTATAGGCACCCTGCGTCAGGCCGGGCATCGGGATCATATCCACGGGAACGGCCTCGGCATCCGCATCAAAAATATCGTTGGTGCGCGCCATTGCAATGACGGCGTAGGGGGTGGCAACATCCATCCAGCCGAATTTGGCGCGGCTGCAGGTGCTGTACTCGTCCTGCTGTGCATCGATGGTGACAATGTCCGAGTTGTCGTAGCTCTGGGAAGATACACCGTCCATCTCGGTGTTGATATAGTCAGCCATGCCATAGTAGTCGGCAGTTGTTTTCACAAAGGTAAATATCTTGGTCAGGGCGTCTGCATCCAGTGCGCCGTCGTGCAGCAGGGCATTGGCACTGGAAGGCAGGAGCAGCTTCGCGAAGTCAACGCCGCTGGCCAGCGCCAGAGCATACTTCTGGTCATCGGGCAGAGCCGTGTAATATTCATCGCTGTACTGCTCGGTGTCGGGGCGGGGTGCAGCGGCCAGCACGGCGTCCTGCAGGTCGTTCAGGTCGGTCAGGCCGTCCAGCGTGCCCGCGTCACCACAGAGTGCCGGGACGATGAACCGCGCAGGCAGCACATAGGCCCTGCCATCGGTCATAAACGGATCGATGATATTGCTCTGCAGCGCATCCAGCGGCACGGTGTCACTCATGTCAGCCAGCATTCCCTTATTGATATAGGTCGTGTAGTCGACACGATCCAGAAGCAGCACATCAGGCCCTTCCCCGGCCAGCAGTTCGGTGTTCAGCTGGGTCAGCGCATCGTTGATGGCGGCGCTGACATCATCGGTGTCGGTCTGCACGGCGGTTTCAAAGGTAACGTCCACCTCGGGATTGGCTTTTTTGTAGGCGTTCACGGCCAGCCGCGCCGTGGCGGAATCCGCCAATGACCAGACGGTCAGCGTTGTGTCGGCATGGGTGGGCAGCGTTTCGTCATAGTGATAGAAATAGAGATCGCCGTTTCCGCCGCTGTCGCCAAAGAGCAGGACCATAAAGTCCTCCGCCGCCGTGCGCAGCAGAGAGAGCGGATAGTTGCTGGAAATGCTCATCGCTGTGCCCTCGGCAGGGACGACCTGCTCCGGCAGGGTGCCGCCGGGGGCCAGGCGGTAGATGCCGTCCGTGCAGGCGTAATAAGCCGCGCCGTCTGCGTCGCCGGTCAGCGCTTGAGAACTGGTCGCATTGGGGACCGGGTTCAGCAGTTCGGTGCTTGCGCCGGTGGCGGGGTCCAGGGCGTTCAGGATAATATCGCCGGTATTATTGTCAAAGCTCAGGTAAACAAGCTGGTTGCCGACTGTCGTGAGGGAGTTGAGGCTGTACGCCAGATCCTGCGGCAGTGCGGCGGTCGTAACACTGCCGTCAGTCAGGCTGACCTGCACAAAATCCACGGTGTCGCCGTTGGAGACAAAATCCAGCTTATCCCCCTGAAATACAGCTGTGTTGGGGTTGATGCCCTGCTTTACCGTGTCATCCTCTACAACGGTTTTGGTTCCGTCAGGTGCCTGCAGAACCAGCCCGGCATTCTCCCCGTCATAGGTGATAAGCGCCTGCTCACCGTCCGGCGCAACGAGGATCCACGTGACCATCGCATCGCCCACGTCAAACGCTGCAGGTTCCGATGTCCAGTTGGTTCCGTCAGTGCTGGTGCGGCGGGTGTAGTCTTCGATGCTGTCCTCCCCCACCTTGCCGGTGTACAGAACAATCGTTCCGTCCGCCAGCTGCGTCGGGTAAGAGATGAGCTGCTCACCGCCAAGGTCAACGCGGCTCTCGACCCAGCGGCCCATCTGGGTATCGGTGGTGTCTGCAGCGGTCAGGCTGGGAGTGGTGTCCTGCCTGGCGCAGCCTGCCAGACTCAAAATAAATGCCGTGCATAATCCGGCACTGATGATTCGTTTCATAAGTATGTGCCCTCCTTCATCGGGTGTAGCACCAGTATACCGCCCGAATCTTGAATTGTCCTTGAAAAAAGCTGCGGCTTTTCAAGACTGTTTCAAGGTTTGGGGTGTATACTAGAAAGGGAAAAGGAGAATTATGCCATGCGGATTTTATTGATCGAAGATGACCGCGCCCTTTGCACGGCGCTGCTGCCTGCCCTGCAAGCTGCGGGCTATACTGTAGATACCTGCCACGACGGCGCAGACGGCAAAACCCTTTTGTGCGGCGGCGCATACGATGTCTGTGTACTGGACCGGATGCTGCCCGGGCTGGACGGTCTTAGCCTGCTGCGGGCCGCCCGCGCCAAGGGATGTACCACCCCGGTGTTAATGCTGACGGCCCTGTCCGGCATCAATGACCGGGTGGACGGCCTGGATGCCGGTGCAGACGATTACCTGGGCAAGCCCTTTGACACGCGGGAGCTTCTGGCCCGGCTGCGGGCACTAACCCGCCGCCCCGGCACCACTGCCGAATCTGCCATACGCTGCGGTGACGTGACGCTGGATGCCGCCCAACTGACCCTGAGCGGGCCAAAGGCCGCTGCGGCCCTGACCAAGAGGGAGGCCGATCTTTTAGAGGTACTGCTGCGCACACCGGGGCAGCTGCAGACCCGTGCGGTGCTTTTGGCGCGGGTTTGGGGACCACTGGCCGAAGTTGAGGACGCTAATCTGGACTGTTACATCCATTTTGTGCGGCGGCGGCTGAAAGCCGTAGGCAGTGCGGTAACGATCACCACCGTGCGCGGTAGCGGCTATAAGGCGGAGGTACCGCCATGCTGACTGCACTGCGCCGCCGTTTGACCCTGCTGATGACGGCGCTGACCTCGTTGGTGCTGGCAGGTGCGCTGGTCGTGACATGGAATTATGCCGCCGCCCAGTACAGGACCGCCGCGGAGACGCTGCTCACGCAGAACTTCTCTGCCATCGTTGACCGGCTGGACAGCGCCGACAGCGTAAGTGACGCTTGGCTGGCTGACCAGGAGCACAACAGCGGCTGCCTTTTGTTTTTGTGGGACAACGGTGCCGCGCTGCATTTTGCGGGCACCACGGGCAGCGCCGATGCCCGCAATGCGGTTGAACCTCTGTTAGAAGAAGGTTTTTCCCCCCTGCTGGACACAAGTCTGCATGACAGCAGCGGTGCCGTGCAGCGGCAAAGCGCGGTGTTCACGCTGAACGAATACCGCTGCCACGCAGCCTTGCTGCCGCGCGGCACAGCAGGCAGTTATCTGCTTGTGGCCGCTTTACAGGATATGGGCTTTGTACACCGTCATGCGGTCCAGACAGTTGTGCAGTATGGTGCGATCTGGTTCACTGGCACACTGCTGCTGGCGATCATCAGCTGGCGGCTGACCGGCAAAGCGCTGGCTCCGACGGCATTGGCCATGCGGCGGCAGAAGGAGTTCATCGCCGCAGCCGGGCACGAACTGCGCAGCCCGCTGGCCGTAGTAAAAGCAAGCCTGGACGCTGCGTGCCGCACTCCTGTGACTGAACGCGCCACCCTTTTGCGGAATGCCGAGCAGGAGACGGACCGTATGGCGCGGCTGGTGGAGGATCTGCTGGTGCTGGCCAACGGCGACTTGGATGCCTTGCCGGCCCATCTGCACCCCATCGCACCGGATAACCTCTGCCTAGAAGTATACGATGCGTTTTTCCCGTTGGCGCAGCAGCGCCAACACCCGTTAAGTCTGACCCTGCCGGAGGACAGCGTTCCTTCCATAGAGGCGGACCCGGACCGTGTAAAGCAGCTGCTGGCAATCCTGCTCAACAATGCGTTTGACCACACCCCCGCGGGCACCCCCGTGGAACTGTGCTTGACATACTGTGGGGAAAAAATCACCCTGGCCGTGCAAGACCACGGCCCCGGCATACCGGATGCCGAAAAAGCTCGGGTCTTTGACCGTTTTTACAGCGCTGATCCCAGCCGCACCGACAAGCACAATTTTGGCCTTGGTCTAAGCGTAGCCAAGGAACTGGCCCGGCTGCATCATGCAGACTTGACCGTGACCGACACCCCTGGCGGCGGGGCAAAATTTGCGGTGACTTTTGCGGCAAGGATATCTTAATGCTTGATTGACATCCATAACCGAAAGATGCATCAGCGAACCCTGCTGATGACTATGTACAATACATTAGACGGTGAGCAAACTCTCTAATGAAATCCATCATAGGTGGATTGTCGCCTTGAATTGTGAATGTCGTGTAAACAATTAGCACTTACTGTTGACCGACTGCTAATCTGTGGCGTATACTAGACTTACAGATTTATTCTGTACCAGCACCTTTACAACTGAATACACAGCATAACAGGTACTTTACTCTCTCGGTGGGGCGCACAGCAAGGTCAAGGCAGACCCTAACCCACAGCGGGGAGAGAACATAATGATACTCCAGATGCCCCACAGCTTCAGATGGGGTGACCGCGCAGGGGTTGTAATCAGTAAGATTCTTGCAGAGTCAGTGTACGGTCGTTGCCAGCGGCTTGCCTGTTGTGTTCCCAAGTCTGGGGGCGAGCGGCAAATTAGACATTTTTCTTCAGCATTTATTTTGATGTACACGGTTTCTTTTATTATCTATATAACTGTGCAATTGACGCTACTATGCGTATTATTTGATTTTTATTGAATTCACATCAAGATTTGCGGAGAAAGTGTACCCTTACGCCCGGATAGAACAGAGAAAATATTGAAAGAGCCCGGAGGGCCTTACCAAATCGGTAAGGTTCTCCGGGCTCTTTTTTCTCCCCCAGAAAGTGTATTCAAGAGGGTTACACAAGGCAACAGAAATAATCAAGAAAGGATGTGAGTATATGACAAACGCAAAACAGATGAACTGTGCGAAATACGCACGCGGACCGCCAAAGTGAATCAGAACTGATTCACTCTAGGGTGATAAAACCGAAAAAGTGAATCAAATTTGATTCACTCAGTTTGTCAAAAAACTCTTGTAGGGGCGAGCATTGCTCGCCCGTGCCCGTTTGTCTGTGAAAAATCTTTCCGGGAAAACGCGTTGCTGCGCCAAGTCGGCGGGCGACCAATGGTCGCCCCTACACTTTCAATAGGCCAATGGGTGCCCCCCGCGTGAAAATACATTTTTTCAAAAATAATCTAGCCAACGCACGCATAATATGTTATGATAGTAAGCTGAAGACTTGTAGTGTGCCCCAAGGGGCCGCGCAATTTTACAAAGGGAGTCTTTTTGATGAAAACTACTACCAAGCTGCGCGTGGCGCTCTTCTTCGGCGGCGTATCCAGTGAGCATGAGGTCAGCTGTGTTTCGGCCTCGGCCTGGCTGCGCGCGCTGGGGCAGTCCCCCTGTGCAGAGCAATATGAAGCATTTCCCGTCGGCATCACCAAGGACGGCCGCTGGCTGGCCTGCAGCCCCACGCCCGAGGCCATGGCCGACGGCAGCTGGGAGCAGGGCGACTGCACGCCCTGCATCCTCAGCCCCGACCGCGGCGACCACGGCCTTTGGCTGCTGAAGGACGGCAAAGCCGAGCTTGTCCGCATTGACATCTGCGCCCCCGTCATGCACGGCAAAAACGGCGAGGACGGCACGATTCAGGGCCTGTTTGAGCTGGCGCGCATCCCCTATGTGGGCTGCGGCGTGCTGGGCAGCGCGGTCTGCATGGATAAGGCCGTGGCCAACGCCCTGATGGACGCCGCCGGTGTCCCCCACTGCCGCTGGGCCGCCGCCAGCCGCGCCGACCTTGCGCTGAACGGCCCCGTGGTGCTGGACGCCGTGGAGGCAAAGCTGGGCTACCCCATCTTTGTCAAGCCGGCCAACGCCGGCTCCAGCGTAGGCATCAGCAAGGCGGCCGACCGCGCCATGCTGGAGCAGGCGGTTGAGATTGCCCTGCGCGAGGACGACAAGGTCGTTTTTGAGGAGTTCGTGGACGCGCAGGAGGTCGAGTGTGCGGCCATCGGCAACCCCGATGACCCGTCCACCGTTGCCACCACCCGCCCGGGTGAGATTCTGGCCGGGGCGGAGTTCTACACCTACGATGACAAGTACAAAAACGGCGTGTCCCAGACCGTCATCCCCGCGCATCTGAGCGAGGAAAAGCTCGACGAGGTGAAGGCCGAGGCCCGCAAGGCCTATCTGGCGCTGAACTGCGCGGGTCTGTCCCGCTGCGACTTCTTTGTGGAGCACGGCACCGGGCGCGTTTTGTGCAACGAGCTGAACACCCTGCCCGGCTTTACGCCCATCAGCATGTATCCGAAGCTGATGGAGCATGAGGGCTACAGCTATCCGGCGCTGGTCGATAAGCTGCTGCAGCTGGCCCTGCACCGCCGGAAGGGGGCTTATTGATGGACACACGGCCCATCGGCGTATTTGACAGCGGCCTTGGCGGGCTGACCGCCGTGCGCCAGCTGCGCCGCGTGCTGCCCGGTGAGGATATCGTCTATTTCGGCGATACCGGCCGCGTGCCTTACGGCAGCCGCGGGCGGGATATCATCGTGCAGTATGCGCGGCAGGATATACGCTTTCTGCTCAGCCGGGATGTCAAGTTCATCATCGCCGCCTGCGGGACCGTGTCCTCGACCTATCCGCCGGAGGAGGCCGCCCGGCTGCCGGTGCCCTACACCGGCGTGGTGGGCGCCACCGCCCGCGCCGCCGTGGACGCGACCCGCAACCACCGCATCGGCATCATCGGCACGGCTGCCACAGTGCGCAGCGGCTCCTACGCGGCGGTCATCCGCGATATGCTGCCCGATGTACAGATTTTTGCGCGCGCCTGCCCGATGTTTGTGCCGCTGGTCGAGAACGGCTATTTCAATGACGGCAACCCCGTGACAAAGCTCATCATTGCCGAGTATCTGCAGGAGCTGAAGGACGCCGGTGTTGACACGCTGATCCTTGGCTGCACCCACTACCCGCTGCTGAAAAAGATGATCGGCGATTTTATGGGCGATGCGGTGCGGCTGGTGGATTCCGGCAAGGTGACCGCGCAGGCCACCGCCGCCGCGCTGGCGGATCTGGGGCTTTTGAACGGCAAAACGGACGGCGGCACCGCCCACTACTATGTCAGCGACACGCCCGACAACTTTGCCGAGCTGGAGCAGATGTTCTTAGGCGAGTACGCCGGCGGGCCGGTAGAAAGAATCTCGATTGAGACATACTAAGCAGAGAAAGGCTTCCCCCACCGGGGGAAGCTGTCACCGAAGGTGACTGATGAGGGGCGGGTTGCCGTAGCCGCCCATTTACCGGGTAACGACGGAAGGTCTGCCCTCATCCGGCCCTGCGGGCCACCTTCCCCCTTGGGGGGAAGGCTTTGGGGCATTACTCCTTCGCCCAGCCGTAGGAGCAGCGCACCGCCTTGTTCCAGCCCTTGAGCCGCTCGGCGCGCTCTGCCTCGGTGATGGCGGGGGTAAACTTGCGATCCACGGCCCAGTTCTGCAGCACATCCTCGGTGGACTTCCAGTAGCCGACAGCCAGCCCCGCCAGATAGGCCGCGCCCAGCGCCGTGGTCTCCACACAGCAGGGCCGCTTGACCGGCAGGCTGCTGATGTCCGCCATCGTCTGCATCAGGTAGTTGTTGGCGCAGGCGCCGCCGTCCACCTTCAGGGCCTTCATGGTGATGCCGGAGTCGGCCTCCATGGCGTGGAGGACATCGTTCACCTGATAGCACAGGCTGTCCAGCGTGGCACGGATGATGTGATTTTTGTTGCAGCCGCGGGTCAGGCCAACGATGGTTCCGCGGGCGTACTGATCCCAGTGGGGCGCACCGAGGCCGGTGAAGGCGGGCACCACATAACAGCCGTTGGTGTCCTTCACCTTCCGGGCCATATACTCGGAGTCGCGGGCTTCTTCCAGCAGCCGCAGCTCGTCCCGCAGCCACTGGATGGCCGCACCGGCCACGAAGATGGAACCTTCCAGCGCATAATTCACGCTTTTTCCGCTGCCGCACGCAATGGTCGTGACAAGGCCATTTTTCGAGACGACCGGCGTTTTGCCGGTGTTCATCAGCAGAAAGCCGCCGGTGCCGAAGGTGTTCTTCGCCTCACCCGCCGAAAAGCAGGTCTGCCCGAAGAGCGCGGCCTGCTGGTCGCCCGCTGCGCCTGCAATTTTGATGCCCGAACCAAAGTGCATCGGGTCGGCCTCCGCGTAGAAGCAGCTGGACGGCATGGGCGTGGGCAGCATACAGCGCGGGATGTTCAGCTCCCGCAGGATATCCTCATCCCACTCCAGCGTGTGGATGTTGAACAGCATCGTGCGCGCATACTGCATATTTTTTGAATACGATTTACCGAAGTTACCCTTTGACTCAACA
>OGYJ01001014.1_pt1 | contig 24478 bp, 14 predicted proteins | sample 1576531 | NCBI WGS metagenome assembly OGYJ01 (sample SAMEA3541574, study PRJEB24748) | human gut metagenome | biome: human gut; feature: human-associated habitat; material: faeces | place: China | collected 2012 | reverse complement strand
CCGTACCATCAGTCCGATGGGAGCCCGCCTGCTGAAACGCTGGATGCCCTGCTGGAGCTGGACGCCCCGCTCCGTCCGCTTTCCGGCGGGCAGCTCCCCCAGAGCGGGCGCCAGTGGCAGGGCGGCAAACTCTGAGCTGGGCGAAAAAGCAGAAGGTGACGGAGAGGGGAAAGCCTGAATTTAAGAGGTGAAAAATGAAACCATCCGATGGATTAATGCGAAAGGCGGTGTAAAACAATGGCTTCCAGCAAAGAATATCTGCATTTTATTTTGGAACAGTTATCTGATTTGGAGGATATTTCGTATCGCTCTATGATGGGAGAATACATCCTCTATTATCATGGCAAAATCGTCGGCGGGATCTATGATGACAGATTGCTTGTAAAGAAAACAAGATCTGCTTTGGAATGTATGCCTGCGGCGGTTTGTGATTTTCCGTACGCAAGGAATTGATTTCCGAGGGGAGAACAACTTCGATTTGATCAACCTCATATTTCAGCGTTCTGTCGAGGATATGAACATAGAATTCATCGCCGACCTTCATATCGGTGAGACAATCGAAAAATGTTTCGCCCGGATAACCCGAATGGGCAGAAATTACGGAATGTGTGCTAGTACCGCCTACAGGCAGGGAAGTGTTTTGAAGATGCCCTGCACCTTTGGAAAGAATCTCTTCGCTTGTGCCGTGATAAATCGGCAGATAAACATTGATTTTCGGCACATCAATATAGCCGATAAGACCGTTATCATCAACATTGAGAGTTTTCTCATAATTTGCACCGATTTTCTGAAAAGCCTTTTCGTCGAACGGGTCGGTAATTATCATATTATTTGAAAGGCTGTTATTGTACTTAGCAGCCTCTTCAAACATTTTTTGAGTTTTCTCACTCGGCATCTGAGCAACCCTGTTGGTGTACTCCTTAACCCTGCTTCGACTGACATAGTTATTAATTGCGGAGCTGACAAGCGGATAGCTCATTATGCCGATTCCTGCAACGAATATTAAAACTATTAGTAAAATTGACAGCTTTCGTTTCATAAAATTTTCCTTTTCTGCGTGTTTTTGTTCCATTGTTATTATACTATATTTTGCCGTGCAGGGCAATATATCGACAGCACAGCGATTTGTGCGAACAGTAGGGGCGTTCATTGGACGCCCGCAAGTAAAGACACAACTTGTCTGTTATATTATTGTTTTATAAATGCGATATTGTGATTACTGAATTGTAGGAGCGAACCGTGTTCGCCCGTTCGTGTGCAATGCACACGATTGCACGCATTGCGTGCAAAATTGAATACACAATTTATGTTATATCAAAACATATGTGTATGGACATAATGTTTCATCAAGCGGGCGTCCAATGAACGCCCCTACAAATTATACACTACTTTTTTGTATAAAAAGCTATGATAAATTCATCAAGTGGACGGATAATATCCGCCTCTGCGGCTCTTCTGTAAATAGAACGGGGATGCGTTGCCGCATCCCCTGAAAATTACATATATCACAGATTTTAAGATAAAGATATTCGATTAATTATTTAGCTGCTTTCTTTCTCTTAAGAACAAAGAGGAGAACGCCTGCACAAGCGATAAGTGCTGCACCGCCAACATAGAACATCATTGTACCCATACCACCTGTTGAAGGAACTGTTACAGGATAATCAGGAACTTCTACCTGATTTACTGTGCTTGAATTACCGTCAACTGTAACTGTGATAACACCTGTTGTGCTAATAACAACTGTGTACTCAGAAGAGTTGAGGTTGTAACCTGCAGGAGCTACTGTCTCCTTAACCTTGTATGTACCTGCAGCGAGCTTTGCAAATGTAACATTACCGCTACTGTCTGTTGTCTTAGTGTCAATCAATGTACCCTCTTTTGTCTTGAGCTCAAATGTTGCATTGCCAAGACCCGTCTTGTTATCTGTTGTACCATCATACTTGAATACAGGAAGGTCGAATGTGTAAACATATACTGTTTCACCAGACTTTTCAGTCTGACCGTATGTGTTTGTGTATGTAAGTCTGTCGCTGTTGCTGTTGGCTGTTGTAGTGTTGCCTGAAACAGCTGTATCCTTAAGAATTGCTGTAAGTGTTACAGTAACATCTGAACTTGCATAGAAGTTGTTTGTGCCTTCCTTAGCAGCTTTAAGATAAGACTCTGAAAGAGAAATCTTAATATCTGACTGTGATGAAGCATCTACTGTGTAATCTGAAGTTGAAAGTTTAGTGTTGTCAACCTTAACTTCTGTTACAGCAGGAGTGTCAAAGCTACCTGAAAGGTTATCGTGGATTGTGTATTCAGTAAGCGGAACTTCCTTAGAACCTGTAACTGAAGCTGTGAGCTTAAATGTTACTGTGTCGCCTGCAGAAGCAGTTGTGCTCTTAGTATCGATGTCGCCACCAACGATTTCCTTAGAAACTTCAACTGCACCTGTGTTAATCTTGAGTTCGATTGGAGCTTCTGCTGAACCCTGAGTTGTCTTTGTGCCCTCAGGAAGAGCAAAGAGAGCGCCGCCCTTTTTCTTTACGCTTGTTTCAGCAGGCTGGCCTGTAACCTTAACATAGTAAACACCTGCTTCATTTGTACCGAAGTTGTAAACATCTTCGTCAGAAGCGAATGTGTGGTCACCCTTGCTGTCTGCATCTGTAAATGTTGCACTTTCACAAGCAGCGAGAAGAGCCTTTGAATCGTTACCTGATGCATTTTTCCAAGTCTTGAGAGCTGTTGCAACAGCTGTGCCACCCTGGATTTCTGTATATTCGCCTGTTGTTGTGTCAATTTTTGCTACCTTATAAACATTTACTGTAAAGCCGTTCTTGCCCTTGATAAATGCGTTATAAGCATCGCTTGTTGCAGCGCTTGCTGAGAATGGAATCATGAGAGCGATCATCATTACTGCGAGAACTGCTGCAAAGATTTTCTTTGTAGTTTTCATTTTTCTTTCTCCTTTGTGTTTGATTTAATATATGTAATTATATTCTAACCGAATGGTTAAACGGGTTGGGGTGGCTGCATGGCGGACACCGGCTAACAACGATGTCCGTAGCAGTCAAAGAGGTTTTCTATGAAAGAAACATATGATTAAAAAATCACCTGTTCTAACAAGTTAAATCATATTGGGTTACTTTCTGCGTCTTGCTCTGCGTTTTTTACGACCTTTTCCGTAATAGATTGCGTAACCCGTGAACATTGTCACCGCAAGACCTGCAACCGACAAACCGAGAACAAAATAACCGTTCATTCCGTCACCGCTTGCCGAAGGCATTGTAATTGCGCCGTCAACATAATCATATGTAACATCGTACTTACCCTCAACAGGAAGTGTGAAGTATGTGAGTGTGTAATTCGGGGTGTAACCCTCTGACGGTTTGTACTCAAACAGACAGTATGTCTGATATGTTGAAGTACCTGATATATAATTATCGGAACTTTTGCTCCATACAACATTACCGTTTGTTTTTGTAAACTCACCCTGACCGTCCTTGAAGATTGTCAGATTGTCAAACACAGCCTGACCGTTGCTGTCTGTCTTTTTAGAAGTCATATGAGTTTTCATTGTGGCATTTTTAATGATTGTATTGATATCATCTGCAGTAAAGATACCCTCCTCGGATACCTTCATCACCGCAAATTCCGTACCACTTACATTACCGCCTGACTGATTCTTCTTGTTTACTGTTGCACTTCCGTGTGTGGTTTCATTTTCAAACACAGCTTTTTCAACAGAAGGAGAATTGTTGAAGTAATCTGCAAGCTGAGCATCGGTTTTGCCTTCAATATCTGAGCTCTTAACCTTAATATACTTAGGCGGCGTTACTTCACCGCCTTCAAGAAATTCAATCTCGGCAAGCCAGGTGTTTGTATCCATTTTATAATCGGATGCATTTTTGCCCTCGGCAAGAGCCTCGGTAATCTTAAATCTGTAAACACCCACACTGACTAAGCTGAGGTCTTTGAATTCAACCTTACCGCTTGCGTCAGGTGTTGCCGATTTCTTGGAAACTAATGCTGTGCTGTTTGTCTTGATAGTATTGCCGTCAGTATCCTGTTTTGCTGTATCCATTGATTCAAGACCTGTCAATGTATAAACGAACTTGCTGCCGCTGTAAGGCTGACCGTCAAGAGTCTTATTTACCGAAACAGCAAAGTTTGTAGGATTAACCTTATTGACAAAGTCAAGCACATTTCCTGCTTCCGCAAGAGTACCGACGAATGTACCGTTGAAACTCTGATTGCCTACTTTATAGGGAATATAACCTGTAACGGTTTTCTCTGTAATCTTATAGGTTGCACCTACAGGAATATTGAGAAGCTTAATGCTTTCGCCCTTTTTGATTGTGAACGAACCGTCCAAGGATGTACGGTAAACTGTGCCTGAATAATCACTTGCGCCATTCTCTTTGAGCCGATACTCAAGAGGATAGGTCTTGTAGTCATAGGTTGAACCGTTGCCGTCAAAGTCGAGAGCAATTGCAAATGTAAACTGCTGACTTGTATCGTAGTCAGTTGTACCGTCTTCATCAACAACATTCTTTGAAATTTCAAGAGGTGCTGTCACTATCTTGTTGGTATAGTCAAGCTGGAGCTGTGCATAAGCACTGTCATCATCGGGATCTACAAGCTTGAATGCCGAGTTTGTAGCTGAACCGCTCTTGATTGTTGAACCGACTCTGTTGTTAACAAGCTCCCAGTTCGTTGTGTATTTAAGCTTACTGCTGTTTGTTGACTCGTTAACCGTCATATCATTGCCGGTCTTGAATGAGTTGTCAAAGTCAGCCATATAACCATCTTTAAGTGTGAAACCGCTGTTTGAAAGAGTTTCACTGCTTGTGCTTTCGTCTGATTTTGTAAGCTTGTAGCTTTTACCGGAGGTATCGTTGTCGTTCTCTTTGATTGTATAACCAAAAGCTTCATTAGCTTTGAGGTCATCTGAAATTTCAGAAACAACATCGCCTGTATCAAGTGCCTTTGTAACCTTGAGATCATTGTTGGCAGGTGTCATTGTAAAGTTTACTGAGAAGTTAGACTCAGCCTCACCACGCTCCATATAGAATACTACCATATGGTATGTCTTGTTAGGATCAAGCTGAACACCATTGTTGATTGTCTTTGAAACTGTGCCAAGGTTCACCGCATGCGTTTCACCGGGAATATATGAAGTACAGGAATCTTTCTTGACAGTCCAAGCATTTCCATAAAAATCATCAAGATTTGAAGCGTAGTAAAGTTTACCGCTAGTATTCATATACTTTTCGAACTCAAATTCGGTATTGTTGCCAAGCTGTGACTTTTTGAATTTGTAAAAACCGTCTGATGTTTCATAAGGTTTTACAAAATATGCACCGTCATTAAGTGTACCAACCCTTGTATCCTGCCAAATATGCAAACAGAAGTCATTATAAGCGGAATCTGTTCCAACCCAAAACTCATCACTAGGAACTGTAACTGTTGTCGATGATGATGAAGTCGATGACGGAGTTGAGTAATCGGCAAATACATTGTCGGCAGTTGCTTTCATTGTATTAAAGTTAATTGAACCGCTTGCCTCTTTATGGTCACCGCCGAGGTCGAGAGCAAGCTCTGCATCAGCACCTGTTGAATCCTCACCGATATAAACCCAAAGGTCATCGTCACCGCTGAAGTTAAAGGTTGCAGGTTTGTCGTCTGCAAGTAAACCGTCCTTCGGAACTCTGAAGTCTATATCAAGTCTGATACCAAAACCATAGTCAAGGTTAGAGTTAGTACCCTTGCCCGATGATGTATTTGAAGTATTGTTGAACGGGAAAATACCATAACCGTTGGTGCCGCCGAAGCTACCCAGGTCATCGAGAATTCCATACTCCTTATCCGCACCGTAGTTAATTTTTGTAGGTGTGAGGCCGTTCCATGTGAAGTAGATGTTATCGGCTGCACTCTTTGAATTAAATTCATAAGTAGTAACGCCTGCACTGTCAGTAGTTGTACGGAACGGGAAAGATGACTTATAAACATTGGCAACTCTTGAGCCATCATATGTAGCGGTTGAAAGTGCCTCAGCATCAAAGTAAGGAGCCTTGACACCATTTATAACCTGAAGATCGCCCTTGCTGTCAAGCCTGTTGTACATAAGACCCTGTAAGGACTGGTTATAATTACCGCCATCCCATTTCATACCGTTGGAGTTGTTTACTGCATAGTAATAGTTATCATCATAATTGTTGATGTTTGTAAGTCCTTTTGCGTGAGTCTCAAACGTATTGTAGTGGGCATCACCCTTATACATATTGCCGAAGTAGAGAGGATACTTCCAGTCCGAATTATAGTTTGAAGCAATGTTGCTTATGTAGCCGTTGAAGTTATCAAACTGATACCAATAGTCATACATATTGCCATTACCCTGACACTGAAGATACCCTTTCTCCTGCTCCATATCCGACCAGTAGTCAAAGTATGTTGCGTCAACGCCTACTATGTTAGGATTATTTGAGAATGAATTTTCAACAACAGCGTTAAAGTCTACATTGCCTATTTCCGAGAATTTTGTCCAGCTTTCGCCTCTGGCTGTCTTAACATATGTAGCCGTGTTATCGTTATAGCCCGAACCATCATATTCCGAATCTGTCGGATATGAAGTTGCGAAAGATGCACCGTTGAGATTAGATTTTTGCGGATGGAATCTTAAAACCGCATCTGTCGGAATTTTACCGCTGAACACCACATGACCGTTTACCGTGGTTTGTGTAAGCTCAACTGTTCCTTCATAGGCATCGTTGTAGTCAAAAGTTGCATAAACCTTTGTAAGCGACTTCCAGTCATCGTTTGAAACATAAACTGTTTTATATGTTGCCTTTGACTGTTTGTCTGGAGATTCAACAGAAAGGTATTTACTTTCTTTGAACGAGCCGTCAGTTGTAAGATAAAATTCCGTGTCGCCCGAAGTACCCGAAAGGTCGAGAGTCTTGATAAACGGATTAGTCCACTGACTTTTTGAGGCGTCATAAAGAGCATTATCGGTACTGTATGAATCGTTAATACTGAGGTCGCTTGTTTGATTATTGCCCTTGCTGTTGAAGATTACATATTTATAGGATGACTTAACATCCACATAGTAGTAATCGCTGTCCGAAGATGTGAGCTTGTTCATTGCAGCACCGGGCCACTTTTCATTGCAGTCAGTATCGGTTACCCAAGAATATGCATAAGCTTCGTTATAGGTGTTACTGTTACGAAGATAGATACGACGGGAATCGCTTGCAACAGTCTTTTCGGGAAGAGTAAATTTAACCCCGGAAGAAAGCTCAATTCTTGTTGCACCGGATGGTGCAGTGGTTTCAAAAACTCCCGAAGAATTTTTGCTTACAGTACCCGTACTGAGAACCGTGCCGTCATCCTTAGCAAAACGATATGTAACAGAAGAAAAATCTTTCCATTCCTTATTCTTGGTCAGGTTAATATAAATCTTCTGTCCCGAAGATGTTGCCGCAAATACATTAAGCGACATACCCGACACGGCACATACCGAAAGCATGATGGTAAGTGCAAGCACAAGGGAAAAGCTTTTCTTTACGGTTCTGCAAAGCTTCTTACCTAATTTCATAATTTTTTCTTCTCCTTCATTGCCGATTACTTTGTTTTGGCAGTCAAAGTACAATTAAACAGGACTGCATAGGACAGTCCAACATATCTGCCAACTAATTATAAAACGCAAATTTTTGAATTTGTTCTTCTTTTTGATTTGCATACAATTATATAATATTTTATTGCACTTTTGTAGAGGCGATATAACCAAACTTCGGGTAATGTTTTTGGTTATATTGCATATCTGCAAATACGATTTAATATTTTTGACCATAATGTGATTTTATTACTTATTTATCACCGTTTTTTGTGTTTAAGATAAATTATACCCATTGTACAACCTTAACAGGCAGTTAAAAAGTCAATTTTAGCGCTAAATTTGTTGACTTTTAATTCTTTTTTCAAAAATATCAAAAATTTTTATGCAAGTTCACTCCAAGCTGCGCGTGTAGAAATATGTATTATTTTGCGATTGTTGTTTTTAAACATAAAATGCCCCAAAACCAGCATTTTGCAGAAATTTTCAGATATATTTTTATAATCAATATCTATATCTCATCAAATTAATCACCGAATACCTTGAAAATTCGGCACAAATAAAGGGCAGAGTATTGCTCTCTGCCCTTCAAAATGTAATTCACTTAAATCGCAATTATACAAACCGCTTTATGCAAACATATTAAAGATCTCTGCCGCAGCACTTCTTGTACTTTTTACCGCTGCCGCACGGACAGGGATCGTTTCTGCCGATTTTCTTGCCCTTACGGATAGTCTTGTTGACAGAATCCGTACCGTCTGCAGAAGTTTCTGTAGGCTGAGCAACCTGCTCACGGTGAAGCGCTTGCTTTACGGCGTCCGACTGTTCAACAGCTTCTTCATCATCGGATGCAGACTTTGCCGCTGCGGCAGCCCTCTGAGCTGCTCTCTTTGCCGCTGCAATTGCATCCTGCCTTTTCTGAATCTCATAAACACGCTTTGGCATAATAAGCATCATCTTGACAGTATCTTCACGAATGCTTTCAATCATCTCATCAAACATATCGAAGCCTTCAACTCTGTACTCAACAACAGGATCGTGCTGACCGTATGAACGAAGTCTGATACCGCTCTTGAGCTGATCCATATTGTCAATGTGATCCATCCAATGTGTATCAACATTCTTGAGAAGGTAAACACGCTCCATCTCACGGATTGTTTCCTCGGGAAGAAGTTCTTCATTTTCCTTGTAGATTTCAAGAGCATCGTCAACGAGCATCTTCTGAATCTCTTCGGGTTCCATATCTTCAAGGTCCTCAAGACTGAAATCATACTTTGATTCATCTCTTATAAGCCAGCCTGCGTAGTAATCCTTGAGGCTTTGGAAGTTCCAATGCTCTGCAGGACCTTCGGGGAGATACTGCTTGATTGAAGTTGCGATTGTATCCTCAACCATTTTGAGGATTGTTTCGTGGAGATCCTCACCGTTAAGAACCTGATCACGCTGACCGTAGATGATTTCACGCTGTTTGTTCATAACATCGTCGTACTGGAGGACATCCTTACGAATGCCAAAGTTACGAAGCTCAACCTTTTCCTGTGAGCCCTCGATAATACTTGTGAGCATTTTATTCTCAATAGGCATATCTTCGGCAACATTCATACGCTCCATCATCATTTTCATTCTGTCACCGCCGAACAGACGCATAAGGTCATCCTCGGTTGAGAGGAAGAAACGGCTGACACCCGGATCGCCCTGACGGCCTGCACGGCCACGGAGCTGGTTATCAATACGGCGTGACTCGTGTCTTTCCGTACCCATAATGTAAAGACCTCCGGCCTCTCTTACCTTTTCAGCCTCGCCCTTAATTTCTTCCTTATACTTGTCATTCAGTTCTCTGAATGTATTTCTTGCATTGATGATTTCTTCATCATCGGTTTCCGCATAACCTGTAGCTTCTTCAATAAGCTCCTCTGTAAAGCCCTGCTTACGCATTGCGGCTTTTGCCATATACTCTGCGTTACCGCCGAGGATGATATCGGTACCACGACCTGCCATGTTGGTTGCGATTGTTACCGCACCGAGTTTACCTGCCTGAGCAACAATTTCAGCCTCTTTTTCATGCTGTTTTGCATTGAGGACATTGTGCTTGATGCCTCTCTTTTTGAGCATTTTTGAAAGAAGCTCCGACTTCTCAATTGAAATTGTACCGACAAGGACAGGCTGTCCCTTTTCGTGAGCCTCAACAATTGCGTCAATAACAGCGTGGAACTTGCCGTTTTCTGTCTTATAAACCGAATCGGGGAGGTCTTTTCTTAAAACAGGCTTGTTTGTAGGAATTTCAACAACATCAAGCTTGTAGATTTCCTGGAATTCTTCCGACTCTGTCTGAGCAGTACCTGTCATACCAGAAAGCTTTTTGTAAAGACGGAAGTAGTTCTGGAATGTGATCGTAGCAAGAGTCTTGCTTTCGCTCTGAACCTTTACGCCCTCTTTAGCCTCAATAGCCTGGTGAAGACCTTCGTTAAAACGACGGCCGTACATAAGACGACCTGTAAACTCGTCAACGATAATAACTTCGCCGTCCTTGACAACATAGTCAACATCAAGCTTCATAACGCCGTTAGCCTTGATAGCCTGATTTACATGGTGCTGAATTGTAAGGTTATCAGGATCGGTAAGGTTTTCAATACCGAAAAATTCTTCGGCTTTCTTAACACCGCTCTGTGTGAGGGTTGCTGTTTTCTGCTTTTCATCAACAACATAATCAATGTCGTTTTCCTTGTAATATTCCTCCATATCCTCTTTTGCGTCAAGTTCTGCAAAACGCTGAACTTTAAGAGTTTTTGCAAGAGCGTCTGCCTTTGCATAAAGGTCTGTTGACTTGTCGCCCTTACCCGAAATAATAAGAGGAGTTCTCGCCTCATCAATAAGGATTGAGTCAACCTCATCGACAATTGCAAATGCGTGCGGACGCTGAACCTTGTTTTCCTTGTAAACTACCATGTTGTCACGGAGGTAGTCAAAACCGAGTTCGTTGTTTGTTCCGTATGTAATGTCTGCGGCATAAGCCTTTTTTCTGCCGTCATTGTCAAGGTCATGGCAGATAAGGCCGACCGAAAGACCGAGGTATCTGTAAAGCTTGCCCATCCACTCCGAGTCACGGCGTGCAAGGTAATCGTTGACTGTTACAATGTGAACACCTTCACCTGTAAGAGCGTTGAGGTATGCAGGGAGGGTAGCAACCAAGGTTTTACCTTCACCTGTTTTCATCTCGGCAATTCTGCCCTGGTGAAGAACGATACCGCCGATAATCTGAACGGGGAAGTGCTTCATGCCAAGCACTCTCCAGCCTGCCTCACGACAGGTTGCAAATGCTTCGGGGAGAATATCGTCTGTTGTTTCGCCGTTGGCAAGTCTTTCTTTAAGAATTGTTGTCTGGTTCTTGAGTTCACTTTCGCTCATAGCCGCATATTTATCTTCGAGTGCAAGCACCTTGTCACAGATTGGTTGCACACGCTTAACTTCACGCTTGCTGTAGTTGCCGAACATAGCCTTTAAAAAATTCATCAGGGTTCTTCCTTTCAATGTACCGAAAAAATCGGTCAAACTGTATTTTCAATAATATAATTTTAATTTACTGCACCGCAGACGCTCCAAGGCTTTTTGCAGCCTGAATCATTGCGGTCTCAACCACAGGACCGGCATATTGGAAACCGAAACCCGAATCCTGTACAACACAGGCAAAGGCGAGAGGGTAGTCCTCATCTTTTGAGTAGCCGACCATCCAGCCGTTAGGGTTCTTATCATCGCCGACTTCACCCGTACCTGTTTTGGCACAGACTGTAAGTCCGCCGAAAAGGTTGTCGCCGTAGTAATCCGAAACGGTGTATCTCATAACATCATCAAGCTTTGCCGCCGTATCGGATGAAAAAAGCTCCTGTCCGCTGCTCTTGTAGTTTATGCCGAGTGCGGAGAGTATAGACTCATCTTTGATAATGGTAGGGTTTGTAGCCTTACCGCCGTTTGCGATTGCACCGCAGATAATTGCCATCTGCATCGGGTTTACCTTGTCATTATACTGACCTACACCCGACCAGCCAAGCTGGTTTTCATTGGCATCGCTGACATCATATGAACCTTTTGCGGTTTTAATTCCGTCAACATCAAAGGAGCTGTTAATGCCGATTTTCTCGGCAGTTTTTGTCATTGTGTCACTTCCGAGTTCAACGGCAAGCTTTGCAAAAACAATATTGCAGGAATGTGCCATTGCCTCTTTATATGTCAGCGTTCCGTGAGTTTCCGTACAGGTAACTTCACTTCCGCCTATGTTCTCACTTCCGTTACAAACCCAAGTGCGGTCATAAAGGTCGGGAATATTCTCGATTGCCGCCGCAGATGTAACGATTTTGAAGATTGAACCCGGGGTAAAGGTTGACGAAAGCACATTATCAAGGTAAACGCCCTCGTATTCGCTTTCGTTGTCCTCGGTAATTTCGGGAGGAGCCTGCGGATCGTAAGCCATGGTGCTTATGGAACAGATAACCTCGCCTGTTTTGTAGTTATATATTACACATGCACCTTTTTTGTTATAAGCTGCAAGAACATCATAAGCAGCCGCACAGGTTGCGGAATCGACTGTCAGCTTTATATCGTGAGAGGCACGCAATGATTCCGGCATATTAAGTCCGAAAACAAGGTTATAGCCTATCAGCTGAGAACGATACATACTTTGAACAGCCGTTGAAATGTTAAGGCTGTCATCACCGACAACATGAAGCAGAGATTTTCTTACACTCTCGCTTTCGTTATAAACTCTTTTACCGTCAACCGTCTGTGCAAGAGCCGTGCCGTTGCGGTCATAGATCGCTCCTGCCTGTGCAAGGCCGCCGTCACCTGCTATATGCGCATTATATGCCTGATCAACCCAGTCGTCTGCCCCTGTTACAAGCTCAAAGGCAAGATAGCCGAGTCCGCCGATAAACGCAAGCGCAACTATATATATAAGTGTACTTCTGCGAAGTATTTTTTTCAAACCTTACACCTCCCTGTGTATCAGTAGGGGCGTTCATTGGACGCCCGCAAGTAAAGGCACTAATTTTATTTAATACCAAAGTACATATATGAAAAACAAGTTTTCAATTTACTAAACTTATCTTTTTACCGAATAAGTTCTCTCGTCTGCGGCTTTGATGAATGCAACAAGTCCCCAACAAGACATAATACTTGAACCGCCGGCAGACACAAACGGAAATGTTACGCCTGTGAGCGGAAGAACATCGGTTGCACCGAAAACATTGAGAGAAAGCTGAACGACAAAAAGTCCTGCCGCACAGCACGCTGAAATTGAATAAAAGGTACTTCTGCTTCGGGTTGTAATTGCCCTTGCATAAATAAACATTGCACCTACTGCCACGGCAAGTGTGAACGCAACGATAACTCCCATTTCTTCCGAAACAAGTCCGAAAACAAGGTCACTTTCGGATGCGGCAACCTGCTTTAAAAAACCGTTGCCGATACCTACGCCGAAAAGTCCGCCGCTTGCCATATATGTGAGAACTCTTGCCTGCTGATAACCGAGGTTGTCCTGAGTATGTTCCCACACATGACGCCAGCCCGAAAAACGGTCGGCAACATACGGTTTAAACTTAAGGACAAAGGTTACGCCGAAGATTGCGGCGGCAACAGCAAGAATAATCGTCTTGAAATCGCCCGAGCGCATAAACGCTGTGAGCAAAAATGTTACAAAGAAGATAAGCGCAGTACCGAAGTCACCCATAAGAGCCAAAAGTCCGACGCATACTGCCGAGAAGATAATGTACTCAAGCAGGTTCTTCTTTGTCATCAACACATCAAGCGAACTTGCGCCGATAAAGATGAAAATAATCTTTGCAAGCTCTGACGGCTGAAATGAAAACGAGCCGATATAAATCCAGTTGGCGGCGCCGTTTGTAATCTTACCGAATACAATTGTTACGCCCAAAAGACCGACCGCACAAATCATTGCCGGAAGTCTGAGTTTATTTACCTTATCGGGATCCTCAATCAGCTTGATAATTATGCAGAAGAAAATCATACCTATTGCGGCGGCAACAAGCTGAACATAAGCCGAGCGTTCCGACTGTCTGATAAGCATCATTACGCCTATGCCCGTCAAAAACAGGGCAAGCGATTCAAGCTCGAAATTTACTCTGCGGATTACAAAATAGGAGACAAAGAAGAATCCCCATTCAACAGCCGCAAGAGCGCCGAACAGCACGAGCGGAGCCATTGTATTTGTGCCGTCATTCCAGAACATTGCCTGAACGCACATAAAGAAGTGAAAAAATGTAATAAGAAGCATAAGCTTCCACGATTTCATTGCAGGCTTATCGCTGACCTTTGAGAAAAACCAGCTCGACTGCAACGGCTGTTGGAACTCCTCGCCTCTTTTTACTATAAGGCTTGTACCGCCTATTGTTATTGTATCGTCAATAAGCACCTTTGCTCTGCCTCTTGTTCTTTTGCCGTTGAGCATTGTGCCGCTCTTTGAGTCGGTATCGCTTACATACCAACCGTCTTTACGGCGAAGGAGTACACAATGATTTCTTGAAACCGTCGGGTCATCAACGGTTACATCACTGCTTTTACTTCTGCCGATTGAATTTTCCCAGAAAAGCACGGGGAGTATCTCGCCCGTTGCAGGGTTCAAAAGTGAAATCAAAGGAGTTTCGGGACGGCGGCGACGGCGCATTGCGGCAAAGCACTGGTACACAATTATTATTGCATAAACAGGCATAAGAAAACGCAGTGCAACAACACCCATATCGAAAATTATCGAAAGATCCGGCACTTTTTTCAACTCCTTCACAAATCATCTGTCCTAAAAATAAGCATACTTAAAGTTATACAGTTTAAATAATAATCCAATTTCCTCCAAAAGTCAATATTTTCATTCGTGAAGATAGTTTTTTAAGTCAAATACTTTAATGCCCGAGCGTAGCATTGTAATTGTTCATGCAATTTCAATGTAACGGCGAACCGTGTTTGCTCGTCTGAAATAAGGAGCAAAACAAAAAACAATATTACTCAATAAAGTATTTTTTATCAAAATTTGCTTAAAATATCGGCAAAGTTTTATTATTTTAATTTTGGATAACACCTTGATTTTTTTAATTTTATAGCATATAATAACTGTGATGGATGTTTGATTACTCATCTTATCGTTGAGTGTTTCGCCACTTGTTTAAAGAGCGAGTGTTTTTATCGTTGAGCGTTTCGCCGCTTGTAAAAGTGCGAGTGTAAAAGTAATCAAAAAGCGGGTACTCTTTGCCCGCTTTTATTTTTAATGAGGTAGAATATGAAAATCGCATTTTACAATGTAGACTTGGAATACATTGATTATCTTAAACAATACGAAACTTCAGTCCGTGGATTTACAAGAGTACCTAATGTTAATTATAGAAGCGGTAACAACAAGTTTTTCTATGGGACGGTTCTCAACATTAACAGAATTGACTACTTTGTACCTATATCATCAAAACAGCACAATAGACAGGACGATATACAAATCAAACCAAAAAACGATAAATACTGTAATGAGTATGCAACATTAAGATTTGCCTATATGTTACCTATTCCACATAAGTGCATCAATATGTTGAATATCAACGGAATTACCAACAACACACGAAGAGAAAGAATCAGAAAAGAACTTGCTTTTTGTAACAAATATAGAGATAAAATTAAAAAGCAAGCACAAAACACCTACTACCGTATCACAAACAAAGTAAACGATAGACTTGTTCATAACAGCTGTGACTTTAAATTACTTGAACAAGCATACATAGATTTTTGTAATGAACATAATATTCCTATTGACAAAAATAAAGTCAATTAACGCAAAAGACCTCACGAAATTCGTGAGGTCTTTTATCATGATATATCTATGAGGATTAATGAAGACTTTTCATTTTATCGGCTTTATCACGGCATATATGCGACCATTTGCAGTCACCGCACACCTGCGAAAGCCTGTCTTTTAAAATTATATTTTCCCTTGCAATTCTCGAAAGCTCTTTCCAATCGGCAGTATCACCGATTTTCATTCCGAGTAAATCAAGACATCTTTTGTCATAGCATGACGCCTTGCCCGTAACATCGCAGCTGCCGTTGTCACGGTTCGGACACGATGAACAAATTTCGTCACAACCGCCCGTAAGCGTAAGGTTTGCGTTGTTATTTTCAAGAACTGCCACTATTTTTGCCATTCCGCAGACAAATTCATCGCTGTAACCCTTGCCTTCAAAAAACTGCACACAAAGGCTGTGATGCGGTCTGAACTTAAAGCTTAACGATTTTGTCAAGACGATTCACCAAAACTGTTGTAACAACAATCTTTGCAGCATCTGCAAGAAGGAACGGAACAACGCAGGTGAGAAGTGCGGCAACAAATTCTGTATGCATTGCAATCATAAACCAGATTGTACCGAAAAGGTAGCATACTGCAAGACCTGCAACCATTGAAACCGCAAGCACCCAAAGCTTTCTGCCGAGAAAATCAGTCATAAGTCCAACGATAAGTGCCGTAAAGAGGAAACCGATGATATAACCGCCTGTCGGACCGCCGAGAACGCCGATTCCGCCTGAGAATCCTGCAAACACGGGAACACCGATTGCACCGAGGAGAACATAAACCGCAACGCTGATGAGTCCTCTTTTCCAACCGAGCATAGCCGCAGCCATAAAGATGCCGAGAGTCTGAAGTGTGAACGGAACTGTCATCGGAATCTGAATCTGTGCGCACACTGTGATGATTGCGACGAACATCGCCATATACACAAGGCTTAATACATTACTTTTTGATTTACTGTTTGTTTTTGCTTCTGTCATAAAATTACCTCTCCTTTGCAAAACCGCTTCTTATGTTTTGCAGATTGTCAACCAAATTGTTTTATCGGTTGACAATTATTATAGTACCGATTATCGCATTTGTCAACCCGATTTATGTTTTAAAGTGACAATTACAATCCGTTTTGATGTAACAATTGACTTTACAACCGTCTTATAATACAACTGAGTTAACCAAACAGAACACAAAAACAGGGACAGCGTTTTGCTGTCCCTGAAATTTTTGTAAAGATTAAGTTTGCGTGCTTACAATTAAGCCTTGTTAACCGAACCGAAAAGTTCCATCTTTTCCTTAACAGTAGCCTTAATAGCCTCTGCACCGGGAGCGAGGAGCTTTCTTGGATCGAAGCCCTTGCCTTCGAGATCCTTGCCCTCTTCAATGTACTTTCTTGTAGCTGCTGCAAATGCGAGCTGGCACTCTGTGTTAACATTGATCTTTGAAACGCCGAGTGAGATAGCCTTCTTGATCATGTCGGCAGGGATACCTGTACCGCCGTGGAGAACGAGCGGCATCTCGCCTGTAAGCTGCTGGATAGCGTCAAGAGTTTCAAAGCTGAGGCCCTTCCAGTTTGCAGGATACTTACCGTGAATGTTACCGATACCTGCTGCGAGCATTGTTACGCCGAGGTCTGCAACCATTTTGCATTCCTTAGGATCTGCGCATTCGCCCATGCCGACCACGCCGTCTTCCTCGCCGCCGATTGCACCAACCTCAGCCTCAAGTGAAAGACCGAGCTTGTTACAAGTTGCAACGAGTTCCTTTGTTTTTTCAATGTTTTCCTCGATCGGATAGTGTGAACCGTCGAACATGATTGAGCTGAAACCGGCTTCGATGCACTTCTTAGCGCCTTCGTATGAACCGTGGTCAAGGTGGAGAGCAACAGGAACTGTGATGTTGAGTTCCTCGAGCATACCGTTTACCATACCAACGACTGTTTTGTAGCCGCACATATATTTACCGGCACCCTCAGATACACCGAGGATAACAGGTGAGTTGAGTTCCTGTGCTGTTAAAAGAATTGATTTTGTCCATTCAAGGTTGTTGATGTTGAACTGACCTACTGCATAGTGGCCTGCCTTTGCTTTTGTAAGCATTTCTTTAGCGTTTACTAATGGCATTTTAATCTTCCTTTTTTAAAAAATTTCAGCAGACAAGCGTCCCCACCTGCCGATTTAAGTTTATTATACAATATATTTTTGAAAATATAAAGACCTAAAAAGAAGATTTAGTGAAAATTTTAACAATTAGTCGAAAAATTCTTCATTTTGTCCTGTTTTAGTCAATTATCACTAAACTTTCAAAATAAACTCACACTTCCGTAACACAACAAGGTTGATTTTGATTTTGTGAAAAGGTATAATATAAATGTAAATTACAATACTTGATTTTGGTCAAGCGTTGTATGATAATATTTTTTGTAAACTATCCCGTAGGGGTAGTCTTGCGACCGCAAGTAATGACAGATATTTTATTGCAAACAAAGTTTTATAAATATAACAAAACAACCGATATAGTGACTGGCGGATGATATCCGCCCCTACGAAATATTTGTTCATTTCGGCAATTTGCTTGCAAAAAATTTTGTTTCATTACTTAAGGACAAACGCAGTTTGTACCCCACGGTAACAAATAAATGTAGGAGTAACTTTTATGGACAATTTTGACAACAACAATATGGGTGGGTTTGAACCGCAAAAGCCGTTCACCGAAAAGCCCGTACAAAACAATAATATGAACACGGAACAGACAATTCCCGTTTCCGAACCAGAAACACAGGAAGAACAGGCTCAGAATGTTCAGCCACAGAACGGCAACACACCGTACGGTGATTATATTTTCGGCAACAACAATCAAAACACGGCAAACAATGCAAATCCGACTGAAAATGTTCCGCCGTATCAGCAAAATCAAAATCCGAATCCGAACACCTACGCTCAGCCGTGGCAGTACGGTTACGGTCAGTATCCCTACAGCGGACAGAATCCGCAGTATAATCAGAACAATCAGCAGTACGGTCAGTATCAGAACAACACAGGATACAATCAGAATGTACCTCCGTATCAGCAGAATATGTACGGACAGCCTCCCTACGGCAACAACGGTACATACAATCAGCAATACAATCCGCAGATGTTCGCACAGTACCCCCAAAAGAAAACAAAGGGCGGAATAATTGCGTTGATTATCGTTCTCTGTTCACTTCTTACAATCGGTTTTATCGGTATGATGGTATACGGATTTTCGGTTGGCATAAAAGAAGATTTGAACAACGACCGAAGTGATTCGGGCAATTCGTTCAGACTTCCGAATAAAGACAGCACAACACCGTTTGAAACCCTTCCTAACACCTCATCGCAGGGTAAAACTCACGATGAGTCGGACTACAGTGACAAGGTGAACAAGGATTACTCGGGTATGAAGCTTGAAAGCAATCCGAAAGACGCAAAAACAAACAACAGCTACACAGCTGCAAAAGCGTCAGAAAAGGTTTCCGACTCGGTAGTCGGCATTCTCTGTTACTCGGACGATGTACCCGATCAGGCTGACACAACAACCGCATCTTCACAGGGAAGCGGAATTATCTTCTCACAGGACGGCTATGTTATCACAAACGCTCATGTAATCGGCAACAGCAAAACAGCCTATGCAATCAGAGTTGTAACATCTGACGGCAAGGTATACAAGGCAGGTGTTGTAGGTTACGATTCAAGAACCGACATTGCAGTTCTCAAAATGGACGATGCAAAGGGACTTACTCCTGCAACATTCGGTGATTCGTCACAGCTTGAGGTTGGTCAGGACATTATCGTAGTCGGCAATCCCGGCGGTCTTGACTATCAGAACACAACAACCAAGGGCGTTATTTCGGCGCTTGACAGAAAACTTTCAACATCAAGCCTTACAAAGTACATTCAGACCGATGCCGCAATCAATCCGGGCAACTCGGGCGGTCCGCTTGTAAACTACTACGGTCAGGTTGTCGGAATTACAACTTCAAAGATTGTTTCCGAAACTTACGAAGGTATGGGCTTTGCAATTCCGTCACAGACAGTAAAAAATATTGTTGACACACTTGTAAAGAACGGCTATGTTGAAGGCAGAGTAAAAATCGGCATTTCGGGCATTGCAGTAACCTCCGATCAGGCATCAAATTACAACATTCCGCAGGGCATTTATGTTCAGAGCATTGTTTCGGGCGGTCCGTGTGACGGCACAAGCCTTAAAGAAGGTGATATCATCACAGAGGTTGACGGCGAAACAATTACAAGCTTTGCAGATGTTTATGCGATTCTTGAAACCCACAAGCCGGGGGACAAAATCAAGGTTAAATATTACAGCTCATCATCGGGTGACGGTGAGGTTGAAATCACACTTCAGGAAGATAAGTAATTTTAATATAAGAATATCACCAAAAGCAAGAGGGCAGTCACGGCAATGTGACTGCCCTCTTGCTAATTGAAAATTAAAAGTGAAAAATGGAAAATTATTGTCGGGTAGCCAGTTTGCAAATTGCAAGCGATTGCAGCCCGACTGTTTTATTTTTGGTATTTTTATATTCGCCTATATTTTGTAGAGGCGAACCTCGTTTGCCCGTTCGTGTGCGATGCACACGATTGAACGCATAGCGTTCAAATACCATATGCAATCCATTTATATAATTTGATTTTACATATATTGTGTCATTATTTTTTAACGGGGATAAAATTCCGCAAAAATCCTGCACTTCTTCCTTTCAGGTAAAACCAACCTATGGTGTCAAAAACTGCCGCTCCTACAAAATTAACAAGCAAATCTTTCATTGTATCGATCAGACCGATGTCAAGGTAACCGTTAATACCGAGATTTTCACCGTTCACAACGGTTGATGTTATATCCCTGATGTGCATTATCACATTCGGCTTGCCCGAAATCAAGCCCGAATGTATTGCCGTGATTACGGTGTCCTTTTGCATATCCTTTTCAAAAAGCATATCCGCACCAAACTCAAAAAACTCCCACACAACACCGACTGTCATTGAAAAGCAGAACGAAAACAGGCACACGAACATGGGCGAGAGGCTCAATTTCACCCGTTCGCTTCTGTTCAAAATATCGGTCAGTCCAAAACCGACGCCTGCACAGATAAAGCCGTTCACGGCATGGAGCAATGAATCCCATATCGGAATCTTTTCGTAGAACGCACCGAGCTCACCCATAACATTTGCCGCAAACACGAACAGCACAACAATCGTTTCAAGCACACTCGGCAACGCTACCGACAGCTTTCGGTCGATGAACAACGGAAGCATCAACAGTCCGAGCGTTAACACGCAGGTCATGACATTCTCCCATTTTCCGTTTAAAATGCCGGCAGTCAAAAGTGACAGGATTATGAGCCTTATAATGATGTAAACGCCTGCTTTAACTCTGTGCTGTCGCATTTCACGCACATTCAGCCACCGTGCAAGCCTTTGAAAAAATCCTTTAAGTCGTTTTTTCATAATATCCCCCGATTTTTACACTTATTTTTTCCTTAAAAACGAGATAAACCCCTGTAAAATTGTATTAGCTTTTTCTGCCTGATATTACCGCAAAATAAAAAAGTCACCGCAATCTGCTAAGCATTGATATTAAATTACTTTTTCTCTGACGATTCGGCTTTTTTGCCATTTTTTTCAGCTTCAAGCTTTTTCTTGAGTTCTTCTTTGCCGACAGCAAGCATCAGCTTGATACGGTTCTCCTGATTTACCTTCGGCGCACCCGGATCATAGTCGATGGTAACGATATTGGCATTCGGTCTGATTTCTTTAATCTTTCTGATTGCGCCCTTACCGTTGATATGATTCGGCAGACAACCGAAAGGCTGTGTGCATACGATATTCTCATAGCCTGTATCGGCAAGCTCAATCATCTCGGCTGTAAGAAGCCAGCCCTCGCCCATCTTACTGCCATAGCCGATAACACCGTTTACAAGCTCCTTTGTGTGAGCATATCTGTGTGGCGGAACAAAGCCGTACTTTTCAGCGGCATCAACCATAAGTCCCTCAAGCTTTGTGAGGTAGTTAAGAAGCATCGAACAGAATTTGTATTTAACTCTGCTTCCTCCGAACATCTTATAGTCCTCAATACGGTTATCAACCTTAAACGATGCAAAACCCATAAGACCGGGTACGCAAACCTCGCAATCCTGATCTGCAAGAAAGTCCTCAAGACCGTTGTTAGCCATTTTGGAGTATTTTACATAGATTTCGCCGACAATACCGACTTTAACCTTCGGCACTTTATTAAGCTCTATTTTTGTAAATGACTTTGTAATTTTATCAAGAGTTTCGTCAATTTCTTCAAGAGTGTAGCCCTTGCCCTGTATGAGCATATCGGAAATCTTATCCGTCCACTCATCTACAAGCGCCATACTTTCGCCCTTGTTCACCTCATAGGGCTTTGTCTGGTTTGAAAGCAGCATTAACTGGTCGCCGTACACAAGACCGCCGACAAATCTGCGGATAAGCGGAAGTGTGAGCGAAAAACCGCTGTTGTGCTCCATACCGAATGAAAGCGAAATTACGGGAACGAACTCAAAGCCTGCCTTTTTGAGAGCCTTTCTCAAAAGGAAAATGTAGTTTGACGCACGACATCCGCCGCCTGTCTGAGTAATCATCAGGGCAACCTTGTGAACATCATACTTTCCGCTTTGCAGAGCATTGATGAACTGACCTATAACCAGCAAAGCCGGATAACAGGTATCGTTGTGAACATATTTAAGACCTGTCTGCGCAATCTCCGGACCTGTTGTGTCGAGCAAATCAGACTTATAGCCGTAGTAGTTGAACACCTTTTCAAGTATTTTAAAATGAATAGGCGCCATATTGGGCATAAGGATTGTGTATTCCTTTTTCATCTGCTTTGTAAACAGCAAACGACCTGTTTTTTTGTCATACTTCAACTCTGCCATAACAGAATTTCCTTTCATCAATCGTTTTCAAGCGCAGCAAGCAAACTGCGGATTCGGATTTTAACTGCTCCGAGGTTTGTAATTTCATCTATCTTAATCTGAGTGTAAATCTTATTTTTGCTTTCAAGAATTTCTCTTACCTCATCGGTTGTAATCGCATCAACACCGCAGCCGAAGGATACAAGCTGAACAAGCTCCATGTCCTTTCTTGTTGTAACATATTTTGCCGCCGCATAAAGTCTTGCGTGGTATGTCCACTGGTTGAGAACATGAGTCCGGAAATGTTCAACTCTCGGAGAAATAACATCTTCGCTGACGATTGCAACATCAAAGCCTGAGATAAGTCTGTCGATTCCGTGGTTAATTTCGGGATCAATATGATATGGTCTGCCCGCAAGAACAAAAATCTTTTTGCCCTCTTTTTCAGCCTTGGCAATAATCTCGTTGCCCTTGTCAATAACCTTTTTTCTGTAATTTTCCTGTTCCTGATATGCAAGCTTAGCCGCATTTCTTACCTCGTTAAGAGTGAGGTCGGGGAAGTGGAACGAAAGTCTTTCATAGGCTTTCTTAGGAAAATCGTTCGGGCGGTGAATACCGAAATATTCCTTTATGAAGTGAACCTTGCGTATATCCTTCATATTGTTTTTGATAACCTCGGGGTAGTAAGCAACAACAGGACAGTTGTAATGGTTATCTCCGAGATGCTCGTCAAAATTATAGGAAAGACAGGGGTAGAAAATTGTTTCTGCACCCATATCAATAAGAGTCTGAATGTGACCGTGAACAAGCTTTGCAGGGAAGCAAACGGTATCGCTCGGAATTGTCTGCTGACCTCTCTGATAAAGCTTTCTTGTTGAATACGGTGAGTGGAACACCTCAAATTTAAGTTCTGTAAAGAATCTGTACCAGAACGGATAAAGCTCATACATATTGAGCGCCATAGGAATTCCAAGCTTACCTCTTATGCCTTCAACAGGCTTGTAGGAATCAATGAGATTCAGCTTATAGGCATACATATTCATATCGTTTGCAGGAGCTTTCTTTGTGATTGGTCTTTCACAACGGTTTCCCGCAATGAACTTTCTGCCCTTGCCGAATGAATTTATTGTAAGACGGCAGTTGTTGTTGCACATACCGCAGTTTGCAACCTTGATTTCGTGAACGAATTCATCAAGTCCCTTTTTGTCGGTAATTGTACTCTTGCCAACACCCTTTGACTTTTTCTTTGCGTAAAGAGCCGCACCGTAAGCACCCATAAGTCCTGCAATGTTAGGACGGACAACTTCAACGCCCATTTCCTGTTCAAATGCACGCAAAACAGCGTCGTTCAGGAAAGTACCGCCCTGAACCACAACACGCTTGCCGAGTTCGTCGGGGCTTGACGCACGAATAACCTTGTAAAGGGCATTCTTTACAACGCTTAGTGAAAGACCTGCCGAGATATCTTCAATTGTAGCGCCGTCTTTCTGAGCCTGCTTAACGCTTGAATTCATAAATACGGTACAGCGTGAGCCGAGGTCAACGGGACGCTTTGCAAAAAGTCCGAGCTTTGCAAAGTCGGCAATCTCATATCCGAGAGCGTTTGCAAAGGTCTGCAAAAAGCTTCCGCAGCCCGATGAACAAGCCTCGTTAAGAAAGATGTTGTCAATTGCACCGTTATGTATCTTAAAGCATTTGATATCCTGACCGCCGATATCGATGATAAATTCAACATCGGGCATAAAGTATTTTGCGGCGGTAAAGTGGGCGATTGTTTCAACAATGCCGTAATCAACCGCAAACGCATTCTTTACAATGTCCTCTCCGTAACCTGTTACGGCAGAAGAAACTACATTTATTTCGGGATTGATTTCGTAAACCTCGTCAAGGAATTGCTTCATAATCTCAACGGGGTTTCCCTTTGATGGCAGATATTTTGAATAGAGCAGCTCACCGTCATCATTGAGGACAACGCCCTTTACGGTTGTTGAACCTGCGTCCATTCCTATATAAGCCTTGCCTGTGTATCCCTTTAGCTCCTTCTGCTTAACATCAGCCTTTGCATGACGGTCGCAGAATTCTTTGTACTCCTCTTCGTTTTTAAAGAGCGGCTGATTGAACGCAAAGTTACCGCTGC
>OGYJ01001013.1_pt1 | contig 24493 bp, 19 predicted proteins | sample 1576531 | NCBI WGS metagenome assembly OGYJ01 (sample SAMEA3541574, study PRJEB24748) | human gut metagenome | biome: human gut; feature: human-associated habitat; material: faeces | place: China | collected 2012 | reverse complement strand
TGGAAGCATCCCAGACCGTATCTGCGAGCCCGTCATAGAACTCGGGCTCATGGCATACCATCAGAATGCTTCCGCGATATGCGATCAGTGCACGCTTCAATTCGTCCTTGGCATCCACATCGAGGTGGTTGGTGGGCTCGTCGAGGACGAGTACATTGGAGGGACGGTTGATCAGCTTGCAGAGACGCACCTTTGCCTGTTCACCGCCGGACAGGACTTTGACAAGGCTTTCAATATGCTTGGTTGTAAGGCCGCATTTTGCGAGGGCGGAACGCACCTCATACTGGCTGTAGCCCGGAAACTCCTTCCAGATCTCCTCGATACAGGTTGTGGAAATATCCTGACTCATTTCCTGCTCGAAATAGCCGATCTCCAGATAATCTCCCTGCTCTACGCTGCCGGAGAGGGGATCGATCAGACCGAGGATGCTCTTCAGCAGAGTTGTCTTACCGATTCCGTTTGCACCAGTGATGACGATCTTGGAGCCGCGTTCCATGGACAGATTCAGCGGGGAGGACAGCGGCTCGTCATAACCGATTACGAGATCGGACGTCTGGAAAATATATCTGCCGGGCGTGCGTGCCTCTTTAAAATTGAACTCCGGCTTCGGCTTTTCAGCCTGCAGTTCTATTACATCCATTTTGTCCAGCTTTTTCTGACGGGACATCGCCATGTTTCTGGTGGAAACACGAGCCTTGTTGCGGGCAACGAAATCCTTCAAATCTGCAATTTCTTTCTGCTGCTTGTTATAGGCGGCTTCCAGCTGCGCTTTTTTCATCGCATAAACCTCCTGGAACTTGTCATAATCGCCTACGTAGCGGGTCAGCTGTTGATTGTCCATGTGGTAGATCAGGTTGACGACGCTGTTTAAGAACGGAATATCATGAGAAATCAGGATAAACGCGTTTTCGTAATCATTTAAATACCGTTTGAGCCATTCGATATGAGAAACATCGAGATAGTTGGTGGGCTCGTCCAAAAGCAGGATGTCTGGTTTCTCCAACAGAAGCTTACCCAAAAGTACCTTAGTACGCTGACCGCCGGACAGCTCGGAAACATCCTTGTCCAGACCGATTTCGGAAAGCCCGAGGGCACGGCCAACCTCCTCAACCTTGGAATCAATCATATAAAAATCGTGTGCAGTCAAAAGCTCCTGCAGCGTTCCGGCGTCCTCCATCAGCTGCTGCATGGTATCCTCGTCTGCTTCGCCCATCTTTTCATAAATCCCGTTTAATTCCTGTTCCATATCCAGCAAAAAATCAAAGGCAGAGGTCAGTACCTGACGGATGGTCATGCCCTTTTCAAGGGCAGTGTGCTGATCCAGATAACCGGCGCGGACATTTTTGGACCATTCGACCTTACCTTCATCGGGCTGCAGGCGACCGGTGATGATGTTCATAAAGGTGGATTTTCCCTCGCCGTTTGCGCCGATTAAGCCGATGTGCTCACCCTTTAAAAGACGGAAGGAAACGTCATGGAAAATGGCTCTGTCGCCAAAGCCGTGAGACAGATGTTCTACGTTTAAAATACTCATATTGTTCTCTCTGTACTTTCTGAATTCTGAGTGTTGATATCGGATTGCTTCGTGCTTCCGTGCCCTCACAATCCGCAAAGACTATGTCCCGAAAAGTATAACGGGAAAAAAAGGAATTGACAACCCGCAATTCACGGAATTTTTAAGCTTTTTCCCGGAAATGAAAAAATAAGCCAAAGTCGGGGATTTTATGCTACAATGAGCGCAAGCAGATAATGAATAAAGCGCATTGTTTAAGAGGGGGACAACTCAGATGTGGAAAAATCCGGACATTGACCCGTCGGCGTTTATTGCGCCGAGTGCAGACGTATATGGAGACGTTTCGATTGCAGAAAACTGCAGTATCTGGTTCCACGCAACCGTGCGTGCCGGAGCAGGCAGCGTATCGATCGGTGCAGGTACGAATGTACAGGATAACTGCGTCATTCATGTGGACAAGGGCTACAGCGTGACTGTGGGAAAAAATGTCACGATCGGGCACAGCGCGATTGTGCACGGCTGCAGCGTTGGGGACAATACACTGATTGGAATGGGTGCAATTGTCTTAAACGGCGCGTCCGTCGGCAAAAATTGTATCGTTGGAGCAGGAGCGCTGGTGACACAGAATATGCAGATTCCGGAGGGCTCACTGGTTTATGGAAGCCCTGCCAAAATCATCCGCAGTGTAACGGAAGCGGAAATCACCTCCAATCTGGAAAATGCAGCCCATTATGTCCGGGAAGGACAGGAATATGCAAAACATCTGGGGAAAGGAAATGAGAGCCATGAAGGATGACCGTTTTTTGAAATTTACCCTTTCTCTTTCCAGAATGAATAAAAAAGTACAGGCAGTCAAAACAGCTGGAATGGGGATGGTAGGATTAAAGGCTGCACACACGGCGGTGCTGTACGCGCTGAGCGGACATTCGGAGGGACTTCAGTTTGCAGAGGTGGCAGCGGCCTGTGACCTTGACCCGGCGCTGATTTCCCGGACATTTTCGGAGCTGATCGCAGCCGGAATGGTGGAAAAACAAGGAGAGCCGGGACGTTACCGCGCCCGCTATGTTCTGACAGAGCAGGGCAGCCTGCAGACCGCCAAAATCCGTCAGGTCATCAGTCTGGTACAGGAAAATGCGGACAAAAATATCGCGCCGGAGGATTTGCAGACGTTTTACCGGGTGCTGGAACAGCTGCTGAATAACTTTGAAGAAATGTCGGAGCATTACGACACAGTGTTTGAATCGCTGCGGAGAGAAAGCTGAGGCAGCAGTGCCGCCGGAATTGAATAAAAGAGACAAAAGCGCAGGCATCACGGCATGCTGCGGGCAGCTGGACCATATGTGGAAAATGCTGTAGAGCCACTGCCATGCGCTTACAGAATGGAGAGGAAAAATGGATGCCATGCAGAAATTTCTGGAATATGCGTCTGCCTATGACGACGGAAGCGATACCAGGATCAAACTAAAAATTATTCACACGCAAAGGGTGACGGAGGTGATGGAACAGCTTACAGCGGTGCTCCCACTTTCGGAAAGTGACAGAGAGTTGGCGTATCTGTGTGCGGTCTATCACGATATCGGAAGATTTGAGCAGCTGAAGCGCTATCACACGTTTCTGGATTATAAAAGCATCGACCACGCGCAGTTAGGGTGCGAAATCCTGCGGCAGGGCAATTTTCTGGATGAGCTTTCTGCCAGGGAAAGAGAGCAGGTTTTGACGGCCATTGGAAACCATAACCGCCTTGCAATTGAGGATGGCCTGGATGAAAAGACGCTGCTTTTTGCGAAGTTAATCCGGGATGCGGACAAATGCGATATTTTCCGGGTGTTTGCCCAGGAGGATCCTGTAGATACCACCGGTTTTTCCGCAGAACAGGTGGGACAGGAAGCAGTTTCAGATGTGGTGTATGAGAGCATTTTGGGTCATTACTGCATCAAAAAACAGGAACGAAAAACCGGGTTGGATGTCTGGGTCAGCTTTCTCGGCTTTTTCTTTGATCTGAATTTTGCAGAAAGCCTGCGAATTGCGCTGAAACAGGGCTATTATAAAAAGCGTTTTTTAGAGCTGAATTTTGAAGATCCTGCGACAGAAGAAAGGGTGCGGCGCTGTATTGCAGAAACAGAGCAGTATGCTTATGCACGTCTTAGAATGGAGGAATTACAATGAAATTATACATGCCAACAAAGGTTTATAACGAGAAAGGCTGTGTCCGGCAGCACAGCCAGGAGCTGGCGGCGCTGGGAACAAAAGCACTGCTTGTAACGGGAAAGCATTCTTCCCGTGTAAACGGTTCCCTGCAGGACGTGAAGGATGCGCTGAACCGCGAGCAAGTGCCCTATGTGGTTTTTGACGGAATCGAGGAAAATCCTTCGGTGGAAACTGTGATGCGGGCGACTGCCCTGGGGCTTTCGGAAAAGGTCGATTTTGTGGTCGGAATCGGCGGCGGTTCTCCCATGGACGCTTCTAAGGCAATTGCACTGATGATCGCCAACCCGGAGAAAAAAGCAGACTTTTTATATGAAACAGATGCAGCGGTCAAACAGGCGGCAAATAAAGCCCTGCCAGTCGCGGCAGTACCGACGACAGCAGGAACCGGCTCAGAGGTTACACCGTATGCGATTTTGACGAGAATCGTGATGCCGAAAATAGAACTGACCACAGCGGCTGCTTCTGAGACTTCCACAGAAGCCAAGGCAGGCGAACTGGTAAAACAGAGCATCAGCCACCATATTTTCCCAGAGCTTGCATTGGTGGATTCTACGTATCTGCAGACTGCCTCCAAAACAGGCTGCATCAATACGGCAGTGGATACGTTAGCGCATCTGGTGGAGAGCCATTTAAACACGAACGCTACGCCCTACAGCCGTGTCTACAGCGAGATGGGCCTGCGGACCTTTGCAAAGGTAAAGGATGCGCTTGCTTCCTATGAAATCGGCGAAGCGCAGAGGGAGCTTCTTATGCAGGCGTGCACCCTCGGCGGTATGGCGATTTCCCACACCGGTACGAGTCTGCCCCACGGATTGAGCTATCGCGTAACTTGCGAACTGGGAACGCCCCACGGCAAAGCGGTTGGCATGTTCCTGCCGGGCTTTCTGCGCTGCTACGGTGACCAGGAAGAGGCGATGCGCGTTCTGACTTTGCTTGGTTTTGGCAGTCATCAGAGCTTCGAGGCTTATATTTACAGTCTGATCGGAGAAGAAAAAATTTCCCGTGAGCTCTGGGAGCGCACCATGAATGATCTGCTTTCCAACCCCGCGAAGCTCAAAAACTATCCGTTTCAGATGGATCGGGAAAAGCTGAACGGCCTGAGGTAAAATACCAGTCGCATCATTACTTGATCTTTCGAAACTCTAACGGTGTCCGTCCGGTGTTTTTGCGGAACATGGCGATAAAGTGACTCGGATCGGAAAAACCGGTCTGCGCAGCGATTTCCTGCACCTCCATCCGCGGTGCTGTCAGCAGAAGCTCTTTGGCACGGTTGATGCGGCAGGTCATCAGATATTCGTAGACCGAGCAGCCCAGAAAACGCTGAAACAGCCGTGATAGATATTGGGGCGTGACAAATACCTGACGACTCAGCTGGGCCACTGTGAGGGGCAGACTGTAGCAGGTTTCTATTTCTTCGATGACCGGAGCAACATAGCGCAGATACAGCGGATCAGAAAGAAGCTTCTGACCGTCCGGGACATCCGAAAACTGTAAAAGCACCTGATAACAGTTGACGGAGAGTACCGGGATGTTGACCGGAGGATGTTCGAAAAGCTGTATGGCATCCTGCAGCAGCGCGCGTATATTCCGACATTGCTCTTTTGTGGTAAAAAGAATCGGCCGGTTGTTCAGGATTTTGGAAATACTGCCTTCGACTGTTCCGGAAAAGGTACAAAAGCAGGTGTACCACTCCGGAGTCTGGGCCAGATAAGAGTGTCGGATGGAGGGAGCGATCAGGACGCCTTCCTGTTCATGAAGCAGATAAGATTTTCCCTGAATGGTAATCCGCCCGCAGCCGGATTCGGTCTGTAAATAGTGATAGAAAGGGTAGCCGTTTGGACGCGAGGTCGCATCCTGCAGCCAGTGGTTTCCGATGGAATCGTAGATAAAGGGTTCACGCACCGGGGCGTTGCGAAAATAAATCGGCATAGGAGTCCTTTCTTTTATGCTTCGGTGTAGTTGGTTTGGATGGTTGGATTCCCGGATGATTTTATCAGCCGCCGCGGTCTGCACTCTGCCATGCAAGGTGCGCCGGGGATTTGCTTTCGGATGATTTTTAACAAAATCCGATCGATTCCGGGGCACTGCCGACCGTCCAAACTCGCCTCGGCTTGCGCCTGCGGCTCAGACAAAAGGACGTCCGGCAGTCGGAACCGATTCGGTTTTTGAAAATCATCCTTCGCAAATCAAGGCCGCACCTTGCATGGCAGAGCGCAGACCGCTGTGTCTGACAAAATTACCGTCTGATCCGACCATTCAAAACAACAGAAACCGGAACAGAAATGAGTTTCAAAATGTTATATTTTTCGGACAGACTTATTATACATCCGAAGAGAGAGTTATACTATAATAAAATAACCGAAGCGATGAAACGCTGCAAAAAAGTCTGTGCAGCGCGTCAGCGTTTTCGGAGCCGCCATGCGGCAGATTGTGAGGAAATATGTACGCAGAAGCCATTCTGAAGAAGGGCGAAGGACGCACGCTTAAAAGCGGCGGCGCCTGGGTTTACGACAACGAGATTGATCGCGTTGAGGGAGACTATGAAAACGGAGATATTCTTGCGGTAAAGGATTTTGATGGTTTCTTTTTGGGATGGGGCTTTATCAATACCCGTTCAAAAATTACAATCCGGGTGATGAGCCGCAGAAAAGAACACGAGATCACAGAAGAATTTCTGGAAAAGCGGGTGCGCAACGCATGGGAATATCGTAAAGCGACCGTAGACATCGGATGCTGCCGTCTGATCTTCGGTGAAGCGGACTGGCTGCCGGGGCTGGTAGTGGACAAGTTCTCCGACGTGCTGGTGGTGGAATCCCTGGCGCTTGGGATCGACCGTTTGAAGCCGACGATCCTTTCTCTTGTGAAAAAAGTGCTGGCAGAGGACGGTATCATGATCCGTGGCATCTATGAGCGCAGCGATGCAAAGGTACGCCTGCAGGAAGGCATGGAACGCTTCAAAGGCTTCATCGGAGACCCGTTCCCCACAAAGGTTGAAATCACAGAAAATGGTGTCCGTTACATCGTGGATGTGGAAGACGGACAAAAGACCGGATTTTTCCTGGACCAGAAATACAACAGACAGGCGATTCACAGACTCTGCCCCGACAAAAAGGTACTGGACTGCTTTACCCATACCGGTTCTTTTGCACTGAACGCGGGGATTGCAGGTGCGAGAGAGGTGCTTGGCGTGGATGCATCCATGACCGGCGTAAAGCAGGCGGAAGAAAATGCGGCATTAAACGGACTTTCCGACCGCGTAAAATTTACCTGTGCAGATGTCTTTGAGCTGCTTCCCGAGCTGGAGAAAAAGGGCGAGCAGTATGATGTCGTAATCCTGGATCCTCCCGCATTTACCAAATCCAGAAGCTCCATCAAAAATGCAGTAAAAGGGTATCGTGAAATCAATTTGCGGGGCATGAAGCTGGTAAAAGACAACGGATTTTTAGTGACCTGCTCCTGTTCCCACTTTATGGATCCGGAGCTGTTCGCAAAGACCATCCGCGAAGCAGCCCACGGAGCGCATAAGAGACTGCGTCAGGTGGAATTTAAAACACAGGCGCCGGATCATCCGATCCTCTGGGCGGCGGAGGAATCCTACTACCTGAAATTCTATATTTTCCAGGTGTGTGAGGAGCTGTAAAAAAGAAAGCCGGAACAAAATCCCGGTATCAACCAAAGTATACAAAAAGGAGACAACCAAATGAAAGTGCAGAATTTTTATGAAAATCTCTCCACTTTGCATGTCGGCACAATGGACAACCGCTGCTGGTATGTGCCGAAACAGGATGGAAGGGAGAGCCAGATCCTGTTGAGCGGGGGCGACTGGAAATTTGCCTGGTATCCCAGTGTGGAAGAAGTACCGGAGCATTTCTGGGAAAAGGATCTCGAAAAAGAGGGCTTTATCAACATGGAAGTGCCCTCCTGCTGGCAGATGAAGGGCTTTGGACAGAAGCAGTACACCAATATCCGCTATCCCATCCCTTATGACCCGCCGTATGCACCCGGTGAAAATCCCAGCGGCGCTTATGTAAAGGATTTTACTCTGACAGAAAAAGAAGCCGGCGAACGTCAGTTCTTATATTTTGAGGGCGTAGATTCCTGCTTCTATGTCTGGATCAACGGCGAATTTGTCGGTTACAGTCAGGTTTCCCACAGTCCCAGCGAATTTGAAATCACCGGCAAAACCAAAGCAGGCAGCAACCGTATGGCGGTTCTGGTTTTGAAATGGTGTGACGGAACCTATCTGGAAGATCAGGATAAGCTGCGTTTTTCCGGAATTTTCCGGGATGTTGAGCTGGTGCTTCGCCCGCAGGAATTCGTACATGACTTTACGGTTCAGACTCCTGTTGCAGAGGATGGCAGCGCAGAGGTTACGGTTCGTTTTGACCGGGTGGAGGGAGATCCGGAAATCAACTGTACGCTGACTGACGCTGACGGCGAAGAGATCGGAATTGCGTTTACGCATGGAGAAACAGTAGCATTTCCTGTAGCTGCTCCGGTGCTCTGGAACGCAGAGCAGCCCTATCTGTACACCCTGACACTCCAGGCAGGCGCTGAAACCATCGAGCAGAAGGTCGGAATCCGCTGGATCTCCGTTGAAGAGGGTAAGATTTTAATCAATGGAAAACAGGTGAAATTCCGGGGCGTCAACCGCCACGATTCCAATCCTTACACCGGTGCAACCGTGACCAGGGAAGACGTGATCCGCGATCTGCAGCTGATGAAGGAAAGCAATGTCAATGCGATTCGTACCAGCCACTATCCCAATGCGCCTTATTTCCCGGAGCTGTGCAATGAATACGGATTTTACATGATCGCGGAAGCGGATCTGGAAAGCCACGGCGTAGGAACTTTGTATACAAATGATGGTCACGATTGCATGGGCTACATCGCGCAGGATGATGCCTGGGCGGAGTCGATTCTCGATCGTCAGAAGAGAAATGTGATCCGGGACAAAAACCAGAGCGCGGTAATTTTCTGGTCTCTGGGCAATGAGAGCGGCTACGGCGGCAACTTTGAGGATGCCGGAAGATGGGTAAAGGCTTATGATCCGACCCGTCTGCTGCACTATGAAGCAAGCATCTATGATTCCGCAGGTTATCACAACGATGTTTCCATGCTGGATGTGATGAGCCGGATGTATGCGGATACCGAGTGGGTAAAGGAATACTGCGAAGACCGCAGAATGAGAAAGCCCTTTATTCAGTGTGAATTTATTCATGCAATGGGCAACGGCCCCGGGGATATCCATGATTACATGGAGCTGATGTACAAATATGACAAGTTCTGCGGCGGCTTCGTATGGGAATGGTGTGATCATGCGACCTGGGAAGGCAAGGCTGCAGACGGAAGAGATATTTTCCATTACGGCGGCGATGCAGGGGAGTTTCCTCATGACGGCAACTTCTGTATGGATGGTCTGGTGTATCCGGACCGCAGACCCCATACCGGGCTTCTGGAATGGAAAAACGAAATCCGTCCGGTACATGCAGCAGGAAAAGATCTGGCATCAGGCACTGTAGAGCTGTGGAACGTGCAGGATTTTGCTGACCTTGCAGATACTGTACAGATCCGTTATGAAATCAAAAAAGAGGGCACCCTGTTAGCAGAGGGCGAGATCCGGGAGATTACCTGCCCTGCACATGAAAAAGTGTGCATCACGATCCCTCGGCTGGGAGAGCTTTCCGGAGATCAGACCTATCTGAAGCTGACCTATGTGCAGAAAGCAGACCAGGCGTTGACCAGACAGGGCAGAGTCATGGGCTTTGACCAGATTGCGCTGTTTGAGGAAAGGGAAAAGGTTCTGGAAATTGCAGAAGCCGGAGCAGTTGCACTGGAGGAAAACGATACTTCCTGGATCATTACCTCCGACAGAATCCGCTATGTATTCGGCAAGAAGAAAGGTGCATTTACAGAGCTTGTCAGAGATGGCAAGGCGCTGATTGAAGCACCGATGACCTTTGAAACCTGGCGTGCGCCGGTTGACAATGACAGAAATGTCCGTCAGGTCTGGGAAGAAGCCGGATACGACAGACCGTGGATCCGGGTTTATGACTGCACCGCAGAGAACGCTGGTGAAAAAGTACGCATTCACTGCGATTTCTCCATCGCCAGTGTATACAGACAGCCATTTTTACGCGCGAAAGCACTTTGGGAAGTCAATGCAGACGGTCAGATCAAACTGACGCTGGATGCCGACAAGGATATGACCTTCCCTTACATGCCCCGGTTTGGCTTGCAGCTGGTACTGCCGGAAGATCAGGATCAGGTGGAATACATCGGATACGGTCCGACAGAAAGCTATCAGGATAAGCACAGAGCCTGCTGGGTAGACCGCTTTACGACAACCATAGATGAGCTTCTTGAGGACTATGTAAAACCTCAGGAAAATGGCAGCCATTATCACTGTGCGTTTGTAAAAGTAGGTGAACTGAAAGCGGAAGGCACAAAGCCGATCTCCTTTAACGCTTCTTACTACACTGCACAGGAGCTGACGGAAAAGATGCACAACTACGAGCTGGAAAAATCCGGACATGTGATCTGGCATCTGGACTACGGCATGAGCGGCGTTGGTTCTAACTCTTGCGGACCGGAGCTGTTAAAGCAGTATCGCCTGAATGAAGAAAAAATGCATTGGGAGCTGGTGATTGGCTGATCGCGTAACGACGCATGAAATGGTATAAAGTTCTCTGCTCCGCAGGCGCTTCGCACCGAAAAATGTCCCTTATATAATCCGCCGCAGGCAAAGAGCCCTGCAGCACAGAATAAAACGACCTCCGGGCTGGCGTCGAAAAGACGACAGACCCGGAGGTTTTTGCTTCGGTGTTAAAGAATATTTACAAAACCTTCTGTGTTTTGTGCTGGACAGGAAACGTTCAGGCGTGATAATCCTGATTCAGGTAAGCCTTTAACAGCCGGAATGTATTCTCCATTCCCTTTACATGGCTGCGCTCATAGCCGTGAGAAGCGTATACACCGGAGCCGATCAGCCCGTGGCGGCAATCGATACCGGAACGAAGCCCTGCTTCTGCGTCGGAGCCGTAGTGGGGATATACGTCAACTGCAAAGTCAACCTTGGCGGTGCGCGCTGCTTCGATCAGAGCAGAAACAACATCGTAATGATAAGGACCGCCGGAATCCTTTGCGCAGATGGAAACCTGGGTTTCTTTGCAGGAAAGGCCATCTCCGACGCAGCCCATATCGACTGCGAGAATTTCTGCGACATCAGCAGGAATCGAAGCGGAGCCGCCGTGACCGACTTCTTCAAAAACAGTGATATGCTGATAGATTTTGCGGGCGGGCTTTTTGTCGGTTTCCTTTAAATATTTTGCAAAGCCGAGCAGGATGCCGACACTCAGCTTATCGTCGAGAAAACGACTTTTAATGTAGCCGGATTCCGTTACGGTCGTGCGGGGATCGAAGCAGACGATGTCGCCGGTCATAATGCCGAGGGCTTCGGTATCCACCTTGCTTTCCACAGGCTCGTCCAATACGACCTCCATTGCATCATAGGAACGGGCAGTGTCATTGTAGCTGCCGTTTACATGGATTGAAGCGTTTTTTAATTGGAACGTGCCGGAATAAACCTTGCCGCTTCTGGTGTAAACGCGGCAGTTTTCTGCCTCTGCATTGTTTGGATTCATGCCGCCGAGAGCACTCAGCATCAGACGTCCTTTTTCGTTGATGCTGCAAACCATACCGCCCAGGGTATCCATGTGCGCTTCCAGCAAAATCGGTGCGTCCGCAGGATCGTCCGCCTGGTCAGGACCGTCATTGACACATACAAAAATGCCGCCCTTGTTGGTCAGCTTTGCATCGTAGCCCAGCTTTTTATATGCTCCGAGGACATACTCCGCCGCGTGTGCAGTAAAGCCGGTCGGACTGTCGATGGAAAGAATTTTTTTGGTCTGTTCTAACATATAAGATGTTATATCGTTCATCTCTTCGTACCCCTTTTCGAAATTGTTTTGCTGTCGGGTTGCTGTGAGGGTGCCCTCTTTAATCCGATACTAACAGGATACAAAAGCACACCGCGTCTGTCAATTGGAAAGCGTGCGCGTACTGCCTGTCAGTCGTCAGAGCGCGTGCCGCGCCGACCCGCTGCACTAAAGCAGTGCAGCGTGCCGTGTCCGTGTTGCCTTGCCAGTCAGTCAGAGCGTGCGCTGCGCTTACGCTCTGCCGCCTGTCAGGGCACCCCGTCCACGCTCTGTCGCGCATCCCGTCCGCCCCACATGGGACAAAATGTTTGTTTGTGGGAAAATATGCCACATAAACGGGAATTTGGGCAATGAAAAGAATCAAAAGCCGTCGTAAGATGGGGACAAATGAAAGAGAAATAAATTTAGGCAGAGTGAGAAAGGAGTCAGAACGACATGGCTGAAAACAAAGTAGTACATGCAGCGCAGCGTGCCGCTTTCAGCGTTGCGATCGACGCAGCGATTAAAGCAGTAAGAGGAAAAGGAACAGAACATATGACAGAAGAGGCGGTCAAGCTGATCAATCTGGCAGAGCCGCTGCTGAGCAAGAGATATAAGGCGAGTGCATTTGATGCTGCCCGCAAATTTGTGCAGGATCCAAACGGAAAATGGATGGAGTACGCGTACCGTGCCATCAACGAGATCGATCCTCATATTTTAAAAATGAATGTGCTGAACCTTGGTTATGAAGGTATGTTTTCCGGTTACAATTATGTGATGGAACTGAGAAAAAAATACGACTGCAACATGCCCTGGATCCTGTTATTTGATCCTACCGCATCCTGTAACCTGCATTGTAAAGGCTGCTGGGCTGCAGAATATGGCAAGACCCTGAACCTGACCTATGAAGAAATGGATAAGCTGGTAACGGAGGGCGAAGAGCTTGGGATTCACTGGTATATGTGTACCGGCGGTGAACCGATGTGCCGTAAAAACGACCTGCTGAAGCTGGCAGCAGCACATCAGAATTCAGTATTCCATCTGTTTACCAACGGAACCCTGATCGATGAGGAGTTCTGTAAGGAGGTACAGAAGGTCGGAAATATGGCATTCTTTATTTCCATCGAAGGCATCGGGGATGCAACAGATGACCGTCGTGGGAAGGGCGTATTCGACAAGGTGATGCATGCAATGGATCTGATGCAGAAGTATGGACTGCTTTATGGCACTTCCATTTGTTATACGAGTCAGAACTACAAGGCGGTTACAAGCGACGAATTCATCGACATGCTGATCAGCCACGGCGTCCGCTTCAACTGGTACTTCCATTATATGCCGATCGGTGATGGTGCAAACGTGGATCTGATGCTGAACGCAGAGCAGAGAGAGTATATGATCCACAGAGTTCGCGAGATCCGTGGCCTGACCGGTGGTAAGCAGATTTTCTGCATTGACTTCCAGAATGACGGCGAATACATTGACGGATGTATTGCAGGAGGGCGGCAGTACGCACATATCAATCCTGCCGGAGATGTGGAGCCCTGCGTATTCATCCATTATTCCAACGCAAATATCCATGAAAAGAGTCTGCTGGAATGTCTGCAGCAGCCTCTGTTTAAGGAATATCATAAGGGACAGCCCTTCAACCACAACCATTTAAGACCCTGTCCGATGCTGGAAAATCCGGAGCTTCTGGGAGAAATGGTAAAACGCAGCGGCGCTCACAGCACCGATATGCAGCAGCCGGAATCCACACAGGACGTCTTCAATCGCTGCAGACCCTATGCACAGCAGTGGACGCCTGCCGCAGAGAGAATCTGGGCAGAAGAGCATCCTGACTGTGGTTCTTGCACAGCCTGTTCCAAATAAAGCAGGATAAGCCGGAATTTTCTAAAGTACCGCAGCGTGCAGAGCTTTTATAAAAGATAAATGAGCCTCGTTGGTTCTGTAAAGTATTCATCACGATATTTTGCAGGATTGGCGGGGCTTTTGCATTCTCCTGACCGGAGAAAAGTTTAAGTCACAGCCTTGACAAGAAATATCACGAAAACTATAATATAAGAAAAATTATCATAAACTATCTTATAATAATTGGAGGGCTGAATATGAAGTTTATAGGAAGAGTGGAAGAGCTTTCTAAGTTAGAGACAGAATATAAACGAGATAGCGGTTTTGTTGTAATCTATGGACGGCGCAGAGTCGGAAAAACAACATTAATCAAGCAATTTTTAAAAGAGAAAAACAGCTTCTATTTTCTTGCAACGGAAGAACTGGAAAGTCAGAGCATGAAGAGACTCGCCGGAGTCATTGCAAGAACAACCCAAAATTCATTACTTCAGAGAGCATCTTTTGATGACTGGATGGATCTGTTTCAATTGATTGTGGAGTATAAGCCAGAGGAGAAAAAGGTTCTTGTAATTGATGAATTTCCTTATCTGGTCAAAACAAATTCTGCATTTCCATCTATCTTACAGAATGCTTGGGACGAAGTGTTAAAAGATAATAATGTTATGCTGATTTTGTCAGGGTCATTTATTGGCATGATGCAGAAATATGCTCTTTCCTATGATAGTCCGCTGTATGGACGCAGAACCTCACAGATGAGATTGTTTCCGCTTCCTTTTACAGATGTGTATGCGGCTCAGAATCTGACCTTTGAAAAAGCAGTTGAGCAGTATTCTGTGACAGGTGGTGTTCCAAAATACCTGGAATTCTTTGAAGATAATCGAGATTTTATGGAGCAGTTAAAGGAAAGTGCACTTTCCAAGAGCGGATTTCTCTATGAGGAGCCATATTTTCTCTTAAAGAGCGAGTCTGTTACCGCTGTAAACTATTTTTCCATCATCAAAGCAATCGCGGATGGAAACCATAAGCTTGGAAAAATTGCAGGCGTCTTAGGACAGGACACATCAGCTCTGCCCCCATATTTGTCTACACTGACAGATCTTGGTTTTATAGAGAAACGAACCCCGGTTACTGAGAAAAATCCGAAGAAATCCAGAAAGGGATTGTACTTCATCTCAGATAACTATATTCGATACTGGTTTCGCTATATTTACCCATATAAGGGAGAACTGGAACTGGATAATATGCAGATTGTCATGGATGAAATGAAGAAGGACTTTATTACGAAGTTTGTTGCCTTTTCATACGAAGACATCTGCAAGGATATTTTTAAGAATCTCTGCAGTCAGACGAAGATTGATTTTGTGCCCTCACGAATCGGATCTTACTGGCTGAATGATTTTGAAGGGGATACCGAGATTGACGTGATGGCGGTGGATCATCAGAATAAGAAGGTTTTTGCGGGTGAATGCAAATATCATGCAAAACCGGTGGACGCAACAGTATATTTTGGCTTAAAAGAAAAGGTTCAGAATGCAGCTGATATCCGAAAAGCATTTCCCGGATATGATGTTATCTACGGTATCTTTAGTAAGAGTGGATTCACAGATCGAATGAAAGATGTAGCTGGTGAAAATGAAACAGTTATTTTGATTCAGGAAGATCGAATCGAGCCGAATCGAGCCTACTATTAACCGCGGGGCTTTTTTATTCTCCTGACAATATCGCATTACAGAAAATATTTATTGAAATTCGATAAATAAATATTGACTTTCAATGTGAACGGTGCTATCTTCACAGTAAGAGAGACCTATTTTGAAAGCCGCACAGGTATGCGGCAGGATGGAGGAACCAATGAAAGACAGACTGACATTGTTTACCAAATACCTTCTGGACGTGCTGTTTTATGCCGGAATTGTTGTGACTGTGACGCTGCCCTTTGGCATACGCTTTTATGGAAAGTATGACAGTTATTTCGGGCAGCACTGGCTCAGACTGACGATCCTGTTCGGAATTTCCGGAATCTTTGCATTGATACTTTTGCAGGAGCTGCGAAAGATGTTTAAAACGGTGCTGAACGGAGACTGCTTTATCCGGGAAAATGTGCAAAGCTTAAAGCGGATGGGAATCTGCAGTTTCTGCATTGCGGCAGTTACTGCGCTGCGCCTGTTTCTTTATCTGACCCCTGCGGTACTGATCACGATCCTGGTATTTGTGATTGCGGGACTTTTTTCTCTGGTGCTGTCCCGGGTCTTTGATGCAGCTGTGACCTATAAGCTGGAAAATGACCTGACGATCTGAGCACCGGATGGAGGAGAAAGACATGATAATGATCAACCTGGACGTAATGATGGCGAAACGCAAAAAGGGACTGACAGAGCTTGCCGGAGAGGTAGACATCACGCTGGCAAACCTTTCTATCCTGAAAAATAATAAGGCAAAGGCGGTGCGGCTGTCTACGCTGAATGCGATCTGCAAGGCGCTGGACTGCCAGCCTGGCGATATCCTGCAATATGTAGATGATGAGGAGGATGTAGAAAATGAATGAGAAAACAGAAAAAGATGGAACCGGAAAATTGCAGAGCAGCGCAGGCATAGCCAAAACAGAGGGTAGCACTGCCGCGACTTGCGCACAGACATCTGCAGACGCTGATCGTGCCTCCAGAACCATCCCTGCTGCGGCCAGCCGCCGCCTTGGTGCAGCGACCGCCCTGTACGCCTTGCTTTACACGATCTGCCTATATCGGAATACATCGGGGATCACCTATCCTTTTTTCGTTGCAGGAACCTTGTACTATTCTTACTATTGTACCGCAAAGTGCAGGGTTCCATCCGACAGAGACAGTCTGCAAAAGAAGCTTATCAGAGCGCTTCCGTATGGGGCGGCAGAATTTTTGCTCGGTATCTCCGTGTTTTTAACAGCTGATCTGAAAATTCACCTGCTGACAAAAGGAATGCTGTTCGGACTGACGCTTTTATGGGCGTTGATGCTGTTTTGCAATACAGAAAATTGGGGATTGGGAGATTTTATCCGAAACGGATGGAAAGGCCTGTTTGGAACTTTTTCCTATCTGAATACGCCGTTTTCTGATGCCGCCGCTGCACTGAAAATAGAAGAAAAACAAAAAGAAAACGGGAAAGGTCACTATATCCTGATCGGTCTCGTAGTCGGTCTTCCGCTGCTGATGGTTGTCGCAGCACTTCTGTTGAGTGCGGATGCAGTGTTTGCAAGTCTGGTATCGCGGTTTTTCGGAGAACTGGCCTGGTCGGATTTTATTACTGTTTTCCTGATGCTGGTGCTTGTCTATCTGTTTGCATACGGATTTATCCGTGGACTCCTTACCAAAAACCTGACCGGGAAAAGACGGGAGCGCCTTGGGGAGCCACTGGCTGCAATTACGGTGCTTTTCCTTTTGACGGCAATATATACGGTATTTTGTGCAATTCAGATTGTTTATCTGTTCTTACGCGCGGGGACGCTTCCGGAACAGATGACATGGGCACAGTATGCGCGTCAGGGATTTTTCCAGCTGCTGGCAGTTTGCGTGATTAACCTTGGGGTTGTGGCGGTGTGTCTGTTTGGATTTCGCAAAAACCGGGCACTGCAGATTCTTCTGACGGCTGTGTGCGCAATGACTTATGTGCTGATCGCCTCGAGCGCATGGCGAATGTATCTGTATATCCGCCAATATTCCCTGACGTTTCTTAGGCTGATGGTATTGTGGGCGCTGCTCGTGATGGCGGTAATCTTTGTAGGAACGATGATAGCGGTCTGGAAGCGCGATTTTGAACTGCTGAGGTTCTGGCTGATAGCAGTTGTATTTTTGTACCTGATTCCCGCGTTCGGGCGTCCGGATTACTGGATTGCATCTTATAATGTATCCCGCGAAGCCAATGCCCGGGAGTCCGTCATGTATTCGCAGGATGCTGACGACACCCTCCCGACGGCCACGGACTACTCCTATCTGCGCGGTCTGTCTGCGGATGCAGCGCCGGTTCTGATCGGACGAAAAGACCTGACCGGAGACGCTGTGCCATGGATGCATGCCTATGAAGAAGATCAACGTTCGGAAACGAAGAATCTTGGCATTCGAAACTTCAATCTGTCCCTCTGGCAGGCAAAAAGGAGACTCTCGCAGGGATGAAAGGCGCACCTGCCGTATCATCGTGTTTTCTGTCGAAGATTTCCGGTAAAATCATTGGTAAAACAGCCGAAAGGTATGCTATACTTGTGCAGAAGCAATACCCTATGTCGGTGGGCTTTATGCAGCAGAACCTCTGGGTGGGCGGCACCGGCACAGAAAAGAAAAGAGACAGGAACAAAACGATGATATTTGATACACATGCCCATTACGATGATGAGGCGTTTGAAGAGGATCGGGGAGCGCTGCTTGCTTCCCTTGCAGAACAGGGAATCGGAAGAGTCGTCAATGTGGCAGCAGACCTTCCTTCTGTATCCACGAGCCTGACACTCGCACAACAGTATCCGTTTATTTACGCGGCGGTCGGCGTTCATCCCTCCAACGTGCAGGAGCTGACGGAGCGGGACTACGAATGGCTGGAAGAAAAACTGGAGACTCCCAAAGCGGTGGCAGTCGGGGAAATCGGACTGGATTACTACTGGGACAAAGAGCCCGGGGTGCAGGCGCGTCAGCGGGAAAGCTTTTCCAGACAGCTGCAGCTTGCCAAAAAGCTGGATAAGCCTGTCATCATCCACTCCAGAGATGCGGCAAAGGACACGCTGGATGTAATGGCAGCGGAGGGCGGAAGCCAACTCCGCGCAGTGATTCACTGCTTTTCTTATACAAAGGAAACAGCCCGGGAGTTTCAAAAATGGGACTACTATTTTGGCATCGGCGGCGTGCTGACCTTTAAAAATGCAAAAAAATTAAAAGAAGCGGCGGCAGAGCTTCCCATTGAGAGAATTTTACTGGAAACAGACTGTCCGTACCTTGCACCGGAGCCGTATCGCGGCAAACGCAACAGCTCGCTTTATCTGCCCCGGGTTGTAGCTGCACTGGCAGAGATCAAAGGACTGACCTGTCAGGAAATCGAGGATATTACCTGGCACAATGGATGTCGGTTTTACGGATTAGAATAAACGAACGGAGAAAAGAGAGGAAAAATGGCAACACTTGGAATCCCTTCCAATACCATTGAGGTATTGCAGAAATATCACTTTAATTTTCAGAAAAAGTTCGGTCAGAACTTCCTGATCGATACCCATGTGCTGGAAAAAATCATGAACGCGGCACAGATTTCCAAAGATGACTGCGTTGTGGAGGTGGGACCGGGTATCGGAACCATGACCCAGTATCTCGCAGAGCGGGCGGGACATGTGGTGGCGGTCGAAATCGACAAAGCCCTGATCCCGATTTTGTCGGATACGCTGTCCGCTTATGATAATGTAGAAGTGATGAACGAAGACATTTTAAAAGTAGATTTAAACCGTCTGGTGCAGGAGAAAAACGGCGGACGTCCCATCAAGGTCGTTGCCAATCTTCCTTATTACATCACAACACCCATCATTATGGGACTGTTTGAAAGCCATGTGCCGCTGCAGAGCATCACGATCATGGTGCAGAAAGAAGTCGCAGACCGGATGCAGGTTGGACCCGGTACAAAGGATTATGGTGCCCTTTCCCTGGCGGTGCAGTATTATGCAAGGCCGGAGATTGTTGCGAACGTTCCGCCGAACTGCTTTATCCCGCGACCCAATGTGGGCAGCGCGGTCATCCGTCTGGATCGCTATGCAGAACCGCCGGTACAGACTGCAGATGAGCAGTTTATGTTTTCCGTTATCCGCGCGTCCTTTAATCAACGCCGGAAAACCCTGGTCAACGGCCTTTCCAATGCGCCGGGGCTGAACGTGTCCAAAGAAAAAATCAAGGAAGTGCTGGCTCGGATGGAGCTGTCAGAAACCGTCCGCGGCGAAACCCTGACACTGGAACAGTTTGCACAGCTGGCAGATTTGCTTCGAGGCTGACGTGCTGTCAGAGGAAAGGACAGCATACCGATCCGTGTGATACGGACAAAAATCTTCTGATCGCGTTTATCGGACTTGCAGTGGTTGCAGGAATTGCAGCAATTTATCGGAAGGTTTCATGAGGGTATTTGTCCGGTTATTTTTGCCCTGGTAAAAAATTTTCAAAAATATACATACAAAACTGCTTCTGACACTGCTCCAATTCCTTTTCCGAGCGAAGAACCCAGGCGGCGCAGGGGGCATGGAACAGACCGTGCGCCAGCTTCAGGGAGATATCCCCTTGGAACAGCAGATTATAAGAAATAAAATCCGGTCTGCTGATAAAATTCAGGATCATTTTTCCGAACAGATACTGGAACGGACTCAGAGAGTGATTTTCAATATTGAAATTGGTGGAAAGCTGCCCGCGGAAAATCTGCGGGCGGTTTTTTCGATACCAGTAAAGTGCGGCAGGATGAAAGGATTCGATACAGTAATTCCCGGAATATTCTGAAAGCAGCGCATCGGCTTTTCGGGGAATGTCGAAATCCAGATGTTCCATTTTAAGCTCAACCAGAAGGGGAACCTTCCCGTTTACAAGGTCTAATGCTTCCTGAAAAGAAGGAATCTGCTCTTTCGTATTTACAAGGGAAAGCTGACGAAGCTCTGCAAAGGTCAGTTCGTTTACCCTCCGGTCGATACCGCACATTCTGCTGAGGGTCGCATCATGGAAGACAACTGGGATCCGGTCGGCAGAAAGCTGGACATCCAATTCGATCCCGTATCCGGCATCTACTGCTCTCTGAAAGGCGGCAAGGGAGTTTTCAGGAATCTGATGGTTATTATCATGCAGCCCCCTGTGGGCAAAAAATGTGCCGAGAAAAGGGGAGCTGTCTGCGCGGCGGATTCTGGGGTGCATCAGAAACACATACAGCGCGGCGAGGCAGATGAAGATCTGTAAAAATATCATGGCAAGTCTCTTTTCTTTTTTAATCAAATCTGAGGATCATTCCATGCAAGCATATCATTCCGTGCATGCACAGTATAGGGCTGTTCTTTGAAAATGTCAAAAAGTAAGGCAAGGTCAAAAAGGAGTGGCTAGCCGGAAGGAAACGCGGTATACTATAGGCACGAGTGAACTGTGAATATATGTAAGGAGTAAAACAAATGAGAAGCATTCAGGTAGAAAAGGTGCGGGACGCGGTAAGGGATATGTGCATTGAAGCCAATTACAGTCTGTCCCCGGATATGCGCTGCGTATTTGAAAAAGCCTGTCAGGAGGAAAAATCTCCTTTGGGGCGTCAGATTCTAAATCAGCTTTCTGAAAATCTGGAAATTGCCAAAAAGGATGAGATCCCGATCTGTCAGGATACCGGAATGGCTGTCGTTTTTCTGGAAGTGGGACAGGAGGTTCATTTTGAAGGCGGAAGCCTGGAAGAGGCAGTGCAGGAAGGAATCCGTCTTGGTTATACAGAAGGATACCTTCGGAAATCTGTTGTTGGAGATCCCGTTCTGCGAGTAAATACCGGGGACAATACACCCGGCGTGCTCTATTATGAAATTGTGCCCGGAGACCGCGTGACGATTCAGGTTGCGCCCAAGGGCTTTGGAAGTGAAAATATGAGCCGCGTTTTTATGCTGAAACCGGCAGATGGTCTGGAGGGTGTCAAAAATGCTATCCTGACGGCGGTAAAGGATGCGGGACCGAATGCCTGTCCTCCCATGGTTGTCGGTGTCGGTGTCGGCGGTACCTTTGAAAAATGCGCCCTGATGGCGAAAAAAGCACTGCTGCGCACGACAGGGGAACATTCAGAAATTGAATGGGTGAGCAACCTGGAAAAAGAGGTTTTGCAGGAGCTGAACCAGACAGGAATCGGCCCCGGCGGACTGGGCGGTACCACGACCGTTCTGGCGGTTCATGTTAATACCTATCCGACGCATATTGCAGGGCTTCCGGTTGCAGTCAACATCTGCTGTCATGTAAACCGCCATGCCAAAAGAGAACTCTAAGCGCATAAAGGGGAGAATACAAATGGAAAAGCATATCAAAGTACCAATGACCCGCGAGGAGGCAAAACAGCTCAAAGCCGGGGATTACGTATATCTGACCGGAACAATTTATACCGCCCGTGACGCAGCCCACAAACGGATGCAGGAAACGCTTGCAGCAGGAAAAGAGCTGCCGATTTCAATCGACGGAACCATTATTTACTACATGGGACCGTCCCCGGCGCGGGAGGGAAGACCGATCGGTTCTGCAGGACCGACAACTGCGAGCCGAATGGATAAGTATGCGCCCCAGCTTCTGGATCTGGGACTTCTCGGCATGATTGGAAAGGGGCGCAGAAGCAGCGCGGTCAAAGAAGCAGTGGTGCGCAATGGGGCTGTATACTTTGCTGCGGTCGGCGGAGCGGGCGCATTATTATCCAAATCCATCCGGGAAGCAGAGATTGTTGCATATGAAGATCTTGGCACAGAAGCAATCCGCAAGTTAACCGTAGAAGAATTTCCGGTCATTGTCTGCATGGACTCGGAAGGAACCGATCTATATGAAACCGCAGCGGAAAAATACAGGGAGGAATTTGTATGAAACGAATTATCCTGATGGTGGTAACCAACCTGTTCTTCGTAATTGTCTGTTGGCCGAAGCTGTGCCGTATGGCGGCGCATCCCGAGCGCTATACAAAAGAAGAGCGCTGGAAGCATCTGCAGTTTTGGGTAGAACGTGCATGCAAGGGCGGGAGAATTGTATTAGAAGCCCACGGTCAGGAAAAACTGCCGGAGGAACCGTTTATTCTGTACCCGAACCATCAGGGAATGTTTGATGTCCTGGCGATTGCCGGAACCTGTGATCATTTCCTCGGCGTTGTAAATAAAAAAGAAGTGAGAAATTTCCTATTATTAAAACAGGTATTTCAGATTACCGGCTCTTTGTCAATGGATCGGGAGGATATCCGGCAGTCCCTGCAGGTAATCAATCAGGTGGCAGAGCGGGTAAAAGGCGGGGATAACTTTCTGATCTTTGCAGAAGGGACAAGAAGCCGCCGGGGGAATCAGATGCTGGAAATGAAGGGCGGCAGCTTTAAAAGTGCTTATAAGGCAAAGTGCCCGGTTGTCCCGACAGCACTGATCAACTCCTTCGTTCCATTTGACAGCCATACGATCAAGCCGGTAACCGTTAAGGTAATTTACCTTGACCCGATTCCTTATGAAGAATATAAAGGAATGAAGACGCTGGAGCTGGCGGCAGAGGTGAAAAAACGCATCGAAAATGCCATTGCAGAATTTTCCTGAAAAAGTGGTTGACAGACGCACTATAAATAGATATAATAATTTATGCGTTCAGAAATGACGCATACCAATAGCATATTGGCAGAGGATCATTCAGACGATGTGGAGAAATACTCAAGAGGCTGAAGAGGCGCCCCTGCTAAGGGTGTAGGTCGTGTTAAAGCGGCGCGAGGGTTCAAATCCCTCTTTCTCCGTTAGCTCTGCCAAAAAAGAGAATCCTGATCTCTGGGCTTCTTTTTTTATCCCAAATAACCAGACACTGTTGAGACAACATGAAATGCTTGTAAAGATATGGTAAAAAGTTATTGACAGGGAAAAGGCAATATGCTATATTGTAAACCTACCGCGAAGGCGGTGGTGATCATCTTCGAAAAAAAGATGAAAAAACTGCTTGACACGAACAGTGAGTTCTGATAAACTACTGAACTGTTGCTGCGAGTGATAAGCAACCGGGTTTCGAAAGAAACTTGGAAACAAAATGAAAAAAGTTCTTGACAAACAGAACTGCTTATGATAAACTCAATAAGCTGTCTGAGCGACAGGAACGAAAGTTCTTCTGGAAATACTTCCAACAAGAAGAACGGCACCTTGACAAATAAACAGTAATGCAACCCTGAAAATTCCAAACAGAACAAAAAGTTCTGAGAGAAATTTCAGAGAACAAAAACCTAAAACAACAGTAGAACGGTAAAATTAGCCAGACTGATTTTGACCGGACAAACTTAAACATGAGAGTTTGATCCTGGCTCAGGATGAACGCTGGCGGCGTGCCTAACACATGCAAGTCGAACGGAGCTGCTTTGATGAAGTTTTCGGATGGATTTAAAACAGCTTAGTGGCGGACGGGTGAGTAACGCGTGGGTAACCTGCCTCACACTGGGGGATAACAGTTAGAAATAGCTGCTAATACCGCATAAGCGCACGGTTCCGCATGGAACAGTGTGAAAAACTCCGGTGGTACAGGATGGATTCGCGTCTGATTAGCCAGTTGGTGGGGATTTATATTAAATGTTTTTTTCTTTAAATTCTGGTCGACAATATTATATAAAAAGGCCATTGATTTTTGATCATAATATTCAATATTATCAAATATCAAACATACATTTCGATTTTGTGCCAAAAAAATAATATAAGAAATCATATTACTTATTTGTGATTTTTCCGTATATGTTAAAATGGTATCTAAAGTGTTTTCAACACTTATATTACAAAAATTTGTAACAGTTGCAGCAACATGTTTCATAAAACTGTTAAATAAGTTTCTCTTCACGTGCATTGTATTAATATTATCAAGAATATCCAATGGAATACAACCAAAATCCTTATATTCTTTAGATGCCTCTCCAATAAAATATAAAGGGTATGTAGATGCTAAATAATTCTTTAATTCTCTTACGGTAATACTCTTGCCAGAATCTTTTTTCCCAAGTAATGCAATTGTTTCATGTTTCTTAAGCGCTTCTAGTATATTATATATTGTTTTTGTTTGAAATTCATATAACATGATTAACTCTCCAGTAATAATTTATAAATAAGCAATATGTTTAAAAAGCATATGTATTATATTTTAGTAATATGTGGTTGCCCGATAACTCTTTATTATCCATCATTTTCTTTTCCCACCCTAAACCCCTTCCTCGGGTGCTTATTTCTCAATATATCTCTCTGCTTCCCCACCGCGACATGTGTATAAATCTGTGTGACGTTAATTGAGCTGTGTCCGAGCATTTCCTGAATGTAGCGGATGTCGACATC
>OGYJ01000994.1_pt1 | contig 24844 bp, 17 predicted proteins | sample 1576531 | NCBI WGS metagenome assembly OGYJ01 (sample SAMEA3541574, study PRJEB24748) | human gut metagenome | biome: human gut; feature: human-associated habitat; material: faeces | place: China | collected 2012 | reverse complement strand
CACGGCAGCATCAGGACATAGCCGATAGTCTTCGTGATGGTGAAGACAGTTAATGTTTTGTCTCTAAATTTATACAGAAATGTAATAAAAAGGTGATAATAAGATTGTATATTTGTGGCGTAATGTTAAAAAATATAGGGGGTTAAATTAAAAAGAGAATTTCTGTATGAAAAAAAGTTATCTGCTGTCTTTGTTTTTATTGATCTGTATGAGTGTTTCCGTACAGGCTCAGGTGACAACTTCCGCTTTGAGTGGAAAGGTTATCGATGATCAGAATGAGAGTATTATTGGAGCGACTGTGGTGGCGGTGCACGAACCGTCCGGAACTGTGTACGGTGCAGTTACAAATGTGGATGGCCGCTATACAATACAAGGTATGCGTACCGGTGGTCCATATAAAGTGGAGATTTCTTATGTTGGTTATCAAACGGCAATTTATAAAGGAATTAATCTTCAGTTGGCTTCCAACTATGTATTAAATGTTTCAATGCGTGAATCTTCGGAGCTACTTGATGAAATTGTTGTGGTAGGTTCTTCTAACAGTAATATGAATAGTGACCGTGCCGGGGCTATTACTAACATTAATAGTCAGCAAATGGCTGCAATCCCGACTGTTAGCCGTAGTATGAATGATATTATGCGTTTAACTCCGCAAGGAGCTAACACAGGTAATGGTTTTGCCGTAGGTGGTGGTAATTACCGTCAGTCTTCTGTAACTGTCGACGGTGCTGCTTTCAGTAATTCATTTGGTATCGGTTCTAACTTGCCGGGCGGAGGTTCACCTATTTCTTTGGATGCATTGGAGCAAATAGCAGTATCTGTAACTCCGTTTGATGTTCGCCAAAGTGGATTCATTGGTGGGGCAATTAATGCTGTAACTAAAAGTGGTACCAATGATTTTTATGCAACGGCTTATACTTATTTAAATAATGAGAATTTGAATGGTGATAAGGTAGGTGATTTAGAGTTAATACGTGAGAAATCTCAAAAATACCTCTATGGTGCTAGTTTTGGAGGTGCAATCATAAAAAATAAGTTGTTCTTCTTTGTAAACGGTGAGTATGAAGATAATGTAACAGCTGGTCCTAAGAGCAGAGCTCGTTTAAGCGACAGTGATGATTGGGGATCTAATACAGCCAATGTGAATCGTCCTACAGTGGGAAAGATGGATGAGATTCGCAACTATTTTATAGACAAGTATGACTATGATCCGGGACGTTATCAGGGGTATTCTATCAAAACTCCGGCCTATAAAATTATGGCACGTTTGGACTGGAATATTAATGATAATAATAAATTGAATTTCCGTTTTACACGTGCTCATTCAAAAGACAATAGCGGTCCAACTTCTTCTGTATCTCCTTTCTATGCAACGGATATTTATGATGGTGGAGCAGCTGCTTCCAAAGGTTCTGGTAATGTAAATCATAATGCTGCTATGTATTTTGAAAATTCTCGTTATTTCAAAGAATACAATTTTACATCATATGCTTCAGAGTGGAACTCTAAATGGTTGGATGGTAGTTTGAATAATGTAACACGTGTTACTTATTCTTTCCAGGATGAGCCAAGAAGTTATGAGGGAGCGGCTGATTTTCCAACAATTGATATTTTGGAAGATGGTGCGGTATATGCACGTATCGGTCCTGATGTCTTTTCTCCGGGGAACTTAGCCCAAGCCAGAACATTTGTTCTTACAGATGAGTTGTCTTATACAGCAGGTATCCATAATTTATTGGCAGGTTTCCAGTTTGAATATAATAAAGCTACTAATGGTTTCCAGCAAGCAGGTAATGGATACTATGTGTATAATTCATGGGACAGCTTTGTAAATAATGAATATCCTAAGGCTTTTGCTATCACACACTCTAATGCAGCAGACTATAGCCAATTTAAGGCTGAAATGAAAACATTGCAATATTCATTGTATTTGCAAGATCAGATGAATATAAGTGAGAACTTTAAGTTGACTGCTGGTATTCGTTTTGAGATGCCTAAGTATCCTTCTTTGAAGAATAACTATAATGAAGATTTTGCAAGATGTGATTTTGGCGGAGTAAGCTATTCTACTGATCAAGTACCTTCTGCTAAGATTTCTGTGTCTCCACGTGTAGGATTCAACTGGGATATTACTGGTGAACGTAAATATGTTCTTCGTGGAGGTACTGGGCTTTATGTAGGTCGTTTACCATTTGTATGGTTAGTATCTGCAGTTGGTAATTCTAATGTTGGTCAGAATCAATATTATTATACTAAGGTAGCTGATGCAGCTTTGAAACCTCATTTTCAACCATCTGTATCAGGAGTTCTGAATGAGTTGTATCCGAATGGCAGAACTGTTGATATTAAATCTCCAAAGGATCCTACGATTATTGATAAGGATTTGAAGATGCCGTCTACATGGAAAACTTCATTAGCTTTTGATGCTAAACTTCCGGGAGATATTGACTTCTCGATAGAAGGTATCTTTAATAAAGATATCAATCCTGCCGTTATTTCTAATAAAGCTATTAAACCTTCAGAAACTACGATCACTTTTAATCCGAATGATACACGTGACTCATATAGCAAATACTCTGATGCTTCATGGACAAACGCAGGTGGAAAACAGAATGTATTCTATATAGAGAATGGTGGTCACAAGGCCTATTATTATTCTATTACTACTCAATTAGCTAAATCTTTTGATTTTGGCTTGTATTTGTCTGCAGCATATACACATTCGAAAGCTAAGGCGTACAGTGATGGTATTGGTGATCAGGTAACTTCTGCATATAGAACAAATACTTATTCTGTAGGCGGTATTAATGAACATGAAACAGGTTATGGTACCTATGTTTCTCCTCACCGTATTGTAGCTTCAGCTGGTTATCGTTTGGAATATGCTAAAAGATTTGCTTCCTCATTATCATTCATTTATGAAGGAATGAATATGGGATATGCTGGTGGTTATGGTTATGCTCGTTATTCCTATACATTTGCTGGCAACATTGTTGGCGATGGTGGAGCTAATAACTTATTATATATTCCTGCTTCAAGAGAAGAGCTGAATAATTGGACATTTGCGGAAAAAACATATAATAGTGTAAATAGAACATATGATGACTATAAATTAGACGGGCAAATTTATAGTGCAGATCAACAAAAAGATGACTTTTGGGCATATATCAACCAAGATAGCTATTTGAAGAAGCACAAAGGCGAATATGTAGATCGCGGTGGAGTGGTTATGCCTTGGCATCATCAATTGGATTTGAAATTTATGCAAGATTTCTATCTTAAAGTTGGTGGTAAACGTCATACTCTTCAATTTGGTGTTGATATTAAGAACTTCTTGAATTTGTTAAATTCAGATTGGGGATTGTATAAGACCGTAAATAATACCAATCTCTTGGCTTACGATAAGGGAAATAGTACTACTGGAGAAGGCAAGGGATATACATTCCAAAAGAATAGTGGCAAAAGATTGACTGAAACGTATACAAAGTATAAAGATTTTAGATCTACTTACTCTGTTCAGTTTAGTCTTCGTTATATATTCCATTAATTCGATAAAATCTCAAAATAATGAAAGGTTGTCTCGTGTTCGGGACAGCCTTTTTTATTATCAGTAAGATTTTGATATAAACGGAATATCTTTAAGGATATGATTATTAGCTTATCATCCTCTTACTCTTTTATAACTTCACCCTCATCACCACCGGATTATGATCGCTATAAGTAAGATCCGGCGAGAAGTAATCCGTACTATTCAGTTCCGGTGAATGGAGAATATAGTCGATTCTTAACAGATGCTTGAAGAACTTGAAAGTATACATATACCCATGACCACTCGTCTGAAAACCATCCTGCAACTTATCACCTTTTACAGTGTGATAAACATACGAAGACGGCAGAGAGTTAAAGTCACCGCAGATGATAGTAGGATAGGGAGAGGCAGCTATCAGTTGCTTTAGAGTATTAGCTTGTACGGCACGTTTCCGGAAATTCTCATGCAATCCGTCAATCAATCCCAAAGCAGCACGTTCCACCCTTTGAGAATCATCCGTGCGGAGTCCCTTTTCCAGTTTGCGCTTGTTCTGACTTACCTCCGTTGTTTGGAGATGATTGTTGAACAGGCGGATGGTGCGACCATTGATTTCAATATCACATGCAAGACTGCAATTTTTCGAATCAGGATAGATGATAAGATGCTCCTCCTTGATAGGATAACGGCTGAAAACAGCCAGTTGCAACAGATTCTTCCCTTCGGGCGAAGAAGGAATATAGTGATACGGCCAATTAGAAAGAGCTGCGGATATACTATCGATGCCAAACTCATCGTTAATGCCAAATTCTTGAAAACAGAGAATATCTGCTTGCAGATTTCTCATGTAAGAAGCAATCTCCTTGCATGAGTAGCCGGTATGCTCGTGGTTAAAGGCATCGACGTTGTAAGTAGCAACCGTCAACACTCCCGGAGTATATACATTCATTTTAACCATCGGTGACGAAGCCGGACTGAAAAAAGGCGATTGTAATACACAGCTCATATATCCCCAATTGCTGAATATAGCAATCAGAGGGATGAAAACCCAGCACCGCCAACGAATCGTCCAGTAGATAGCAGAAGCAAGATTAGCCAATAAAAGTATCGGCAGTATCAAACCGATGAAAGGCATAAATTTGAAACTATCCGGTGCGGCATTACCTACGAAGGCGCCTGCAATGGTAACTCCTGCCAAAATACTGGTCAGCACGATGGATATGTAATAAAACAGTCTGTAAAAGGCTTTCATTTAATCTAAATTATTTGCTGGTTATATCATGAGGGATTAAGCTCTCTACGAAGGAAGCAACCATTTATGAATCATTGCTTTCAACTTATCATCCGCTATTGGTTTAGCTATAAAATCATTGCACCCCGCTTCTTCAGCCGCTTTCCGGTCCTGTTCGTATGCAAAGGCACTTTGAGCAATAATAGGAACAGTGGCAGACAGTTCACGGATGATTTTTGTAGCTTCCAGTCCGTCCAGATTCGGCATCTTGATATCCATCAAGATAAGATCCGGTTTCACTTCATCGAACATCGTGACAGCTTCCATTCCGTCATGCGCACGTATAAGCTGATGGTCTTTACCTAGAATAGCCTTCAATAAGTCGAAATTGCTGTCCGTATCTTCGGCAACCAAAATACAGGCATGCCGTGTATTTGCAGAATTGTCAACACTCGAATCAGCAGTTTTTCCGGCAGATGCTATTCCAGCGATGTTTCCTTCACCATTCTCTTTCTTTGAAGAATCCACATTTGCAGGATTTGCAATCGTGTATGGCAAAGTAAATGTAAACGTCGTTCCCTTACCAAATTCGGAGCTGACGGAAATCTTGCCCCCGAGACGTTCAACGATAGACTTACAGATAGATAATCCCAACCCAGTGCCCTGTGCATGATTGTTCAGCTTGGCAAAACGTTCGAACACACGACCCACTTTCTCCGGCTCAATTCCTGTTCCGGTATCCGTTACGTGGAAAACAATCTGGTTATCCACCAGCTTATAACCATAACTGATACTTCCTTCTTTCGTAAACTTAACAGCATTCCCAATCAGATTCGAAATCACCTGGAACACTCGATTCTTGTCCGTCTCAATCATCAGACTCTCGTCCGAAGACTCATAGACAAGGCTTACTCCCTGCGGAGTACGGAATATATGAGCATCGTACACTTCCCGGCAGAGATTATGGAGACTAGCCGGACCGAAGGAAAACTCGATGGTTCCCGATTCAATCTTCGAGAGATCGAGAATCTCGTTGATAAGTTGCAAAAGACGCTCGTTGTTCGCGTTTACGATGTTGTAGTACGTCTTTCGTTCTTCCGCATCATCACTTTCGGCAATGAGATGCGAGAACCCCACAATAGCATTCAGCGGAGTACGTATCTCATGACTCATATTGGCAAGGAAAGCTGATTTCAAACTATCAGACATTTCCGCTTTTTCCTTCGAAGACAGTAGCTCCCTCTTCATCATTTCCAGTTCCGTGATATCCCATTCGATGCTGACGATGATAGGCGAAGACAATTCATCCCCATCCACCCGTATCTTCCGTTTGTCAAGGATAATCAGGTTTCCGTTCCGGTCCTTTCCTTCCACCGTCCAGTGCATACCTTTTCCGCTGGTGGCCACTTGAATATCCTCCTGTCTCTTCTTCTCTGCCACGATAGGCGGGTAGAAATCGAAGTCATTCTTACCGACAGGATCGTTCTTGTAAAGATCGCGGTTATAAGCCTCCCGGTTTCGGTAAATGTACCGGAAATCATTATTGATCTCCTTCACAACAATCCCCGCGGGGAGATTATTGATCGTCGTATCCATGATTTGATTCAGCCGTTTGATTTGGGCTTCATACCGAATCCGTTCGGAAATATCATGGGCAAACGACCGGTAACTTTCTTCACCGGAATCATTGGTGACGTTGTACATCGTACCTTCGTAAGCCAATATATCTCTATTGATTTTCGACGGATGGTGAGCCACAAAGTTACTGCTGCCACCGTGTATGACATCTTTGCAACGTTCGTTCCAAGCCTCTTGTGTAGGCATATCTGCGGCGACATTGTAAATCTTTAATTGACTGATGTCTTCGTTTTCTGAAATACCATGATTGTACAGGAAACGACGGTTAGCGAAGATAATCGTGCCATCGGGTCTGGCGGCAAAGATACTTTCTTTGGCATTGTTGATGGCATGAGTCAGTGTGTTGATGTCATTTCTGCGATGCTGTATATCCGTGATGTTCTGAATATACCCTTCGATGTTGAAACTACCGTCGGGGCGCTCTTCACGCAAATAAGTCTGGATACGCATATAGAAGATTTCTCCGTTCAGGCGAACGCGATAACTGATGCTCTCCATGTTGAGCTCTTTCTCGTTCACGTGGCACCATTCAATAAAACTCTGACGATCTTCTTCTACAATCAGTTCCACATATTTCTCAATGGCAAGGTTCTGCACACTTTCCTCACACAAAACGCCTGTATAACCCAAATAATGGAAAATATTCTGATTTGTATTGTATGCCCATTGTCCTATCTGGGCAATCTTCTGGATAGCCCTTAGAGTAAGATTCGCCTGCTCCAACCGACGCTTTACGTTACTTCTCTGCGTGATGTCACGATATTGGCAAAGCACCATGCCGTCATACGGAAACATGAGGCATTTGAAGTAGAAAATTTCGTCTTTCAGCACCAACTTGAAGTTCTTGCTGATGCTTCGTTGCTCTTCGAGCACAGTCTGAAAGATGGGCATCACCCTCTCTTTTGTATATTCCGGTAAAAGCTCAAATATATTTTTTCCTAAAAGAATGTTTTCTTGCAGGAACCACAGATCACAATGAGGTTCAATGTCTACGCAGACTCCGTGCCTGTCAACCAATAGCATTGTATCTGCCGTCAGTTTCAATATTCTTTGTGCGTTATTCGCATCATGTAATATTCTGTCCATGTCTGTTTTTTATTAGATGATAGAGACTAATGTCTTATAGTAAGGATAACAAAAGATAATAGCATTTGTTTTACTTTTCAGCGCGTTTCGCCTTTTCCCAGGCTCCGCTTCCTTTTTTCTTTTTCAGATAACGGATGCCTTTCAGCACATTGACATTCATAAATAGGAAATAGTAGGGGATAAAAAGCAACTTGTTTTTTATCTGTTTCGTAGACAGGTAATATCCCCAATATCCCAATCCGTAAAAAAGAACCTGCATGGCAAGCAGCACTCCGTAAAATATCGTGGAACCACCCAACAGCAGAATCGCAATATTCAGCGGGAAGAGCGCAAACAACAGGAACGGAGTAATAGACCATCGCAATACCCGGTGAGACGTATATTGAAAGCTAAGTATCCCGTATCGGAAAGGATTCAGCAACGGACGAAGCCGCCAGATAGACTGCAATCCTCCCGCAGCGATGCGCACTTTTCGCTTTTCTTCTTCGCGCATATCCGCCGAACCACTTTCGATGGCATAAGCATTCGTACAATAAGCGATGGTGTAACCTTTCATTGTGATCCGGAGTGAAAGAATAAAATCGTCGAGCAACGTATCCGGCTCCATCGCTTCGAACAGTTCGTTACGCACGGCAAACAGTTCGCCTGCTGCTCCTACGGCCGAGTAGAGCCGTGCATCAAGTGCTTTCAGGGTTGATTCGTATTTCCAGTAAATACCTTCACCACCGGCAGCCGCCCCGTCTTTGGTCTGCACGGCAATCCGTTTTTCACCAGCCACGCAGCCCACTTTCGGATCCTGGAAAGCAAGCACAATTTCCCGTATTGCCTCCCGGTTCACCATCGTGTTGGCATCCGTAAAAACAACGAGCGGAGTGTCCACCAACGTCATTCCACGTGTCATTGCAGCCGTCTTACCTTGCCGGAGCGGTTGGAAATGTACGGTCGCTTTCCCCTGCCAGCGCGTCTGCAATCGTTCGTTCGTACCGTCATCGCTTCCGTCCGTCACCCATACGATGTGCAGCTTGTCCGCAGGATAATCCAGCTCAAGACTGTTTTCCATCTTCTCGTCCACTACATCTTCTTCGTTGAATGCCGTAATGAAGAGGGTAACTTCCGGCAGGTCTGCGTCCGATGCCGGCAACGAACGCTTCACAGGCTTCACGAAAAGCTCTTTCAACTTGACAAGAATATAAAGCACAATTCCATAGCCCAAATAGGTGTAGAACACAACGAACAGGGCAAGCCAGAAAATAATTTCAAGACAAAGGGTCATGGTTTCGTTCATAATTATATTTGTTTATTACTTCTTCTTTTTCTTTCTCTACGTTCCATCTTTTTTATTCGTTTATGCCCAAATAGCTTAACAGTTCGTTTTGCGTCCGGCCATTTATTCGATTCGTTTCTTCAACTCCGTCTTTTTATCCGAATCTTTCAGCATATTCACAAAGTAGTTGGCGTCCGCTTTGGCAGAAACATCTGTCGGATTCGCTTCATATCGTTTCACGAAATTCTCGGCGTGTTCCGCCAGGTATTTTCGGCAGTCGATATTTAGCATGAAGAAATCTTTATGGTCACCATAAGAGAGTCCTGTAACATCTTCATTTGATTTTATGCTTTCAATGTCCTCCATTTTAAGCCCGAAAATATTTACAGTCACGGAAGGGTAATAGAAAGGAGCGGAGTCCTCTCCATTCAGATTTAGTGTCAGTTTCCACGTGTGCGTATTTACCTGTTTGATTTCCGGTTTGCTGTGCAAACGATAGTAATAATATTCATAATATTCTTCCTGGTTGGTAAACCACATAGAGTCGTCACCATCTCGTCCGTATGTGTCGTTGAGCCATTCCAAGAAGTTTACCCAACCGGTATCTGTATTATGGGCACCTATAGAAATAGCCGCCCGCTCTTCTTTTGGATTTTCCATTTCCTTGAGAATAGCCGCCTTAATCATATCCGGATTTGTCAGCCCGCTACCTTCGGGTGGGTCATAGAAAGCTCTTTCGATCACTACTTGTTCAATATCTCCGTTTTCTTGAAATGGATAGAGTTTTGTAGCTCCGCTTTGTGCACACAGGGTTCTGATTTTATCATATCTCAAAGCCGCTTTGATATAATTTTTATCTCCATTAGGCTCTGCCAGCATTTTACAAGTTCGATTATTCAGTTTCTCACGTATCATGCTTTGAGCAACAGGAAATTGTGCCAGCAACTTATCTTCTGTTTTATCTTCGTCAGGTAGATTCAAGTCATGGAAAGCGATGCTTACTCCGTAATTCATCATTTCCTGCAAGTTGCCCCATACTAACATTGTCTTTTTATAAAAGCGGAAATAATCTCTTGTATATCCATTTTGTACCCATGTTTGTGTGTTCATTAAATCATCATCGGCAGCCACGGTAGTTCCGAAAGAGAAACGTACTTCCTGTCCGGTACCATTGGTGGTAGCTAATGTTTTTCCCAATGAATAATAATCAGGAGGCAAATCACCGTTTTGCAGATGAGCCAGATCGCAGTAGTAAATATAAGATAAAGGTTTGCCATGAATGGCAGCCCATGTATATGAAAAGGCTGAATGCATACAGTCGTCCTGTGTCATCAGAAACAGCCAATCTTTGTTATATTTCAATGTTGGTATTTCCGTATACAGATATCCTACCTGTCTGTCTGCTTTCAGGTGAATGGTTATTTCTATTTCTTTATCGGCTGTTTCATTACCGAACGGGTATATGAATTCCGTTTCGCAGATGACATCCCGCCTCTTTCCATTATCCTTGTTTTCATCCTCGTCTTTATCTCCTTGATATAGATTCAGTTTGCGGATACATCCCGACATAACTAAGCCAATAATTAAAAATAAAACGATACCGATATTGAGATTCTTGCACATAGGCTTTCCTTTCTTACTTCTTTTTTACTAGATTACTCTCCTCATCCTTATATTCCTTCTTCTTGGTAAAAAGTCCTCCGATTCCTTTCAATCTGCTGACAACACGCACCTTGAAACTATTGAACAAAGTTCCGTCGGCTCCCACCGTCCCATATCCGGTGACGGCACGCGCACGTCTTTTCCGTACAAATGCAATCTTTCCAAATTGCTTGAGCTGCAAAGCCAGATATCCGTCTTCACCGCGGATAATATCCGTGCGGATTCCCGTTTTCCTCGCACATTCCGTCCGGTAAGCAAATACCAGTCCGCGCACACTAAGCTCCGGACGCTTGAAAGACTGCAACCATAAATGCAAGTCGCGTGCAGCCTCATAGATTTTCAGCCCCATCCAAGAGTGATCCTTGTCGGGAATATAACTCCAAAGCGAGCTGACAGCCACTACACCCGGCTTTTCGAGCGCATCCACCATTGTTTCCACATACTTTGCCGGATACATCGTGTCAGAATCAATGTTGATATGATATTTTCCACGGGCATGGTTCAGTCCGCAAAGACGGGCAAAACCACAACTATGTTGCGTTTCCGTGAAATAAGGCACACCGCAAGCCTCGTAAATCTCCGCAGTGCGATCTTTCGATTCGTTGTCCACACCAATGATTTCTACAGGATATTTACATTTCATCTCGCTCAACGACCAGAGGCAGGCAAGCAGATGTTTTTCCTCATTGTATCCGATGAGTGATACAGTGACAAGCGGTTCGTTACTCTGCAATCCGGCCAGATTGCGGCGTACTTCCTCGATAACGGCTTGCGGAGCTTCCGCAAAAGGTTTCTCATAAACCTGTAAATACTTAGAATACCATTCCATAGATATTGAATGCTTTATTTGTTTTCATTAACCGGGATAATCAGGCTTTCAAATAGTTGTTTCCATTGTTCGGCAATATTTTCTATTCGGAAGCGCTGGACGTCCATACGCGCCTGCTGTCCCATTTTCTTACGTATATCTTCATTCTCTATTAAGTAAGAGATTTTCTCCGCCAGTTGTTCGATATTCCCGTCTTCTACCAGCAGACCGTCTTTTCCGTCGCTGATAATATCCCGCGGGCCGCAGGGACAGGTGAATGATACGGGCGGCACGCCACATGCCATTGCTTCTATAATAACCATTCCAAACCCTTCGAAACGTGATGAAAGGGCAAAAATTGAACTTTCACAGTACTTGTCGACAATATTGGAAACAGTAGGTTCCAATATACAACTGGCAGTGATTCCTAAAGAGTCAATTTGCTGTTGCAGTTGCTCACGCATACCGTCTCCGTAGATACGCAGTATCCAGTCGGGATGCTTTCTGGCAACGAGTTGCCAAGCCGGGATCAGGCGGTCGAATCCTTTCTGCGGAACATATCTCCCTACCGCTATTACCTGTTTATGGCTATTGTCAGATATTTGGTCGGGAAAAAAAGGAAGAGGGTTATGGATCACTTCAACATTATCCAGTTCCGTCCATTCCTGTGCATCCTCGTGGCTCAATACGATGAAACGTTTCAACTGGCGAAGTTGCCGGTATAACTGCTCTCTCCAATAATTGCTTACGATTGCCCGTAAGAATGCGGGCAGACGGCTGTTGCTGAAATCCCGGTAATTAGATTTGTTAAAGTGTATTTCACCCAACTTTGTGCTACCGTCCGTCATCCGATTGATGAAATTGATGTCACGACGGAGCAGGGAGATAGTAATGTCCGGACGAATTTGGTGCAGACATTCGTTGAGTTTCTTTTTAAAACGTCCTTGTTTCGCAATATATTTAGGTAGTTTTTTATAGAATGACATTCCGTTCAATTCATCATAATCAATGTCAAGTTGATGAAGAGTGATGGACGGATGCAGTTCGTAGTACGGTTTCTTGCCCTTCCCGTCTGTGAGGATGATATGTATTTCATAACCAAACACTTCGGCGAAGTAATTTGCTTTCAGGGTCAATACCCGTTCCATGCCGCTAGGGTAGTAGAGGGCGGGGATGCAGTAGGCTATTTTCATGTTTATCAGAATATTGTTTGTTATTAATTGTGTTTTTGTTTATTTATCTTTGGTCTTTATGGCGTCGATCACTTTCTGCATTTGCGCCTTCCACGATAGCGGGCAGACTGATTCGCGTATCTCGGCAGGCGTCATTTTCAGCGTTTTCCGGAAGTCGATCAGTCCCTGAATATCCACCGGAGATTCGTCGGGTTCCACCTTCCATACATACGGCATGTGGTCGAAGTCGTCGTCGGTTTCCGAGTAAGTGAACGCGAAGCCACGTGCGGCATACTCGCGGTTTTTCAACGTTTTGATATACGTAATTCCGCTGCGGTGGCGTCCCAGGCTGCCAATGGCAAAATCTGCTTTTTCGAACATCGCATCCAGTTCGTCGCCATGCAAAGGACCATGCAGAAGAACATACGGTTCGAGATGGTTGTCACGGACAACAGGCAAGATCCCCGCCCGTTCCCGTTCGCCGGACAGCGGGCCTACAATATGGAAATATACTTTATATTCCGGATTGTTGCGGTAATAATCTGCCAATCCGCGCACAAGGCGGTCGAAGCCGTGCCAGTAGTGCACTTCCGCCACTCCGATCAAGTGCAACTCTTTCGAAGTGTCATTCTGCTGCTGCTTCATCGGAATCGCCTCAAAATCAATTCCGTTGGAGATGCGTATGGTGTTTCCGCCAAATATTTCTTCCGCATTGGAGAAAGTGACGATACCGTCCAGAGCCTTTGCGAGCTTGTGACGGAAACAGCGGTCGATGGCTAGATGAAATTTCATGGAACGGGTGACGTACTCCTGATCGTAAGGATAAGTAGGAATTTCCATCACCACTTTTGCGCCTGTACGTTTCAACGACTTCACCAGCCGGAGGGTGAACGGACTGGCATTGTGAAAAGAGCGCATATATACAAAGTCGATTCCTTCGTGGCGTGCATAGTCAAGAATAGGAGAGTAGTAGACACGTTTCCAAATCTTTGCGGCAAAGCCCGTGCCGAAATCAGCGATCACTTCGTCATCCACCATCCAACGCCGTTCGCCATAAGAGGTCACATCATAATGACACAAGCGAACATCCACTCCACAATCTTTGAGGGCTTTCACCTGATAACGTATCTTCTTACTAATTCCGTTGGCCTCATTGAAGCCGTGAAATATAAGGAAAAGAGCTTTCATTCTTATTTTCAGTATTCAATAATTGTTTATTCTGTTTTTTCTTTCTCAAACTGTTTTTCTTCCTCAAACGATTTGGGCGATGATTTGTTTCCGGTATTCTTCTCCGGCATCCGCCACTTCGCTGCCAATGGCAGTTTCGTTGACATATTTTCGTTCCAGTTTCACTTTTTTATGGGCTCCCATCCGCCACCATTCATACTCTACGTCCACATGACCAACGTCGATGGCCTGATAGCCGGCTTTAAACAAATCGTAGGCCAACACAGTGGCTGCAGGGCCGAGGGCAATCAGAAACAAGGCTTCTTTTTCCACTTTGCAGGCCTCCCGCTTGATGTCTTCCAGGCGTTCGAATGCATCTCTGGGCGGACAAAGAATACGCCGGATGCTCCGGGCATTATCGAAAAGATCGTTGCCCACTCCGAGCCGGCTTTTCTCCCCTTCGATGAAGACGATGTCCCGGTTGTCCCAAATGCCCTTCATGTCGTGAAACCATCGGGCGGAATCTTCTTTGCGGGCAAAGTCCATATAAGGACGAGTGACGAATGTATTGTAATATTTTCGTCCCGCTACCAGCAAACGGTCCCACCACGAACCGTACAGATAAAAATGAGTCCTCCAGAACCGGCGGCTTTTGCGATTGTAGCGATACAAATCGCGGAATGCGTCGGAGATGCAGACAATATGTCCTTCTTCGTGACTTTGCAGCACTTCGGTCAGTCTTTTAGCCAATAACGGATCACCTTTCTGGAAACGGATTTCCTTTTCCGGACTGGTGAGCAACACTTCACCGTCGCCAAAACGGCTGACAGAGCAACGGTCGTCGATGATTTTACGTATCGTTTCGTCGATGGAAGCTACTTGCGGTATGATTTTTCTCTTTTTCCGCAAGACGATGTACCAGAAATTGTACCATTCCACAGTGCTACCATAACTTATTTTATAACGTAGCGTTATAAAAATGTCGCGTATATTCATAGCTATAGACTTTTTTTTCTTAACGACCGCACTTTACCGATCATGTCATACTCATGCGTCATCTGTATATAAATGCCAAAGATAATAAAACTAACGATACCTTTAGCAATAATTGTCACAAAAATGTTCATCCCTTCCAGCGCATACTGCATTGGAATGAGGGCTAATGCTATCAAAATGCTAATCACCAACGGAGAAATAAGCTGACGGATGAACGGCCAGGCACTTTGCCGGAAGGTCACCCGGTACATCTGCCAATAACACTGTATAAAGTTGATGGTGAATGTCACCACAATGCAACTGGCCACTGCTGTCAGGGTTCCGAAATGGAAGATGCCGAGCAAAATTCCCGCCACGTTGAACGCGGACGAAAACACTCCGCACACAAACAAACTTCGTGTATCGCCTGCCGCCTGAAAGATGGAGCCGGACGAAGAGAGTATAATCTGAATCCCTACGGAGAGCGACAGTATCCGGAACACGGGTACGGACGGCATCCATTGATCGCCGAAAATAATAAGCGTCACTTCCTCTGCCGTGAAGAAAAGCAGCACGCTAAGCGGCAGACCGATAAAGGCGAGGAAACGGACGATACGTTCGTAGGAACTCAACAGTTTTCCCTTATCATTCTGGAAATCGCTGAAAATAGGATGCATCACCGGAGTGATTACCTGCGTGATATTCTGCAAGGGCAGCATCATCAAACGATACGATTTTTCGTAATATCCCAGATCGGACATACTCATGTATTTGCCAATCAGCAGTTTGTCCAGATTGCGGCTGAAATAGTTGATGACATTGAACAGGAATTGATAGGCGGAATAGGAAAATATCTTCCGGAGTACCCTCAATCCGAGTGTGAAACGCAACCGTTGCGGGTAACGCTGAAAGGAAATTACGAAGATCAGTACGCTGGATACGATTGGATTGATAATCAATGCGTACAATCCTGCTCCGCAGAGGGCGGCGGTTACCGCGGCTGTACCTGCCGAAATCTGAATGACGAAGCTACGGATAGCAATGAATTTAAATTCTTTGTTCCGGTAGAACATGGCTCCCGGCACAATGGTGGCGGAGGCGAAGAACAGGTTGACGGACAGCAGTTGGCACAGGATGCGCAGGGTGCCACTTTGGTAGTAATCGGCGATGATCCACGAAGAAGCGAAAAACAGGATGCTGATTCCGATGCCCGTCCATACGGTAAATGAGAAGATGTCCGACAAATCATCTTTAGTCAGCGATTTGTGCTGCACGATGGCGGGAGACACTCCCATGTCGGTGAGAAGATTGAAGAAGGCGATGATGACGGTGGCAACAGCTACGATGCCGAAGTCGTCCGGTGATAACAGACGGGCGAGAATTCCTGCCACAACAAGGGATATGACGACGCCACTGTATTTGGCCAGCGCTGTGTAAAATACCCCCGAAAATAATTGACTCTTAATATTGTTTGCCATTGTTGTTTGTTATTGTTTCAATGTTTTGTGAATAGAAATTTGAAAAGCAAAGTTCCTATAGTTTTAGCTGATACATATTTTTTATATTTATGTAAACACAGCCATGCAAGTCTTATTCGTTCCGAAAATTGGAGCGAATGCGCTTGCCACATAGCAGCGTTAAGCATCTGTGATAAATATAGGTCAATGATTGCTTTATTTTTGTTTTCAGTAGTCTGTTCTTTGAAGTTGAGAATCTCTTGCGTAACGACAAGATACCCTTCTATATTTCGATAAGTGAACTTGCGTGTCATAATTGAATTTTCCCTCATACGTCGTTGAAAAAATGCCCTTTTGACACATGCAGTCCTTGTCGCCTGTAAGTATAACAAGGTGGTAAATAGTTGATCTTCATGGATAATGCCGGGATAAAATTGTAGATTGATACTATTTAAAAAATCTTTATGGATAAAATTAAGGCAGGCTGAAGGTGTATATTCTCTGTTCTGTAGTTGCAATTCGAGAGCTTCATTACCGACATAGACTTTGTTTTCCAGTTTATCTGTGCGTTTGTAATTCAATGAAGGAGCATTTTTTACATTGTTGTCATAGAAGCTTTGTGCGTCAAAGAAAACGAAGTCAAGTTGCATCTCTTCACATTTGAGATAGCATATTTCCATTGCATCTTCTTCTAGAAGGTCATCGCTATCCATGAAATAGATATATTTGCCCCGTGCATGATTAATGCCGGTATTTCGCGCTTTGGATAACCCCTGATTTGTTTGCGTATATATATGTATACGGCTATCCTTATTGCTGATTTTTTCTACAATATCCAGACTTCCGTCGGTCGACCCGTCATTGATAATGATGATTTCCAGTTCTTTCAGGCTTTGCTGTGTGATGCTTAGTATCGCTTCCCGAACATATTTTTCAGTGTTATAAACGGGTATGATAACACTGACTTTTATTTTGTTGTTTTCCATATTTTTGTAATCTGATGAGCTGCTAATGTGGAAGGAATTTCATTGCTGATTTGTCAAATTGCTGTAGAGCTTAGCATATTGTTTACCGACTTTTGCTGTACCCATGTTTTCTAGCGCATATGTGTAGTTCATTTCTCCTTTTCCCCAAGCGGATAACTGTCGGGCTTCTTCCAGTGCTCGTATAATCTCTGCTTTATTATCTGGAGAAAAAGTAGGATTTCCCGTGCTGTTTAGTAATTCGCCAATATTACCAATATTAGGTCCTATAGCAATTTTGTGAAAGAGAAAAGCCAGAGGAATATTTGCGGAGTTTAATACATCTTTTCGTTGGATGAATACCACGTCTGAAGCTGCCATATAATAAGGGAGGTCACACTCGTCTATCGGTTCGTCGTTGGCTCTCGCCTGTAATCTGAATATATGGTTGAACAACGGCATGAGTATATAGTATCCGATTCGGGAAGCCCATCGTTTGAGGATATTCCTGCCATAGTTATTGCGCCTTGAAAAGGGGCATAAGCGAGGGGCTATCAGTAGTTTCTGTTCTTCGTCCCAGTCACGGAACGCTCCGAGCACCATGCGTCTTTCTTCCCGGTTGCGGAACTTTCCGAAGGCGGTGACGATGAATGCTTCTTGTGGGAGGTTCAGATATTGACGTGCGCGCTCTATGCTGATATCCTCTTTGTAGGTGTATTGGTAGATGTGGTGCGGGATGACAACATTCCGGCTGCCGGGATGTTTTTCAATGAATTCCGTCAGGCTGTAATGTCCCATGTGTACCACGATATCGCTTTCCGACTCGATGATGTCGTAGGCTCGGCTGATGACTTCATTGGCGTAGTGGGGGCGGATATTATGTCGTGTGTATACGAAATGGGCTCCCCGTGAGCGGAAGAAAGCGATGCGTTCTTTCAGACGGCGGATGACGTCGTGGTCTTCGCATATCCAGCCCACTACCTCCTCCGGCCATTGGAAATGGATGATGTCATAAGTGGTGTCCGATTCCCAAAAATCTTTCTTGGAGCATCTTACGTCGATTCCAGCCATTCTGATAGCATCGCATAAGATAGGAACAAATAGATTGTCGGTTTCTCCGTTTTCTCTGAAAACGATCAGTGCTTTTATTGATGGGCTGTCTGTTTCGCTATCAATCATTTTTTAAGTTTTAAAGACTTTTATTACATTGCAAATGTAATAAAACTTATGATAAGTTTCTCCTTTTCTGTGTTTTAATTGCAGTTTAAGTTGCTATTTGAGGAAATCTGAAACAGGTCTAATGTTTTTATAAGCCGTTTTTCTTCTTGGGTATAAGGAATGTGGTGACTTTCAATATATTGCTTGAGGAAGAGACAAGCATGTATGAAAATGTCTGCTTTCATATAGCTGGTGAAATTTATGTAACGGTAGTAGGAGGCTTCACTGATGTCGATATGCACGCAGAGGTCTACTGTGGCTAGCCGTGATGTTTTCAGGAGCTCTTTTATCAGCATTATTCTGTTCCGATAATGCTCGCTTACTATTTTATTTTCTTCTATTTCTTCCAACGTTTGGTTGCGTTTTGTGTCCATATTGTTTGGGATTATTAATAATTTTTGGCAAAGGTCGGATAAAAAATATATAATCCCCCTCTCATTTTTGCGATAGCTGGAATAAAATACATTTTGCACCTTTGCGCCCCGGAAGTATTAAATGTGGAATAATAAATGATAAATGAAAATGAAGAAAGATCAGTATTTCAATTTGGAGGTAAATTTGTTGAATGACGACAATATTGCCTGTATGATGACGGAAATGAATGCCGCGGAAGCACTCGGAATTTACGTGATGTTGCTGTTGCATCTGCGCACTAAAGATACTTATGAGGCGTCGTGCAAACCGGTTTTACTGAAGGCCATGGCCCGGCGGTATGATGTGGATGAAGTTGCGGTGGAGCGGGTACTTCGCGAATTCGATCTCTTCGAACTGGATGAGGAACGACAGATGTTTCGTTCTTCCTACTTGGATAGGGTGATGAAAAGCTTGGAAGAGAAGCGGAAAATGGACATCGAAAACGGTAAAAAAGGAGGGCGTCCGAAAAAGGTGGCAAAAAGTGCTGAAACGCCCGTCAGTAAAGGGAGAAAACCCACTGAAAACCAGAAGAGGAGAGTAAAGAAGAGGAGAGTAAAGGAAGTGTTTCTGTTGTAAACAATAATAGGAGTAATATAGAAACACCGTCTCTTGTGAGCCGTTTGGCGGATGAAGGCAATCATTGTCCGTTACAACCCGTGTTGCCTTGGGAAAAGTTGGTGGACCAACTTTCTACTTTCCAGTCATATATGGAATTGGCCGGGCAGCATTCCGGTTTGGGAAAGCTTTTTGTAGACCATCAAAAACTTATTTTGGAAATCTTTAAAAAACATATCCGCCTTTATGACAAAGGAGCGGGACTGCTTTTCCCGGAGGACGTGAAACGGTATTTTTCAAATTATATCGCGGCCGGTTCCGTTACTTGCCGCACGTTGAGGGAAACCTTGCTGAAAGAGCTTGAGAATACGGTCGACAAGGATGTGAACCGCTTTGAAAGCGTCGTCGACGGGCGGCGAACGTATCTGGGACATCTTATTCCGGTTGATGCGCCGCCACGTCCCGATGCATCAGCTGTGTGGGATGATGTGAAGAAAAGATGGGCGCATTAATCCGGCAGATGACTGGCTTCGTCCGGCAGGTTGCCGATGTTCGTCCGGTAGGTAACGGAAGTTCGTCCGGTAGGTGGCAGACACTCGTCCGGCAGGTAAGTCCTCTGCGTGTGAATGATTATTTTAAACTATTTTTTAATTAGAAAAAAGGAAAAAAATATGAGAAATTTTGCCAACTATGATGTCGACATCCACGGTAAATCGAGTGGAGTCCTCAAGACGATTTGTAAAAAATGTCTTCCTACCCGCAAGAATAAGCGCGACCGTTCGCTACGTGTCAACGTCGACACGGGCCACTGTCACTGTTATCATTGTGGCGCTGATTTCTACGTCCCCGATGATGTGGAAGAGCGCAAGAATGCCGAACATGTGGCAGCCCGCAAGCGTCGTGCGGCAGCCATTCCGCAGCATTTTCAGCGTCCGATGTTCGATGTCTCGAAAACCACGCTTTCCGAAGACACGGAGCGTTGGCTGGTGGAGACGCGTTGCATCCCGCAGTCCATCATAGCCGCCCTGCGTATCACCGAACAGGAAGAATTTATGCCGCAATCCGGCAAAAAGGAACGTTGCATCTGCTTCAACTATTTTGAAGGGGAACAACTGATAAACACCAAATTTCGCGCTCTCCCGAAACTTTTCAAAATGGTGCAGGGTGCCGAACTGATTCCCTACAACATCGACTCCATTGTGGGGCAGACCTCCTGCATCATCCACGAGGGCGAACTGGATGCTGCTTCCTCCATCGCCGCCGGATTTCAAAGTGTCATCTCCGTGCCGGCCGGAGCCAATTCGAACCTCTCCTGGCTCGACCGTTTTATGGAGACGCACTTCGAGGACCTGGAAGAAATCATCATTGCCGTTGATGCTGATTCTGCCGGAATCCGGTTGCGCAATGAACTCATCAACCGGCTGGGAGCTGAACGCTGCCGGGTGGTGACTTACGGTCCGGAGTGTAAAGATGCCAACGAGCATCTCTGCAAATATGGTATCGCCAGTCTCCGTATCGCCATCGAACAGGCAGCAGAAGTTCCGCTCGAAGGGATCTTCACCGCTGCCGACTTGCATGACGATCTGCGGGCTCTTTTCGACAACGGCTTTGGTCCCGGAGCGGAAACGGGATGGGAGGAGATGGATAAGATCTGCACGTATGAACGTGGGCGAAGTGTCTACGTCACCGGAGTTCCCGGTGCAGGAAAATCCGAGTGGGTGGACGAATTGGTGTTGCGTCTCTGCCTGCGGCATCAATGGAAAATCGGGTTCTTTAGCCCGGAAAATACCCCTATCGTCTATCATCTCCGCAAACTGATTGAGAAACTCACCGGACACCGTTTTCAAAACGGCTGTGGCATGACGGAGGGACTCCTTGCGAACTCGGAAGATTTTCTGACTGAAAACGTCTCTCATATCTCTCTGAAAGGTAATGTTTCTCCGGATCGTGTACTGGCCAAGGCTCATGAACTCGTTGTCCGCCGCGGCTGCCGCATTATTGTCTTCGACCCGCTCAACCGTTTCGACCACAACCCGCAACCGGGACAGACGGAAACGCAATATATTTCGAACCTGTTGAATAAATTTACAGAATTTGCCGTGCAACATAATTGCCTGCTCGTGGTTGTAGTCCATCCTCGTAAAATGAACCGTAATCCTGTCACGGGCATTACCCCTCGTGTGGAAATGTACGACATCAACGGCTCTGCCGATTTCTATAACAAAGCGGATTACGGTATCATTGTGGAACGTGACAAGGAGGTTGGTGTCACTCGCGTATATGTGGACAAGGTGAAATTCAAGCATCTTGGTGTCGGTGGAATGGCATCCTTTGTCTACGATCCCGTAAGCGGACGATACCTGCCCTGTGAAGAATCTCATGACCCTTCTCTCTCCGCTGACCAGCGTGTCCGAAATACGATGTTCGACAACTCCTGCTGGCTACCTGAAAAAGAACTGTTTTAGGGTATTAGGTATCAAGTATTAAGTATTAGATGTTAAGTATTATGATGTTAAGCATTATGATGTTATCCGTTGTTGTGATGCGTTTACCACGGTTAATACTTGATACCTAATACTTGATACTTTAATTAGGGTTCTTGTAGCACTTCGATGATGAGCCTTACTTGTGCGGGAGTGTAGTATCTGCTGCGTGGATTCATGCCGGTGGCCAGGAGCCGTTCTTTTAGTCCGGGTGCAGCTTCAATCCATTCGTTGAATCGGTCTACTGCGCTTTGTTGCAGGATATTGGGGAGGTACAACAAGGCAAGTTCGCCTTTCCCATAGGTGCGGTATTGGAATGTTTTTTCTTCTTCTTGTTCGGGGAGAATCTTGTTTTTTGTTTTCATTTATAGTTGTGCCTTTAGATTGTTATATTTGAAGTAAAGTTACTCATTTTTAGTGGAATAGGCAAATTTTGAGAGCGGATGTTCGGGCGTATTCATAAAAGAATTGATACTAATAGAATACCGATTCTTGAAATTTATCGTATCTTTGTTTACGTTTCACGTTAAAAGCATAGAAAAAGGATGGAAGGAATATTCAGGCGTTATCCGATAGGGATACAGAGTTTCGAGAGACTACGCAATGATAATTGTGTGTATATTGATAAGACAGAGTTGATTTATCGTTTGGCTAATTCGGCTAAGGCTTGTTTTCTTAGCCGTCCCCGACGCTTTGGAAAGAGTCTGTTAGTTTCCACTCTTGCAGCCTATTTCTCTGGTAAAAAAGACCTGTTTAAGGGTCTGATGATGGAACAGTTGGAGAAAGACTGGACGGTTTATCCCGTGTTGCATATTGATTTCAGTATCAGTAAGTATATGAATGCGGGGATGCTGCGCTCCGCTATCAACAATCGCTTGGTGGAATGGGAACGAATTTACGGATGCGACACGAGCGAAGACACTTTCAGTCTCCGTCTGAAAGGTATTATCAAACGTGCTTACGAGCAGAGCGGGCGTCAGGTTGTGTTACTTGTAGACGAATATGATTCTCCTATGTTGGATAGCAACAACAATGAGGAGTTGCAAGCTGAAATACGTGGCATCATGCGCGACTTTTTCAGTCCGTTGAAAGCGCAGGGAGAATATCTTCGTTTTCTTTTCCTGACCGGTATCAGTAAATTTAGTCAGATGAGCATCTTTAGTGAATTGAACAATCTTCAGAACATAAGTATGCAAGATGCTTATAGTGCCATTTGCGGTATAACGGAAAATGAATTGCGTACACAGTTGGAAGAAGATATAAGAAGGATGGCCGAGGCGAACGGTGAAACGTATGATGAAGCGTGTATACATTTGAAACAACAGTATGATGGGTATCATTTCAGTGAAAATAGTGAAGACATTTACAATCCGTTTAGTTTGTTTAATGCATTTGCTCAAAAGAAATATGCCAATTTCTGGTTCTCTACCGGCACTCCCACTTTCCTGATAGACATCTTGCAGCAAAGCGATTTCGATATTCGTCAACTGGATGGCGTTTCGGCTACTGCCGAGCAGTTTGATGCACCTACCAATGTCATTACAGACCCGCTTCCGGTACTTTACCAAAGCGGTTATCTCACTATCAAAGAGTATGACCGGGATTTTCAGATCTATACATTGGCTTATCCTAACAAAGAAGTTCGGAAAGGCTTTATCGAATCATTAATGCCGGCTTATGTGCATTTGCCTGCTCGCGAGAATACATTTTATGTAGTATCGTTTATCAAAGACTTACGGGTCGGCAATCTGGATCAATGTATGGAGCGGATCAAATCATTTTTCGCCTCTATCCCCAATGATATGAATAATAAGGAGGAGAAACACTATCAGACCATCTTCTACCTCCTGTTCCGGCTGATGGGGCAATATGTGGATGTAGAAGTGAAGAGCGCTGTTGGCAGGGCTGATGTTGTGATAAAGATGCAGGAGGCTATCTATGTATTTGAATTCAAAGTAGACGGTACTCCTGAAGAAGCGTTGGCACAGATCAATAGTAAGCAGTATGCGATTCCTTATCAGGCAGATCATCGGAAAGTTATCAAAGTGGGAGTTAATTTCGACAGTAGTACGCGAACTATTGGAGAATGGATCATTGAAAACTAGGGAATAATCTTACATATTCCTACATATTTCCACATATTTCGGTATAATTCGGTGTAATCCGTTTTAATCCGGCATAATCCGGTGTAGTCCGGTGCAATCCGGCAAGTCGTCAACGTGTTGTCGTATCTTTGTTTCATCAACAGAAAGGGAGAATGTACTTCTTTTCGTAGAAACAATTTTTAAATATGGCAACAGTTACAGTTGTGCGCTACAAGCGCAGAAAACGGCTCGGTGATGATAAATCACCGATGATGTATCTTCTCAAGCCTAAGGCTGGAGAGTCGAAAATCTATTCAATTGATTCACTGGCACAGGAAATCGAGTCTATCGGGTCGCTTTCGGTGGAAGACGTGTCGCATGTGATGAAATCCTTTGTCCGTGCGATGAAAAAAGTGCTTGTGGCAGGGAATAAGGTGAAAGTGGATGGACTGGGTATTTTTTATACCACGCTGACCTGTCCGGGTGTGGAACAGGAAAAGGATTGTACGGTGAAAAATATCACTCGCATCAATCTCCGTTTCAAAGTCGACAACTCATTGCGTCTTGCCAATGACAGCACGGCAACTACTCGTGGCGGGGATAATAACATGATGTTCGAATTGTATACGGAGAAGAAGTCCGTTGCCGGAGGAAACGGCGGTGACGGCTCCGATGATGATGGTAAAGGCGATGGGGGAGAACCCGGTGGTGGTAGCGGTGGAGGAGAAGCTCCGGATCCGGCAGCATAAACCGCTTTGATTGACTCTGTTCTCAATTTATTAATTTATCATCTCAATCTATTAAAATGTTAGATAAAATTATCGAAATCATCATGACGATTCTGCCTTTTCTGGGTAGTAGCCGCAAGAAGCGCCAGATGATGGCGCAAGAAGTGAAAGAGTTCAGCGAACTAGTGAAAGACCAGTATACTTTTCTGATGCAGCAGTTGGAGAAAGTGTTGAAGGATTATTTCGACCTTAGTTCGAAAGTGAAAGAGATGCACGCGGAGATTTTCTCGTTGAGAGGACAGCTGACGCAAGCTGCGGCTCTGCAGTGTAGCAGCAAGGAATGTGTGCAACGAGTACAGATGGTCACTGAAACGGAGTGTAAGATTTCTTCGATAATTTCCGGCAAATTTTCTT
>OGYJ01000983.1_pt1 | contig 25054 bp, 18 predicted proteins | sample 1576531 | NCBI WGS metagenome assembly OGYJ01 (sample SAMEA3541574, study PRJEB24748) | human gut metagenome | biome: human gut; feature: human-associated habitat; material: faeces | place: China | collected 2012 | reverse complement strand
TACGTGATCCTCGGCCACTCGGAGCGCCGCCAGTACTACGGCGAGACTTCCGAGACGCTCAACAAGAAGATGGTGCAGGCTTACGCAAACGGCCTGACGCCGATCTACTGCGTGGGCGAGAACCTCGAAGAGCGTGAAGCCGGCAAGCACTTCGACGTGGTGAAGGCCCAGATCGAAGAGGTCGTCTACAACCTCACCGCCGAGCAGTACAAGGACCTCGTGATCGCATACGAACCCGTTTGGGCCATCGGCACGGGCAAGACCGCAACTGCCGAGCAGGCACAGGAGATCCACGCCTACATCCGCAAGGTGCTGGCCGAGAAGTTCGGCGCAGCAGCCGAAGAGACGGCGATCCTGTACGGCGGTTCGTGCAAGCCCTCTAACGCGGCGGAAATATTCGCAAAGGAGGACGTGGACGGCGGCCTGATCGGCGGCGCAGCCCTCAAGGCGGAGGATTTCCTCAGCATCGGCAAAGGCTTTGCTAAATAAGCGGTCCCGACCGCAAACAAAAAAGCTCTTCCTCCGGGAAGAGCTTTTTTCATATCCGTCCCGGAGCGTCCCGCCCCGAAACGCCGCCGGCCTATTTCCCGGCCGGGTCAGGCAGGTTCTCCATCACGTTCCGGTAGAAGTCGCGCACGTCGTTCCAGCGGTAGTAAGGCGCCAGATCGCTTGCGACGGGAATCCGCACCTCGCGTTCGTTGTAGAGGACCTTCACCAGCACGTCGTCCGAAGCTTTCTTACGGTAGAAGACCAGCTGGATATTGGCCGCCATCGGCGATATTCTATACAGGGGCCACATTTGGGCGATCTTCTCAGGATCGCTCTCCACGACGTCGCACCCCTCGAACTGCAGCAGCGACACGAACGTCATCAGGTTGCCGTCGTGGCCGAACCGCAGGTCGGCCGAAACCGCTCCGCCCTCCACGGCCCGGTCGGCGCGCGTGAGGAAATCCTCCAGCAGCGCCTTGGCGTAATACTGCGGAAAACGCCTGTTGAGCGGCGAGGGACCGCGGATCACGTAATACTTATAGTTGTCGTACACGTTCAGCCCGTAAAGCTCGTCGGTGGTAAAGAGGTCGTAAAACGAAATTCCCAGACCGACGTTCTGCATGTCGGCGGCGAAATAGAAAAGGCCCTTCATCAGCTTCTGCGCGTCGATCGTCCGCACGAACTCCCCGTCGGCGAACAGCTCCGACATCAGCCGGTCGGGACGCACGAACCGATCCCCGATCCGCTCGTACTCCTCCAGCCAACCGCCCTTGTCGATGAAGTCGAGGTACTCCCGGCTGAGCGTCGGGTTGGTCGGCTTGCTGTAGAAATTGAGGTAGCGCGTCGTCCTGCGGCCCGCCGTGCGCGACACCTCCAGACGGGGATTAAGCTCCTTGAGCCGCTCGCAGAAAGCCGCCATGCTCAGCACGCACCGCACCACGAGGGTCGCCTGCGCATCGACGACCGCGCCGGAGCGGAATACTTCGGGGAAATTGCGGTACATGCGCGCGGCGATCTCCCGGTGCTGCTCGGCGCCGAGAGGCGAAAGATCGCCGCCCCGGTCGATGCCGTCGTCGTAGACGCGCTTCACCCGGCCGTAGACCTCGCGTCCCCGCTCGGTAAAGGCGTTCGCGGCGTCGGCGGCCCGGAAAACGGCCATCACCTCGTCGTATTCGCTGTCGTGCAGCAGCCAGCGCGAACCGTGCCGGCCGTAATGACTGATATAAAACGGTTTATAACCCTTCGGCGCAGGCGTCAGCACGGGATTGTCGTAGGTGTAGACATAATATACGCCGCCGGACTTGCCGGGATTTGCAGCTATTTCGTCCCGGAGGTTCTGTCCCGAAGCGGCCAGCGCCGCGAGGGAGCAGAGAACGGCTGCGAATAGTTTTGTAAATCTCATCTGTTTTTCGTTCGGTTACTGAATGATAAAATCGGACATCAGGAAGTAGTGGTCGCTGGGGTACAGACCATCGACCTTGTCGCGGAGAATCTCCGCCGAGACGGGCCGCAGGTTGCCGCGCACGAAGATAAAGTCGATGCGGCGCGCGTTCTTTTTTCGGTAATCCGGGCCTTTGAACCCATGATAGGTGAAGCCCGCTTCGCCGGGACCGTGTACGGCCTCGTACGCCTCCTGCCACCCGGCGTCGCGCAGGCACGCGACGGGCGCATTTTCGATTCCCGAATTGAAATCGCCGCAGATGATCTGCGGGAAGCCGTCGGCATACTGCGCGCACTCCCCGACGATCATCTTCATCTGCTCGCGCCGCGCATCGTCCGACTTGTGGTCGAGGTGGATGTCCAGCACGCGGAACTCCGCACCGCTCTTCCGGTCGCGCAGGCGCACCCAGTTGCAGTGGCGGGCGCGCATCGTGTTCCACGAACAGCTGCCCGCGGCAAGCGGGGTTTCCGACAGCCAGTAGCAGCCCGACGAGACGAACTCGTAGCGCTTTTTGCTGAAGAAAATCACGTTCTTGCCGATAAAGTGATAACCCTCGGTATAGGGGTCCAACTCCGGACCTGCGAAACCGTAAGCGACATAATCCGAGAATTTCTCCTTGAAATAGTTATACGAATCGTAAATCACCTCCTGCATGCAGATCACATCGGGTCTGTACATGCGGATCGCCTTCAGGCAGGCGTCGCGGCGGTCCTCCCAGCGGCGTCCTGCGGTCTCGTCTTCGGGCAGTCCCGTGATGCGGACGTTGCAGGTCATGACGCGGGTCGCCGGCTGTCCCGACGCCGGACGCGCCGCAGTTGCGGAGACCGCCGTAACGCAGGCCGCAAGACAGCCTGCCAGACACAGCATAAAACTCTTCTTCATCGGTTCAAGTCTTAAAGCAAGCGCTGCAGCGGGCGGAATCCGGCCCGCCACAGGCTCACCCGGTTTAAACATTATCTAACCAAAAAACCGTATCAACGAAGGTATGCACCGGTCTGGCGCAGTTCTTCCCGCACCTTCTCCACATCGACCGCCGAGGGGCGTACGCCCTCTTCGAGCGCGATGCGCGCCGCACGTCCGGCGGCTTCGCCCAGCGCCATGCAGGTGGACATCACGCGCGTCGAAGCCATCGCTTCGTGATTCATCGACGAGCAGCGGCCCGCAACCAGCAGGTTCTCGACCGCGGCCGGCACGAGCGAACGGTAGGGAATGTCGTAGCAGTCCTCGCACCAGTGGAGCGTGCAGTCGCCGCCCGTGGCATGGTGGATATCCACCGGATAGCTGGCCACGGCGACCGCGTCGTCGAAACGGCGGCAAGCGAGGATATCCTCGGCTGTCAGGATGTATTTGCCGACGATCACGCGGCTCTCGCGGATGCCCATGAAGGGAGCCACCTTCTCGCGCCATGCGTTCTCGAAGCCGGGAACGAAGTTCTTCAGGTAGCGTTCCAGCTCGTAAATCTGCTTGCGGCCCTCCACCTCGCCGTGCGTATAGCTTTCCGGCTTGGTCGCATCGACGCCGCTCACGCGCGACATGTTCACCCAGATTTCGTCGTCCTTGATGCCGGTGATGAGAATCGTACGCGCCACGGGAATCTTATACCCCGCCTCTTCGGCCTTGCGGATCTGGTTGCGCAGGCCGACGGTGATGAATTTCCCGGTCCGGAACTGCTCGGCGGGCATGGTGTCCATGTCGAAGACATCGGGCCGGCCGACCAGCGCATCGCGCAGTTTCTGCACGTCGACGCCCTTCATGCAGAACATCAGCGTCGGGGGCTGCATACCGCCGTCGGCATCGCCCTTGCGGCACTCGACGCCCGCACGGCAGGCCACGTCGCCGTCGCCCGTACAGTCGATGACCGTCTTGGCGAGGATCGCCTCGCGTCCCGCCTTGCTCTCGACGACGACGCCTTCGACGGCGTCGCCGTTTTTAACGACGTCCACGCAGAAGACGTACATCAGCACCTCAACGCCGACCTCCTGCAGCATTTCCAGCGCCACGGTCTTCGCCTCTTCGGGGTCGATGATCGTCAGGCTCACATGGAGCTTGCAGGGACGGTGTTCGCCGGCGGCGCCCCGCGCACGCAGGCGGTCGATGAAGAGCTGGGGCAGTCCTTTGATAATCTGGTTGCCCTTGCGTCCGAGATAACCCAGAATCGGCAGACCGATGGTCAGGTTGCCGCCCAGATAGCCGCGGCTTTCGATCAGCATGACGCGCAGGCCCTTGCCTGCCGCCGCACGTGCGGCCATGATGCCCGCGGGGCCGCCGCCCACGACGAGCACGTCCACTTCGGCGCGAACCGGAATCTCCCGCCGGGGTTCCGTAATCGTTTTTTTCTGATTTGCCATATTTGTAATGTTTTAAGGTTTATTTTACGTTTTTGGGTGTTTCGTGGCGTACCATGCGCCACAGGATAACGGCCGTGACGAGGTGCATCACGCCCATGACGGCGAACAGCACGTTGCCCATCGTCGCCAGCAGCGAACCGATGAAAATGTTGAACACCGCGCCGCCTACGGCTCCCGCGCCGGCCGTGATGCCGACCACGCTGGCGACGTTCTTCACGGGAAACGCCTCGGCGATGACCACGCAGATCGTGTAGAGCCAGCTCAGGCACATGATCGCGATCAGGCTGAAGATCGCCACCACAAGCCCGATGCGCGCATCGAACGACACGGCCTGCCACTCGCTCACATAGGGCGTGAGGATACACAGCGGCGCCACGAACGCCATGATAATCATCATTGTCTTGCGGGCCTTCAGCGCCGGCATGCCGCGGCGCACGAGCCAGTCGGACCAGACCGAGGTGAGGATGCCGCCCACGGCGCCGAACAGGAACGGCAGTCCGCCGATATACTGAATCATGTCGAGCGTAGCCTGCTGCGAAAGCCCCTGCGCTTCGCCCATGCTGCGCAGGTATCCCGGCAGCCAGAAGCAGCAGAAATACCAGACGGGGTCGCTGATCAGACGGATCAGCAGCACGCCCCAGAGCGAGCGCGTCGTCCACAGCTCGCCCCACGTGAAGGCCCGCTGCTGTTCGCCGTTGTTCCGCGCGACTTCGTCCTTGTCGGGGGCCATCGTGACGGCCAGCACCTCCTGCGGCGGATTCTTATAGATCAGCGCCCATGCTACGGCGATCACCAGACCTACCAGACCGGCCACGATGAAGACGTCGTGCCATGGCAGGAACCGGGCCATCCACGCGATGACCAGCGGCGCGATGACCGTTCCCAGCGAACCGCCCGCCGTACAGAGACTGTTGGCCGTGGCGCGGTGGCGTTTCTCGAACCAGAGCGTGACGGCCACGATCTGTCCGGCGAAGATCGTCGGCTCGGCCAGTCCGAGGATGCCGCGGCAGATGGTGAATTCGACGACGTTGGTCGAAAGGCCGCCGCCGATGCAGGCCAGCGACCATGCGACGATACCTCCCAGCATCACCTTCTTCGAACCGAAGCGGTCCACCAGAATGCCCGATATGGGATACATGATGGCGTAACAGATCAGGAATACGTTGACGATCCACGCGTACTGGAGGTCTTCGATGCCGAAATGGGTCAGGATTTCGGGTTTGAGGATCGACAGCAGCTGGCGGTCGAGGTAGTTGCAGATGATTGCGACGAAAATCGTCGCCACAATATACCAACGACGCTTGTTCGGGTTTTGGAGTAAATTCATTCGGGTTTCTTTTGGCTTATCGGTTTATAAAAAGGTTCTCGGTGAAAGCGCCCAAGGCGCGGTAACGCTCATAGCGGAGGGCCAATATGCCCGACTTCGCGGCGTCGGGCGTGTAAACACGGGCGACGGACGGACAGAGCGCCCGCTGCGCCGCACCGACCGACGGGTAGAGTCCCGCGGCGGCAGCCGCATGGACCACGGCGCCGAGCGCGCAGGAGTGCGCACTGCCGGAGACTTCGATCGCCATGCCCGTCACGTCGGCGAGCAGCTGCATGACAAAGGGGGATTTCTGCGAAATGCCGCCGATGCCCACCAGCCGTCCGATCTCCACGCCGTTCTCCGCCAGATGGTCGAGTATGGCCTTTGTCGCGAAAACCGTCGCCTCGGCAAAGGCGTAATAAAGCTCCGGTGCAGTCGCCGAAAGGTTCAGCCCCACGACCGAACCGGTCAGCCGGTTGCAGGGATAGGGCGAACGGCGGCCGTTCAGATAATCGGTCGCCAGCGGCGCATCGGCCCGAAGGGGCAGCTGCGCGGCGGCTTCGGCCAGTTTGGCCAGCAACCGCTCTTCGGTCTGCGCGGCCAGCGCGCGGAGCGTCTCGTTCTCAGGATCGGCCGGCAGCAGCACTTCGCGCAGCGGCCAGCAGAGCAGGCGCTTGAACCACGCGTACACGTCGCCGAAGGCCGACAGCCCCGCTTCGAATCCGACCATGCCGGGAAGTATCGAGCCGTTCACCTGACCGAAAATGCCTTCGACCACCCGGCCGCCCATCTTTTCGGGCGGCATGACGGCCATGTAGCAGGCCGACGTACCCAGATTCAGCACCACGGTCCCGTGACAGATGCCCGCGCCGACGGCGCCCGAATGGCAGTCGACATTCCCCACTCCGATGACGACCTGCTCCGACAGCCCCAGTTTCGCCGCCCATTCGGGGCTGAGCGTACCTGCGGGCGTATCGCAGCCGTACGTCCTGACGGGCAGACGCCGCAGGACGGGCAGCAGGACGGGGTCGAGTCCGGCGAAGAACTCTTCGGGCGGATATCCGCCCCACTCTTCGGCCCACATCATCTTCGACCCGGCGACGCAAAGCCCCGACCGCAAATCCTCCATAGCGCGGCAACCGGTCAGCACGGCCGGAATCCAGTCGCACAACTCGACGACGGCCCACGCATCGCGGCGCAGGCTCCCGGAACCCCGCAGCAGGTGCAGGACCTTCGACCAGAAACACTCCGACGAATAGTGGTTGCCCGAACGGCGGGCGTAATTGATTTCGCCGCGGGCGCAGAGGGCGGTGATCTCCTCCGACTCCCGCTGCGCCGTGTGGTCCTTCCACAAAACGAACATCGCATCGGGATTCTCCTCATAACCCGCCGTCAGCGACAGCGGCGTGCAGGTACGATCGACCAGACACGGCGTGCTGGCAGTCGTATCCACGGCGATGGCGCGTATCGCCTCCGGCGCAGGACACTGCGCAATGACCTGCCGCAGCACCTGCTCCAGCCCCTCCAGATAATCCAGCGGATGCTGGCGGAACTGCGACTTCGCGGTATCGCAGTACAAACCCCGGCCCCAGCGGGAGTAATTGCAGACGGCGACGGCAATCTCTTCGCCGGATTCGGCGTCGGCCAGCAACGCCCGCACCGAGTCGGTGCCGTAGTCTATTCCAATAACGTACAGGTGTTCCATTATAGCTTGTTTTCAGTGCAAATCGTCCGGCAAACGAAAGGTAAAAGAGAGCAAAACCCTTTATTTGACTTTGCGAATATATTAAAATATTGCTACAAAAAGAAAATTTTCAGCAATAAATTTTGCAAATACAAAAAATAAATATAAATTCACCCCTGAAAAAGATAAGAAAAACAAATAAAAGCAAATAATGACTAACTTTACAGCGACAACCTCATCCCCTGCCTGCCGGGCAAGCGGACGTTCCGTTTTCCGGACGGCATATCCGGCGGACCGGGCATTTCGCTGTAATCCGGGCGGTTTCTCCGAAACTCATGCGGCAAAAACCTCCGACAACCCTTTTTCAATGCGCCGGCCTTATACCTATATTTTATACAACAAACGGAAATCGCCCCGAATAAGTATCGGACTCGGAATTTCCGCATAATCCGACGCGCATTTTCTTTCGAGCACGCCTTTCGCCTAAAGAATACCTTACGACAACAAAAAGAAACTCCACCCATAATTCAGACAATAAAGAGAAAACACCCGCACACACAACCAAGACAAACGACATCGCATTATGAACCCTGAATTTCCGGCCTTTTCGGGCCAATAACCCGGATTCCTTCCGACGGACAGGCGCATCGCGTCTGCCCCGTGGTGTTTTATCCCAAGACCAAAGACCTTAAAATTTTACTAATTCCACCAACTATGAAAAAACAGCTACGCACCTTAACAAAACTGTTGGCAGCGGTCATCGCATGCTGCCTGAGTGTGGCCGTGCACGCCCAGACGACAGTCCGCGGAACAGTCACCGACGCGGACGGCATGCCTCTCGTAGGAGCTACCGTGATCGTCATTACAGGCACTCAGCCGGGGGGGGGTACCACGACCGATGCAAACGGTAAGTTCGCCATTGCGGCGGCTCCCGGCCAGCGGCTCTCCGTCTCCTACATCGGCTACAAGGAGACTTCGGTCGAAGTAACCACCAAGACCGATTACGACATCCGGCTCGAAAGCGACAATGCGCAGATCGACGAAGTCATCGTCGTGGGCTACGGCACCCAGAAAAAGGTGAACGTGACGGGTTCGGTGGCCACCATCGACTCGAAGGCGTTCGACAAACGCCCGATCGTCTCGACCTCGGCCGCCCTGCAGGGCATGGCTCCGGGCGTCACCGTCACCACGCAGTCGGGCGCACCGGGCGATGACGGCGGCGCGATCCGCATCCGCGGCATCAACTCCTTCGGCGGCAGCTCGACCTCGCCGCTGGTGCTCATCGACGGCATCGAGGGCAGTCTGGACAGCGTCGATCCCAACCTGATCGAATCCATCTCCATCCTCAAGGACGCCGCGTCCTCCTCCATCTACGGTTCGCGCGCCGCCAACGGCGTGATCCTCGTAACCACCAAGCGCGGTTCGAAGGAGCGGTTCTCCATCACCTACAAGGGCTATGTGGGCTGGCAGTCGCCGACCGACCTGCCCGACATGGTCAATGCACTCGAATTCCGCGAGCTGACACGCGCCATGTACCTCAACGACGGCGTGGACCTCAACGGCGAAAAGCCGGGCAGCACCCCCATTCCCGATTACAACGACGAGGATATGGCGCTATACCGCAAAAACTGGGGCAAGGACCCGGATCTTTATCCCAATACGGACTGGCAGGACGCCGTGCTGACCGGTTCGGGCTTCACCCACAGCCACAATGTTTCGCTCAGCGTGGGCAGCGAGCGCGTACGCATGCTCACCACGCTGGGATACGTGGATCAGGAAGGCATCATCAAAAATGCGGACTTCCAGCGTTACACGTTCCGCAACAACGCCGACGTCAAGTTCAACGACAAACTGTCGATGAAACTCGACCTTTCGTTCTCGAACGACGACCGCAAGGCCTCGCCCTATCAGAGCACGATCTTCAACTACATGAACACCCGTCCGGCCGACATTCCCAACCAATTTTCGACCGGTCTTTACAACGGTCTGGGAATGCAGGGCATGAACCCCGTAGCCCTGATGCTTTACGGCGGCAGCAACAACACCAACACCATACGGCTTTCGGGAGCCATCACGCTGACCTACGAGCCTGCAAAATGGCTCTCCCTGCAGGGTATGCTGGCGCCGCGCTATACGACCACCAACCGCCACAACTGGAAGAAGCCCGTTACGACCTATCAGGACTACAAAGGCACCTCCACGCTGACCTCCGCTTCCTATGCCACCCTCACCGAATCGGGTTCGCGCGCTTTCTACGGCAACTACAACTTTCTGGCTACCTTCAAGCACAACTTCAGCGGCCACGACCTGAAACTGATTCTCGGCGCCGAGCGCAACACGTACGACTATAAATACCTGATGGCCTACCGTCAGGTCTTCAATTACAACTACGACCAGATCGACGTAGGCGAAATCGACAACATGGACAACTCCGGCCGCCGTTACGAGTGGGCCATACAGTCCTACTTCGGCCGTCTGAACTACAACTACAAGGAGCGCTACCTGCTGGAGGCCAACCTGCGTATCGACGGATCGTCGCGCTTCAACAAATCGAACCGCTGGGGCTACTTCCCCTCGGTATCGGGTGCATGGCGCATCTCCGAGGAGCCGTTCATGCAGGATGTCAAGCACATAATCGACGGATTGAAACTCCGCGCATCGTACGGTACGCTCGGCAACCAGAACCTTGCCGGCGGCGACGCAGCCAGCTACTATCCCACCACGCAGAACCTCGCGATGGGACAAATCTCGATGAACGACAATATCTACTCGCTCGTCACCCTCAACACGCTGGCCAACCCCGACATTAAATGGGAAACCACCACGATGCTCGACGTCGGCGTGGATTTCTCGCTTTTCAACAAGCTCAACATCACGGCCGACTGGTACCGCAAGGAGACCAAGGACATTCTGATGAAACTCGACATGCCCCTCGGCATCGGTCTCAACGCTCCCTACCAGAATGCGGGTAAGGTCCGCAACACGGGCTGGGAGGTAAGCGTGGGTTACAACAACCAGTGGCGCGACTTCTCGTTCGGCGTGCAGGCCAACCTGTCCGACGTCAAGAACGAAATCCTCGACATGCGCGGCAAGACCTCGACCAGCGGCGTACTGCGCAATCAGGAGGGTTATTCCATCGGCAGCATCTATGCGCTGAAAAGCCTCGGCATCATCCGCACGCAGGAGGAGGCCGACTGGGTCAACGCCAACTGTCCGCAGTTCAAGGAAACCGTCCAGATCGGCGACATCCGCTATGCCGACATCGACGGCAACAACTCGATCGACGAGAACGACAAAGACATCGTCGGCAGCACGATCCCCCGCTACACCTACAGCCTGAACCTGAACTTCGGCTGGAAAGGGCTGCGTCTGGGTCTTCTGTTCCAAGGCGTCGGCAAAACGGACGGTTATCTGAACACCTATTACGTAATGCCCAGCAACCAAGGCGGTACGTTCCGCAAGGAGCACCTCGACTGGGCGAGCGCAGAGAATCCCAACGGCAAGACTCCGCGTCTGACGAGTGCGAACAAAAACAACTGGTACGACTCGTCGTTCTGGATGAAAAGCGCCGCTTACCTCCGCCTGAAGAACATCCAGCTGGGCTACGAACTGCCCAAGTCGTGGATGCACCGGATCGGTCTCAATTCGGCCTATCTTTACGTCAATGCGCAGAACCTCTTCACGGTCACCAACTTCTGGGACGGCTACGACCCTGAGGTGGGTTACGGAGGCGATTCGAGCGGCGACTTCGACGTCGTGAAACTCGGCTCGGCGAACAACTATCCGCAGGTAAAGATCGTTACGGTCGGACTCGAACTCAAATTTTAACGCATTACAACCATGAAAAACAAAATAATCACCGGCATAGCGCTCTGCAGTCTCTTCATCACGGGCTGCTCGCTCGACAAAGCATATCTCAACGGTCCGAATGCGTCCACGTTCCCGGCTACGAAATCGGAGGTGGAAGCGGGCGTCTTCGCGACCTACAAGGGCCTTACCCTGATCGACGCATCCTCGACGCCGTTCCCCGGCATTCAGGACAATGCTTCCGACATCGGCGCATCGCGTCTGAACGCCGCCAACTACAACTACCAGCAGCAGTCGAAACTCCCGCCTTCGAACGCATGGGTGACCAAAGTCTACACCCAAATCTACAAAACCGCAGCCCGCGCCAATCTCGTACTGGACGGCATCGACAACGTCCGCGAGCTGATGAGCGAGCAGGAGTACAATATGTATAAAGCCGAGCTGCTGCTCGTCCGCTCCTTCCTCTACGACTGGGGCTGCCAGCTTTACGGCGACATCCCCTACATCGACCACACCCTGAAATTGGGCGACACCTACACGCGCACGCCGAAAGAAGAGGTGATTTCACGGATTCTCAACGAAGATCTTGCGGACGAAATGCTCGACTTTCTGCCGATCCGCCACAACAAGAACAGCTACGGATCGGCACGTCTGGGACGCGCAGGCGCCTACGGACTCAAAGCCCGCATCTGTCTGAACTGGAAATATTACGAAGAGGCGGCCTATTATGCCGACAAAGCGCTGAAACTGGCCGAAGAGGGCGGATATTCCCTTCAGGCATACGACATCCGCTACTGCGGCGAAGACCACACGAAGGGCGAACCCACTCCCTCCAACCTGTTCGGCATCAACGGTCACAAGAACAGCGACGAATGGATTTGGGCCTTGCAGTACAATACGGCAATCTCCAGCAACCAGCACAATGCCGGCTATTATGCGGCGCCGCGTATCGCAGGCGGCTGCTCCTACTTCAGCCCGACGCAGGCTTTCCTCGACGCCATCCAGTGCACGGACGGCAAGTCGATCGTGGAATCGCCCCTGTTCGATTACCAGAATCCGTGGAAGAACCGCGACCCGCGTCTCGATCTCTTCTGCGTACGTCCGGGTTCCCGCGTACTGGGCATGCAGTTCGAGACCAATCCTTCCGCCCAGACCATCAAGAACTACAATGACAAAGAAGAAGGCGTAGACGTCGCAAACTCGGAAGCCTACGGCAGCAAATCGGAATACGGCGCCAACGGTTCGAAAGGCCCGTGCGGTTACTTGTGGCGCAAATACCTCGACATTCAGGAGTACAAATACAACAATGCATTCGGCACCAGTTCGGTATGCGTGCTGAGCTATCCGCTGATGCGTCTGGCCGAGCTTTATCTGATCCGCGCCGAAGCCAACATCGAGTGGAACGGCGGCGACCTCAGCGTCGCCAAAGCCGACATCGAAACGATCCGCAGCCGCGCACACATGCCCGGTCTCGGTGAAAACCTCAGCCGCGACGGCCTGCGTTCGGCGCTGCGCTACGAGCGTATGGTCGAACTCTGCAACGAGGGTTTCCGCTGGTTCGACATCCGCCGCTGGGATATGGCCGAATCGGTCATATCCGGGACGCTCTACGCACCGGCTCTCGACGGTTCGGTATCGAACGCCGTACCGACGATCGACTCCGACTGGCACGTAACCTACAACGGCCAGACGTTCGACGGCAAGGATATGAACCTGCGCAGATTCATCACGATGTCCTACGACCCGATGAAAGACGCCCTGTGGCCCATTCCGGAGGACGAGCGCATCGCCAATCCGCTGATAACCCAGAACCCCGGTTATGCCGGTCATTCAATCGAGGAATAACAATAAAAACAAACACACTATGATACAACGGCTATACAGACTGCTGCTGCTCTTCTGCTCGATCGCGGTTTTCGCGGCCTGCTCGGACAGCGACGGCAATGACAATAACGGCGGAAACGGCGGAGAGATCGTTCCCGACGGCGGCGACACCTACGGATATGTCACGGACGCAAACGGCAACCCCGTTCCGGGGGTTGTCGTCAGCGACGGCTTCACCTGCACGCAGACCGACGCCGAGGGCCAGTATGTGCTGACCCGCAACGCGGAATCGGGCTTCGTCTTCTACTCCCTGCCTTCGGGCTACAAGGTCAACATGCACAAGACCTACAAACTGCCCAAGTTCTTCACCAAACTCAAACCGGAAACCGCCCGCTACGACTTCACGCTGACGGCGCTGGACGCTCCCGAAACCCGGTTCGATCTGATCTGCATCGGCGACCCCCAGATCAACGAGGCGGCGCACGCCGTCCGGTTCAAGCGCGAAGCGGCCAAGGACATCCGGGAGTATTCCGCCTCGGCCGACATTCCGTGCTACGCCATCCACCTCGGCGACTTGGTGAACAACAAATGGGCGCTCTACAGCAACATGGTGGTGGCCCTGCAGCCCGAACAGACGGGAATCCCCGTATTCTCGACCATCGGCAACCACGACCACGAATTCCCGACGGCCAACGAGAAGGAGGCCCGCGCGAAATACGAAAGCTTCTTCGGTCCGGTGGACTATTCGTTCAACCGCGGCGACGTGCATATCGTATCGATGGACAACATCATCCACGAATGTCAGGAGAGCGCAGGTTACACCGGCGGTTTCAGCGCCGAGCAATACGAGTGGCTGAAGCAGGACCTGAGCTATGTTCCGAAGGATAAAATGGTGATCCTGTGCGTTCACATTCCCTTCCGCAACAGCAAATACGCCTACTACGACGAAGTGCTGGAGCTGCTCTCGCAGTACAAATACGCAACGATCATGTCGGCCCACACCCACTCGAACATCAACCACATCCACACCAAGAACGGCAAGGAGATCTTCGAGCATGTCACGGGCACCTCCTGCGGCGCATGGTGGCGTTCGACCGTCTGCACCGAAGGCACGCCCATCGGCTTCGGCATCTACCGCATCGAAGGCGCCGCGATGAAGGAGTGGAACTACAAATCGGTGCAGCACGGCGAAGATTTCCAGATCCGGCTCTACCGCGGGGCCGACAAATTCACCGGCGGCGGCGACGCTTCGTACTACTTCTCGAAGAAAAACGCCGGCCAGATCGTCGCAAACATCTGGAACTGGGACCCCGCTTGGACCGTCAATGTCTATGAAAACGGCACGATGACCGGCACCATGACCCAGTATTCGGACAAGGACGCATGGACGGTGGCCTACCACATCGGCATCCTGAACAACAGCAGCAGCTACAACAAGGCCACGGATCACATGTTCTATTACACGCTGACGAATCCCGATGCGGACGTAAAGGTCGAGGCGATCGACCGCTTCGGCAACAAATACGAACAGACGGTCTTCACCGACCCCGATTCGCATCCCGGCATATACCATCTGGATTATTAAAAACAGACTAAGAACCGAACCTATATGAAAAAGTTATTATTATTCCCCTGCCTGCTTCTGGCGCTCGGCCTGAGTTCGTGCGAATCGTCGGACGACGAGGTCATGAGCATCGAGCTGGTCAGCCCAAAAAAACTTGCGGTTACGACCGAGTTGGCGACCGCCTCTTTCAAATGGGATGCCGTCACAAAAGCGGAAGGCTATGCCTATGCTTTGGACAACTCCACCGAATACACGACCGTCGACGCAGCGACCACAACCCTGAAACTGACCCGACTCGCGCGCGGTTCGCATACGTTCCGCATCTATGCCGTCGGCAATCAGGGACACACGACCGACTCGGCCGAACGCACCGTCGATTTCGACATCGACCCGACGCTTCCGACCCCGGCCCCGTCATGCACCAGAGGCGAATCCGCAGACGAGGTCGTCGTCACATGGCAAGCCGTCAAAGGCGCCATCGGCTATGCCTACAAATTCAACGACGAGACGCAATGGACCGAAGTCGGAGCCGACGTATTGAAAATCACCAAGAGCGGATTCGATCCGGAAGCGAAAAACACCTTTACCATATACGCCAAGGGCCAACTGCCCGATTCGGAGGATTCGGAGGAGCTTACGCTTCCGTTCCAGCTGATCGACACTTCGGAGGGCATATGGGCAAGGACTTCCGACGGAAGCCTGTACGAACTCAAAGAGTCGGAATCCGGCATCTATACCGCTGCGATCACCTGCAAGGCCTCGGACGACATCACCATCCTGATTGAGAACACGCCTTACGGGTTCACCGCTTACAGCGGCAACGGCGGCGTCGGAACCGTAAACAGCGTTTATGCGACCGTCCCGTTCTACACCTACCCGGCAGCCGTATACTACGTGCGGGAAAGTCTCGGACAAATGACGGCCAAGACCGAAGATGCTGATATAAATAAATTCTGGGTCAATGTTTCGGGATCGACCTGCAAAATAGACGTCGAGATCGACTGCACCAACGCCGACAAGACTCCGCGCTATCGCCTGAAACTCGTCGAGAACGAAGATCCGTCGATCATTCTGGAACAGTATTTCGATCTGATGGTATACGGAGGCGACTGGATCCAGACGGGGAAAGTGGCAAGCAGCGGCAGAAAACTGGCATCCACGAGTCCTGCGGCCATCGACGGCACCGAACCTGCCACGGCTACTGCAAGTTACACGACGTTCGGCATAAACATCAGTTCCGACAAGGATGCGGCACCGGCCTATCTCGCAAACCGGGGACTGACGGATTGGGGCATCAAATACTGTTATGAGTTTCCGGGATATGTCCGTCTCTCCAATTCGGCTTCGGGTTCGAATATGTATTACGGAGTGCTGACCACGCCCAAACTGTCAAACCTGACCGCGGCATCGACCGTCACCGTCACATTCGACGCCGTCCGGTTTGCATCGGAACACGACATTCCCGTCAAAGTACTGAATGCCGGAACAATCGCTTCGGCGCAAGTGGTCGTCGAAGGCAGCGGTTCGGCCGCATCGATCGCCCCGGAAAGCGGCGGCAAGTCGATCAATATCACATCGGCGCACTGCCCCAAACACGGAAACGAGGCCTTGAAGAAATGGTCCAATTTCTCGATAACCATCGAAGGCGCGACGGCGGAAACCCAGATATGCTGGGATACGACAGGTGCAGGATCTACCAGCGCCAACGGCCGTATCTGTCTGGACAACATCGTTGTCAGGAAAAACTAAACGAACACTTTCACACGATCCGGCGGGCGGAGGGACAATCCCCCGCCCGCCGATCGTTTACAATCAACCTCCTGCAAAATGAAAAAAACGCGGATACTTCCGCTGCTGGCCGCCGCGCTCCTCTGCAACTGCGGAGGCTCCGACGACAAGGGTCCGGAAACGGGCGACGGCAAAATCACCGTCGTCGAACCGATGACGGCGTTGGGCGCCCCGAACGACGACATCTCCCGGCTGCAGCTCAAACCGGGCAAACTGATTACACTCAAACAATTATTGATACTATTAACAAGATATTTTCTATGCTTTTTTCCTCATTAGATTTATCTATATATTCACTACTAGATAAAACTGTTTTTATAAATAGTTCCATAGTTAATGATAGATTCTTTTCATTAGCTTTTAACTCTAGTTTCGGACTCTCTTTCATAGCAAATGCCTTACTAGCAGGTCTTTTTATATATTATTGTTTTAAATTATACATGGCTCCATTTTCTGGTTCTTATGTTGAAAAACCTTATCAATTTTTGACTAAAGTACTCATAATTGCTATATGCATCAGCTTTTCACAGTTTTTATGTTCTGAATTTTTAAGTATAATTGACATATTAACAGATATCCTAAAGTCCTTTGGAATGCAATTAACCGGAAAAGAAATTTCTTTTAATACACTATTGTCGAGTTCAACATATGTAATAGAAAATAGTAATAATTTCAATTTTTTCTCGTTTGATGGAATATTAAAAAGTTTCTTTAGCTTTGGACTAATAAATTTACTATTTTCTTACTCAATACGTTATATCCTTATTAAAATTTTAATTTTGCTATTCCCATTTGCATTACTTTCACTTGTTACAACCTCTACTTCATGGATATTCAAATCATGGTTTAGGACTTTCTTTTCACTTATATTCGTACAAATTTTTATAATATTTGTTTTAATATTGCTTTTTTCTTTGAACATAAATACATCAGATATGTTCTCTCAAATTTCATATATTAGTACCGTATTTATACTTACAAAATCTAATTCATACATTAAAGAACTTTTGGGAGGTATCTCCACAGATTTGAATTATAATATTTTGAACTTTAAAAATTTATTTAAATGAAAGGATTTTTTATGATTTTTATTTTTCCACGAAATTATAACATACATAGCAAATTTCTAGGCATAATAAGTTATTCTTCTTTATTTTTTAATTTATTATGGGATTTCTTTGTATATTGTTTAATTAATTTACTATTTTTAAGTTTAACAATAAAGACATTCTTATTTATAATATTTACATTGCCAATATTACTACTAAGTATAATTGGAATTAATAATGAAAATATATTTTCAACATTCTTCTATTTGCTTAAATTTATTTTTTCCTACAAGCTCTACTTGTTTAATAAACTTTAAAAATTAAAGCCTTTATACTTATTGTAAATCATTTTAAAAGATGTTATAATCGGTGTAATTATGAGGTGAAATTATGAAATTAGAACAATTTGAAAATTCTTTATTATTCTCTACAACAAGTATTCCAGATGCCTTTTTTACAGAGTATTATTCTCAAGCAAGTAGTGATGCAATAAAGGTATTTTTATATTTATATTTTCTTTCTAAGTATGGAAAAGAAATAAAAATAAATGATTTATCAAAAAAGTTAAATCTGCCATTAAAATCCATACAGGATTCTATTAAATATTGGGAAGGTCTTGGCTTATTAATTAGAAAAAACTCTGGTTATGCATTTGCAAATATGCAAGAAATGGAATTATACAAACTTTATACACCAAAAGTAACCCAAACTCCAGATCAAATAAAAAATACAGAGAAAAATCAATATAGAGCAAAAGCTATCGAAAGCATTAATAATGAGTTTTTCCAAGGCGTAATGTCTCCTTCATGGTATGGTGATATAGACCTTTGGTTTAGTAAATACTCATTTGATGAAGAAGTTATGGTATCTTTATTTAGATATTGTTTCAATCGTTCTGCTTTGCATAGAAATTACATTCAAGCAGTTGCAGAAGCTTGGTCTCAAAATGGTGTAAAAACATATGAAGATTTAAATAAATACTATGAAGAGCAAGAAGCTTTTGCAAAAATAACTAAGTCTATTTCTAAGAAATTAGGCTTAAATAGGCAACTTTCTCAATTTGAAAATGCATATATTGAAAAATGGATAAAAGACTTTGGATATAATATGAATATAATAGAAATTGCTCTAAAGAAAACAACTTCAAAAACCAATCCAAATTTTGACTATATCAATAAAATACTTTCCGATTGGCATGAAAGAGGTTTAAAAACACCGGATGCAGTCGAAAAATTCCTTGCTGACATGAAGCAAAAAAATAAAGATATAAAAAATATCGAAAAGAAAACAGGTTATAATAATTATTCTCAAAGAAGTTATAGTAATTTTTCAGATTTATATGCTAATAATTTTAATGAGAATAATGATTCAAATTCCAATTAAAAAAGGATGTGATTACTAAAATGAATAATTCTACTCTTAAGCAACTTCTTTTAGAATATTCTAGAAAAAGGAATAAAGAAATTGCAGATGCAAACATAAAAAAAGAAAAAATTTATCAAGAAAATCCACGCTTACAAGAGATTGATGATGAATTAAGCAAATTTTCAATACAAACAGCAAAATCAATTTTACAAACTAATGATAGATCTTTATTAGACACATTAAAATCAAAAAAAGAATATCTGTTAAATGAAAAAAACGAAATATATAACAGCTTAAATATAGATTCTACATATTTTTATCCACAATTTGAGTGCAATCTGTGTAAAGATACTGGTTATATTACAGAAAACTATACAACAAAAATGTGCAATTGTTTAAAGCAAAAAATTTTTGATGCAGAATACAATAAAATCAATAGTTTTGATTTTTCAAAGTATAGTTTCGAGGATTTTTCTTTAGATTGTTATTCTGATGAGATAAATAAAGAAAAATACAACTCGTCAATATCTCCTAAAGAAAATATTAAAATTATAAAAAAAATCTGTGATAAATTTATAGATACTTTTGATAACCCCAAAGAAAAAAATCTATTATTTATTGGTAATACTGGATTAGGAAAAACATTCATGTCAAATTGTATTGCTAATGAAATGTTAAAAAGAAATAAAACAGTACTTTATCAAACAGCTCCTATCATGCTAGACTCAATTATAGATTACAAACTGGGAAAATCATCTAATTTTAATGTATTAAAAAATCTTTTATCAGTTGATCTACTTGTAATAGATGATTTGGGTACTGAAAGTTTAAATAATATGAAATTTTCGGAATTATTTACACTAATAAATACTAGATTATTAAATCAAAATAATAAAGCAACAAAAACAATTATATCAACAAACCTAAGTTTAGATAATCTAGCTTCCACATATGGTGAAAGAATTATTTCTAGACTTATAGGAAGTTATAATATATGTTATTTCTTTGGTGATGATATACGAATAAAAAAGAGATAGATTATAAAAACCACGATTTTCCGTGGTTTTTATTTATTTACAAAAAAAATACCAAGATTACTCTTGATATTCTTTGGCGGAACAGAGAGGATTTGAACCTCCGCGGCCCTTAACGAACCCTAGCAGTTTAGCAAACTGCCCCCTTCAGCCTCTTGGGTACTGCTCCATTTACATATTTAATATAAAAAAATGGCGGAGAGGGTGGGATTCGAACCCACGGTAGGCTACAAACCTACGCCAATTTTCAAGACTGGTGCCATAAACCAACTCGACCACCTCTCCATATCATCTCGTGACAAGTTATATCATACCATAAAATTATCTTATTTGTCAACAATATATTTATAATTTTTGCAATTATTAAAAAATTATTCTTCTAACCATAAATTTCATTAATTTATCTCCGTAATTACAGATACGTTTTACTATTTTTAATGTCAAACTCAGGTTTTAGCTAAAAATTTCAACACTTTCTTCTAAAAGAAATTAAAGTTATGAAATTTTTTTAAATAGCAAAATAGCAAGCTTCAGGATTTTTATTCCATCTACTCGCTATTTTACTTTTCTTTTAATAAACTCTCAATTCATAATATGTATTTCCGTATTCTTCAAACCCTGTGCAGCGCATAAACTTGCTTTCTTCTAGCTCTATTGTTACTTCTTTTTTTCTTTCTTCATCTTGACATGCATAAACTTGAGGTGTTATCTTGCCTTGAAAACTTTTTAATTTTTTTAGTGTTTCTTCCTCTCGAATTCCAAAATTTCTTCTAATCAATATACAAGCTTTTTCTTCACTTATAAAAATTTTACCTTTTCCACGCATTTCTGCTACTTTATGAAACTCGGTTGTTGCAACACAGTAGATATTTTCGCTATTCCAAGCACCACTTTTTTGACATAGTGTTATTTCTAGCATTTCATTACTTTGTGTTAATATTACTCGCTGAGTTTCATTTTCATCTAGCAAACTAGCTAATTTATAAGCCTCTTTTCCCAGACATTTTATAGAATTTATATCTGTAAAAACTTGTCTACCTCCATAAGCAGGTATTCCATATGATAGCTCTAGTACTTTCATATCATATCCAGATGGTCTTCCACAAGAATAATGATCCATGTCTTTGTCAGATACTGCCAAAGGAAATCGGAAAATAGTTTCATCACGCCTGCAAAGATATGGCATTTCCTCTCTAGCTATTGGTCTATACTCTTTTACCTCATATGAAAAATTGCCTAGATTGCCGCCAAAACACAGGACATCTACCATTGTATTTCCAATCAAAATTAATTTTTTCCGATTATTAGACAACATATATCTAACTTGTCTTTCTCCTATTGAACCAAAATTATTTCTAAACCAGGCAATTAAAATTCCAGTATTAAGAATACATGTACTTTGGGTTAGTTTAAAATAATACATAAATTTCTCCTTTGTTTTGTGTAGAATCATATTGTAAATTCTACATATCTACCTAATTAACATAATTATATTATACTCTATTTATTAGTATATTGCAAGTAAAATCATGTCATTTTTCAAAACTGTTAATTGAAAAATTATTCCACTAATCATGAATTTCATTAATTTATTTCATAATTAGTGGATTTTTCTTATTTAATCGCCTTATCTAAAGCTTCTTTTTCTTCTTTTGATAAAGCATATTCACATTTTCCTTCTACTATAGGTTTTGCATATATATTTGATGTATCTCTTCCATATATTCCGTTTAATACAATTCCGGTATTATGCTCATTTAAAATTGCCAAAGCAAAACTTAAATTGCTACCAGTATCTTTATATGCATTATACCTTACTAATCCAATCTTTTTTAGATAATTCTTGGAATCTGTATCGAGTTTTTGGCAATATCTCTCTATTTCATTATTTTCTTTTTTTATCTCATCAACACTCTTAACATATTCCTGCAACATTTCATTTATATTATTACCTTTACCGAGTTTTGTCATAAAATCAGAATAATTTTTTCTTAATTTTGTAAGTTTTATTGAGTTTAATACATAAATAGCAATCAATGCTATATTTATTATTAAAATAATAACATTAAATAAATTAAATTCAAAATTCATATTCATTTATTAATCACTTCCTATTTAATTAAGCCCAGGATTCTTTCTAAGTCATCATTTGAGTTATACTCAATAACTATCTTTCCTTTTCTTTTTCCAGCCTCTAATTTAACCTTCGTGCCAAAGAAGCCTTGGAATGAATTTTCTATGTCTCTGTATATAGCCTGATATTTTAGAGATTTTTCTTTATCCTTTTTAGGTAAGTTCTTATCGTTATTTATTTTTCTCTCTAATTCATCATATTTATCGCCATATTCAATAACTCCTAAAGCTAATTTATATTGTTTTTCTGGATCTTGTACCTTTAATAACTCTCTACATTGTCTTTCACTAAAATTATGTTCAACAACTAAGTCAATTACTCTTGGGTCTAAGTTCAAAATTCTTACATTATTAGTCAATCCACTTCTACTCATTCCTAGCTTATCAGCAAGTTCTTGTTGAGTTAACCCATAATCATCTAACAATCTTCTTAATCCTTTAGCTTTTTCTATTGGATTTAAGTTTTCTCTTTGAATATTTTCAATAAGTGCAATTTCTCTGTTCTCTTGTTCTGTTTTCGTTCTAACTAAGCAAGGGATTTCAGTAAGCCCAGCCTTTTTTGCAGCTCTCCATCTTCTTTCTCCTGCAATTATTTGATAATAGTCATCTTTTAATGTAACAATAATTGGTTGTATAACACCATATTGCTTTATTGAATTAGCTAGTTCGTCTAGCTTTTCCTCATCAAATCTTTTTCTAGGTTGTTCTTTATCTGGTTCAATTTTAGTAATTTTAATATTTTGTACTATCTCCCCTGTTACTTCTTCAATTTCAGGTTCTTTAATAGTATCACTAAATAACGCATCCAATCCTCTTCCTAGTCCAGTTTTTTTTGCCATATTCTATTCTCCTTTCTTCATATGCTTTGCAGCTTTTTGTTCTTCTTCATTAATCTTCAGAAATTCTCTTGTAAATTTCTCGTAACTCTTTGCTCCCTTAGATCTTGGATCATACAAAGTTATTGGCATTCCATAGCTTGGAGCCTCGCTAAGTTTTACATTTCTTGGAATTACATTTTTATATACCTTGTCTTCAAAATATCTTTTTACTTCCTTAACAACCTGGTTTGATAGGTTTGTTCTTGCATCATACATTGTTAATAAGGCACCTTCTACTTTAAAATCTTTGTTCATATGTTTTCTTACTAATTCTACTGTGTTCAACAGTTGTCCTAATCCCTCAAGCGCATAATATTCACATTGTACAGGTATCAATACACTATTTGATGCTGTAAATGCGTTTAAAGTAATAAGACCTAAAGATGGTGGACAATCTATTATTATAAAATCGTATTTATCTCTTATATTATTTAATTTTGTCTTTAATCTGTACTCTCTATCTTCCATTGACACAAGCTGAACTTCTGCTCCTGCTAAATTCATATTTGATGGACATAAATCCAAATTTTTTACTTGTGTCTTTTGTAATGTATTTTCTACTTCTATATCTTCTATTAGTACATCATATATAGAGAACTTTTGTTCTTTATTTACTCCCAAACCACTGGTACCATTGCCTTGTGGGTCTGCATCAATAAATAAAACTTTCTTTCCTCTTTTAGCTAAAATTGTACTCATATTAATTGCTGTGGTTGTTTTTCCAACGCCACCTTTTTGGTTAGCTATTGATATTATTTTTCCCAATTTTATCCCTCCTATGTGTAAAAAAATGACATACTAATAATATATTAATATTACTAATATGTCAATAAAAAAATCTAATTTTTTTAAGTTTTCTATCGTATCGTTTTAAGTTTTAAAGAGGCTGCTTTGCAGGCATTCCAGGCTTTCTTGGATACTTTTTTGCTGTTGTCGAAACTTTCTTTATAATAATTAAGTTTCTTTCCATTTTTTCATTATCTAATTTTAATTTTTCCTGTTTTATAATCTCTCCTCCAAGAAGTTTTATAGCTCTTTTAGCTTCTTTTAATTCTTCATCAGCCTTTGGTCCTTTCATACAAATACAAATTCCACCAATTTTAACAAATGGCAATAAATATTCCACAAGCACATTCATTGGTGCTACAGCTCTTGATACAGCAATATCATATTTTTCTCTGTATTTTTGATTTACTCCCATCTCTTCTGCTCTACCATGAACCGTGTTCACATTCTTTAGTTCCAATTCATTTGAAATTGAATTCAAAAAATTCACTCTCTTATTCAACGAATCTAACAAAGTTACTTCTGCCTTACTACTTATAGCTATTGGTAATCCAGGAAAACCAGCTCCTGTTCCAACATCAATCATAGTATAATCATCTTTTATATATTTCAATATTGTAAGTGAGTCTATAAAATGCTTTGCAATAATTTCTTCTTCATCTGTTATAGCCGTCAAATTAATTTTTTCATTCCATTCAATTAAACTTTTCATATATTTATAGAATTTTTCTACATTTTCATCTGGAATATTAATGTTAATTTCCTTTTCTTTTTCTTTAAAAAGTTTTTCAAACTCATAAAAATTCATTATTTATCTCCTTTTTAACTGTTCTAAATATATTAGTAAGACAGATATATCAGCTGGTGAAACGCCTGATATTCTAGAGGCTTGCCCCACTGATTCAGGTTTTATTTTATTCAATTTTTGTCTTGCTTCTATCCTTAATCCACTTAATTCTGAATAATCTATCTCTTTAGGAAGTTTTTTATTCTCTAATTTTTTAAATTTTTCAACTTGTGCTTCTTCTAATTTAATATATCCTTCATATTTTACTTGAATTTCTACCTCTTTTTTCTCTTCTTCTGTTAAATCCGGCATATTTTTGTCTATTTCTTCAAGATATTCGTACTTTATTTCTGTTCTTTTTAATAAATCAGCTAATTTTACTCCTATTTTTATGTTTGAAGAACCATATTGGGATAAAATTTCGTTTACTTTTTCAGTTGGTTTAACAGTAGTAGCCTTTAATCTCTTAATTTCATTAAAAATATGTTCTTTTTTATTTAAAAATCCTTCATATCTTGCATCTGATATTAATCCGTTCTCGTGTCCTATATCCATTAATCTCAAATCCGCATTGTCTTGTCTTAATAAAAGCCTGTATTCTGCTCTAGAAGTCATCATTCTGTAAGGCTCATTTGTACCTTTTGTTACTATATCATCAATTAAAACGCCTATATAAGCCTGTGATCTGTCTAATATTACCGGTTCTTTCCCTTGTAATTTTCTTGCAGCATTAATTCCTGCAATAATTCCCTGTGCAGCCGCCTCTTCATA
>OGYJ01000981.1_pt1 | contig 25086 bp, 14 predicted proteins | sample 1576531 | NCBI WGS metagenome assembly OGYJ01 (sample SAMEA3541574, study PRJEB24748) | human gut metagenome | biome: human gut; feature: human-associated habitat; material: faeces | place: China | collected 2012 | reverse complement strand
CCGTAAGAATGACTACGATGCAAAGAACCGTCCAGAAGTTATAATTCTCAATGACTCCCTTGTTTCCAAATCCTACTACAAGACCAGCACTCTCAAGGATTGCAAGACCTACTGTCATATATCTTGTGATAGCGGTGATCTTCTTTCTACCATCTTCTCCGTCTTTCTGCAGTTCTTCCAAAGCCGGTATAGCAATGGTGAGAAGCTGTATGATGATGGAAGCTGTAATGTAAGGTGTTACCGACAATGCAAAGAGCGACATCTGCTCGAACGATCCTCCGGTGAATGAACTGAAGATGTTCAGTGAATCACCGAGGGCATTCTGCATGTACTCTCTTATTGCATCCGCACTTATTCCCGGAACGGTAATCAGACTACCAAGTCTGACTACCACGAGAATGAAGAACGTATATAAAAGTCTTCTTCGTATATCCTGTACCTTAAATGCATTGATTAAGGTTTTGAACATATTACATCACCTCTGCTTTTCCGCCAAGAGCTTCAATTTTCTCAGCTGCTGACTTTGAAAAAGCATTAGCCTTAACATTGAGCTTTTTAGTTAACTCTCCATTTCCAAGAATCTTAACTCCATCACGAGGATTCTTAATGATACCTGCCTCTACTAATGTCTCAACAGTTACGTCTGAGCCATCCTCGAATCTCTCAAGAGCTGATACATTGATTGCAACGATCTCTTTGTGATTGATGCAATTAAAGCCTCTCTTAGGAAGACGTACCGTCAATTACATAAAGTGCATTTGAAGACTGTTCAATTCCTCTGGAACCGCGCATCACTACTTTACTTGCACCACCGACACCTGAAGAAGAAGCATTGATATTCAAGCCGGCAACCTTACCATTCAAAGAATTGATAAAGTTCGCATCCTTCACAGCTAAAGCTGACTCTGCATTTACTTGAGTTACATTATAACTCAATGCTTTTTCTGCACGCTTGATACCCAAAGCCGTTACCACCACCTCTTCTATCAGTTGTGAGTCAGTTTCCAACATCACATTGATAGCATTCTGCCCTTTGGCTGCAACCTCCTGTGGCTTGTAACCCACATAGGAGAACTGTACCACCGGATTTGCCTCAGTAGTAGTCAGCGTAAAGTTACCATCAAGGTCAGTGATACACCCAATGCTTGTACCCTTTATTAATACATTCACACCGATAAGAGGTCCCATATCATCCGATACCTGTCCGGTAATGGTCCGTTCTTTACCTTGCTGATTACCTTCTTGCGGTGCAGCAGACTTCTCTGAAAGATAAACAATGTTATCTTCTACTTTAAAAGAAATGTTTTTTCCTTTCAAGATAGCATTCAAGGCATCTTCTATAGATGCGTTCTTCACTTTGACATTCTCCACTGCCATAGTAGCGAGCTTGTCGTCATAGAAAAATTGATACTTAGATTGAGATTTGATCTGTTCGATAACTGTACCTAACGTCGTACGAGAGACATTCAAATTCAGTTGGGCAAAGGTCCACTGAACGGATACAGTCATGAAGAACAAGACTAATAAAGCCCGTAGAAATTTCGAACTTTGAAAAGCATGATTGTTGTTCATAAACAAAGTTTAAAGGTTACACATTGGTTAATTTTAATCGACCGGGAGACTCTATTTCCTGACCGTCATATATAAAACAACGACCATAGAAAATACACTTAGTACAAAATGATATTTTTTTTCATTAAATAAAAAAGGGAATAGTTTTATTTCCTATTCCCTTCTTCATTACATTATTAACTTCAGTTTTTTATTTCTTTTTTATTTCATTGGAGAAAGAATACGGGTAATCTTCCACCTGTGTTCCTCGTTGTAAATTAGGTTTGCTACCCATATCAAATTTCAAGACACCACCCTTCAACAGATCTCCATGTTTCAGATAATTCTTCGTATACGCGTTTCCATCCAAACGGAGCGATTCGATGTACATATTTTCAGAATTATTATTAGCAGCATCGATCACCAATGAATTGCCATTTTCAAAATGAAGCGTTGCTTTTTTAAATAAGGGAGCACCCAAGACATACTCATCGGTTCCCGGACAAACGGGATAGAAACCTAATGCCGAGAATACATACCAGGCAGAAGTCTGCCCGTTATCTTCATCTCCACAATAGCCATCAGGACCGGACGTGTACATGCGATTCATCACCTGACGCAACCAATACTGAGCTTTCCAAGGCTGTCCGGCATAATTATACATATAAATCATGTGCTGTATAGGTTGGTTGCCATGAGCATAATTACCCATATTCATCACCGTCATCTCACGTATTTCATGGATTACCTGGCCATAGTAGCTGTCATCGAATAAAGGAGGAACGATAAATACCGAGTCCAACATTTCAACAAAGACTTTTTCACCACCCATTAGATCAATCAAACCTTGAGGATCGTGGAATACAGACCAGGAATAATGCCAGCTATTTCCTTCCGTAAAGGCATCTCCCCACTTCAAGGGTGAGAAAGGAGCCTGGAACTGTCCATCTTTATTGCGTCCACGCATCAACAGGCTTTCCTTATCGAACACATTTTTATAATTCATAGCACGGTCAGCAAAAAGCTTCAGTTCCTTCTTCGGACGGTTCAGAGCTTTTGCCATCTGGTAGATACACCAGTCATCATAAGCATATTCCAAAGTGCGGGCAGTGTTCTCATTGATTTTCACATCGTAAGGAACATATCCCAATTCATTATAGTATTCATAACCGAGGCGACCGGTAGAAGAAACTTCCGGATGCACATTCTTTGTTCCGTGGATAAGACCTTCGTACAAAGTAGTTACATCATCCACTTTAATACCTTTCAGATAAGCGTCGGCAAGTATAGAAGCGGAGTTATTACCGATCATACAGCCGCGATGTCCCGGACTTGCCCATTCGGGGAAGAAGCCACTTTCCTTATATGTATTGATAAGGCCTTCCTGTATCTGTTTGTTTACTGAAGGGTACATCAGGTTGAGGAAAGGAAACAGACAACGGAACGTGTCCCAAAAACCGGTGTCGGTAAACATATAGCCGGGACGCACTTCACCGTTATAGGGGCTGTAATGCATGATTTCTCCTTTAGCGTCTATCTCGTAAAAGCTACGTGGGAAAAGCATGGAGCGGTACAGGCAGGAATAGAAGGTGCGCAGGTTATCAATGTTATCGTCTTCCACCTCTATCTTACTCATTTCACGGTTCCACACGTCTCTTCCGTTCGTTACCAATTGGTCGAAACTGTTTCTGCCCAGCTCTTTGAGATTTAATTCCGCTTGTTCAGGACTGATAAAGGAGGAAGCAACCCGTGCGTGTACGATTTCTCCCTTTTTCGTGGCGAATCCGATTACCGCACCTGTGTGGTTTCCTTTCGCTTCGATCTCATTCGGAAGAATGTTGTTTTCGGAAACTGTGGAAACGAATGTGAACGGTTTGTCGAATTGAACTACAAAGTAGTTTTTGAAGTTTTCCGGCACACCGCCGCTATTCTTGGTTGAATAGCCGATAATCTTGTTTTCTTCCGGAATCACTTTCACATAAGAACCTTTGTCGAAAGCGTCTACAATCACGTAGGCATTCTTTGTCTCCGGATACGTGAAACGGAACATGACGGCACGCTCCGTAGGAGCAAGCTCGGTTGTTACATCATGGTCGGCAAGGTATACCTTATAATAATAAGGTTTGGCAACTTCCGCTTTGTGAGAGAACCAACTGGCACGTCGGTCTTGATCGAATACCAGTCCGCCGGTGATAGGCATGATGGCAAACTGCCCGTAGTCGTTCATCCAGGGACTGGGCTGATGTGTTTGTTTGAATCCCCGGATTTTGTCGGCATCATACGTGTACGCCCAACCGTCTCCCATTTTACCGGTCTGCGGTGTCCAGAAATTCATTCCCCACGGCAATGCCGTAGCCGGATACGTGTTTCCGGTAGACAGTTCAAACTTGGATTGAGTGCCTACCAGTGTGCTGACATAGTCTACCGGATTCTTAACGGCAGAAGATTGCAGGCTGTACAACACGGCACCTCCAAGAAATAGCAAGTGTTTAAATGAAAAATGTGTTTTCATGAACAAATGAATTTATTGATTTGAAAATAATTTCTACGACGAAAATAGGGAGAAAAGGAATGTGCTTCTAGTAATAGAGAGGTTAAATCGCCTCTTGTCGCTAAAATTAACTACTCTGGCACGGAAATTTACTTATATTCCGGTCAAAAAAAAGCTCGGAATGTTTTTTTGTTTACCTTTGTCATATAGCAAATCTAAGAATAATACACTATGGGAAAACAGTCGGTTTATATTCTATTATTTTTTCTTAATCTGTTGATACATAACGCTTATGCTTATAATTTGAAGCAAGTTGCAGATAAAGAGTATATGTCTAATAGTTCGATTACATCTCTGTGCCAGGATGAGCGTGGATTGATGTGGATCGGGACCTGCGACGGACTGAATATTTATGATGGACAGGAGATTGAGGAATTTAAGACTCGTGACAAAGAGGATTACTTATCTGGTAATCTGATTGACAATATTGTGTATACGGGCGAAGATATTTACTGGATTCAAACCTACTATGGGTTGAACCGTTTGAACCGGAAAACCAATACAATCACTCACTATAATGAATTTCAGAAACTCTTCTTTATGAATAAGGATAGTCATGGTAATCTGTTCATTATCCAGGATAGTAACTGCATTTATTATTATCATAAAAAAGAAGGAGTCTTCAAGAAAATCAATATCACGGGAATCCCGATTTCCGATATCGTAAACTTCTTTATCGACGGTAACAACCGGATGTGGGTAGTCATGAAAGGATACAACCGCTGTTATGACATACAGCAGGAAGCCGCATCGGGAGATATCACCCTGTTACCCCAGAAAACGAACCTGATTTATCAGACTTCCTTGATTTATTGTTTCAATGACGAGCAATCTCTTTATTACATAGACAAGGAATTTAATTTCTATGCTTTCCATATTCCGACCCAGAAGAATGAATTTATTGCCAATCTGGGTAAGGAAATACAGGAACGTGGCAAAATTTCGTCCATTGTTCATTATCATAACAGCTATTTTGTGGGCTTTTTGATGGATGGCATTCTCCTGTTGGAAAAACAGAAGGAGACGGATCATTATCAAATTCAGTCGTTACCTATCAACAGCGGTGTATTCTGTCTCAAGAAAGACCGTTTTCAGGATGTTGTCTGGATTGGTACTGACGGACAGGGCGTTTATCTTTATTCGAACCCGCTTTATTCTATCAAATCAATGGTGCTTAGCAATTACACCGAGAAAATAGAACGCCCCGTGCGTGCCATCTATCTTGATGATGAATGTACTTTCTGGGTGGGAACCAAAGGAAACGGAATTCTTAAAATCTATGATTACGAATTCGATAAAAACATCTCCGACTGTCGGGCAGAGGTGTTGACTACCTCTAATAGTGCTTTGAGTAGTAATGCCGTTTATTGTTTTGCCAAGAGCCACCGGAATTTGCTTTGGATAGGAGACGAAGAAGGATTAACTTATTATTCATATCGGGAAAAACGTATCAAGAGTATACCAATACGGATCGGTAACGAAGATTTCAAATACATCCATGACATTTACGAAACAGCAGATTCCGAACTGTGGCTGGCGAGTGTTGGCATGGGAGTGGTGAAAGCTCGTATTGCCGGAACATCGGACAATCCGGTGATTGTGGATGCGCAACGTTACATCATCAATGACGGCGAACTGGGATCGAACTATTTCTTTACTATTTATGCGGAGAATGAAGCCAACCTGTTGTTTGGCAATAAAGGATATGGGGTATTCCGCTATAACGAAACGACGAATGGCCTGGAACCGGTGTCTACTCACAAATACGAAAACATGACCCTGAATAATATTCTCGCTATCAGTAAAGACAGCAGCAATAACTATCTTTTCGGAACGAGCTACGGATTGATAAAGTACACATCGGAAACCTCTTATCAGCTCTTCAATGCCAAGAATGGTTTCCTGAATAATACCATTCATGCAATTCTTAGAAACTCGTCCGACGACTTCTGGTTGAGCACCAATCTTGGATTAATCAATTTCGATACGAAAAGGAATGTCTTTCGTTCATACGGTTTTGGAGATGGTTTAAAGGTGGTAGAGTTTAGTGACGGAGCCGCTTTTCGGGATTCCCAGACTGGTACTCTGTTCTTTGGCGGAATCAATGGAGTCGTAGCTATCCGGGCGGATGGCCGTCCGGAGCAGCTTTATATGCCTCCTGTTTATTTTGATAAGCTGTCTATCTTCGGTGAACAATACAATCTGGGCGAATTTCTCACCCGGAAAAAAGAAACTGAAGTCTTGAATTTGCAGTATGACCAGAATTTCTTTTCTGTTTCATTTGCCTCTGTGGATTATCTGAATGGTAATAACTGTACCTATTTCTATAAACTAAAAGGATTGAGTGACCAATGGGTAAACAATGGTTCGGAAAGCGGAGTCTCTTTTACGAATATGGCTCCCGGCGAATATACCTTACTGGTGAAATATTACAATAGTGTCTTTGATAAAGAGAGTGATGTCTATTCTCTGGTGATTCGTATAGGTGATCCGTGGTATGCTTCCTGGTGGGCTTATTTGATTTATGCCCTGTGTCTGCTTTTACTGGCAGCCTTGCTGATACGTTCCTTTATCCTGCGCTCCAAACGTAAAAAGCAGGAATTGCTGAACGAGATAGAGAAACGCCATCAAAAGAATGTCTTTGAGTCCAAACTTCGTTTCTTTACTAATATCGCACATGAATTTTGTACTCCGCTGACTTTGATTTATGGTCCTTGCGGACGAATCCTTTCATCGAAGGGACTTAGTAAATTTGTCGTGGACTACGTACAGATGATTCAGACGAATGCGGAGCGTCTCAACAACCTGATTCATGAGTTGATCGAATTCCGTCGGATTGAAACGGGAAACAGGGAAGTGCGGGTTGAATCATTGAATGTGTCTTCCATTGTGAAAGGAATAGCCAAAACGTTTGTTGAAATGGCTAAATCCAGAAACATCACTTTCTTGAGCAAGATACCCGAGCAGGTGATGTGGAACTCGGACAAAGGGTTTCTGAATACGATTATTATTAATCTGATTTCTAATGCCTTTAAATATACTCCCGACGGACAGAGTATCAAGATTGAAGTGGATACGAGCCGGGAAAATATGCTGGCTCTTCGTGTAGCAAATGAAGGAAGTACCATCAAGGAAAAGGATTTTCAGTATATTTTTAATCGGTATGCCATTTTGGATAATTTCGAGAATCAGGATGAAAAGAACTTTTCACGGAATGGCCTGGGGCTGGCTATTTCTTATAATATGGCTAAGTTGCTGAATGGTACATTGAAAGTGGAAAACACTTCTGACGGATGGGTGATGTTTACATTAACCTTGCCGGTCATGGAGCTGACTACCGGAGTGTCGGAAACCAAACGACTGATGGCGGAATATATCCCCAAGATAGATACTCAACCGATATTGAAACTTCCCCAGTATGAGTTTGATAAGATGCGTCCTACGCTTTTGGTTGTCGATGATGAAATCGAAATGCTATGGTTTATTGGAGAAATCTTCTCGGCTGACTTCAATGTGGTAACCTTGCAAGATCCCGAACGGCTGGATCAGGTGATGAATGAGGTTTATCCGAATGTGATTATCTGTGATGTCATGATGCCGGGAATGGGTGGCATTGAACTGACCAGGCGGATTAAATCGGTGAAAGAGACGGCGCATATTCCTATTATTGTGGTTTCCGGACGACACGAGATGGAACAACAGATGGAAGCCCTTTCTGCCGGTGCGGAAATGTATATCACAAAACCGTTTAGTGCGGAGTATCTTCGTATTTCTGTCTGTCAGGTGATAGAACGGAAAGAGGTGTTGAAAAATTATTTCAGTTCGCCGATCAGTTCTTTTGAAAAGTCGGACGGGAAGTTGACGCATAAAGAGTCGAAGAAGTTCCTTCAGTCGGTTTTGAAGATTATCAATGATAATATAACGAACAAAGATTTGACTCCGCGTTATATCGCCGATCGACTGGCAATCAGTCCCCGGAGTCTTTATCGGAAGATGGAAGAGATAGGAGAGGATAGCCCGACCGATCTGATTAAGGAATGTCGTTTGCACATAGCGAAAGATTTATTGCTGACCACTAAAAAGACGATTGATGAAATTGTATTCGATTCGGGATTCTCGAACAAAGTTACTTTCTTTAAGGTGTTCCGTGAAAAGTATGAGTGCACGCCAAAAGAGTTTCGGATGAAACATTTGGAAGAGGTTCAGCAGTAGCCTGTGGCGGGAATTTTTAAAGAAAAAGAAGAAGTAAATATCCGTGTTAATATAGTAAATATCCGTGCCAAAAGGTAAAAAAGGATAGTTAATTTTCTTTTGGTAGAGTTTAGTGATTTTATCTTTGTCTCATCGAAGTTTTTAAGTAGATAAACTTGAAAAGTATTAATTTATTAATCTTTAATCTAATGAAAAGGAAACTTAGTTTTTTATTTCTTTCAGCATTGACCATTCCATTTTTTATGGTATCGTGCAGTGATGATAAAGAAGAACAGGAAGTGAAACCGGCAACAGATCTGGTTGTCGATAATAATTCGGTGACACTACTACAAGGAGACGAAATTACGGTGAGTATCACCTCCGGTAATGGCGATTATTATGTGAAGCCATTTGATGAAAACGTGGCGACGGCTACAATCAATGGTAATAAGGTGACTATTAAAGCTACCGAAAATAGCCAGTTGGAAGAAAATAACCGTACGGAAACTACTATATTAATAGTAGATGGACGTAAGAAAGTGGCTAGAGTGCTGGTTCGGGTAGCAAAACTCTGGGATTTGACGGTAGATGCACCGGAAGAAGGTTTTGACCTTTTTATCGGTGAAAAGAGACTGGTGAAGATTTTGACCGGTAACGGAGATTATCAGATTTCCATACCGGAAGGTGCTGATAAGTTTTTGGAAGTGGGTGAACTATCCGGACAAGTTATTCCGTTGACTGCCAAGTTCGAGACTGGAGCCGATCCGGTAAATATTACGATAACAGATAAGAAAGGTAAGACAATCACTATTCCTGTGGTAGTGAACATCGTGGATCTGACACTGAAAAGTAATGAAGCCACTTTTGCCGAACCGGATGCCGAATCTCAATATATCTCTATTGAGAGAGGTAATGGCGGATATAGTTTCACTTATCAGGTGGGAGACGGCGAGCCTATTACGGATGCAACGATTGTGGAAGCTACTGAAAAAGAGAACCTGATTACCTTGAAACCCAAAGCTAGAGGTGATGTGAAAGTGATTGTGACAGACCAGAAAGGTTCTGTGGAGGAGATTGCGGTGAAAGTGAATCCATATAACCTTAAACTGGAAAATGATGCCACTTCTTTAATTATAGGTGGTTATGAAGCATCTACTGAAATTGCTATCGCTAGAGGAAATGGCGATTATAAGTTAGCACAGCTTACTGAGGACAATAAAGTCTATTTGAAAACAGCTGAATTGGTTACGGAAGACGGAACTACGAAGTTAAAACTGACAGGAAAGAAGCTCGGGACTACAACATTAGAGCTATCCGATGCAGCAGGTCAGAAGTTAACCTTACCAGTCTATGTGAATCCGGTATGTTATCGTTTGGAACATGATGTATGTTTCAAAATTGATATTAAAAAGTATGCAGAGTCACATCCGGAGGTGAAAAGTATGAATCAGCTTACTTTTGAGATTGTTTTCTATCCGACTTATACTCGTGCTATGCAATCGTTTATAGGTTTGGAAAGTGTTTTCTTGTTTCGCGCGGAAAATAAAAATGAGAATCCTCGTTTTGAAATAGCTACTAAAATTAATGGTAAAGATGATCCTCGTTTCCGTAGTCAGCAAACTATTCCTTGCGATAATCCAGAGGGTGGACGTAAAACTCCGGGTAAATGGTATCATGTCGCTATTGTATATGATGGAACGAAATCAAGCACCAAAGAGGCGTATAAAATGTATATCAACGGAGAAAGAGAAACGTTGACTCCTGCCGATAATTCCTATGAGGATTGTGCTCCCAACTCGTCTTTAAATCTGACGGATGTGGGTGGAAATGATAAGGCGTTGTTGATAGGACGTTCCGGAGATTCATATCGGGTAGGATATTGCAAAGTTTATCAGGCACGGATGTGGAAGAGAGCGTTGGACGAAAGTGAAATTAAAGCGAATATGTGCAAAATCCTTAATGCAGAAGAACACTCTGACTTGATGGGATATTGGGTATTCTCGAAAGGTGTCGGAGGTACTACAGTTTTTGAAAATTGGGGAAATGGCGGCAGCGGATTGGATGCGCAAGTTTGTTTGCAGAATATAAGCGAAAATAAACCTGCCTGGGGAGCGGAACTTCCTGCAACTTATAATGGAGATAAGAGCCGCTTTGAACCAATTGAATGTCCTCATTCATACTAAAACTAGGAATATAATAATATGAGAAACAATATGATAACAAAAAAACTAATCAAATTTGCCCTGCTGTTTTTTCTTATCGGACTGACGGCTTGTGACAATAAACTGAATCCGGGATTTGATCCGGATGATTATGAACCGATTGTTCCGCCTGAACCTGTTAGAACAATGGATGCAATGGCTAGTGGCGAGCGAGTAGTACTTTCGGGTGCTTCGTTGACGGATATTGTTCTGAAATGGACGCCTACCGAGAAACACGGAAATACAGTATATCGTTATGAAGTATTGATTGATACGATCGGGGGAGACTTTACCAAACCGGTAGAAACGATCTTTTCTGACAATAACGGTTTGGAATCACAGTTGACTTTAACCCATTATCAGGCAAACACAATAGGTAAACTGGCTAAATTCCGTTGCAATACCAACGGCACACTGCGTTGGAAGGTGCGTGCTTATTGCGGATTGGATCAGGCTCTTAGTAGTCTGGAAGGTTATTTCGTAATTTTTATGATGGACGGCATTGATGATATGCCTTCTGAAAACGAGCCGGTTTATATCACTGGCGTGGGTACGGAAGATGATGGTGATGAAGCGGAAGCACAACAAATGCTCCGTCAGAATGAAGGAATCTATCAGACTTTCACTCAATTGAAAGCCGACCAGCCATTTATATTTATGTCTACTGTAGAAGGTCGCAAATGCTATTATTATGTAGACGACAACGGAGTGTTGCGTGAGCGTAATGATGGTGAAGACTATACAGTTACGGTTCCTCAATCAGGCATCTACCGGATTACCATCAATATGGGTGAACAAACGATCAGTTACGATGAAATAGGAGCTGTATATCTTTATAACCATTCGGGTGGGTATAGACAGGATTTCAACTATCTGGGATATGGCAAATGGGGTGTGAAGAATTATACTGCCCGGAAACAAACGGAAAGTTGGGCAGGAAGCGGTGAAACCCGTCATAGCTTTAAGATGGAAATCAACGGAACAACCTACCGTTGGGGACATAAGGAGAAAGATAAAGGGCAACCGAATCTGACTACCGACAACAGCTATTATAATTTATATCAACTGGCATTGGGCACAGATCCATGGGATTACAGTTTCCGTTTCTGCGACGAATTACTGCAATGGGGCGAAAAGCAGGGAAATGTCTATTATGCTACGGTGAAAACCGATGTAACCCTCTATTTCAATGCAGAGTTTGGAACGTACACCCACCGTTGGGTAGCTTCGGAAACGAATGAAGATTAAAACTGAATAATAATATGAAGAACTATATAGTATCATTATCAAAAAGAGCTTTGTTGTTAAGCGGTGCACTGGCAATATTTACAGCTTGTGACGACGGCGATCTGGGAGACATCTACAAAGGTAATTCATCCGGTGAATATGTGTCGGATGTGAACTGGACAGATGCAGCCGACAAAAGTACGGGAACTTATATCAAATATTTCTATGAGAATGCCAGCGGACGGGATACCTTTTGCGGAAGCATTTACTGGGAAAAACCGAATACACCGGAAACCGGAGAACCGGCAAGCACGGGCGGTAGCGGCGGATGGTCGCAGGGACATGCATTGGACATCGTGATCGATGCTTATATCCGTCACGCAAACAATCCCGAATATCAAGCTCATTTGTATGAAAACATCATGAAACCTTTCCTGCCGGCTTTTGATGACTGGAATGAACATTGCGGTTATGGTGGCAAAGACTTCTGGAATAACTTCTATGATGATATGGAATGGATGGCACTGTCTTGTCTGCGGGTTTATGAATTGACTGGCGATCAGGATTACTACAGTGCGTTGATGAAGATGTGGAACCATATCAAGGGAGCGAAGAATGACTATAAAGGGGTAGGAGGAATGGCATGGAAAACGGATGCGCCGGCTTCACGTATGTCTTGTTCCAATGGTCCCGGTTGCCTTCTGGCTATGAAATTGTATCAACTTACCGTTAAGGAGGCTAAAGATGGCTGGGAAGAGCAGGCTGCTTATTACCTGAACTTCGCCAAAGAGGTATACAACTGGATGACGGCTTATCTGTGTGATATTTCCACCGGACAGGTATATGATAATCTTAGTATTAAAGATGACGGAACACCGGGAGATCCTGATAAAGTAGCCTTGTCTTATAATCAGGGAACATTTATGGCGGCTGCCCTGGAGCTGTACAACGCTACCGGTGAGGATGAATATCTTCGTAATGCGGTTGCTTTCGGCTCTTACCAGGTGAATAAGAAGATGGATTCCAACTATCCGGTATTCAGTGGTGAAGGAAATTCGGGAGATAATCTTTTATTCCGTGGAATATTTGTCCGTTACTTCCTGGATATGGTGAAACAGCCGACTAACAGCCTTTATCCGGAAAAGACCAAGAATAAGTTTATCGCTGCATTGCGCAGCTGTTCTGATGTGCTTTGGACGTTGGCTCATCCCGAAGGCTATTATGTGTGGGAGTACGATTGGGCAAAAGCACCGACCTTCGGTAATCGTGACAACAGGGAAGATCGCCTGACAATTTCCTTGAATGCGGAAGTCCCGGGAGCAACAATGATTGAAATCCGTGCCCGTTATGAAGACTGGGTGCAAGGTAAAGCAACGGAAAAGGCCAACTGGGTCGGACCGGATTTCGGTAAGAAAGCAGAGGAATAAGATTGATTTATTACACATAGAAAATCGAAAAGAAAGATGATACATATAAAAAGAAATATTTGTCTGGTGGCTGTTTCTTGCACTCTTCTTGCAGGTATACCTTTGCAGGGTGTGGCGCAAACGGGAAGAACGGCAAAGGTGCAGGCCACACAAAGTAATAAAATAACAGTGTCGGGTACGGTATTGGACAAGACGACAAATGACCCGTTGATCGGTGTGTCTGTTGTCGTGAAAGGGGTGGCCAATGCAGGTACGATTACAGATATGGATGGTAAGTTTACATTGAAACTGCCTTATGCGGAAGCTCCGTTGGTGTTTTCTTACCTGGGTTACCAGCCACAGGAAATTGTTCCCGGTGCAAAGAAGGAACTGACTGTCTTACTACAGGAAGATACGAAAGCCTTGCAGGAAGTGGTTGTGGTAGGTTATACCAAACAACGTAAAGAAACGATGATCGGTTCTGTTGCTACCATCACGACAAAAGATCTGACGCAAAGTCCTACTGCCAATATCAACAATGCGCTTGCCGGACGTCTGCCGGGGTTGATTGTAAACCAGTATGCGGGTGGTGAACCGGGTGTGGATCAAAGTGAATTGTTTATCCGTGGTAAGGCAACTTACGGTAACCAGAGTGCCATTGTCATTGTCGATGGAATCGAACGTGACATGAGTTACCTCGCACCGGATGAAATTGAAACATTCACTATCCTGAAAGATGCTTCGGCCACTGCCGCTTATGGTATCCGTGGTGCAAATGGTGTAATCGTTATTACTACCAAACGTGGTAAGGCAGCGGAAAAGGCAACCGTGAACCTGAAAGCCTCTATCGGTATTAACCAGCCGATCGGTTTCCCCGAATATTTAGGCTCTGCCGATTATGCAACTTTATATAATGAAGCCAGATTGAACGATGCCAAGATGACGGGCGCAGACATCAGCAGTTTGAACCTTTTCTCTCAACAGGCGATTGACAATTTCCGCCGTGCGAAAGGAGACAACTCCGATGGTTTGGGATATGACTGGGATTATTATGATTTTGCCTTCAAACCCGGTTTGCAGGAAGATGTCAGCCTCTCCATCCGTGGAGGTACGGACAAGGTACGTTATTATGTATTGGCCAATTACTTTTCACAAGGCGGTAACTACAAATATTCGAATGCCGGTGAATATGACTCGCAAACCAAGTTCACCCGTTACAACTTCCGTTCGAACATCGATATCAACATTAATCGTTATTTGAGTACCCGTTTGGATTTGGGGGCCCGTATTACCGACCGTAATGCACCGGGTACAACAGCCGGTCGCCTGATGACCATCTGTGCTACCCAGCCTCCATATCTGCCCATCCTGGTGGAAGAAAATGCGCATCCGCAGAATGAGGAATACATTCAGCAAAATCCTCGTGGAATGCTTTATGGTGACAATATCTACCGTTACAATCTTCTGGGTGAATTGAGCCGTACCGGTTATCTGAATGAAAAGAACACGTATCTGAATGGTAGTTTTGCCATGAATCTGGATATGGAATTTCTGACGAAAGGATTAAAAGCGGAAGTGATGTTCTCTTATGATGCTTCTGAAGGACGCTGGATTAATCGCAAACTGGATACTTACAAAGACGGTTATCGTGAATATCCGAAATATGCGACGTTTATGCCGATCGAAGGTTCGGATGCTTATATGGCAGGCGGACACTATACGGGTGCTTACAAAACGGGTAACAAATATGATATTGACCAGACTATTGGCAACGGATTCAGTCATAACGCTTCTGACGGACGTACTTATATACAGGCACGTTTGGATTACAACCGTTTGTTTAGCAACCGCCACGAAGTGACCGCCATGTTATTGGCAAACCGTGGTAACCGTACTGTTAACAATGAACTGGCTTATCATAGCCAGGGTATCACCGGACGCTTTGCTTATTATTATAATCAGAAGTATCTGATGGAATTTAACTTCGGTTACAATGGTTCCGAAAACTTCGCTCCGGGCAAACGTTACGGGTTCTTCCCAGCTGGTTCAATCGGTTGGGTAGTCTCTGAAGAGGAATTTATGAAAAAGGCTTCCTGGATTGACTTCCTGAAAGTAAGAGCCTCCTATGGTTTGGTAGGTAGTGACAATGTCAGCAGCCGTTTCCCATATCTGGCTTTCTACGGTGGTGGCAGTGGTTATGATTTCGGTAATAACTTTGGTACGAATGTAGGCGGTACTTCCGAAGGTAATCTGGCTAATGCGAATCTGACTTGGGAGAAAGCCCGTAAACTGAATGTCGGTATTGACTTTACTACCCTGAACCAACGTTTGGCATTGACGATAGATGCATTTTATGAATATCGTTTTGACATTATTACAGATATGAATAGTGACGGTATCATGGGATATCCGGATATTGTAGGTAAAGATGCAGCTTTACAGAATCTGGGTGAAGTAAGCAACCGCGGTGTGGATATCGAATTGAGCTGGAATGATAAGATTGGAAAGGATTTCCGTTACTATATTCGTCCGAACCTGACTTTCTCCCGCAACCGTTTGGAATATAAAGCGGAAGTTGCCCGCAAGAACTCCTGGCGTAAAGAAACCGGTAAACGTTTATACGAAAACTTCGTTTATGTGTTCGATCATTTTGTAGCCGATCAGGAAGAGGCTGACCGTTTGAACAAGATCGGTTATCAGCCGTGGGGACAATTAATTCCGGGAGATGTTGTTTATAAGGATTTGGATCGTAACGGAGTGATTGATGATGAAGACCGTACAGCAATGGGAAATCCGCGTAGTCCGGAACTGATGTTCGGTATTCCTTTCGGTTTCCAGTATAAGAACTTTGATTTTAGTGTATTATTGCAAGGTGCGACAAAATCATCTATTCTGTTGAATGGGGCTGCTGTATTTGACTTCCCGCAATTTGAACAAGATAAGATCGGACGTGTGAAGAAAATGCATCTGGACCGTTGGACACCGGAAACGGCTGCTACTGCCAAATATCCGGCATTGCATTATGGAACACATGATAACAACAAGAATGGAAACAGTAGTTTGTTTTTGTATGATGCTTCCTACCTGCGTCTTAAGAATGTGGAAATTGGTTACAATGTATCACCCAAATTATTACGTAAATTCCATGTGCAACAGGCACGTATCTATGTGCAAGGTCTGAATCTGTTGACTTTTGATAAACTGGGTGATGTGGATATAGATCCGGAAACGAAATCCGGAGACGGAGCTTCCTGGTATCCTATTCAAAAGGTATTCAATTTTGGTATTGATATAACATTCTAAATAAGATAGAAATATGAAAAAGTTATATAGATTTTCAGCAATTGCTTTATTGGTCCTGCCGTTGGTCTTTACTTCATGTAGCGATTACCTGGATCGGGACGATGATGATAATATTACGGAAGCGGACGTTTTTGCCCGTTACGAAAAAGTGAACGGACTGGTTTCCGACGTATACGCGGCTGCAAAGAAAGCAGACCGTCCGCTGGTGTTCTTCGAGCACTTCAGCAACAGTGCCATTACGGACGAATGTGAAGGAACCAACGTAGAGGGAAACATTACGAATAACTTCAATAACGGTGCCTGGAACCCGAATTCTTTGCCCGGTAGTGTAGGGCAATATTGGGAAGCTCTTTATGAAGGAATCCGTAAAGCGAACCTGATTATAGAAAATGTACAGAAGTATAACACGCCCGACAACCCACAGCAGGATGGTGATCTTCGCAACCGTATCGGTGAGATGTATTTCATGCGTGGTTATTTCCACATGCTGTTATTGCGTATGTATGGCGAAGCTCCTTATATTGACCGTGTGATTAATGCCGGAGATAATATGGACTTCAAGAAAGAATCTGTTCATTCGATGGTTGAAAAGATTGTGACGGATGCGCAAACTGCTTATGGCATGGTTCCTAATAAATATGTGAAAACTTCCGAGAATTTTGGGCGTGTGGATAAGGGAGCCTGTCTGGGATTGATTTCTTTTGTTCGCTGGGTAGCGGCTACTCCGTTGTGGAATGGTGCTTCTCAATATGGATACAACTTGCGTCGTGTGTTTGAAAATGAGTATGCTTATGATGCTACTCGTTGGAGAAAAGCCAAAGAAGCGGCTAAAGCCGTTCTGGATTTCGAAGTCGGCGGAACCAAGCGTTATTCTCTCTATACGAAACATGATGCAAATGATTTCAAGGATCCGGCTGACGGTAATCTGAATGACAGCCGTGTATATGCTCGTTTGTGGGATATGTTTTATGATATGGATGCCTTTGCCAATGAGTATGTGTTCTTTATGACGAAGAGCAAGGATCAGGCATGGCAGGGTGATATTTATCCGCCCAGCCGTGAGGGAAGTTCGCGCCAGCAACCGGTGCAGGAACAAGTGGATGAATACGAATATATCGTAGGTGATTATGGCTATCCGGTATATTCGGCAGAAGCCCGCAAAGGTGGCTATGATGATACTAATCCGTATGTGAAAGGTACTCGTGACCCGCGTTTCTATCGCGATGTAATTTATCACGGAGCTCCTTACCGTAATAATAAGAACGAGTCGAAAACGATCAATACGGCGAGTGGTTCCGATAAGATTGGTGCTACCAATGCAACTACTACCGGTTATTATTTACGTAAATTCCAACAGGAGTCATGGAACAAATCCGGTAACTTCAGTATCAATGCGCCCGCCATCTGGCGTCTTCCGGAGTTTATTTATATTTATGCAGAGGCTTGTAATGAATTGGGCGAGGATATCGATGAAGCTTATAAATTGGTGAATACGGTTCGTGAACGTTCTTTTATGAAACCGATGCCGCCGGAAGTAAAGACTAATCAACAGTTGATGCGTGAATACATTCAGCGCGAACGTCGCGTGGAACTTTTTTATGAAGGAAAACGTCCGTGGACTTGCCGCTTGTATCTGGAACCCACCAGTAAGGAAGAGCTAGCAAAGGAAAGCCTTTGGAAATCGAGCGGGAGTGACAATTCAAAACGTACACAGAAATACTGGGCTGCCAATAACGGTGCATTGCCCCGTTGCCAGCGAATGATTAACGGAATGCGTCCGGTGCAGGATGAGAATGGGGCCATTACGGTTGACGGTGTGAAATATAGAATGGAGCGTTTCTGCGTGGAAGAACGTACGTTCTCTATTCAGCATTATCTGTTCCCGATTCGCCAGAGTGAGTTGCAGAAGACACCGACCATTGAACAAAATCCCGGATGGTAAACCGGTAGGAATGTATAACTTTAAAAAGAAAATCAGATGAAACGAATCTATACATATATGTGTCTGTTGCTTTTGTCGGTATTATCGTTTGTCGTTACAGGTTGTGATGACGATGATGACGACGATGTGGCTAAAGACTTGATAGAGTTGATTGTGAACAAACCGGTAATACGTATCGGGCAGAATGAGGAAGCCAAAGTGAATGTAGTGGTTGGAAACGGAAACTATACCGTGAGAAGTTTCAACACTGCCATTGCAACGGCTACCGTTTCCGGCGAATTGATAACTGTAAAAAGTGGCTCACAGAATGGGGCCACTACCGTCGAAGTAATGGATGGAGAAGGAGTAGTTGCCAATATTTCTGTGAATGTAGGTGTATTTGAATTGGAAGTGAATGAACCGGAGGTGATCTTGGAAGTTGCCGGTGAAAAGCAACTGATTGTTAGCATGGGAAACTTTTCCAGCAATGATGAATTGTCTTATGAGGTGGAGGATGAAACGGTTGTCAGCATGGTTAATACAGATCAGTTCCGTCCTTTCTATACTTTGACAGGTTTGAAGAACGGACATACAACAGTGACTTTTACAGACCATAAAGGAAAACAGGCAGTGGTTCAGGTGACGGTAAATCCGATTTCTATCGATGTCTCCAACCTGACACCGAGAGTGGGAGTCAACAATAAGATCATGATTACGGTAGAAAAAGGGAACGGAGGTTATAGTCTGACAGCAGAGGATGAAGAGATTGTAGCTATTCAGCAGGTGGATGACACTCGTTTCAATTTAATAGGTAAAAAAGCGGGTATCACTACCGTGTTTGTCAGAGACGAAGCGGAACAGGAATTAAGTCTGACCGTTACGGTGGTACAGGCAGATAAAGTAGCGAACCTAGGTAGCGGTAATTACTTTAAAGTACCGTTTGAATATAATGGTACGGCAGATGAATCGCTAAAGAATTTGAGTACGATCACATTTGAGGCTCGTTTCAATATTGAGTCGTTGAATGGCAATGACAATGGAAATGCCCGGATTAATACGGTGATGGGTATAGAGAAGAAATTCCTGCTGCGTGTCGACGTGCATAAGGGAGGAAGCAATGATGAAGAACGTTTCCTTCAGCTTGCTGCAGATGATAAAGGTAGTATTCGCTATGAGGGCTCTACTAAGATAGAAACCAATAAGTGGTATGATGTGGCTGTGGTATTGGATAATAGTAAGAGCGGAAGCGAACGGATTGCATTGTATGTAAATGGTGTCAGAGAAACGCTTCAATTATCAAACGGTACGCCGGATGATTTGAAAGAGATCAATCTTACTTCTGATTTCTACATCGGCCAGTCTGATGGTAAACGCCGGTTGAACGGAGCTATCAGTTATGCCCGTATTTGGACAAAAGCCTTGTCGGATCAACAGATCTCCGAGCAGAGCGGCAAGTTGTTGAGTGAGGATAAGGATGGAATGGTAGCTAATTGGTTATTCAATAATGGAAATGGTAATACCAAGACATTTGTGTCCTTGGCAGGAAAGAGCTTCGAAGCAGAGGCGGCAAATATTGTTTCAAGTTGGAAAACAGATCCGATATTGGAAACAAGTACTCCTACAGAATAATTGTAAGAAGATAGGATAATAAAAAAGCCATCCCCGGAATAGACGAAAGTAGGGATGGCTTTTTTTGTAGTGTGCTTACTATTCTTCGGCAGACTATGTCCTGCATGTTGTTGGCAAGGTTATTCCTTGACAGGCTCAGCCGGTTTGTCTTTTGATGTAGTGTCTGTGACAACTGTATCATTGACATTGGCGGCGAGTGCAACCAGTGATGCCTTTGCAGGCGCGTCTTCTTTAGTTACAGTATCTTTTACTACTGTATCATTAACGATAAGTGCGGCATTAACTTCTGACTGGGCTGTCGCAGCTTTTTCAGAGTTCTGAGCCTTTACAAGGAATGAACCACCACAAACAAACATAAACATTGCTACTACTAATACTAATTTTTTCATAATCGTTTGCTTTAATGATTATTAAACATATATTTTCAATTCTCTCTTATGTGTTAAGGAATCGGTTGTTACATTATCTAACGGCTAATTAAAGATCAAAGTGTGTGCCAAAGACTGATGTGTGCTAACAATGCGTTGATTATAAGTGGGATATGTAGATTATGTACATTATCTATAGTGTGGAAACGTATGGGGAATGTGTGGAAAATGGGGCAGGGAGTGTGGAATTATTCCACAATAGTGTGCTTTGCTATGCAGGTAATAATAAGTAATGAAAGAATGGTTGTGATACAATGAACTTATGTTTAAGTGACAGTGAGTTGAAATGTAGTAAATAAGTGACCGTTCTGCTACTGTTTATTAGTCGGTCATATTGATTCTCTAACCATTATAACCCTGTTTTTATTTCGTTGCACCTAGGTTTGATAGTCGTTGCACGTAGGTTGAATAGTTGAAGCACCTTAGTGCTATATTCGTTGCACCTTGGTGCAACGAAAGAAAACTGCTGACTTTTGACACACCTTCATACAATTAATGTAATTCCCGACTAAACAGGTGAATAATTACTTAATTTCGTCCGGCCAAGGACAAGGTTTATCCGTAGCTTTGACTGTAGGACGTTGGGCATCAACTTTTCTCAAATAGGTTCCTAATTCTTTAGAAAGCCGTTTCACAATATCCGGATGTTGTGCGCTGAGATCATTACTTTCGCCTATATCATCGGGGATATTGAATAGTTCTTTTTTACCTGTACCATAGTAATAGATTAATTTCCAGTCACCCTTGCGTACGGCACAGTTAAAGTTGATTCCCGGACCGTCGTTACCCCAGTTGTTGGGCATATTCCAGAAGAGGCTGCGTCCTTTGGAAGGATTCCCGGTCTGTTTCAGTAAAGGCATGAAGCTGATGCCGTCGATAGGCTGAACTGTCTTGTATTTTTTGATGCCCGCCATTTCGAGGATAGTAGGATAGAAGTCTTCTATCAGCAGGTAATCATTGCATTTGCTGCCAGGGGCTACGACACCGGGCCAGCTGACGATCATCGGTTCACGGATGCCGCCTTCATAGGTGGAGCCTTTACCACTGTTGAGAGGATGATTCTGGGTGTGCAGTTTGCCGTCACGCCAATACGATTCGGCGGCAAGTCCTCCGTTGTCGCTCATGAAGATAATAATAGTGTTGTCGGCTTCTCCGCTTTTTTCCAGCCAGTCCATCAGATCGCCCAGACTCTTGTCCATGCCTTCGATCAGTGTGGCGTATGCGGCTTCATGGTCGGTCATGCCTTTTTTCTTGTATTTGTCGTAGAAACGTTTGTCCTTGTCCAAGGGGACGTGGATGGCGTATTGGGACATATACAGGTAGAAAGGCTGGTTGTACTTCTTAGCTTTGTTCAGAGCTTTGATGGCTTCCAGAGTTAATGCTTCGGTGACGAAGGTCTCCGTACCCCAGTACTTTTCAAGTCCGGGAACGGCCATGAGTGATATTGGCTTTCCGTCTTTGTTGTGACCGTAATTCTCTTCTCCCAGATAGCTGGCGAGTCCTCCGGCAGCATGTCCGGCTATGTTTACTTCGAAGCCCCAGTGGTGCGGGTCTTCTCCCGGAGTGTCTATGGCACCGAAATGTGCTTTTCCGCAATGAATCGTATGATAGCCGCTGTCTTTCAGTAGTTGTACGAAGGAGGTTCCTACGAATGTGTTGTTGGTGCCGGGCACTTGGCTTACTCCGTTGTAGTTCCAGTCCGGCACATCCAGTACTTTATCCTTGCGGTCTGTCTTTGTGTTCTTTTGCAGCGTCCAGTTGGTTACCCGGTGGCGTGCCGCGTTCGTTCCGGTGATGAGGCTGCATCGGGTGGGGGAACTGATACTGCTGGCATACGCTTGTGTGAACATCATGCCTTGTTTGGCAAGTCGTTCCATGTTGGGTGTTTCGTACAGCTTATTGTAATCTGTCTTTTGTGTCCAGAAGGGGAGTGAAGTGTCTTGCCATCCCATGTCGTCTACCATGAAAAGGATGATGTTGGGGCGTTTGTCCACACGCTGTGTCTGGGCAGACTTCTGTGTTTGCAGGCCGGTGGCAGCCAGTGGCACGAGTGCGAGGGGGAAAAGTATTTTTTTGTTCATGGATTAATTATTTAGTGTTATTTCTTTATTTCAATTCTGCCGGCCTTTTTGATCGGTATACTTCGTAATTCCTGTTTCCCGTGGGAGTCTGCCCATATTCTTAATGTACCGGTGCAGTGGACATCCAATATCAGCTTCTCGGTAGTACGTTTGAGTATCTGCACGGTAGCAGGCGAAAGGTATTTTTCTTGTATGCCGATCACTGCCCAGCCTTTACGGATGGGGCAAAGATGGAACAGACTATCTATAAATCCGGATAACTTTATTTTTCTTTCAGATGCGTTCAATACTTCGGCGCTCTGTTTTTCCCAGTTGAATGCGAGAATGCTGTCGCAAGAAGAATCTGCGGATTTGCCGGTGCTTTCCCGTAACAGGTAATCTTCCCGTTTGACGAAACTTTCTACTTCCCGATAAGCGGGAGAAGTGTTCAGATTGTAGCAAATGACTGAGAGCGCTTCGTCTCCTGTAGGGGCAAATACACGGTAGGCTTTACCGCTTTGCAGGGGATTGGTCAGTATGGATTCCGGAGTCGGGATGGCGGGAGCCGCCGGACGGAATATCTTTCCGGTTTCATCAATCAGGGGGCGGATATTATCGGCAATAAATTCGCTTGGAGAGTCGGACAGGTAAACAGGTCCGCCGGAGATCGCTTTCGAACGTGCCATCAGACTGCCGCAAACGGTATCGCAGGAATGAAACATATCGTGGTCGGGCCAGACGGTCTGCCCCAGTATGAGTGTATTGGTATATGACTGGAACAGATGTGATTTAGCCATATTCTCGTCATATTTCTTATAGTCGATGCTGGCACGGGTTACGCTACTGTACAAGGTATGGTCAATGTTCAGCACATTTTGTGCCATGCAGTTCATCAGTCCCATTTGCATTCGATGTGTCTGATGTTCCAGGGCAAGGTTGCAGTCTTTAGCCTGTCGGATAACCTGCGTTCCGCCCATATAGAGCGGGAGGGTGAAGGATTGATTGTCTATCTTCAAGAAGTCAAATCCATACTCCTTCATGGTACGGACATAATATTCGTACCATGTTTCTATCTTTTCTGTACTGGTGCCGGGCAGTAAACTGCCGTTGTAGGAGTGTAGAACTTGCCGGATTTCCGGCGGAAAGTCATTCTCGGCAGAGATTCCCATCCAATAGCCGGAAAGGCTGTACCATAGCCCTATCCATCGGATTTTATCTGCTTGTTTGCGCTTCATGATGTGGCTCCATCCGTTCGGAAAACGTTTTTTGTCGGGGACGAGACTGGTCAGTTGCCGGTTCTTGTTCGCTATGTGTCCGTCGTCAATTAAGACATAACGTACCGGTATGCCGGATGCTTCGATGGCATCGATATCGTTCAGTATTTTCGTTTCATCAATGTCATAATGATAATGTTCCCAAGTACACCATCCCAGATAGTCAAAGGCATTGAAATATTCTTTGTCCGCTCTTTTGCGGAGGGCAGATACGGCTTTATCTGCGATTAACGAATCGTAGGCGTCACTGAATACATGGTAGATGGATGAAGATTTCCGGAAAATCAGGAGGGGGAGTCGGCCGGTCAGTGCATCTTCTCCTAGTGTGGAGACATACAATGTGAGCGTGCCGTCCTGATTAACCTGAAACCAGCTGAGGCTGTTGCTACCCGCAATGGCTTTGGCGAACAGATATTCTCCGTCTGCAAGTTCAAGGAGCAGTGCGTCGCCCGATGCGGACGGCAGGGCATTGGAAGGAATGCCTGCATAATCGCTCCGTGTGAGGTCTTCGAGACGGTTGAACATCCAAGGGAGCAACCGATTGGTGTTATTCGGCCATTGATAGTCGCCGGGGCGGGAATCACGGCTGAAGAATATGCCACGAACATACAAAGGAAGTGCAACCTTATACGAAAGAGTGCTTTGGTGTTCCGGCACTTGTTGTTCGTATAAAATGGGGGTGGATGGAGTATGGGTGTTCAGGTCGATGATTTCTTCCATCCGATAAGCTGCAACATCTTTGTATGTCTTCCCTTTATGGTAGATAAACGGGTTCTGTGCAGACAGCGATGCTTCCGCAAAGATGCCCGTCAATAGCCATAAACAGATGTGGATTATTCTTCTCATGCCTCTTGTGTTATTTTACGGAATAGGTGCTGAAGTTTATAATATCCGGCAGTGCGACAGATTCGGATACAGTCAGCCTTAATGCTGTGGCTTCTACCGATTCAAACTTTTCGATTCGTTTGTGCCCCACAGATTCTCCTTTGCAGACTGTTTGCCATTTGCCGTTCACTTTGGCTTCTATCTGATATTGCCGGATGCGTTCTCCGTTTTTGATGTTTTCCTGAATGATGCAGTAATTGACAGGTTGCTCCTTCCCGAGTTTCAGAGTCAGGCTTTTCTTTTGTCCCGAAATGCGGGCTATCGGGGAGGAGAACCGCCGATTGATTTCATCTCCCATTTCTTTCAGGCGCTGTGCGTCTCCGGCGGGGATTAATCCGGTCGGGTCAGGAGTTAGTCCGAGAATAAGCGTGGCGTTTCTTCCTACTGACTTTTCATATTTATCCATCAGCGTGTTTAGTGGATAGATGTTGTTCTCGTCATCCGGTTACCAGAACCATT
>OGYJ01000978.1_pt1 | contig 25114 bp, 21 predicted proteins | sample 1576531 | NCBI WGS metagenome assembly OGYJ01 (sample SAMEA3541574, study PRJEB24748) | human gut metagenome | biome: human gut; feature: human-associated habitat; material: faeces | place: China | collected 2012 | reverse complement strand
AATCAGATCATCGGGCCAGGCCGCAAGCGTCTCAATGGTAATGCCCTTGTAGCGAAAAAGCCCCAGACCGCCCCGCCGCCGCAGCCTGTGCCGCAGCGCAGCGGAGAGCCTGTGGGGGAGCCGATCGAGGTGCCCCGCAGCCAGCCGGTCCCAAGCGGCTTTACGATGCAGATCGGCGGTCTGGACACTGTCCCGACGGACAGCACGCAGGAGTTCATGAGCGCCTACAACGCCGTGCGCCCCAAGCGCAGACAGGCTGCAGCCCAACCCCGCCCCACGCCCGCCGCGCAAAGCCCTGCGCCCCCGCCTGACGCTGCCGGGGAGGACCCCTACGAAAACACCGTTGTTGTCGGGGATGCCACGCAGGAGGAGAATCGCCAGACCGGAGAGCGGCTGCTGCCCCACCGCCAGCGCGATGATGTGGATCAGCTGGTCGATACCCTGACCGGCCGCATCAGCCTGACGCCGCAGCCGCCTGCTGCCCCGGCCCATACCGGCTTTACCCAGAGCCTGAGCGCCCCGGCCCCGGCGCACAGCGGCTTTACCCAGAATCTCGGCAGCGTTGCTGCGGCACCTGCCCGCACGGGCTTTACCCAGCAGCTGGGCGGTGCGCCTGCCGCGGCACAGCCTGCCCACAGCGGCTACACGCAGAACCTCGGTGCCGCCCCGGCGGAGCCGAACACCTCTGCCTTTGTCAGTGACATTGCCAATGCCATCAACAGCGGTGAGCCGGCAGGGGATACCCTGCGCTATGAAGATGCCGCCGCCCGGCTGACGGCCTCGCTGGCCGAGGACGCCGCGGCTGCCCGCACCCACACCCATATCCCGACCGCCGCCGAGGTCAGGCAGGCTGCCGCCCGCTTTGCCGGCCGTGCCGAGGATGAGAGCGAGGACAATGCGGTCTCTCCGTTTGAAACGGCGGAGATCCCCGTGCCCCACAGCCGTGAGTATGAGCGCGCCGAGGATGCCCCTGCGGTGCGCGCCGAGCTGGCCAAAAAGCTGACACAGGCCACGGTGGCCTGCCTTGTGTCGGGCGTGGCCGCTGCGGTCATGATCGTGCTGGCGGTGCTGCCGGTGCGCCCGGCCGCGCTGGGCGATGCCATGGTCTACCCGGCGGTCATGCTTGTGCTGCTGCTGGCAGCCTGCGCCGCCAACTGGGAGGCGTTTTTCAGCGGCATCCGGGGGCTGGTCAAGACCCCCTCCCCGGACAGTCTGTCCATTCTGCCCGCAATCGGCGCGGCGCTGCAGTGCATCCTGATGCTGGCCAAAGGCGGCTACACGGCCAATCTCCCCATGCTGGCAGGCCCTGCGGCGCTGGTACTGTGCCTGAACGCCGCCGGCCGCCGTCTGAACGCCGCGACCGTCAGTGACAACTTCCAGCTGGTCAGCGCCAAGGTCGAGCATGCCGTGGCCTACCGGCTCAAGGACGCCGGGGCGCTCAGGGCTGTGTCTCAGGGTCTGGCCGAGCCGCACCCCAGCGTGCTGGTCAGCCGCCCGACCCAGATTTTCCGCAGCTTTTTGGCCAACAGTGCCGCACGCGGCACCAGCGACAAAAACCAGCAGCAGTTTGCCTGGCTGCTGGGCGGCTGCAGTCTGGCAGCCTTCCTCTTTACCGTCATCCGCAGTAAGGACCCGGTTCTGGCCGCAACGGTCATGGCGGGGGTCGGCTGTCTGGCCGCACCGCTGGCCGGTACGCTGCTGTCGGCTCTGCCTGCCCGCATGATGCAGCGCAGTGCCGCGCAGGTGGGCGCGGTCATTCCCGGCTGGCGTGACATTCGCCAGCTTGGGCGCATCAATGTCATTCAGGTCACGGCGCGTGACCTCTTCCCGGTCGGGTGCGTTTCGCTCGCCGGTATCAAGCCCGTCAAGCCGGAGCATATCGACACCGCCATCGTCTACGCGGCCTCCATTCTGTCGGAGGCAGGCCCCACGCTGCGCGATGTCTTTATGAACATGCTGGGTGAGAACCGCAGCTTGCTGGCCAAGGTCGATGACCGCCAGACGATCTACGGCAAGGGCTATGTCGGCTGGATCAACAAGCGCCGTGTTCTGGTGGGCAACCGCGCCCTGATGCAGGAGTACGGCATCAAGATCCCCAGCCTGGAATATGAGCAGCACCATACCGTGAACCAGCGCCGGGTCATCTATCTGGCGGTGTCCGGCAAGCTGTTTGCAATGTTTCAGGTGGCCTACCAGCGCGACCCCGACACGGCGGCCGTGCTGGAAACGCTGCACCATGCGGGGCTTTCCCTCGTTGTGGACTGCGATGATTTCAACTGCGATGTCCGCTTGCTGGAGACAGCCTACAGCCTGCCCGCCGGTTCGGTCAAGGTGCTGACGAGCGGTGAGCATCAGGCCATCGCCCCGGCGGTGGCGTGGCTGCCCGAAAGCGAGGGCAACATGCTCCATCTGGGCAGCTTTGCCAGCTTTGTGGGCGGCCTGCAGGCCGCAGCCGGTGCTGCCGAGGGCGAGCATAAGGCTGCCATCGTGCTGACAGTCTCGGTGCTGTTCAGCTGTGCGGTCGGCGTGCTGCTGACCCTGACGGGCGGCCTTGTCACCCTGCCGCTGGCCGGCATCGTGCTGTATCAGGCAGCGTGGTGCGTGCTGGCGCTGGTGTTCCCGCTCATGCAGCACTACTACTGATAAAACAGGGCAGGGCCGTCCCGCTGAAAAGGGGCGGTGCTGCCGTAGGAAGGGGGAAAAACCCGTGTACCGCACACGCGAAAAACAGATGTCGATCTACGATTATCTGCCGCCCTACCATGGCGAGCTGTGCGGCGCCAACCGCTGGGTGCGGCTGGCTGCCGAGATCGACTGGGATGCCTTTGAGAGGGCCTACAGTGAGCAGTTTACCCCCGGCGGCGCAGTGGCACTGCCCGCCCGCGTGGCGCTGGGCTGCCGTGTGATCCAGCTGCATTACGGCGTGACCGACCGCGAGGTGGTGTCGCTGGTGCAGGAAAGCCCCTATCTGCAGTATTTTTTGGGATTTGAGAGGTTCAGCGACAGCGTTCCGTTCTCAGCCCGCACGGTGGCGCGGTTCCGCGCCCGTATCCCGGATAAGGCTGTGCGCCCGGCGGTCCGCCTGCTGCGCAGCTACCGATGAATTTTAGCTTATAATATAGAGAGGTATTCATGGAATTGTTTTTTGACGCCCTTCTGGACGCCTTGATCGACGGCGTGAAGATGCTGCCGTTTTTATATCTGGCCTACCTGCTGATTGAATGGCTGGAGCGCCACCATGGGGAAAGTATTGAGGAGGCGCTTGCCGGCGGCGGCCGCTGGGGGTTCATCCCCGGTGCGCTGCTGGGCTGTGTGCCGCAGTGCGGCTTCAGCGCCGTAGCCTCCAACCTGTATGCAAGCCGGGTCATCACACCCGGCACGGTGCTGGCGGTCTTTATCGCCACCAGCGATGAGGCGATCCCGCTGCTGGCGGCCGAGCCGTCCCAGTGGGTCACGCTGGTCCTGCTGCTGGCCTGCAAGGTGGCGTTTGCCATTGTGGGCGGCTGGCTGCTTGACATTCCGCTGCGCCGTATTCTGCCGCACTCTCTCTACGGCGGCTATGAAGGCCACGCCGATGAGGTGGACTGCCATGAGGAGCATGAGGAGACAAGCAGCATCTTTTTGGCCGCGCTGCGCCACACGCTGGAAATTTTCGTTTTTATCCTGCTGTTCAGCTTTATCATTGGCCTTGTGTTTGAAGCCTTCGGCGAGGAGCCCATCGCGGCGGCGCTGTCCGGCATGGGTGTGTTCCAGCCGATGCTGACGGCGCTGGTCGGCCTTGTGCCCAACTGTGCGGTCAGCGTACTGCTGGCCCAGCTCTATGTGCAGGGGGTCATTACCTTCGGCAGCCTGTTTGCGGGCCTTACGGCCGGTGCGGGTGTCGGTCTGGCCGTGCTGTGGCGGGTGAACCCCAGCTGGAAGCAGAACCTTTTTATGACGGGCCTGCTCTGGGCGGTCGGTGCGGCGGCAGGCATGCTGCTGCAGATACTGCCGCTGTAAAAAACCTTGGCTTCCCCCGTGGGGGAAGCTGCCGCCCGCAGGCGGCTGATGAGGGCAGAACTTCTGTCATAACCTGTTTCCGGACGATTGCGGAAGGTCGGCCCTCATCCGCTTCACTTCGTTCAGTACCTTCCCCCGCAGGGGAAGGCTTTTACTTAGAAGGAGGAATCCCCATGCAATACAGTATTGAAAATGAGATCCTGCGCCTGACGGTGGATACCCACGGTGCCGAGCCTGTCAGCGTTCTTCACAAGCCGACCGGGGCCGAGCTGCTCTGGCAGGGTGATCCCGCTGTCTGGGGCCGCCATGCACCGATCCTCTTTCCCTACACCGGCAAGCTGACCGGCGGCAAGATGATCGCCAAGGGAGTAGAGTACGCCGGCGGCCAGCACGGCTTTGCCCGTGATGTGGAGCATGCCATGACCCGCCACGCCGACAACCTGCTGGAATTTGAGCTGCACGCCAACGCCGAAACGCTGCCCAAGTGGCCCTATGCGTTTGTGCTGCGCTCGACCTTTACGCTGGAAGGGGAGACCGTCCACCACACGCTGACCGTCGAGAACCCCGTTGAGGAGGAGCTGCGCTTCGGCATCGGCTACCACCCGGCCTTTGCGCTTCCCTTCGATGACCGGCATGTCACCGAGGATTACGAGATCCGCTTTGACGGCATCGAGTCCCCGCTCTGCGTCAGTGCCCAGCCCACCGGCCTGCTGAACGGCCAGAGCTACTACCTCGCCCGCAATGTCGAGGCCATCCCTCTGACGGACGACCTGTTTGACAGCGACAGCCATGCCATGGTCAACCTGCGCAGCCAGCATGTTTCTGTCATTGAGAAGGACACCGGCCGCAGCGTCATCTGTGATGTGTCGGACTTCCCCTACACGCTGATCTGGTCTGCCGCCAAAAAGCCGCTGCACTTTATCTGCATTGAGCCGTGGCACAGCCTGCCCGGTGAGGAAAACGGCCCCATCGACTGGGAGCAGCGCCCCTGCGCCGCCTCCCTCAAGCGCGGAGAGAGCTGGTCCACCACCCTGTCCACGACCTTTGTGCGCTAAATGAAGGCGCTGAGAAAATATCGCTGGCCGCTGACCGGCGCCCTGCTCGGGGCGCTGGTCTTTCTGGCTGTGTACGGCGTTCGTGTGCTGGACCCGACCAGCGTTGACTGGCTCCTGAATAACCCCAGCCCCGACCCGGCCCAGCACTATCTGGGGTGGGCGCTGTTCCGCCGCAGCCCGGTGCATCTGCCGTACATCGGCGCGAACTATAATGCGGTCTATCCGTTCCGCACCAGTGTGCTGTTTACGGATTCATTGCCGCTGGCAGCGCTGTTCTTTAAGCTGCTGGGCGGGGCTCTGCCCACGCGGTTCCAGTATTTCGGCTGGTGGGGTCTGGCCTGCTACATGCTGCAGGGCGGCTTGGCGCAGGCGGTCATTGCCCGCATTGCGGGTGTGCAGCCCACGGTTGACCGTGGCGGCAGCAGGGCGGCCATCGGCGTTATCATGAGCCCCCAGCAGACGGCCAAGCTGTGGGGCAGCGTGGCTGGCGCGGGGCTGCTTGTGCTGTTCCCGGCGCTGACAATGCGCATGTTTGCCCACATGGCACTCGCCGCCAACTGGCTGGTGCTGTTGGCACTCTACCTTTGGCTGCGCAGTGACGAGCTTATGCCCACGACCTGCCGTGCCTGTGTTGTATGGGCGGGCATGGGTCTGCTCTGTGCGGGCATCCATCTGTACTACCTGCCGATGGTTGGTCTTGTGCTGGTGGGCTACGCTGTGCGCCGCACCCTGCAAAAACGCGGCCCGGCGGCGGTGCTGGCACCGATTGCAGCGTTCTGTGCTGCGGCGCTGGCGGAGTTGGTGCTGCTGGGGGCGTTCGCTGTCAACTTTGCAGGCTACTCCAATGGCTACCTCAGCGGCGCGGACTACTTCGGCCTGTTTGTGCCGTGGCTGGCGCCAAGCTGGGAGCAGAATGTCTATGCAGGCATCGGAACATCGCTGGCCGTGGTACTGGCGGTGTTCAGCATAGTCTGCAACGCCCGCAAGGCGGAAAAATTCTTTGCCGTCCACCGCGACTGGCTCATTGCCGGCGCTGTGGTGCTGGTGCTGGATTTGATTGCCGCGGGCGGCAACGCCATCACGGTGAACGGAAAAACGCTGTTCACCGTGCCCATCCCGCAACTCCTGATGAACTTCTGGGCGATGTTCTCCTCCTGCGCGCGGCTGGCGTGGCTGGCAGGTATGCTGCTGGCTGCCGCCGCCTGCGGGTTGGTGCTGCGCTTTTGGGATAGCGGTGTTGTGCCCGCCCTGATGCTGGCCGTCTGCGCTGTGGCGCAGGGCTGGGGCCAGCGCGGGGAACTGTTCAACCGCTGGACGGACTACCATTACTACGGCTTCCGCTATGAGAACAAAACCCTGCTGACCGACCCTGTGTGGGAGCAGATCGCCGCCAGCGGCAGGTACAGCCATCTGGCCTTTGCTACATTTGACTTTGAGCATGACGAGTTCTGGGACTTGGCCGACTTTGCCGCCGACCACGGCTGGACGTCCAACAGCTTTTATATGGCCCACATGGACGGCAACCTTGCGGCGGTCACGCTGCCGGGCGAGCTGAACGAGCTATCTGCTGATACGCTCTATGCCTTTGTTGACGAGGACGAGCTCGCGCGCAACAGTTATGACCTACATTATTATAGGCTGAACGGTATTTTGATCGGCAGTGTTGAGCCGATCAATGGCATTGAGGAAGAGCCTGCGCCCGAAGTGCCCGCCCGCACGATGGATCTGACGAAGTCCGACCTCATCAACGCACATTTTACCGACGATGGCGTAGGGCTGGAAACGGGCGGCGAGATGATGACCGAGGCGTGGACGCTGTTCCCCGGGCGCTACCGCGTGACGCTGACCGGCAGCGGCTTTGACCATAGCTACATCTACGCCCGGTATGGCCTTATCAATCAGGAAACCTATAAGCTCGACATTGACTTCACCGGCATCGACCCCAACGAAATGACCTTTGAGTTCACAGCCGGGGAGATGCTCCACTACTGGCGCGTGGCCGTCCACACTCTGGATGACGCCACTGTCACCGTCAACAGTGTGACGGTAGAAAAAATCGTATAAAAAACTGCCTGCAAATGCGATTCCATTTGCAGGCAGTTTTTTATACGGTATTTACTTAAAACGCAACCTTTTTCGCAACATAGTCGCGCAGCTCGCTGATGGGCATACGGACCTGCTCCATCGTGTCGCGGTCGCGGACGGTCACGCAGCCGTCAGCCTCGACCTTGTCGTCACCGACAGTCTGGAAGTCCACGGTGATGCACAGCGGGGTGCCGATCTCGTCCTGACGGCGGTAACGCTTGCCGATGGAGCCGGCATCATCGTAGTCGACCATAAAGTCCTTGGCCAGCTCGTTGCGGATTTCCATCGCCTTGTCACCCAGCTTTTTGGACAGGGGCAGCACGGCGCACTTGAACGGTGCCAGATAGGGGTGCAGGTGCAGCACGGTGCGCACATCCTCCTTGCCCTTGGCATCGACAAGGTGCTGCTCATCGTAGGCCTCGCACAGGAAAGCCAGTGCTACGCGGTCACAGCCCAGAGACGGCTCAATGACGTAGGGGATGTAGTGCTCGTTGGTCTCGCTGTCGAAGTACTCCAGGCTCTTGCCGGAAGCCTCCTGATGGCGGCTCAGGTCGTAGTTGGTGCGGTCGGCAATGCCCCACAGCTCGCCCCAGTCGGTGAACGGGAAGGCGTACTCGATGTCGGTGGTCGCGCGGCTGTAGAAGGCCAGCTCAGCGGGCTCATGGTCGCGCAGGCGCAGGTTCTCCTCCTGAATGCCGAGGCTCAGCAGCCAGTTCTTGCAGTAGTCCTTCCAGTAGGCAAACCACTCCAGATCGGTGTCGGGCTTGCAGAAGAACTCGCACTCCATCTGCTCAAACTCACGGGTGCGGAAGGTGAAGTTGCCCGGGGTGATCTCATTGCGGAACGCCTTGCCGACCTGGCAGACGCCAAAGGGCAGCTTGCGGCGGGTCGTGCGCTGGATGTTCGCAAAGTTGACAAAGATGCCCTGTGCGGTCTCGGGGCGCAGATAGCAGGTGGAGGAGGAATCCTCAGTAACACCGATGGCGGTCTTGAACATCAGGTTGAATTTACGGATGGGGGTAAAGTCATGCTTGCCGCAGACAGGGCAAACGACCTCGTCATGGCTGGCGATAAAAGCGTCCATCTCGTCAAAGGTCATGGCATCGACATCCACACCCTTGCCCTGCTCGCACTCGGAGATCAGCTTATCGGCGCGGTGGCGGCTCTTGCAGGCGCGGCAGTCCAGCAGCGGGTCCGAAAAGCTGGACACATGGCCGGTAGTCACCCAGGTCTGCGGGTTCATCAGGATGGCGGCGTCCAAGCCGACATTGTAGGGGCTTTCCTGCACGAATTTCTTCATCCATGCCTTTTTGACATTGTTCTTGAACTCAACACCCAGAGGACCGTAGTCCCAGCTGTTGGCCAGGCCGCCGTAGATCTCGCTGCCCGGGTAGATAAACCCGCGGTTTTTGCACAGGTTTACGATCATGTCAAGGGTCTTTTCACTGTTCTTCATTTGTGTTACTCCTTCCGCATGGCTGGCTGCCACACAAAGCGATTTTCCCACCGCGCCGGATAAATTTGGCGCGATACATTTATTATAGCATAGGATGGGGGAGGGGACAAGGGCACAACGCGAAAAAAGGCTTCCCCTAGGGGGGAAGCTGTCGCCATAGGCGACTGATGAGGGGCGGACTTCCCGCGATAGCCCATGACCGGGTGGCAGAGACAGCGCCGCCCCTCATCCGGCCTCGGTCGGAGCCTCGGCCACCTTCCCCCTAGGGGGAAGGCTTTACAGCAACAAGTCCGCAATCTCCCACGCCAGCATCCCAAACTCCTCGCGCTTCAGCGCTGCATCACCGCTCAAACGGGCAAGCTCCTCCTGCACGCGGGGGATTTTGCGCGCCGGGATGCCGATGCGGGCTAATTCTTTTTTGCTGAACGGCGGCTTTTTCGCCGCCCGCCACAGCCGCGACACGGCCAAAGGGTCTAGGCTCCAAATCAGCTTTTTCATACGGGCGGCACCTCCACAGCGTTTTTCTTATTGTATCAAAAAAGCAGACAAAATGCCACAAAAATCGTTGGATTCGTCAAAGAAATATGCTATGATAAAGGCAGCAAAAGAGGAAAAGAGGTTGCGATATGACTACATTGCGCGAATTGAAGCGGCTGCGGGTAAGGAATGCAATCGGCAAGGAGCTGACGGTGCAGCGCGCGGTCTGGAACTGGGCTTTATACGATGATTATGTCAAAACGCGGGAGGTTGCCCGAAAACACGGGGGCACATTTATCGTACTATAAAAAATCTTTTCACACATCGGGGGTGCGGCTGCGGCTGCACCCTCGATGTATTGCTATAAACTGCAAGTCCAAATTTGTACCATTTGCCCAAAAATTACCTGCGCAGGCGGGGATTTCAAAAAAAGTGTTTCTTTTATTGCAAAAAAATAGTATAATACTATCATAGTATTAGTAAAAAAATGCCGTATGCCGTATCCTCTAAGGCAGCGGATATATTTTGAGGTGACCACTGTTATGGCTTTTAGTATGTATGACCCCAAGCTGCTGGAGGGGGTTCGCACGATCCATTTTATCGGCTGCGGCGGCTCCGGCACCTATCCGCTGATCCAGATACTGCACAGCCGCGGCTTCGCTATCACCGGCTCCGATGTCGAGGAAACCAAAAACACCGAGGCGGAGCGTGCGCTCGGCGTCCGTGTCGCTATCGGGCATGATGCAGCCAATCTGGGCAATCCGGATCTGGTCGTCTACAGCGCCGCCATCCATAATGACAATCCTGAGCTGCAGGCGGCCCACGCCCGCGGCATCAAGGCGGTGGAGCGCAGCGTCATGCTGGGCTATATCAGCCGCACCCATAGCCAGAGCGTCGGTGTGGCTGGTACCCACGGTAAAACGACCACGACCGGCATGATCACAACCATGCTGGAGTTGGCCGGCAAGGACCCCGCTGCCGTCATCGGCGGCAAGCTGCCCCTCATCGGCGGCTACGGCAAGGCCGGCAGCGGCCAGAGCGTGGTCATTGAGGCCTGTGAGTACCATGAGACCTTCCTGCAGCTGACCAGCACGGTGGGCGTCATCCTGAACATCGACAATGACCATCTGGAATATTACGGCACGATGGGTCAGCTCAAGCTCGCGTTCCAGAAGTTTGCGCTGCTGTCCCGCACCGTTGTGTTCAACATGGACGATAAAAACACGATGGATGTCGTCAACTCCATCGACCGCCCGGTGCTGAGCTTTGGCATCAAAGAGGAGGCCCGCTTCCACGCCGTCAATATCGGCGAGTATAAGCCCGGCTTCTTTGAGTTTGATGTGCTTGAGCTGGGCGAGTTCTTTGCCCACATCCGGCTTGGTGTGCCCGGCTACCACAACATTTACAATGCGCTGGCCATGTGTTGCTGCGTGCGTCCGCTGGGCCTCAAGCCCGAGGATGCCGTCCGCGCAGCGGAAGAATTCCACGGCACCGGCCGCCGGTTTGAGATCAAGGGCGAGTGCAACGGCGCGGTCATTGTGGATGATTACGCCCACCATCCCACCGAGCTGGCCGCTACGCTGGCCACGGCTAAGGAGATGGGCTATGACCGCGTGATCGCGGTACATCAGCCGTTTACTTACAGCCGCACCAAGATGCTGATGGACGAATTTGCCAAGGTGCTGCGCGCCGCCGATCAGGTCGTGCTGCTGCCTATTATGGGCGGCCGCGAGAAGGATGACGGCAGCGTCAAGAGCGAGGACCTTGCCGCCAAGCTGCCCGGCAGTGTTGTGGTCAGCGGGCTGGAGGGTGCCGCCGACTGGGTAAAGCAAAACGCCAAGAAGGGTGACCTTGTCGTCTGCATGAGCTGCGGCGATTTGTACAAGGCTGCCGACATGATGGTAGAGAAATAAGCTTTGCGACAGGCTGCCCGGGCGGGCGGCCTGTTTTTTGGTGGAGTGGCTCCCCCCCTCGGGGGAAGCTGTCAGCGACCCCGCTCGCTGACTGATGAGGGCAAGGTCCGCTGCGGCAGCCAGTGAACGGGCAACCCCCGGAGGGCCGCCCCTCATCCGACCTCGGGCGGGGCCTCGGCCACCTTCCCCCCTCGGGGGGAAGGCACACAGCCTTGCCATTACCGCCCACTTTATGGTACAATACAACCAAATATATTATAAAAGGAGCCACTCGCAATGAATCAACACTATCTCCAGCTCTACGCTGATTTTATCGTCAAGGTGGGCGTCAATGTGCGTCCGCGCCAGAATTTCATTGTCCGCTGCCCGGTCACGATGCCGGACTTTGCCCACGCCTGTGTCCGCGCAGGCTATGAGGCCGGTGCCAAGACCGTTGTGGTCCGCTGGGAGGATGATAAGCTGACCCGCCTGCAGATGGAAATGGCCGCTGAGAGCGACCTGTGCGCCATGAAGCCCTACGAGCTGCGCAGCTACCTCGACTATGCCGAGGACCCGGACGGCTGCTGCACGCTGGCCATCCATGCCGAAGACCCCGAGGCGCTGGCCGGGCTGGATGCCGGCAAGCTGAACCGCGTCAACCTCGCCCGCCGCACCTTTATGAAGCCCTGGCAGGCCTACACGATGAACGACCGCGTACAGTGGTGTGTGGCCGCCGTGCCCGCCCCGGGCTGGGCTGCCAAGGTGTTCCCGGACCTGCCGCTTGAGGAGGCTGTTGAGAAGCTGTGGGCGCTGATTTTTGATGTCTGCCGCGTATCGACCGGTGACCCCGTAACCGCATGGAAGGAGCATGTTGCCCGCACCAAGGCCCGCCGCGACCGGATGAATGAGCTGAACCTCGACCGTATTCGCATGACGAGCGCCAACGGCACCGACCTGACCGTGGGTCTGGCCGAGGACGCCATCTGGGAGGGCGCGTCCAGCAAGACGGAGGGCGGCATCGAGTTCATCGCCAATGTCCCCACCGAGGAGGTGTTCTGCGCACCCCACCGCGACCGCGTTGACGGCCGTGTTTACGGCACCAAGCCCTACGCTTACAACGGCCAGCTGATCGAGGGCTGGCATGTAACCTTCCAAAACGGCAAGGTCGTGGAGCATGGCGCTGAGAAGAACGCCGAGCTGCTGGCCGAGCTGCTTACCACCGATGAAAACGCCAACCGCATCGGCGAGATCGCACTGGTGCCCGCGTCCAGCCCCATCAACCGCAGCGGGGTTCTGTTCTATAACACCCTGTTCGACGAAAACGCCGCCTGCCACATCGCCTTCGGCGACGGCTACCCGACCAACATCAAGGGCGGCTCCGCCATGAGCCGGGACGAGCTGCTGGCAAAGGGCCTGAACAGCTCCGCCATCCATGAGGATGTCATGGTCGGCGCGCCCGACACCCATGTCGTCGGCGTGACCAAGAGCGGCGAGGAGATCACGATTTTTGAAAACGGCGAATGGGCGTTCTAAGCCGCACCCCGGCACCAATCGACTGTGACCGCCCGGCATCTGCCGATTTTCTGCGGGTGCTGGCGGCGTGGGCCGTGGGGGCGTTCCACATATGGCAGCAAAGCTGGTACAGCCGCCCCGCTGCGGAGCATTGGCTGCGGGCGGGCAGCGTTGGGGTGGACTTCCTCGTCATGCTGTCGGCGTTCTGCCTGTTCCTGCCGTGGGCCAATGCGGCAGCGCAGGGCAGACCGCTGCCGCAGACCCGCCCGGCGGAGTTTTACCGCCGCCGCGCCGCGCGGCTGCTGCCGGCCTACTATGCCAGCCTGCTGTTCAGTCTGGTGCTGGCAGTGCATCGCAGCGGGTGGAGCAGGGCACTGGCGGTTGACCTTTTCACACATCTGACGCTGACCCAGCAGCTTTTCCCGGTGTGCTACATTGGTACGCAGCTCAATGCGGTCAGCTGGACGCTGACGGTGTTTGCGCTGCTTTATCTGGTTTTCCCGCTGCTTGCACCGCTTTGCGCACGGCATCCGCTGCCGGTGCTGGGGGCGCTCTGCGGCGTGCAGCTTGTCTACTCGCTCTGGGCGCTGCCCAAGTACGGCGGGTATGCGTACCCGCTGCTTTTCAACCAGTTCCCGGCGTTCTGCGGGGTGCTGGCGGTCGGCATGGCGGCGGCGCTCGTCTTTGCAAGGCTGGCGCGCGGCGGCTGGACACAGCATTTTCTGCTGCGCGCGGGCTGCACAGCACTGGGCGCGGCGGCGCTTGTCCGGCTCAATGCCCTGATGCACGCGCAGGCTGCGGCAGCAGACTACCAGCGCTTTCAGCTTGTGAACCGTATGCCACTGGTCATTGCGGCTGCAGCGGTCGTGGTCGGTTTCGGTTTGGGGCTGACGCTGCCCGCCCCGGCACGGCGGCTGCTGCGCGGGTTGGCGGCACTGACCTACAGCTTTTACCTCTGGCATCAGATGCTGACGGTCTTTTTGAAGTATGACCTGCATCTGCCCGTCTGGCAGGGTGTGACCCCGCCCAACCAGCTGGGGGATAAGGTCTGGATGCACCGCGCCGATATGTTGTACTGGGCCGCCGCCCTGACCGCTGGCGCAACGGCGTATTTCCTGCTCGAAAAGCCCGCGGCGAAGGTGCTGCACCAAACTGCGCAAAAAATGCACGCTGAAAAAGCCCGCTGAAAGGTAATTCTGCCCGGCGGGGGCTTGCATTTTGCGCGGGGATGTGGTATAGTCATAGTGTTCGATGATGATTTTACTGAAAGTGGGCCGCAAGGTCCGCTTTCTTTTTATGATTAGGAGCATTTTTATGGCAAAACCCGGTAAACCGCAGCAGGGCAGCGCAGTCAAGGTCGTGGAGGTGCTGGTCCGCCCCGTGGTCGAGGCAATGGGCCTGCGCCTGTGGGATGTCCGCTTTGAGAAGGAAGGCCCGGACTGGTTCCTGCGCGTGCTGATCGACCGCGATGAGCCGATGGATACCGACACCTGTGCAGAGGTCTCCCACGCCATCGATCCGCTGCTGGACGAGGCAGACCCCATTGAGCAGAGCTACTACCTCGAGGAGCTCAGCCCGGGATTGGGCCGCCGTCTGACCCGCCCGGAGCATTACGAGGCACTCAAGGGTCAGAAGTGCGCTGCCCACCTCATCCGCCCGGACGAGGCCGGCCGCCGCGACATCGAGGGCATCCTGCAGGGGCTGGATGCCGACGGCAACGCCACTTTGGTGAACGGGGAAGAGACCTACACCTTTCCCGTAAAGATGGCGGGCTATGTCAAGCTGTGTGACGACGAAAATCTGTTCGATTGACGATCGACTGAAACCTATCGACTGCAACATATAATTGGGAGGAAACCAAAAAATGGCTACTGCAAACAACGAATTTTTTGAGGCTCTCGCTGCGCTGGAAAAGGAGCGCGGCCTGCCTGAGGACTATCTGGTCGAAAAGATCAAGGCCGCAATCGTCATCGCTGTGAAGAAAGACTACGAGGTCGAGGACGACAACGTTGTCGTCGACATCGACCCCGAGATCGGCGCTTTCCGCGCCAGCCTGCTGCGCGACATCGTGGAGGAGGTCGAGAACCCCCACACCCAGGTCAGCCTGGAGGATGCCCAGAAGGTCCGCAAGAGCTACAAGGTCGGCCAGCGCATGGTCACCCCCCTCAAGACCAAGGAGTTTGGCCGCATTGCCGCCCAGACGGCAAAGCATGTCATCCGTCAGGGTCTGCGCGAGGGTGAGCGCAACCTGCAGTGCAGCGAGATGCAGTCCCGTGCACATGAGCTGATCGCCGCCACCGTTGTCTCCATCGACCCCGAGCGCGGCAACATTGTGCTGGATCTGGGCAAGGGCGGCTCCGCCGTGCTGCCCCGCAATGAGCAGGTCCCCGGCGAGACCTTCACCGAGGGTCAGACCGTGCAGGTCTATGTCGTGGATGTTCTGGCAACGGACCGCGGCCCCCGCGTCACCATCAGCCGCACCCATCCCGGCCTTGTCAAGCGTATGTTTGAGCTGGAGGTCCCCGAGATCTATGACGGCACCGTTGAGGTCAAGGCCATCGCCCGCGAGGCCGGTGCCCGCACCAAGCTGGCTGTCTGGAGCAAGAACCCCGATGTCGATCCCGTCGGCGCCTGCATCGGTGCCCGCGGCGTCCGCGTAGAGAAGATCGTGCAGGAGCTGAACGGCGAGAAGATCGATGTCATCCGCTGGAGTGAGGATATTGCCGAGTTCATCTCCGCCGCCCTGAGCCCGGCCAAGGTCGTCAAGGTCGAGCTGCTGCCCGGCGAGAACAAGAGCTGCCGTGTTACGGTTCCCGACCAGCAGCTGAGCCTTGCCATCGGCAACAAGGGTCAGAATGTGCGTCTGTGCGCACACCTGACCGGCTACAATATTGATATCCGCCCCGAGTCCGGCTACTACGGCGAGGATGAAGAATAAATAAAAAGAGATAAGAGATAAAACATAATAAATAATAAAAAATGTGGAGTTTTTGCCCGCAGGACAAAAACAAAATTTTGAGCGGTGCGCAGCGCCGCGGAACACCATATTTTTTATCTTTTATCTATTATCTAGAAATGAGGTCGGCTAGTTGCAGCAGCAAAAGCAGAAAAAAATCCCCGTGCGCCGTTGTGTGGGCTGTAATGCCCAGCGCCCCAAGCGTGAACTGGTGCGCGTGGTGCGCAGCCCGGAGGGCGAGATCAGCATTGATCTGCGCGGCAAAGCACCGGGGCGCGGTGCGTATCTGTGCCCCTCGGCCGCATGCCTTGCCAAAGCACGCAAGGCAAAGCGGCTGGAACGCACATTTGAGGTCCCCATCCCGGACGGCATTTATGAGCGCCTGACGGAGGAGATCGCCTGTGCGGAGCAAAGTGCAAAGGAGGCGGCGAGCGATGAATAACGATCAGCACCCGCTGCTGGGTGCGCTGGGGCTGTGCCGCAAGGCCGGCAAGCTGCTGCACGGGTATGACCGCGTACAGGAAAATGCACTGCGCGGCAAGGTGGCCCTTGTGCTGCTGACCTCAGACGCCAGCGAACGCACCGTCAGCCACATGAAGGACGCCTGCGAGGATATTGTTGCCTGCGAGCAGATGCCCCTGACCAGCGCAGATCTGGCTATGCTTACCCCCAAGCCCGCCGCCGTGTTCGGCGTGACTGACGAACACCTTGCACAGCTGTGCGCAAAATACCTTTGATAGAGGAGGACCACACTATATGGACTTTAAATATAAAATCGCTGATGTTGCCAAGGAGTTCGGCGTGCCCGCCAAAAAGGTCATCGAGACCGTGACCGGCGTGACCGGCGAAGCCTATAAGACCGGCGGCACTTTTGAGGAAAAAGAGCTGAATGTCCTGCTGGAGACCCTGACCCGCGAGAATGCCGAGGCAAGTCTGGACGCCTACCTTGCCAGCGGCAAGGAGGAGGCTAAGCCCGCCCCGAAGCCCGAGCAGAAGAAGCCCGAACAGAAGAAGCCTGAGCCCAAGAAGGCCGACAAGCCCGCCGCCAAGGCGGAGCAGCCCAAGCCAGCTGCCAAGCCCGAAGCCAAGCAGGAGCCGAAGAAGGAAATCCGCAAGCCCGAAAAGCAGGCTGAGAAGCGCAATGAAAAGCGCGTCACCCTGCAGGAGCTGGCCGCCGATACCGGCATCAAGGAGCCCGTCAAGACGGAGCAGGTGCAGGTCAACCGCGCGCAGGTCTCTGTGGATACCCGCACCGTGGATGTCAATGTGGATAAGTTCAACGCCCGCTATGACGATCTGGCCGACAGCCGCAACATGCCCAGCAAGCGCAAGAACCAGCCCACCGGCAAGAAGGAAAAGTTCAACAACCGCAACAATCGCCGCGGCCAGCAGTTCGGCCGCCGCCGCGAGACCGAGGCCGAGCGTCTGCAGCGCATCCAGCTTGAGAAGGCCCGCAATGCCCAGCTCAAGATCTCCATCCCCGATGAGATCACCGTCGGTGAGCTGGCTACCCGCCTGAAGCAGAGCGCTGCCAAGGTCGTGGCCAAGTTCATGCAGATGGGTGAGATGCACGCCATCTCCGATGTCGTTGACTTCGACACCGCCGCCCTCATCGCGGAGGAGTTCCACGCCAAGGTCGAGCATGAGGTCCATGTCTCCATCGAGGAGCGCCTGTTTGTGCAGGAGGAGGACAATGCCGCCGATCTGGTCGAGCGTCCCCCCGTTGTCGTTGTCATGGGCCATGTTGACCACGGTAAGACCTCCATTCTGGATGCCATCCGCAAGACCAATGTCACCAAGGGTGAGGCCGGCGGCATCACGCAGGCCATCGGTGCGTATCAGGTCAAGAGCGGCGACAGCGTCATTACCTTCCTCGACACCCCCGGCCACGAGGCGTTCACCTCGATGCGTGCCCGCGGCGCGAACATGACCGACATTGCTGTGCTGGTCGTTGCCGCTGATGACGGCATCATGCCCCAGACCATCGAGTCCATCAACCATGCCAAGGCTGCCAATGTCAAGCTGATTGTTGCCATCAACAAGATGGATAAGCCCACCGCCAACCCCGAGCGCGTCAAGGAGCAGCTGACCAAGTATGAGATTGTCCCCGAGGATTGGGGCGGCGATGTTGCCTGCCTGCCGGTTTCCGCTATGACCGGCATGGGTATTTCCGACCTGCTCGAGCGCATCGCGCTGGAGGCCGAGATCATGGAGCTGAAGGCCAACCCGAACCGCCGCGGCAAGGGCGCTGTTGTCGAGGCCCGTCTGGACAAGGGTCAGGGCCCCATCGCAACGCTGCTGGTTCAGAACGGTACCCTGCATAAGGGCGACTGCCTGATCGCCGGCACTGCTGTCGGCCGCGTGCGTACCATGCGCAACGACAAGGGTCAGGAGATCACAGAGGCCGGCCCCTCCACCCCCGTGGAGATCACCGGCCTGACCGAGGTCCCCGAGGCCGGCGAGCTGTTCGAGGCTGTCGAGGACGAGCGTCTGGCCCGCGAGCTGGCCGACAAGCGTACCACTGAGGCCAAGGAGAAGCAGTTTGCTGCCTACACCAAGGTCACGCTGGATAACCTGTTCGACCAGATGGCCGCCAACGACATGAAGGAGCTGCCCATCATCGTCAAGGCTGATGTGCAGGGCTCCGCCGAGGCCGTCAAGCAGAGCCTCGAGAAGATCTCCAACGAGGAGGTCCGCGTCCGCGTCATCCATGCAGGTGTCGGCGCCATCTCCAAGTCCGATGTCTCTCTGGCTGATGCGTCCAACGCCATCATCATCGGCTTCAATGTCCGTCCCGATGCCGTTGCCAAGGCCGAGGCCGAGCAGACCGGCGTTGAGATGCGTATGTACCGCGTCATCTACGATGCCATCAACGATGTCTCCGATGCTATGAAGGGCATGCTGGCCCCCAAGGTCCGTGAGGTCGCACTGGGCGAGGCACAGGTCCGTCAGGTCTACAAGATCTCCAGTGTCGGCACCGTTGCCGGCTGCCGTGTCACCGATGGCAAGATCACCCGCGATGCCCAGCTGCGTCTGGTGCGTGACGGCATCGTCATCTGTGAGGATGCCATCGCCAGCCTGAAGCGCTTCAAGGACGATGCCAAGGAGGTTGCCGCAGGCTATGAGTGCGGCATCACGCTGGTCAAGTTCCAAGACATCAAGGAAGGCGATGTCTTTGAGTGCTTCAAGATGGAAGAGTACCGCGATTGATTGCAGAGGTAAAGTAAATGCCAACCAAAAACCACGGCCGTATGGCCCAGGATATGAAGCGTGAGATCATCGCCATCATCGGCGAGATGAAGGACCCCCGCGTGGCGGGCGGCCTTTTGACCGTGACACGTCTGGATGTGACCCCTGACCTCGATCAGGCCAAGGTCTACATCAGCGTGATGGGCCGTGAGGGCGGCCCGGAGCCGGTCGTCAAGGCGCTGAACAAGGCCTCCGGCCATGTCCGCACCGAGGTGAGCCGCCGGATGCATATCCGCAAGGCACCGCGCTTTGTTTTCGTTAAAGATGAGGGCGCAGCCTACGCTGCGCACATCAACAAACTGCTGGGAGAGCTGGACATCGAGTCCGACTCTGACGCAGAGTAAACCCTGTACCCGGTTAGAAAAGAGGAACCTATGACTCAGAATGTGGATCGCGGGACCGTGGTTTCGCGTCTGCTTGCTGCAGATGACATCCTGATCCTTTGCCACAAAAACCCTGACGGAGACACCATCGGCTCGGGCACGGCGCTCTGTCTTGCCCTGCAGCAGCTGGGCAAAAATGCGGCTGTGCTGTGCAGCGACCCGATCCCTGCCATGTACAGCTACATGCCCATCACGGTGTTTGACGGTAGCTTCCGCCCTGCCTTTGTGGTGGCGGTGGATGTGGCCGGCATCCAGCTCTTCGGGGAGCGCAACAACATTCAGGAATATGCAGAGCATGTCGATCTGTGCATCGACCACCACGGCTCCAACAGCGGCTACGCCTACGAGACACTGGTGGACGATGGCGCAGCGGCTGCGGCGGAGCTGCTGACAACGCTCATCCCTGAGATGGGCGCCAAGATCACGCCGGAGATCGCCTCCTGCCTGTACACGGGCGTGGCGACCGATACGGGGTGCTTCCGGTTCAGCAACACAACGGCGGCGACCCACCGCGCGGCGGCCGACCTGATCGAGGCCGGTGCCGATGTGGAGATGCTCAACGAACGACTGTTCGAGAGCCGCTCCCACGCCCGCATTATTGCGGAGCGCATGGCGCTGGAAAGTCTGGAGTTCTACTACGATGACCGCTGCGCCCTGATCTGTCTGACATGGGATCAGATTCAGGCGGCCGGCGTGGCCGGTGCCGAGCTGGAGGATCTGACCAGCCTGCCCCGCACCATTGAAAGGGTGGAGGTTGGCCTGACCCTGCGCCAGCAGAAGGACGGCAGCTTCAAGATCAGCGTGCGCACCGGTCATAACACCAACGCCTGCAACATTGCCCGCCGTCTGGGCGGCGGCGGGCATCCCCGCGCAGCAGGCTGCGAGATCAGCGGCAACCCGGACAATGCCAAGCACGCGATCCTCGAGGAAGTCAAAAAGGAACTGGACCGCGCCGACGCGGAGAAAGAAGCGCAATAAAGCCTTCCCCCATTGGGGGAAGGTGGCCGCGCGAAGCAAGGCCGGATGAGGGGCGAACCTGCCCGCAACAGCCCGTAAACGGTCTGCAATGGCAGACTTGCCCCTCATCAGTCACCCTCGGTGACAGCTTCCCCCCTAGGGGGGAAGCCTTTTAAACCCTAACAACAGAAAAGGAACCCTGCTATGCAAACGCCAAACGGCATTTTGCCCGTGGATAAGCCCGCTGGCTGGACCAGCTTTGATGTGCTGGCCAAGCTGCGCGGCGCACTGGGCACACGCAAGCTGGGACACTCGGGCACACTGGACCCCATGGCCACCGGTGTGCTCGCGGTGTTTATCGGCAAGGCAACTGCGGCCGCCGACCGCCAGCTTGACCATGATAAAACCTATGAAGCAACGCTGCGTCTGGGACTGCGCACCGACACCGGGGATGTGACCGGCGAAACGCTGGAAACAGCCCCCGTCACGGTCGGCGCGCAGGAGCTGTGCGCCGTGCTGCCGCAGTTCCGCGGTGACCGGATGCAGCTGCCGCCGATGTACAGCGCGGTCAAGATCAACGGCCAGCCGCTGTACAAGGCTGCCCGCAAGGGCCAGACCGTTGAGCGCACGCCGCGCTCCATCACGATCTATGACATTGAATACCTCGGCAGCCCCGCACAGGATGAGTACACGATCCGGGTGGCCTGCTCCAAGGGTACCTACATCCGTGTGCTGGCTGAGGAAATCGGCGCCGCCCTCGGTGTACCTGCGACCCTGTCGGCACTGCGCCGCACGCAGGCGGGTGTGTTTTCTCTGGAGCAGTGCCACACGCTGCCCGAGATCCTTGCCGCTGCCGAGTGCGGCGAGCTTGCGGCCAACGATTGGGTGCTGCCCATCGAGACCGTCTTTGCACCGCTGCCCGCGCTGCATGTCAACGAGGGCGTGAAGGCACACCTGCTCAACGGCTGCCCTACAAGCCATTATAAGGCCGCTGACGGCCGCTACCGCGTCTATGAGGAAAGCGGGGCTTTTCTGGGGCTGGCCGGGGTCGAGGAAGGTGTGCTGAAGGTCGAAAAACTATTTTGCGAAAGGGACTGACAGCCAATGCAGATTTACCAGAGCCTGACGCCCATCCACGCCCCACAGGGCAGTGCCGTGGCACTTGGCTACTTTGACGGCGTACACTGCGGCCACCGTGCCGTGCTGGGCGCGGCTGCGGCCTGTGCCGCAGAAAAGGGCCTGACTGCCGCCGCCTTTACCTTTGAACTGCCCGACAGCAGCACCCTGAAGGGCGGGCGCATCCTCTCGCTGGCGCAAAAGCATGCCCGCATTGCGGGGCTGGGCATTGAGGAATATCAGGAGGCACCCTTTGATGCGTTCCGCAGCCTGTCACCGGAGGATTTTGTGCAGAGGGTGCTTGTTGACTGCTTTGCGGCGAGGGAACTTTTCTGCGGCGATAACTTTACCTTCGGCGCGCGGGCGGCCGGCAATGTCGAGCGGCTGCGCGAGCTGTGCAAGCCGTTGGGCATCGGCGTCCATATTGTGCCGATGGCGCAGTACAACGGTCAGACAGTATCCTCGACCCGCATCCGTGCCGCGCTGGAGGAGGGCCGTCTGGCGGACGCCAACGCGATGCTCGGCGAGCCCTATGCCATCGACTGGCCTGTTGTTCACGGCAAAGGCATAGGCGGCGGTCTGCTGGGTACGCCGACGCTGAACCAGAATTATCCCGCCGCGGCGCTGCAGCCCTGTGCGGGCGTCTATCTGACCCGCATCTTTCTGGACGGGCAGTGGCGGCCTGCGGCAACCGGTATCGGCAAGCGCCCCACGGTTGACAGCAGTGCGGACGCCGCTGTGACCTGCGAGACATTCGTGCCGGACTATGCGGGGGACATCTACGGCCGGCAGCCGGTGCTGGAATTTCACAAGTATTACTGCCCGGTGCGCAAGTTCAACTCCCTTGAGGAGCTGGCGGCCCTCATCCACCGCGCAGCCGAGGAGAGCAAGGCCTACTTTGCCGAGGAAAATGCGGCAAAATAATTGCAAAATACGCGGCACAGCCCTTGTATTTCTGCCGGAGCTGTGCTATACTAATCAATGTTACCGCGGCCCGGTATGGGGCGTATGCCTCAACGGTTCCAACTACCCCTTACTGCGCCAACGGCCGATATATTTTTTAGAAAGAGGTATTTACCAATGAGCCAGAAATCCGCTATCGACAAGCAGCCCATCATCGCTAAGGCAGCCATCCATGAGGGTGACACCGGTTCTCCGGAGGTTCAGGTTGCTCTGCTGACCGCTCGCATCAATCACCTGACCGAGCATCTCAAGACCAACAAGCATGACAACCACAGCCGCCGCGGCCTGTTCAAGATGGTCGGCCGCCGCCGCAATCTGCTGGCCTATCTGCAGAAGAAGGACATCAACCGTTACCGTGCCCTGATCGCTGAGCTGGGTCTGCGTAAGTAATTTTCGCAAAAACGGGCAGGGTGCATTTGCACTCTGCCTGCTTTTTTTATAAGTGCGCAGCCGCCCATTTCGCGGACGGCTGTAGGGGCGGATGCTTGCATCGACCCCTACACGGAAAAGGCAAGTAACCGCCATTTGTAGGGGCGGATTCCATATCCGCCCGTGCTCGTTTCCGGCAATGCACACCTGAAAAACCACTGCACCTGTATTTTACAGCCGCCCCGCCGCCATTTTGTGCAGTAAATCGAGCACCCAAGCAACTGGCTTGGCTGCTGGCTTTATTGTACAGAATCGGGGCAGGGGAGCGCTGAAAGTAAAAATCTACCAAAGAAGGAGAATCCCTATGGCTTACGAATTCGCATCCAGACTGGAAACCTTCCCCAAGTACCGCAAATTTGAGACGACCTTTGCAGGCCGCCCCTTTGTGGTCGAGACCGGCAAAATGTGCGGTCTGTCCAACGGCAGCGCGATGATCCGCTACGGCGAGACCTGCGTACTGTGCAATGTCACGATGAGCGACAAACCGCGTGACGGCGTTGATTTCTTCCCCCTGAGCGTTGAGTTTGAGGAGAAGCTCTACGCCGCAGGCCGCATCCCCGGCAGCTTTATGCGCCGCGAGGGCCGCCCCGGCGAGCATGCCATCCTCTCCTCCCGCGTGGTCGATCGTCCCATCCGCCCGCTGTTCCCCAAGGATATGCGCAACGATGTCTGCGTGACGATGACCGTCATGAGTCAGGACCCCGACTGCTCCGCAGAGATCTCCGGCATGAACGGTGCCTCTCTGGCCATTGCTATGTCTGACATTCCGTGGAACGGCCCCATCGCCGGTGTCTTTGTCGGTCTGGTGGACGGTGAGATCGTGCTGAACCCCACCAAGGAGCAGCGCGAGCACAGCGACCTCTCCCTGACCCTTGCCGCCAGCGAGGAAAAGATCGTCATGATCGAGGCCGGTGCCAACGAGGTCGATGAGGAGACCATGATGCGCGCCATCCGTGCCGGTCATGAGGAGATCAAGAAGATGCTCGCCTTCATCAACGGCATTGTGGCCGAGATCGGCAAGCCGAAGAAGAGCTTTACCCCTGTGGAGCTGGATCATGCCCTGCTGGCCGATGTCTATGCCAAGCACCTTGACGATGTCAAGAATGCCATGAACACCGATGACAAGAATGTCCGTGATGCCGCTATGTTGCCCATCATGGACGCCATCGCTGCCGAGCATCCCGAACTGACCGCCGCCGACCTTGACCTGATCAGCTACAAGCTGCAGAAGAAGGTCGTGCGCACTTGGCTGCTCGAGGACGGCAAGCGCGTGGACGGCCGCGGCATCAATGAGATTCGCCCGCTGGCTGCCGAGGTCGGCCTGCTGCCCCGCGTCCACGGCTCCGGCATGTTCACCCGCGGCCAGACGCAGGTGCTGACCATCTGCACCCTCGGCTCCACCAAGGATGCCCAGCTGATGGATGATTTGTCCGACACCCCGTACAAGCGCTATATCCACCACTACAACTTCCCGCCGTACTCTGTCGGCGAGGCCCGCGCACCCCGCAGCCCCGGCCGCCGCGAGATCGGCCACGGCAACCTTGCCGAGCGCGCCCTGATCCCCGTACTGCCCGATCAGGCCGAGTTCCCCTACACCATCCGCACCGTGTCCGAGGTCCTGTCCTCCAACGGCTCCACCTCTCAGGCCTCCATCTGCGGCTCCACGCTGGCCTTGATGGACGCAGGTGTGCCCATCAAGGCACCTGTTGCCGGTATTTCCTGCGGCCTTATCACCGATGGTGACCCGCTGCACGGCGGCCGCTGGATGACGATGCTCGATATTCAGGGCGTCGAGGACTTCCACGGCGATATGGACTTTAAGGTCGGCGGCACCCGCCGCGGTATCACCGCCATCCAGATGGACATCAAGGTGGACGGCCTGACCTATGAGATCGTCGAGGAGGCACTGGAGAAGTGCCGCAAGGGCCGCCTGTATATCCTTGATGAGATCATCAAGCCGGTCATTGCTGAGCCGCGCGCCGAGCTGTCCAAGTATGCGCCCAAGATGTTCAGCATGATGATCCCGGTTGACAAGATCAAGGATGTCATCGGCAAGGGTGGCAAGGTCATTCAGGAGATGTGCGCGAACTTCAACTGCAAAATCGACATTGAGGAGGACGGCCATGTCTTTATCTCCGCTGTCGATCAGGATGATGCCAAGCGTGCGATTGCGACCATCAAGACCATTGTCGAGGACCCCGAGATCGGTGCCATCTACAAGGGCCGCGTGACCCGCCTGATGAACTTCGGTGCCTTTGTTGAGATCGCCCCCGGCAAGGAGGGTCTGGTCCACATTTCCAAGCTGGACGATCACCGCGTTGAGCATGTTGAGGATGTCGTTGCCGTTGGCGATCCCATCTTTGTCATGGTGACCGACATCGACCAGCAGGGCCGCATCAATCTGTCCCGCAAGGACGCCATCGCCGCCATCGCCAAGAAGCGCGCCGAGGCCGCCCAGCAGTGATTACGGGGGTTTTGTTCCTTCTTTGCAAAGAAGGAACCGAAGAAATTCCAAACAAATAAAACAAGAAAAGGGAGTCTGCCGTGAATCAGCAGGCTCCCTTTTTAATTTGCTTGCACTGTAG